>Ga0265314_10002836_pt1 | contig 17256 bp, 12 predicted proteins | sample 4126metaG_FD_203106 | JGI IMG/M metagenome (GOLD analysis project Ga0265314, IMG submission 203106) | Rhizosphere microbial communities from Carex aquatilis grown in University of Washington, Seatle, WA, United States - 4-1-26 metaG | ecosystem: Host-associated > Plants > Roots > Rhizosphere >... | reverse complement strand
GAACAAGGAACTGTTCGGCCACCGCAGTCGAGCGGCGGTTTCCTTCGTAGTCGAGGAAGAAGAAAGTCCTGTCTTTGCCGTTGTAGAGATGTGGAATTCTCAAAGCGCCGCCGAGCGATCCGCCAAAGGTGTTGAAATGTTTTGGCGCTTTACCGTTGAAGCCATACGGGGCCGCATCGAGCGCGTCGTTTTGCAGATACTCAAACAGGCTGCCGTGATATTGACTCGTGCCGCTCTTGGTGGTGAAGGTGACGTCCCCTACCTGGGAAAATTCCGCGCTGTTGTTGAAGGATGTTACCTTCACCGCGGAGATTCCCTCCTGCGACGGATAAGCGTCCTGCAGCGCGCCATTCTGCCGCACGTTCGCGGTCGAGATGCCGTCGACGGAGAAGTTCACCATCGCGGAACTGGCGCCCCCGAGCGCGATGTTTCCAGAGCTGTCTTGTTGCACGTTTGGTGAAAGCGCCAGCGCTCCCAAAGGACTCGTCGTGGTGGCGCGATTATTCAGCGGAAGTCCGGTGATCTGCTGATTGTCGATGGAATCGCTGAGCGTGCCGTTTTCGGTGTTGATCTGGACAGCCGCGTCATTCACCTCCACGACCGTGGATGCCGCGACAATCTTGAGCGTGATCGGAATGCGGAGGTCCTGGCGCGCCTCGAGCGTGGCTGAACTGACGACAGCGTCAGAGAGTCCTTCATGATGCACCGTCAACTGGTAGTGACCGGCTTTCAGATTTCCGACGACGAAATCACCGGAGTCGATCGTCATGACCTGCCGGTCAAAATTCTCGTCCAGCGAATGCACGGTCACCAACGCGCCAGGAATTACGGCGCCCGAAGCATCCTGCACGGTGCCGCGAATGCTGCCGAAGGTGGATTGGGCCTGGGCGGCGGCGAGAAAAACTATGCACGCAAGCAACCATGTAACAGGCAGATATAGTCTGGGCATGTAATACCTCCGGCGAGTACAACAGGCTCGCTAACTCGTTTTGCAATTTTGATAGTCCGCAATCGCGCTGGAATTGGAATGTAGAACGAAGTCCATAAGAAAGCCGTAAGGAATTCCTATGAAATGTGTGAATGAAACGGATAGATCTTTTGGATAGGCGATCGACTTGATTGGCCTTGTGCTCCAGGACCAGGCAAGCTACCCCTTTCGGGACAGGAGTGTCCGCGCCACAGTAAAATAGTATTCGGTATCCAAACTATGAAAAATTCCTCGATGTCCCGCCCGCTCTATGAGGTTGATCCCGAGATCGCCAACGCTATTGATAACGAAGTTCGCCGCCAGCATGAAGGGCTGGAGCTGATTGCTTCGGAAAACTTTGTCAGCGAGGCTGTGCTTGAGGCTGCCGGGTCCGTGTTCACCAACAAGTATGCGGAAGGCTATCCCGGCAAACGCTATTACGGCGGCTGCGAGTTTGCCGACGTGGTCGAAAATCTGGCGCGCGAGCGGGTCAAGAAACTTTTCGGCGCGGAACATGCCAACGTGCAGCCGCACTCAGGATCGCAGGCCAATCAAGCCGCTTACGCGGCGGTGCTGCAGCCCGGCGACACGATTCTCGGATTGAATCTGGCTCACGGCGGGCACCTCACGCATGGCCATCCTCTGAATTTTTCGGGCAAGACTTACAAGATCGTTCCTTACGGCGTGACCAGGGAAACCGAGACGATCGATTACGACGAACTGGAAAAGATCGCCACGGCGGAGCATCCGAAGCTGATTATTGGCGGGGGCAGCGCTTATCCGCGGATCATCGATTTCGCGCGCATGCGCCAGATTGCGGACAAAGTTGGGGCACTCTTTCTTGTCGATATGGCGCACTTCGCGGGACTGGTGGCGGGCGGAGCGCATCCATCGCCGGTGCCGCACGCGCATATTGTGACTTCGACCACGCACAAGACGCTGCGCGGGCCGCGCTCGGGCATGATCCTGAGCAAGCAGGAATTCGCGAAGGAAATCGATAAGACGGTCTTTCCCGGAATGCAGGGAGGGCCACTGGTGCACATCATTGCCGCCAAGGCGGTGTGCTTCCTTGAGGCATCGCAACCGAGCTTCCGCGACTACGCGCGGCAGATCGTGGCTAATGCGAAGGTGATGGCGGAGACGCTGGCGGCCGACGGCTATCGCATTGTCTCCGGTGGAACGGACACGCACCTCATGCTGGTGGACGTGTTCGCCAAGGGCATGTTTGGCAGCGATGCAGAGAAAGCTCTCGGCGAGGCCGGCATCACGGTCAACAAGAATGCGATTCCGTTCGATGCGAATCCGCCGATGAAGCCTAGCGGCATTCGCATTGGCACTCCGGCGGTGACTACGCGCGGCATGAAAGAAGCGGAGATGCGGCAGATTGCGCACTGGATCTCGGAGGCGCTCGATCATCGAACGGACGCTGCGGTGCTGGCGAAAATCCGCAAGCAGGTACTGGGGATGGCGGAGGAGTTTCCGCTGTACGCCGAGCGGAGGGCGCGGGCCGAAGTCAGGGCGTAAACATCTTATGGCCTGTCATCCTGCGCCGGAGCAAATGCATAGGTCCTTCGCTTCGTTCAGGATGACAATGCGTGCGGATGACAATACATGTGGATGACAATAGCTGTGGCGAATTCGCTGTGCCTTGCTGTGTCCTCTGTGTTTAAATTCCAGTCGTGAAAGTAGCGATCGACATCCGTCGCATGACGGAGTTCGGGGTTGGCACCTATATCCGCAACGTGGTGCGCACGCTGGCGCGCCTGGATCGCGACGGCGAGTACTTCCTCATCGGGTCGCCGGAGAGGGTGGCGGAATGTGGCGCGCTGCCGCCGAACTTCCACTCGGTGGCGCTGGACGGCGGCGATAACACGCTGAAGGGGACTCTCGATTTCCGGGCCATCGTGCGCCGCCTGGACTGTGACGTGGTGCACATTCCGCATCTGTACTGGATTCCGCGCGGCCTCGGTTGTCCTTACATTCTGACGGTCCACGACCTGCTGGAGCACATGTATGGATCGCGCGACGCTTCCAGCTTGCGCCGCAGCCTGTACTTTTATCTGACGCGGCGCGCGTTGCGGAAGGCGGCGCGTGTCATCGCGGTGTCGCAGTTCACCAAGAACGAAATCGAAAAGCTGCTGGCGGTTCCGGATGCGCGCATCGAGGTGGTTTACAACGCGATTGACGAGCGCTTTCTGCACGGCCATGCCACCGCCGCGGATCGAGAACTGATCGCCCAGCGTTATCAGGTGAACCACCCCTTTATTTTGTATGCAGGCGCGATTCGGCCGCACAAGAATGTGGTGCGCATCATTGAAGCGTTTTCGTCGTTGAAGAGCGAACTGCAGAAGGAGCAGCAGTTCCCCGATCTGAAGCTGATCATCATCGGCGACGATCTTTCCAGCCATCCGCGGCTGCGGCGCACCGTGGTGCGCAGCGGGGTGCAGAACGATGTGCGCTTCCTTGGTTTCGTGCCCATCGAAGTGCTGCGCATTTTTTATGATGTCGCCAAGATTTTTGTGTTTCCGTCGCTCTACGAGGGATTTGGATTGCCGCCACTCGAAGCCATGGCCCACGGAACTCCGGTGGTCGCTTCGAACACTTCGAGCCTGCCGGAAGTGGTGGGGAACGCGGCGTTGCTGGTGAATCCGGAAAACGTGTTTGAAATCCGGCGAGGCTTGCAGCGCGCGCTGCTCGATCCGGTGCTGCGCGAGCGGATGAAGCAACGCGGGTATGAGCAGGCGCAGCGATTTTCCTGGACCAGTTCGGTATCGAGAATTCTTGAGATTTACCGCGAAGTGGCCGACGGCCGTGTTTCCCGTGGAGCCGCGGCGGACTGAGGTGGTTCTTGCTCCCGTATAATGGACATTTTGACAATGAATCCTAGCGCCACGTCCAATCTTGAACCGTCGACAGTTCGCAGCGCGATCCATCCGGCAACGATCCCCTCGACAGTGATTCCTCCGACAATGACTCGTCCGAACCGGTTTATTTCGGACTGGCGGATTTCCGTCGTGGTGTTGATCGTGTTGTGGGCGGTGATCTACATGACCGGCCTTTCGCGTCCCGCCTTGCTCGACGATGCCGACACGGTGCATGCCGAGGCAGCGCGCGAGATGGTGCTGCGGCACGATTGGGTGACGCTGTACGCCAACGGCATCCGCTATCTGGAAAAGGCTCCGCTGATGTACTGGGGCGTGGCGACGAGTTATACGCTATTCGGCGTCAGCGAGTGGAGCACGCGCCTTCCGCTGATTCTGGGCGTACTGGCGATGATTCTCGCCACTTATGGTTTGGGACGCTGGGCTTTGGGCAGCGAGGGCGGATTCGATTCCGGGCTGGTGCTGGCGACCGCGCTCGGACCGTTTCTGTTTACACGCTTTCTGATTCCTGACGCAGCCGTGGGCCTTTGGCTGACGCTGACGTTCTGGCTCTTTCTGGTGTCGTTGGAACAACAGAAGCCGGCGCGCTGGACCTGCTGGGGACTCGCCGCAATGTGCGCGCTCAACGTCCTTACCAAGGGACTGATCGGGCTGGTGTTTCCCATCGGCGCGATCGGGCTTTATCTGCTGCTGACGGGGAATTTGCGGCATCTGCTGAAGCTGCGCCTGCTGTCGAGCACGCTGGTATTTCTTGTGGTCGCCGCGCCGTGGCACATTCTGGCGCAGTTGCGAAATCCCGCGCAGGGAAACGTCCGCGGATTTCTCTGGTTCTACTTCGTCAATGAGCACATCCTGCGCTTCCTGAACCGGCGGGTTCCGCGCGACTACGACAAGGTTCCGCTGCTGCTGTTCTGGGCGTTGCTGGTTTTGTGGCTGATTCCCTGGACTGTGTTTCTTCCGCAGTCGTTGCAGGAAGTGCCGCGGCGGTGGCGCGAGTTCCGGGCGCGGATGACGCGGCGCCAGGGCGCGTATCTGATGTTTTTCTTGTGGAACATTGTAATCGTAGGCTTCTTCAGCCTCTCGACGCGCCAGGAATACTACACCATCCCGGCGATTCCGGGGATGGCCTTGCTGGTCGGCGGATGGTTGCAACGGGAGCGAGACTCCGCTGCGGATAGCCGGGAGCGGCGCCACGGTAGGATTTCGTCGGCGGTGTTGCTGGCGGTCGGCGTGATCATCGCGGTGGTTGGCTTTGCCTTGTTCTTCTTTTCGAAGGCGCCGCCTGCGGGCACGGATCTGTCAGACCTGCTGCGGAAAAATCCGCAAGACTACGCGCTCTCGTTCGGACATTTTCTGGATTTAACCCCGCAGGCAATGGGGGCGTTCCGCGTGCCGTTGTTCGGCTTTTCACTCGCGTTTCTGCTGGGCACGCTGGCCAACTTTATTCTGCGCCGCCGCGGGCGGGCGGGAGCGGGAAATGCGGCGCTGGTGGCAATGATGGTGGTGGTGCTGGCATGCGTGCGGATTGCGTTCGGCATCTTCTCTCCAATTCTTTCGTCGAAGGACCTGGCGATGGCGATTCGCGAGCAATACCAGCCGGGCGATCAGATCGTCGTGATAGGGCTCTACGAGAATGCGTCTTCGCTGAATTTCTACACCGGGATTCCGTTGCACAGTTTGCGCACCCCGGGCGGGAACATGTGGTATGGCACGCAGTTTCCGGGAGCGCCTCGGGTCTTCGAGACGCAGGCGTCGTTTGTCGAAATGTGGCACGGCCCGCAGCGCGTTTTCTTGTGGGCCGAAGAGGATGAACCGCCGGCGTTGCGCGGATTGACGAGATACGTTGTCGCGCGGCGCGGGGGCAAGATTATTTTTTCCAATCAGCCGTCAACTTCAGGTTAGAGGTCAGAGGTCAGATTGCAGAGATTACACCAGCCTCGAACCTCTGATCTCTAACCTCTGCCCTCTGACCTACTGAGGCGCCCGTCTTTCAGATCGAAATCATCGCCTCGCCAGTGGATGCGGTTGCCCATAAAGCTCGTGGCCCAGACGAAGGGTGCGATCAGGTCTCGCAGGGGCAGCAAGAGAACGTTGCGGAATAACTGACGATCATCGAGCACTTTCACCGCAGTCACCAGTCCTACCGTCACTCGCAGAGCGAGCGTCAGCGCGAATAGTATCCACGCCCACGCGGCGCCGCGAGCCGCTAACAGCGTCAGCAATGCCCAGGGCAAGCCGAAGGTGAAAAGCATTCCTGCGTATCCCCAGCGGCGGGCGTCTCGGATGGTTCGCGACCAGCGCAGTTGATGATGAAAGAACTGCCGCAGCGTGTAGGCAGGGAGAAATGTGGTGACAATCGCGGCGCTGAGTTCGACTCGCTTTCCGGTGGCGGCGATGCGCCGGCCGAGTTCATAGTCGTCAGCGAGATAATCCAGTAACGCTTCGAAGCCGCCGATAGCTTCGAGGTCGCGGCGGAGAAAGGCCAGCGTAGAGCCCAATCCGAAGTGCAATCCTTTTTCGAGGAACCTTGAGCTCAGAACGCCGGGCACAAAGTCGGTGCTGATGCCCAAGGCTTCGAGGCGCGATCCGAGGGTCGGGCTGGCGACAGCGCGGTAGAGGCAAGTCACCAGTCCGACAGAGGAGTCGGCGAGCGGCGATACCACTTTCCGCAAATAATCCGAAGGGACGCGGATGTCGCTGTCATTCACCAGCAGGAGTTCGTGGCGTGCCGCGGGCAGCATCTGCACTAGATTGCTGACTTTGATGTTTGCGCCCAGAACCCGATCACACGCGATCAGCTCGATCGGCAGGTTGGGATATTTTGCCTGGAGCTTATGCACAATCTCGATAGCGGGATCGGCGGGATCGCTGACACCGAAGAGCAATTGGAACTGCGGATAGTTCTGTTCGCAGTGGCTACAGAAACTCTCCCACATTTCGGGATCGACGCCTTTCAGCGGCTTGAGGATGGAAACTGGAGGGAGTTGGCCTTCTAGCAGCGGAGGCCGGCTCAGCTTCTTGCGCCGGTCGCGGAGGAAACTGGCCAGCGAGAGCGTGGATAGGAGATAAAAAAAGAGACTGCCGAGGGTTCCGAGTGCGGCGACGGCTTCGAGCAAGACTCCTGGTGTCAGTGGCATGGAGCTATCTTCTTGGTAGGGTTCCGGAACTCTCCAGTCGCTGAAAAGTGTGCCTGAGGCTGGGTCGTCCCTCCGGGACTTGACTCGATTATTCCGCTGTCCCAGCGCTGAAGCGCTGGGCTAAGCTCGGCCGCCCCTCCGGGGCTGGATTCTCTTACCCCTTTGGGACTGGATTCTCTTACCGTTTCCAAAACATTCATCTTACTCGTAGCGCAGCGACTCGATGGGATCGAGATTGGCCGCTTTCCATGCGGGATAAATTCCAAAGACCAGTCCCACCGCGGCCGAGGCGGTGAAAGCGAATACCGACCAGTCCACGGACATAGTCGCCGGAAGCGAGGGGAAGACAAGCGGGACGATCGCCGTGATCAGTGCGCCCAGCAAGAGTCCGATCACTCCGCCCACGACTGTGAGCATGATGGCTTCGAGCGTGAATTGCACCAGAATGTCGCGCTTGCGGGCGCCCATGGCTTTGCGCACTCCGATTTCGCGGGTGCGCTCGGTCACCGAAACCAGCATGATGTTCATTACGCCCACCCCACCAACGATCAAGGCGACGCTCGAGACCGCAAACATGAAGACGAAGATCATCCCCGTGATCTGATTCCACACGTCGGAAAGCGAGTCTTGAGTGAAGACGGCGAAATTGTCCGGCTTCTCCGTCGGGACCCTCCGTCGCCGGCGCAGCAACTCGCGCATTTCGTCGATCGCCTTGGGCATGTCATCGTGCGAAGTGGCCTTGACGCTGATCCAGTACTGCTTCAGTTCTGGGTGCAGCTTGCGGAACGTCGTGAGCGGGAAGAAGACGATGTTGTCGTCCGGATTCTTTCCGCCACCGAACACGCTCTTGCGGAGCTTCGCGACGCCGATCACGGTGAACAGCTGACCCTCGATGTCCAGCTCTTTGCCCAGTGGCTGTTCATTCGGAAAGAGCTCCTCCGCGGTATCGTGGCCGATAATAATCACCGAGGAGCGGCGCTCTTCATCGATATCGCTGAACCAGCGGCCGGAGTCCAGAGCGACGTCGATGACATCCTTGTAGGAAGCCGTGTCGCCTTCGAGAATGCTCCGCTTGGCCTTGCGATCTTTGTATTTGACGGTGTAGGAGCCGGTGCCGAGTTCCGGGCGGGCATAGCGCACGCCGGTGGCGACCGCTTTCACGTGCGGCAGATCCCGCATCGCCATGGCGTCGTCGTAGGTCAGTTCTTTGCGGGTGCGCATCTCTTCCGTGGGACGGCCGAAGGTGAAGGGCTCTATGTGAAACGCGAAAATAATATTGGAGCCCAGGCTGCTGATGACCTGGCTTACGTTATCGTTCAGGCCACGTACGATCGAGGATATCCCGATGACCATCGCAATGCCAATCACGATGCCCAGCACGGTGAGCGACGAGCGCATTTTGTTGCTGCGGATGGTATCGACCGCCATCTTCAGGCCTTCGCCGAGTTCGCCCTTGACTAGCATTGCTGCACAACCCTTTTCACCGCCGAGACGCAGAGCTCGCCGAGAAACCGCAGATCCCCCGCTCCGCTCGGGATGACAATTCTAAAATGTTACGTCTCAAAGCGCAGCGCAGTGATTGGATCCAGCATCGCGGCGCGACGCGCGGGATACACACCGAAAAAAATGCCGACACTAGCCGCTACAAACAGTCCCGCCGCTACCGCCCAGAGTTTGATCTCTGAGGGCATGCCGATGGCGAGCGTGACGACTTTGGCGAAGGAAATTCCGAAAAGCACTCCAATCGCGCCACCGAGCAACGCCAACGCGAGGGACTCAATCAAAAACTGCAGCAGTATGTCACCGCGGCGCGCGCCCAAGGCTTTGCGAATGCCGATCTCCCGCGTTCGCTCCGTCACCGAAACCAGCATGATGTTCATGATCACGATGCCGCCGACCACCAGCGAAATGGCGGCGATTCCGATCATGGCGTAAAAGAACGTGCCGCTGAAGTTCGACCAGATACTGAGCAGGCTGTCGTTGGTCTCGATGTCGAAATTATCTTCGTCGCCGGGGTGGACGTGGCGGCGGGCGCGCAGAACAGCGCGTGTCTCGTCCATCGCTTCGTCGAATCCGGCGCCGCTGGACGCCGCTTTGCCGGAGATGTGGATATCCAGGTGCGAACCATTCTGTTTCTCAAACGCGGTGATCGGCATGAGTGCGTAGTTATCCATGCTCTGGCCTAGCGTCTTGCCCTTGCGTTTGCCGACGCCGACCACGCGATAGACCCAGCCATCGATACGAAGTTCCTTGTTAATGGGATCCACGCCGGGCATCAGGTTATCCACGATGTCGGTTCCGACCACGACGACGGCGGAATTGTTGCGCACATCGATATCGTTGATCATGCGCCCGGCAGTCAGGTCGATATCGAGAATCGTCACCATGGAAGGCGTGAGGCCGCGGACAATCGTATCGCTGATGGACTGTTCGCCGTACTTAACGTGTCCGGTCGTGTTATAAAGCGAGGCTCCCACCCATTCGCAATGCTTGCAGGCTTCGAGGACGGCTTGGTAGTCCTCCATGGTGAGGTTCTTGCGTTTTTCGCCTTCGAGAAACTTATCGATGTTGGTGACGGCGGGCGAATTTTTGAAGACGATGAAAACGTCGGCGCCAAGATTGAAAATCTTTGTCGCCACATAGCCATTGATGCCATTGACGAACGTGACCACGGCAATCACGGCGGCCACTCCGATGACCACGCCGAGCAAGGTGAGCGCGGAGCGCAGCTTGTTCGCCCACAATGACAGAAACGCGATCTTGATGGCCTCGGAAATGTTCATGGATCAGGTGTCAGGTGTCAGGTCTCAGGTTTCACGGTGTTGGCCTCTTGCCCCGCGCCTGATTCGTTATCAGTTTAACAGTCCGGGGCTGGACTGCTGCGACTTGAGTCACACGAGGGAGCGACGGAGGTCTCGCCTGTGCAGTCGGGCGGCCGGGCGGGGACGCCCGGCTCTCCACCGGCAAAATCGGATCGACCGCAGGGAGCCTTATGCTTTGCCGAAAGCCAGCCGCATCGAGAGTTTCACCGAGACAAAAGCCAGCAGCAGCGCCAGAGCGGTCCAAATCGCCGCAGACTCTACACCACCATTGAACATGGGCGGCAACGTGGACGGCACGGGCATGGAAAAATGTGCGGTCGTTGCTTCCCTCCCCGACTGCACCAGGGCGACAGTGCCCGCCACCAAAACCAGAGCTAATGCCAAGCCCCCAACCACCACGCCAGCCATAGCGCGCTTCCATGGGAACGGGATCGGCGGCGGTACGGCAGCCTCGCGCCGCACCGCCTCCATGACGGAGGCGGCGAAGCCCGACAACGGGACGATTTCGTCCTGACGGGAAAGAATGCGGTCAATCTCGTCCTCGCCGTGTCCAATCTGGTCATGTTCAGTCAAGCGTCTCATCAGGCCTCCTTCAGGCGCGGCACCGTGAACAGCTGCGGAAGTTTGCCGCGCAACATTTCCCGTCCGCGAGACAATCTCGCCTTGAGCGTGCCCTCAGGCAGGCCGAGGCTCCGCGCCGCGGTGGCGACGTCCATGTCGTGGAAATAGAAAAGAATCAAGGCCTCGCGATACTTCGCCGGCAGAATGCCAACCGCTCGCCGCACCGCCAAGTCCCGGTCGTGGTCTTCGAGACCTCCGTCGGAGGCGCGCGCATCGACGGGCTCGGCAATATCATCGAGCGGCACAGTTCGCGCCGGAATGCGACGCAGCTCGGAACGATAGAGGTTCGTCGCCAGCGCGAAGAGCCAGGTGGAAAAGACCGCGTCCTTGCGCCACTGGCCGAGGGCGCGGTAGGCGCGCAGAAAGGCTTCTTGCGCCATCTCTTCAGCGCGGCCGCGATCGCGAAAGAAGCGGTAAGCCAGGTTTATAAGCGGCCCCTGCCAGCGCCGGACAATCCCTTCAAAGGCGGAAATGTCGCCAGCCAGGACTCGTTCGACATCGGCTTGATCGTCGATCGCGCTCATTCCCACTCTGGACTCCGCCTCATAAGGTACGACACGACGCCGCTGCGGACGGTTGCATTATTTTAAAAATGGCACCGGAGCGAAAAAAGTGCAACCGGAACGGCGCTGGTCCGGTCCTACCGAACGAAAGCAGAAGAAGTTCAAGGAGCTGACTATGGCATTCGAATTAGATGGCAATCTCATCCCGGTCGCCGGCATTATGGTGCCCATTGTGGGGAGTATCGCCCTGTTCTCTTTCCTGGCCGTGGCGTCGTGGTCCGATGCACGCCGCAAAGAGAGAGAGGCTTACTACACGAGCGAAACTCTGAAGAAAATCGCAGAGAGCTCAGGAGAGGGCGCCAAAAGCGCGCTGGAACTGCTGCACGAGAAAGAGAAAAACTTTGCAAAACGCCGGCTCGAAGGAATCAAACTGGGCGGCTTGATCACGGCCGCGGTCGGCATCGGTCTCATGGTGTTTCTGCACGGGGTTGAGCATGAGGAGCCGGCTTATCTTGTCGGACTGATTCCATTGTTGATCGGCTTGGCCCTGCTGGTGTATGTGTTCGCTCTCCCTCCCAAGGAGCAGGAGTAAGGGAACAGGCCCCTCCGCTTGCACTGCGATGCCGTGCACTATAATGAAGTGGTTGGCAGCCGGACCGGACGGTCGCTGTCGCAAGACAGAGGAAAGTCCGAACTCCGCAGAGCAGTGTGCCGGATAACGTCCGGGAGGGCCCCCGCGCTGGTACGGGCGGGATCGTTCGACGGAAAGTGCCACAGAAAACATACCGCCCGGGCCGCAAGGCTCAGGTAAGGGTGAAAAGGTGCGGTAAGAGCGCACCGCCGTCGCAGTAATGCGGCGGGCAGGGCAAACCCCACACGGAGCAAGACCAAATAGGGAGGGATTTCCTGGTAGAGCCTTCGGGCTGCGCCGGGGACGCGTGCTGGCTCGGCGCGCCACAACCTCCGGGTAGGTCGCTTGAGCCGCGCAGTAATGCGTGGCCCAGAGGAATGGCCGTCCCGCAGCATTCATGTTGCGGACAGAATTCGGCTTACAGGTCCGGCTGCCACAAACTTTTATTTTCAATTACTTCCAAAGCTAACAAAGCCCGCTGTGACGCCGGTGTGACGCGCTTGCTCCGCGGCAAAAACATTCTCTTTTACTTGGTACACGCACACGGGCAAATTCGTGGATGTCGGTAATTCCCTATCTTTTCGTAGAGACGCTTGTACCGATGCCTCTGCCGAGTTGTGATTAGCGGTTTGTTCCTGCCGAAACAGCCGACATGCGTTCCAATTCCGGAATTGCCAACAATCCCGGAACAACAGGATTCACGAACACAGGTTAGATCAGTAAAAATTCCGCTACCGGAAGTTTTCGACCAGCATGAGGACGCTGCCAGACTCATCAGACTGCGGGTAAAGAATCGTGCGACCGTCGGGGGAAACTGCAATGTGGGTATTCACGGGACGCTGAATGGTCAGGATTTTCCTGATCTGGCCGCTAGCGAATTCGTAGAAGCAGATGTCACTGTGTCCCATTTTGTCGGGAGGTCTGAAGAAGTAAATCCCTTCCTTAGAAACAGTCCATTGGCCTTCGCTATGCACGGACTCGAGAACTTTCGCTTCTTGATTTCCATCCACTGAGGTTCTCCACACGCTCACGGCGTCCGGCCAGCCTTTCATGTAGTAGAGAAATTTGCCGTCTTCCGACTCTTGCGGGATGTCGCCGGAATTCCGCGTGATCTGAACTGCCTCTCCACCGTTGTATGGCGTCTTCCAAATTTCCTCCCGGCCGCTGCGGGTTGAGCTGAAGTAAATCCACTTTCCATCATGCGACCAATAAGGCCACTTGTCCTCCGCTGGATCCGTCGTTATGCGCCGGGGAACACCCCCTTTCACAGTGACAACATAGATGTCCTCTTTCATTCCTCTTTGTGCAACCGTCAGAGCGATGTTCTGGCTGTCCGGAGACCAACTCGGGCCGTAGATCGCCGCTCCGCCAAACGAAGTTAACTGCCGGGCCCCGGATCCGTCACCGTCGCAGATCCAGATTTCGTCCGTTCCAGATCGCTCTGACATAAAGGCGATCCGCCGTCCATCCGGCGAATAAGCTGGGTATTGTTCAATCTGCGTGGAAGAAATGAAACGGATCGGTTGGCTTGGCTCTTTATGGGGACCCTTCAAGTCGACGCGCCAGATATTCAGGTCATACTGAGACACTTCAAAGGCCAGACGATTTCCGAGCCGCGAAATGGTCGGCCAGGCGGCAGCGATTCCAAGGTCGAGCCTCCTGGGAACCGCGCCCTTGGATATCGCAAGGCGCCAGAGCCCGAAGTTGGTTCCGGTCCCGGAGGTAAATACGAACTCACGGCCATTGGGCAACCAAGCCGCGCCGAAGTTTGTCATACCGGGCGACTCGATTTTTTCCTCCCTGCCCGACGGCTTGTAGCCCGCTCCAAGATGCAATCTCCACAGACTCAAATTGTAGAAATCGGGCGAAACCCGCGAGAAGATCAAAGTCCGGCCGTCTGGAGAAACTGCCGGCGTCACGTCGCCGACTTCGCTACCTGGCGGGTCGGTCAACTCGATCTGCTCTCCTGTTTCTGTCGAGAACAAATGCAAGCCCCAGACACGCTCGCCGCTTTTCGGCGCTGGGCAAACAATCCACTTCGAATCCGGAGTCCAGGACAAGTACGGCCCGTAGAGCAAAGCCTGCCGCATCGATCCCCTGATCTCGCTTAGAATTCGCTCTGGTCCTCCTCGCTGCGGTACGATTACGATATCGGTCTGATCGTGTGACAACTCCCGCAAGAAAGCGATGAAGCCTCCATCCGGTGACCAGGCAGGGCTGTAGTTCATGGCCGGATCGTTGGTCAAGCGGAAAGGCGGCTCGACGCCGATTTGTTTGACGTAGATATCGGACTTGTTCTGTTTTTCCCCGTCCCAGGCAAACGCGACTTGAGAACCATCCGGCGAAAGCGACGGGGCGTCCTCATCGCCTGCGTAACTGGTCAGTGGAACTGCCACCAACGGCGCCTCTGGCACTTCATTCTTCGATCGAACCAGCCACACTCCAAGCGTTGCAATAATCAGTGCCGCAGCTACGCCGAGGGCCCAGGCAAAACGACGAGGCTTAGGCCTGGAGACAGCGGCGATTCCCAGCACTCCGGAATCGGACTCCTCTTTCAGTTCCTGCAGCGCGAGTTTGACGTCGTCCATGTGCTGGGATCGCTGATTGACTTCCTTGCGCAGACAGCGGGAAATCAGCCGCTCCACTTCTCTGGGAAGTCCATCCACCAGTTGGCTTGGCGGCCGAGGATTGTCCTTCAGAATGGCGGCCAGGGTCGAGGCTTTGGTGTCGCCGTGGAACGCTTGTCCTCCCGTCACCATCTCGTACAGCACCGCTCCGAAACTGAAGATGTCCGAACGGGCATCGACCTTCTTGCCCTCCGCCTGTTCCGGAGACATATACGAAACGGTGCCAACGATCTTGCCCTCTTCTGTCGTGGGCCGCAGGGTGCGTGTGGAGTCGTCCCTGCTATTGAGAGTGGCTTCAGTCAGCTTCGCCAGGCCGAAGTCGAGAACTTTCACCAGCCCGTAGTCGTTCACCATGATGTTTCCTGGTTTGAGATCTCGATGAACGATGCCCGCAGAGTGCGCCCGGGCGAGCGCGTCAGCAATCTGGACAGAGCACTTTAGGGCTTCATTCAGGCGCATCCCGTGTCGAGAAATCAGCTGGTCGAGCGTCTTGCCGGAAACAAACTCCATCGCAATAAAGTCGACGCCCTCGGCTTCGCCGATGTCGTAGATCGTGATGATGTTGGGATGGTTCAGCGAGGACGCCGCTTTCGCTTCCTTCACGAAGCGATCCTTGCGTTCGGAGTCGGCAACCTTCTCCGCAGGCAGGACTTTTATGGCGACAAAACGGTCGAGACGGGTGTCACGCGCCTTGTATACGACGCCCATCCCCCCTTCGCCGAGCTTCTCGACGATGCGGTAGTGCGAGATGGTTTGGCCGATCACGATGGCGCTGGATCTCAGCGTTGCTATGGTAGGTGGCGTGCCTTGACAAGTCAACGATGGGGGGTGAGCGCACCTATTGGAACGTTGATCATGACAACGCGGAGCGGTTGGACCTGTTACGGGAGGATTGTCGGCGATCCCGGAGTAATCCAGATCGGCACCAGGCGGATCAGACAAGTCGGCCTGTGGAACGTGACCTTCCAGATTTGAGTTCTCAACTGCGGTCCTTGCTCCTCAATGACGGGCAAACCGATACAACCCTCCGGCACGACATTGTGACGCCGGTGTGACGCAAAACCTGCCATCACTGACAAAGTTGACATCATTAACAGTTCATGGCGGCTGATTCGAAATAAGTTGTCTGTTTGCAACGCAGCCCGGCGAATTCGGCTTACAGGTCCGGCTGCCACAAAGTATTTTGTTTCCTATGCGTCCCACCGTCCCCAGTCAGGCGGCCATCCATCGTCGCCAAAACACTTCAGTAACCTTTTGACTGCGGGGAGACCAGTTGCAGTCATCCTGCTGGCGTAGACTTTAATGATGCCCCACAACCAAATCCAGAAATCGCTGTTTGCATTGTTTCTCGGAAGCATGTTGCTCACCGGTTGTGGTGTGCACAACCCCTTCTGCGGGAGTGCCCGGCCGAAACCCGTGCTGACTTCGCTCGCACCGAACCCCGCTAGCCTGGCACAGATACAGCAGGGCTTACTGCTCACCGTGAATGGCAGCCACTTTTATTCTTCTTCCCTCATCGTGTGGAACGGAGCGGTATTGCCCACCACCGTCGTGAGTAGTACCGAGCTACAGGCCCCGATTACCACGACCCAGATCTCGTCTCCTGGTATCGCCCAGATTACCGTGCACACTCCTGCCAACCTCTCCGGAGACCTCGGATGCGACAGCGGCGGTGACAGCGCGGCATTGACCTTCACGGTCAGCTAGAAGCGGGTTTCATGGAGTGAGCGTTAGCCTGCCGATAGTACTAATTGGGCCAATCTGAGAATCGTCTGAATTGATCTGAAGAAATTCGCCTGGATGAGACTTTTCGAACCCAGTTTGCACTATAGAGTGAGGGGCTACGGATGGCGACGATTTCTTAAAGTCGTTCCCGTTGCTGCTCACTCTTAACAGTCGCAAACGACGGGGGTGATTTATGGCGAAAATCATTGAGTTCTACGTGCCCAGCAGCTTCCGGAAAAAGGCAACTAAGTGGATCCCGCTGGGACAATATGGGAAAGTGATCGCGTTCGACTCACTACAAAAGAAGTCGGCCTGACCGCAGCCACTTTTTGCCGACCTACTGGCAAAGGTGGTGCCGAGGTTCTGCCGCAAAAAAACTAAGTCGACTCCCAGTGGTTTGCACTCCTCAGCAGTGGTCAGCAACTGTCGCAGTGATCGAGCCAGTCGATCCAGAGCCCACGCCACCAGCACATCGAATTCCTGTCGGCTTACAGGTCCGGCTGCCACAAGCTGATGGCGGGTGCTTTGCGATCCCAGTTTCCGCAGCACCCATTCGTAAGGCGGGATAAATCAGAAAGCGGGATCAGTTGCCTGCGCAAGCGAGGGCGGCTTGGCATCAGCCGCCTTTATGGTTGGTTGGCTTCGCTTCCACGGCGTCGGCTGCGGAAAGTTTCCGATCTCGGTGGGGTTCCGTGCGCAAGGCGCCCGAATGCAGTTCACAGGCTTCCCCGATTGCTGCACCACAGGTATTGCAAGGCACGGATAAGATTTGCTCTGGGGTCAGTTCCTTGCTTTTCACGCCAAGATCATAAGTCTGCCGGACTAGAGAGTCTGTTCCATATCGAACATATTTGCGAAAAGAGGGCGGTTTTCAGGTTTTCACGGATTTTGCCGCCAGCCACAAATGTGAGCAAAATTGAACATCTTTGATGATTACGATTTTGCCATAATGTTGGCTACGTGTAGCTCGACCCGGGGAGAAAACCATTGGTTGCGCAAATCGCTTTGACCGACAGATCGCGCGCCTTCGACCCGAAGGAATTCCTGGCCACCATCGGCGAGGGCCGGAAAGTCGTGGCTTTTCGTAGGAAAGAGAAAGTTTTCGCGCAGGGTGATCCAGCCGATGCCGTGTTCTATATTCAGCAAGGCAAGGTCCGGCTCACGGTCGTATCCAAGATTGGCAAGGAAGCAACCCTGGGCATATTGGGTGAGGGAGAGTTTTTCGGCGAAGGTGGCCTGGCCGGACAGCCTTTACGCATGGGGTCGGCAACCGCCATGACGGACTGCGAACTCCTGCGCATCGATAAGAAAGCAATGATGGTGGCGCTTCACCGGGAACAC
>Ga0265314_10002834_pt1 | contig 17262 bp, 16 predicted proteins | sample 4126metaG_FD_203106 | JGI IMG/M metagenome (GOLD analysis project Ga0265314, IMG submission 203106) | Rhizosphere microbial communities from Carex aquatilis grown in University of Washington, Seatle, WA, United States - 4-1-26 metaG | ecosystem: Host-associated > Plants > Roots > Rhizosphere >... | reverse complement strand
GCTTGTGGCCACCCCCAACCCCGACCTCGCCTCGGACCCCGCAAGGGGGAGGGAGCAGAATTTAATTCAGCATCTTGGTGTCATCCGGCGCCTGCGGCGGAGTCTTGATCGCGATCGCCTTGAGGTCACGGCCGTGCGGCTTGGTGCCGCCATGCGGCGTGCCCTTCGGGATCACGACCAGGTCGCCCGGCTTGACCTCGACTTCCTTGTCGCCGAGCCAGATCGTGCCGGTGCCTTCGAGGATGTACTGGATCTCGTTGGTGTTGGGATGCATGTGCTTGCCGACATTGCCGTCCTGAATCGAGATCGTCGCGCCCTCGGCGTTGACGAACATCTTGGAGTGCATGCCGCCGGCATTGGCCGGGCCGAGCGCGTCGCCGGAGAAATCGCCGGTGTGGATGATCTGCGGCATGATGGCATCGGCCGCGAGCGCCGGCCGCAGCAGATGGGTGACGCCGCAGCCGGCGGCAAAGGCGGCAGCGATCGATAGTGCAGTGAGTGTGCGATTCATGGTGGTCCTCCCCGTTGCAGGCTCGTTGTTCCAAGCCCGTTGTTGTAACCGCGAATTCTATTCGGTCGAATCACGCTTGACCAGCGCATCGCCGGACCGGCGCAGCGAAAAGATGACGCGCACGTGCCGGAATAAATTGTGGGGCGTCCCTCGGTGCCACGCGCGTTGATACAAAGTCAGCTTCTCAAGCCCTGTGCACTGCACTATCCTGCCGGCAATGGAACGAAAAAACAGCCGCCGGCGATGACATCCGCCGTCATCCATCGCGTCACGACGCTCGATTTGCCGGTACGGCCATTTTCATGGCCGTTCGCGGCCGAGCGGAGCAGGGATATCGACGCGCATTTTGCGGCCCGTCAGGCCGAAAAGCCGCAGATGTGGAACGGGCGCGTGCTGCTGGGACGCAAGCCGGTGTTTTCCGGTGATGGCTTCAGCGCCGAAGCGTTCGAGACTTCGTTTGCGGGTTTCCTCGCCTGGCGCGACTGGGGTTTTCCGGACAAGGACGTGTTCGACGGCTTTGGCATGGGGGCGCTGCGCTGCTCCGACGGCGCGTTCGCGCTCGGCGAGATGGGCCCGCAGAACGCCACGGCCGGCCGGGTCTATTTCCCGTCGGGCACGCCGGATCCGGGCGATGTCCGCGACGGCAAGCTCGACATATCAGGCAGCGTCGCGCGCGAGATGGAAGAGGAGACCGGGCTCACGCCGGCCGATTATCGCGCGGACCCCGATTGGGACGTTGTCGTCTTGGGCTCGATCATCGCGATGATCAGGATCCTGGATGTCGCGCTGACCGGCGAGGCGCTGCGCGGGCGCATCGAGGCCAATCTCGCTCGACAGCAGCAGCCGGAACTTGCAAAGATCCATCTGGTGCGCGGGCCGGGCGATCTCACCTCAGCGATGCCGCGCTTTGTCACGGCCTGGCTCGAGCGGCAGTTCAGCACCCGAGAGGGAAGGTAACGTCATGAGCAAAAAGCCTTCCAAAAAATCCGGCAAGAAAACCTTGCCGCTCGCGGTCGAACTAAAGCCGCTTGTCGCGCCGTTCCGCGTCGATGGCAGCAGCGAGTTCCATCTGAAATCGCACAAGACCGCCGAGAGGGGCGGGCTCGACAAGGAAAAGGGCGAGAAGATCATCGAGGCCAATCGCAAGCGGCTGAATGATTTTCAGGAGAAGCTCTATGCGCAGGACCGCTGGTCGCTGCTTTTGATCTTCCAGGGCATGGACGCCGCCGGCAAGGACAGCGCGATCAAGAGCGTGTTCGACGGCGTCAATCCGCAGGGCTGCGAGGTCACCTCGTTCAAGCAGCCGTCGGCGCACGAACTCGACCACGATTTCATGTGGCGGGGGATGATCGCGCTGCCGGAACGCGGCCGTATCGGTATTTTCAATCGCTCCTATTACGAGGAGTGCCTGGTGGTCCGGGTGCACCCGGAGATGCTCGCCGCCGAAAAACTTCCCAAGAGGCTTGTGACCAGGAATATCTGGCGCGAGAGGTTCGAGGACATCTCCGCGTTGGAGCGTTATCTGGCCCGCAACGGCACCGTGATCCTGAAATTCTTCCTCAACGTGTCGAAGCCGGAGCAGCGCGAACGCTTCCTCGACCGGCTCGACCAGCCGGCCAAGAACTGGAAATTTTCCATGACCGATGTCAGCGAGCGCGCGCTGTGGCCGAAATATCAGGCGGCGTACCAGGAAATGATCCGCCACACCGCGAGCCCGGCGGCGCCGTGGATCGTGGTGCCATCAGACCACAAATGGTTCGCCCGCGTGGTGATCGGTTCGGCCATCGTCAGCGCACTCGACGCGCTCGACCTGCATTTCCCGAAAGTCGACGCCGCCGGGCTCGCCGAGTTCAAGCAGGTGCGCCAGGCACTCGAGCACGAGGGCAGGAAGACCGCGGCGAAGAAGGCGGGCGTGAAGAAGGCTGCGAAATCGTAAAGGGTGGGTTAGGCCAACGGGTCCGCGCGAAGCGCGGCCCGATGACAGGCTCCGCCGTAACCCACCGCTGGCTGCGCGGCGTTTGCCGATGGCGGATCACCCGTCATTGCGAGCGCAGCGAAGCAATCCAGAGCAACAAGGAAGATCTGGATTGCTTCGTCGCAAGTGCTCCTCGCAATGACGTAGCTGTCAACAGATCCCAAGCGCGGGGCCACGGCGGATTACGCCTTCGGCTGATCCGCCCTACAAATTAGGTCAGTCTTCCTGACTATCTCCTGACCATCTTTTGGCATTGCGGCGGCCGGCGTTTCTCGTCTAGAACGGGGCGCCGGGACGCCTCATTGGCAACAAACCGTCAACGGTTTTGGTCGAGGATGCGGTCTCCCAAGGGTCTGGCAATGCTGATTCGCAGCGAAAAGTTCGGAGTTCAGGGCGGGGCGGCCAAACTGGCCGGTGCCCGCGCGACTTCGGCTGCGTCCATGCCCACCCTGCTTATTGGCGGGCTTCTGCTTCTTATCGGCCCCTGAGGGCCGTCTGGGCGGTTGCGCCTGGGCACTCAGGGGTTGCGCGAGATCGAGAAAACCCCTTCCAGCGCTCCGCCAAAAAGCAGCGCACCAGCTACAAGGAATTCAGACATGACATCCGCTAAAAAGTCCGAAAAGGACCGCGTCATCATATTCGACACCACCTTGCGTGACGGCGAGCAATGCCCCGGCGCGACCATGACGTTCGAGGAAAAGATCGAGATCGCCGAGATGCTCGACGATATGGGCGTCGACGTGATCGAGGCCGGCTTCCCGATCACTTCGGAAGGCGATTTCCAGGCGGTCAGCGAGATCGCCCGGCGCTCCAAGAACTCCGTCATCGCAGGGCTCTCGCGCGCCAATCCGAAGGACATCGACCGCTGCGCGGAAGCCGTAAAATTCGCCCGCCGCGGCCGCGTCCACACCGTGATCGCGACCTCGCCGCTGCACATGCGCGTCAAGCTCAACATGACGCCCGAGCAGGTGATGGAGCTCTCGATCGCCAACGTCACCCGCGCCCGCAACCAGATCGACGACGTCGAATGGTCGGCCGAAGACGCCACCCGCAGCGAGATGGACTACCTCTGCCGCATCGTCGAGGCGGTGATCAAGGCCGGCGCCACCACGGTCAATCTGCCCGATACCGTCGGCTACACCACGCCGGAGGAATACACCCACTTCATGCGCACGCTGATCCAGCGGGTGCCGAATTCCGACAAGGCGGTATTCTCGGTGCATTGCCACAACGATCTCGGCATGGCGGTGGCGAATTCGCTGGCCGGCATCGCCGGCGGTGCGCGCCAGATCGAATGCACCGTCAACGGCATCGGCGAGCGGGCCGGCAATGCCGCGCTCGAGGAAGTCGTGATGGCGATCAACGTCCGCAACGACATCTTTCCGTGGTGGAACAACATCGACACCACGCAGCTGACGCGGGCCTCGAAACTGGTGTCGGCGGCGACCTCGTTCCCGGTGCAGTACAACAAGGCGATCGTCGGCCGCAACGCGTTCGCGCATGAAAGCGGCATCCACCAGGACGGCGTGCTGAAGGACGCCTCGACCTACGAGATCATGCGCCCCGAGATGATCGGCCTGAAGAAATCCTCGCTGGTGCTCGGCAAGCATTCCGGACGGCACGCCTTCGTGCACAAGCTGGAGGAGATGGGCTACAAGCTCGGCGCCAACCAGCTGGAAGACGCGTTCGTGCGGATGAAGGCGCTGGCCGACCGCAAGAAGGACATCTACGACGAGGACATCGAGGCGCTGGTCGATCAGGAGATCGCGGCCTCCCACGACCGCATCAAGCTGGCCTCGCTGACCGTGATCGCCGGCACCCATGGGCCGCAGCGCGCCACCATGAAGCTCGATGTCGGCGGCCAGATCAAGATCGAGGAAGCCGAAGGCAATGGCCCGGTCGATGCCGTGTTCAACTGCATCAAGGCGCTGGTGCCGCATGAGGCCAAGCTCGAGCTCTACCAGGTCCACGCCGTCACCGAGGGCACCGACGCCCAGGCCGAGGTCTCGGTTCGGTTGGCGCATGAAGGCCGCTCGATGACCTCGAAGGCGTCCGACCCGGATACCCTGGTGGCGTCCGCCAAGGCCTATCTCGGCGCGTTGAACAAGATCGTGATGAAGCACGAGCGCGACGCCCCGGCGCAAGCCGCGGGCTGAAGCCTCAAGGTCATTCCGATCGCTCCGGAATGCCCTGACGTCGATAGACACAAAACGCGGCGTCTCCGGCGCCGCGTTTTTGCGTGGGGATGGCGGTAAATCGGGGCCGCGCGGCTTGGCCTGCAGGATGCGGCTCGATATGATCCCGCCCGTACCGGCGCTGAAGCCGAGACACGGGCTGAATCATGTCGATTGCCGATCAGGTTGCCGGATCGCCGCCGGCGGGCGCGGCGGTGCGGGACGCTGCGCCGCATCCGGCCTCGTTGACGATGGCGGTCTCGCTGCCGGCGGCCGGCCAGCGCGAATTGCGGCTCGATCTGTTTCGCGGCCTCGCGCTGTGGCTGATCTACATCGATCACGTCTCGCCCGATCTGCTCTCCATGTTCACCATCCGCACTTACGGCTTCAGCGACGCCGCCGAGATATTCATCTTCATCTCCGGCTATACCGCGGCCTTCGTCTACGGCCGCTCGATGCTGCAGTCCGGTTTTGTCATCGCGGCGGCGCGGGTGTTTCGCCGGGTCTGGCAGATCTACGCCATGCACATCCTGCTGTTCACGGTGCTGGTGGCGGAGGTCTCCTACATCGCCGTGGTGCTCGACAAGCCGTTCTACGCCAAGGAAATGGAGATCATCGATTTCCTCAATCAGCCGGCGCAGGCCATGGGGCAGGCGCTGCTGTTGCGCTATCGCCCGCTCAACATGGACGTGCTGCCGCTCTACATCGTGCTGATGTCCTTCCTGCCGCTGATCCTGGTGCTGATCAAATGGCGACCCAATCTCACGCTTCTGATGTCGGTGGGGCTTTACGCGCTGTGCTGGCACTATGATTTGCACCTCAACGCCTTTCCCTCAGGTTTCTGGTCCTTCAACCCGTTCGCCTGGCAGATGCTGTTCGTGTTCGGCGCCTGGTGCGCGCTGGGCGGCACCAGGCGGATGGCGGGATTGTTGTCCTCGCCGGTCACGATGTGGATCGCGTTCGCCTATCTGTTCGCGGCGTTCTATGTGACCTTGACCTGGTATTACCCGGCGCTCAGCTACGTGATCCCGCATTGGCTGGAGCAATGGATGTATCCGATCGACAAGACCGATCTGGACGTGCTCCGGTTCGCGCACTTCCTGGCGCTGGCGGTCATTGCCATTCGCTTCGTGCCGGCGGGAGCGCCCGGCCTGCAATCGCGTTGGCTGGGGCCGATGATCCTGTGCGGCCAGCATTCCCTGGAGATTTTCGCGCTCGGCGTATTTCTGGCGTTTACCGGCTATTTCGTGCTGATGGAGACCTCCGCCGGCCTCGCCGTGCATATTCTGGTCGGCCTGCTCGGCATTACGATCATGTCCGCCGTGGCGTGGCTGCTGGCCTGGTACAAGCGGCTGCGCTGAAAGAGCGTGGGCGCGGGGAGCCGGATTGCCGCCGCGAGGCGGGTCCGGTCGGCCATTTGCCACGCCGCGAGCGGCCGGCCGGCACAGCCGGCTCGGGAAATCCGCAAACTTCTCCGGTGCAAACGGACGGTCCGGCTTCCACTGCCGGAGTTGTTCGCTATGATGGCGGGCGGCAGGCAGGGACTTTTTTGATTTCTTAGTAGCATCGGCCGGCTTCGCCGTTGGGCGAGGTGCGTTCTTACAACGCTTCGGGTGCAGGTGCGCGTCGATTTGAACGCGCGGCCTGGGCAGCCGGAGTGCAATTGACACGCAACGGCCATTCGAACCAGATGGGCGGTTACCATGGCGAAAAACAAGGCATCACTCTCGGAAGCGGTCGAACGGGATCTTCGGCTCGATTTTTTCCGCGGCCTCGGTCTGTGGATGATCTTCCTCGATCACATCCCGGACGACGTGGTGTCATGGCTGACGATGCGCAACTATGGCTTCAGCGATGCCGCCGAATTTTTCGTGTTCATTTCCGGCTATCTGGCGGGTTACATCTACGGTCCGATCGTCAAAGGAGGCAATTTTCTTGCTGCCACCAAACGGCTGTGGATGCGGTCCTGGCAGATGTATGTCGCCCACATCCTTCTGTTCCTGACGTTCACCGCGCAGATCGCGCGGGCGGCCCGGAAATTCGACAATCCGATGTATAAGGATGAGTTCAACGTCGCTAACTTCCTCGCTCATCCCGACGAGTTGATCTGGCAGGCGCTGACCATGCGCTACAAGCCGGTCGATCTCGACGTGCTGCCGCTCTACATCGCGCTGATATTCACCGCGCCGTTCATGCTGTGGGCGATGATGCGTCGTCCGAACCTGACCCTGGTCGGCTCGGTCGTGCTGTACGTCTGCGCGCGCCTGTTCAACTGGAATCTCGCCTCCTATCCGCCAGGCACCTACTGGTACTTCAACCCGTTCGCCTGGCAGCTGATGTTCGTGTTCGCGGCCTGGTGCAGCACCGGCGGCGCGGCGCGGATCTGGCCCGTGATCCAGTCGCGCATCACGCTGGCGATTGCGCTGATATGGATCGCGTTCGCGTTCCTGATCGTGATGACCTGGCACAGTCCGTTCCTGGAATCGCTGATTCCGAAGTGGATGATCAAGGCGATCTATCCGATCGACAAGAGCGACCTCGATATGCTGCGCTTCACCCACTTCCTGGCGATCGCAGTGCTGGTCGCGCGCTATATCCCGCGCCATTGGGGACCGCTGACATCCCACTGGGCGCGCCCGCTGGTGCTGTGCGGCCAGCATTCGCTGCCGAATTTCTGTCTCGGCGTCTTCCTGTCGTTCGGCGTGCATTACATCCTGGTGCAGAACCCCGGCGGCATCTGGCGGCAAATCGTGCTGAGCGTCGCCGGCATGGCGATCATGACGGCGTTGGCATGGGTGCTGGACCGGGCCGAAACCGTTCCGAACCTGTTCGTCGACGTCAGCGAGGCCGAGGTCTCCGAGACCGCGACCTTGAAACCGGAGCCGGCCTGAGTCGGCTCCGAAGCATTGCTTGATTTGTTCTACGAGGAGTTTGGCCATGTTCAAACGCGCGACGGTCATTGCTGCGCTGCTGCTGTTCCCGGCAGCCGCGGCGCAGGCGCAAACGCCATCCCCCGAAGCCATGTCGGCGGCGCGCGCGCTGGTGACGACCCTAAAACTGTCCGATCAGTACAAGGCGCTGCTGCCGGTGATCCTGCTCACCATCAAGCCCGGGCTGACGCAGGACCGGCCGGAGATCGAGCAGGACTACAATCGGTTGATGCCTGATATCGCGGATGCCTACACACCCTATTACAATTCGATGGTCGACGCCGCCGCGACGGTCTATGCCACGACTTTTACCACGGAAGAGTTGCGCGAGATCGAGGCGTTCTATCGCAGCCCGGCCGGACAAAAACTGCTGCAGAAATCGCCGGCCATCACCGAGCAGGTCATGCAGGTCGGCCGCGACGGCGGCCGCAAGGCGGCCGACGATCTCAAAGCGCGCCTGACCGAAGCGCTGCGCCAGAAGGGGCATAAGCCCTGATCTTTGCCAAACTCGTGTGCGTTTCCTTCACCTCTCCCAAAGGGAGAGGTGAGAAAGCCTACTGCGCCGCGGCCGACAACGGCCGGGTCTTGGCGCGGCGGTCCTTGATGGTGGCGATCACGACGCCGAGCCGTTCGACGGTCGCGACCACCTTGCCGTCGAGATCGCGGTCGCAATTCATCTGGGTCGGGGCGATGAAGAAATCGGACTGCTCCCAGGTCGGCATGAAGTCGAAGCGCAGCTGCGGCAGCGTCACAGTCTTGTCGAACGCCAGCCGTTCGCCGCACACCGCGACCGAATAGACCTGTTTTTGCCAGTTCGAACCGTCCGGCGGGGCGTTGCGCAGGTAGGCTTCCAGCTTGTCGATCGCCTCGGGCATGCTGTTGAACCAATAGTCCATATCGTAGCGCCGCGATGCGCCCTCGAGCCCGCCGACCGCGGAATTGTAGAACAAATATTCGTCCGGATGCAGCCGCACCAGCGTGGCCGCGTTCCACAGCCAGCAGACGCTTCCGAATGCAAGCGCGCCGGCGGTAAGCCAGCGGCCGCGCGCCGCCAGTGCCGTCAGCACCCGGTCGAGGCCGACGCCGGCCAGCGCCGCCAGCGGCGGGATCACGAACAGGAAATGGCGCAATCCGCTGAAGGCCGGCCCGTGGGCCATCACTTCGCAAGCAAGCGGAAAAATCGCCGCGACCGAGAGCAGCACGATATCCCGACGCTGTCGTGGCGGCCAGCCACCGGCGCGCCGCGGCGGCAGCAGCGACAGCATCGCCAGCGCCGCGCCGCACAGCGTCAACAGCGGCACCTTGATCAGCACATAGACCGGGACATACAGACGTGGCACGTCCTCCATGTCGTAGACATTGCCTGCGAAGATGGTGCGGATGCCGTAGTGAAATTCGGCGAAGGTGATCAGGCCGCGGATCGGATTGAGCGGCGCCAGCGCGGCCCACGGCCACGCGAAGATCATGACGAGATAGGCGAGCGCCAGAGCGGGCAGCATCCGCGCCAGCGAGACGATCGCGAAGCGCCACCGCGGATGGCCGCCGGCGCTGCCGTCACCCGGCCACGGCAGATAGATCGCGATCGCAAGGCCGACATAGATCAGCAGGATCAGGCCGAGCACGCGCATGCCGAGCGCGGCGCCCGCCAGCAGCCCGAACGCCGCAATGTCGCGGGCGCGGGGCGCGGGCAGAAGCCGCGCGATCCGGATCAGGAACAAGGTCGCGCCGATCATCGCGGCGGCGAAGGGGATGTCCTTGGTGTGGTTGAACATGGAGCCGTACCACACCCCGCAGACGCTCAAGGCGATCGCCGCGATCAGGCCAGCGCGCGATCCCGCGATCGCGCGCGCCACGGCCGCGGTGGCGCCGATAGCACCAATGCCGATCAGCGCGCACAGCACATGGCGCAATTCGTAGGGATCGACCGGAAGCAGATGCGACAGCGACACGGCTATGATGTCGAACAGGCCGCCATACAGATAGAGGTTCTGGAAGTTGAAGACGCTCAGGTCGGTAAAACCGCTGGCGTAGTAGTTCAGGATCAACTCGCCATAACGATGCTGCACGCCTTCGTCGTTGGAGATCGCGTAATCCCGGAAGGTCCACAGCGCCACCACGACGAGCGCCGCGAGCAGCGCGACGGTGGCAATGTCAAAGGGATCGAAGCGCGCTGCGAGCCCCGTCAGCCGGTTCCACCATGAGGCCGGCTGCGGGATGCCGGCAACGGCATCCATCACCGGATCGGCCTTGGCCTCTCTCATCCGTGGGCTGCCATGCATGGAAGTTGCTGAATTCCCGTGAATTTCAAGCCCGGACCCGGCGCGAAAGCCGCCCGGGAACGGGGCCCGTCATGACGTTTAGTTGGCCGGGGAGGGAAGTCAATCAGGCGGGGAGGGACGGCCTGGATGCGCGAGGTCATTCTCGGCTGCTCGCTCGCAGCGAAACCATCCTCGTGATGGACGGGTGAGCGTAAACTGGCACTTCGCTGTAAAGGGACGCGATTTCCATTGCGGACCCTGAAGCCCTGATCAATCATGATGACGCAGGGGCCGTCGCCGCGGCGATCTATGCGGGAATTTGACGTTCTCTGGTCCGGAGTCCAGGATACATGAGCTGGCTTTTTGCGCCTTTCGCGGTGCTTCTCGGGGTCGTGCTGACGACGCAGGTCGCAACCAACGCGCTGTTGGGAAAATCCCTTGGCAACGATTACATCCCGGCCGCCGTCAATATGGCGATCGGCTTGATTGCCACGGTGGTTTTGACATGGTCGCTGACGTCGGAATGGCCCACCCGCGAAATGGTGCGGGCCGCTCCATGGTACGTCTGGTTCGCCGGCGGCTTGATGGGGACGATCTACCTCACCGGAGGCATTCTGCTTGCCCCGCGGCTCGGAGCCGGCGAACTGGTTGGCCTCGTCGTCGCGGGGCAGCTCATTTTCTCGGTGCTGCTCGATCATTACGGCTGGATCGGTTTTGCGCAGCATTCGGCCAGCCTGCCGCGATTGGCAGGGTGCGCGCTGATGGTCGTAGGTGTTTTTCTGATCGCGAAATTCTGAGGCGACTTTTATCAGGTTGCGGTCTCCAGCCAGATCAAGTGCCCGTCGGGATCCTGCAGCAGCGCCCGGCAGCAGGAATTATCCTCGCGCAACTCAGGCCCGGACAGCAGCGCGTCCGACATACGCGCGCATATGGCTTCGAGGGCAACCTGATTTTGGATCGTCAAGACCAGACGGGTGGCCGTTATGTCTTTGATTCCTTGCGCGGGTATGCGCCGGTCGAAATCGCCCTGATAGCACAACAGCTCGACATGCGGGGTGGTCTGGAATGGCGCAAGGGCCGTGACCTGAACCACCGCGCCGGGAAGGTCGTCGAGCCGGGCCTGCTCGGGGCCAACGTTGAGCGAGTGAGCGCTGCGATTTAGACCGAGGCTTTCATAAAACGCGATACTGGTCGCTGTGCGGGAAACCGAAACCGCCGAGTGATCGATTCCCAGGCATAAATTCCGCGATTGCGTCTGCCATTGCGGAGGAACGGCGCCTGCGGGAAATGCGATCAATTCAAGCGGATGGCCTTCCGGATCGCGAAACTTGAAGGCGGTGACGCCGCCCGACGCGATGGGCAGGACCTGGGGTCCCGAGTTCGAGATCGGCGTCCACCCCGGGATGGTGCGAAGATGGGTGTATGCCCGCTCAATGTCGCCAGCAACGATGGCGATATGCTGGAACAGTGGACTCCAGCCGGGGACACCCGAAGGATAGGCGCGGCCGCCTGGACCGGCATGGATAAGCCGGATGGTCTGGTCACCCAGCCGAAGCTCGACCTTGCCGTCGGCAGAGGCGTGACCGCAACCGGTTCCTCCACATCCAAACGCAGCGCGGTAGAATTCGGCCAAGCCGTCCGGATCGGCGCAGACCAGTTCAATCCGTGCAAGACATTTGGCCACAACGCTCATCGGCGGGCGGCATGGTCAGCCGCACGATAGGGATGGCTGGACGCCGTCGGATGGGCGATGAAATGGGCTGCCGATGTTGCGTCGGTCCCGAACGTAATCAGCAGGAACCCGGCGCCCAGCGCGAAGTTCTTCAGAAAATCCCAGAACAGGGTCCTTCCCTGTCCGGTACTCGACTTCCAGAAGTCGCCAGGCTTCCAGAATTGCTTCCACAGCAACGCCGTTACGGCGCAGTAGCCAGCGAGAACGAACGCACAGGCGCGGTCCGCAATTCCGGTCACGACGCCCACCGACATGAACACTTCGACGCAAAGTCCGGCTACGATCAGTGCGACAGCGAAAGTCCGGCTTGGCGTCGCCTCGCGAGCCTGGGCGACAGCTCCCTTGAAGTTGAGCAGTTTGTCGAGTGCGCTGAAGGGGAAGAACAAGAGGACGAGGCCCACACGGATGGCAAGCGTTAGAACCATGCCCAAACTGATCATGAGGTGTTACCTTGCTCGAGTGCACAGCGAATTTCGGCGCCATTCTACCCGGCGGGCACAAACCCGCTCCGAAAGCGTTAACCCGGAACCTCTTGCAAGGCAAAACCGTGAGCGACCAACGCTACGACGTGATCATCATCGGCTCAGGGCCGGGCGGCGGCACCATGGCGTGGCGCTTGGCCCAGACCGGCAAGCGCATCCTGCTGCTCGAGCGCGGCGGCTACCTGCCGCGCGAACGCGAGAACTGGGATACCCAGGCGGTCTTCATGGATGCGCGATATCAAACCAGCGAGCTCTGGTATAGTTCCGATGGCAAGAGCTTCCATCCCGGACTGCACTATTTTGTCGGCGGCAACAGCAAGGTCTATGGGGCCGTCCTGCTGCGACTGCGCGAGCGTGACTTCGATGAAATCCGCCATCCGGATGGAATTTCGCCGGCGTGGCCGCTGCAATACGATACGTTCGAACCCTACTACCAGGCTGCCGAAGAGCTCTATCACGTCCACGGGCTGCGCGGCGAGGATCCGACCGAGCCTCCTGCGCAACGGCCTTACGCCTATCCGCCACTGACCCACGAACCGCGCATTCAGGAATTGTTCGACGGGCTCAAGCGCGAGGGCCATCATCCGTTTCATCTGCCGGTGGGAATCCTGCTCGATGAAGTCGGCGACAAGGCGCTGCCGCATTCGCCTTGCATTCGCTGCAACGCGTTTGACGGCTATCCCTGCCTCACCAACGGCAAAGCCGATGCCCAGATCATTTGCGTCGATCCGGCGCTGCAGGCGCACCAGAATTTGACGCTGCAAACCGGAAGCTACGTCACCCGGCTCACCACCGATTCCGGCGGCTCACGGGTTTCCGGTGTCGAGATTTTACGCGATGGCGTCACCACGACTGCTACCGCCGATATCGTCGTGGTGGCCTGCGGTGCGCTTTCGTCGGCACTGCTGATGCTTCGATCGGCTAACGACGATCATCCGAATGGCCTCGCCAACGGTTCGGGCCTTGTTGGCCGCAACTACATGCGGCACAACAATACCACGATCCTCGCCATCTCGCGGACGCCCAACCCGACCCGATTCCAGAAGACCCTGGGCCTGAACGATTTTTATTTCGGCGCCGACGACTGGAATTTTCCGCTCGGTCACATCCAGATGGTGGGCAAATCGGATGGCGCCCAGATTCACGGCGAAGGATTACCGGATTTCTTGCAGTGGTTTCCCAACAAGCCGTTCGAGTGGCTCGCCCAGCATTCGATCGACTTCTGGCTTACTTCGGAAGACCTGCCGCTTCCGCAGAACCGGATTTTCTACGATGGCGATCGCGTCAATCTCGATTTGACGGAAACCAACATGGAAGCGCACCGCCGCCTGAAAGAGAAACTGCGCGATTTATGCGGCAAGCTCGACGTTCATCCTCATTTGTTCGAGCGTTCGCTTTATCTCGGCAAGGACGTGCCGATCGGAGGCACCGCGCACCAGGCGGGTACCCTGCGGTTCGGGACCGATCCGAAACAATCGGTTCTCGACGTTAACTGCAAGGCGCATGGGATCGATAATCTATACGTGACCGACGCGAGCTTCTTCCCGTCGATCGGCGCCGTCAATCCGACCCTGACCATCATCGCCAATGCGCTTCGGGTGGGGGACCATATCGCCGAACGGCTGACAAGGTAGGGCGTTGCAGGCGTCGCGAGACCGGAGCCAAATGCGTTATTTTGAGATTGTCGGTGGCTGCGACAAATTGGTTCCGGCATATCCCCCTGGAGACCGGGTTCGTCAGGATAGTGGGGCGGTTAATGGTGGCTGCATGAGCTGCTGCATCCGCGCCGCGGCCGGCCAGCGACGCAATGGTGCAATTAAGGAAATGTCTCATTTTGCACTGCAGCAAAATGAACAAAAGGTCCTGCTAAAGGGGCAATGGCATTTCCGGTGGCATGTCTGTATTGGTGCCGCAGGCAAGATTTGGGGGCTGCGTTGAGGCGCGCCCGGCAAGAAACGCGCGGAGGAAACATGCGTAACTCGATTTTGGCCGCTTCGGTAGCGGCTTTGGCCCTGGCAGGATTTTTGACCGGCCCGGCGTCGGCGGCGGATTCGCCGATCATCCTGAAATTCAGCCACGTGGTGGCGTCCGATACGCCGAAGGGCAAGGCGGCCGACAAGTTCAAGGAACTCGCCGAAAAATACACCAACGGCAAGGTCAAGGTCGAGGTCTACCCGAACTCCACGCTCTACAAGGACAAGGAAGAACTCGAGGCGCTGCAGCTCGGCGCGGTGCAGATGCTGGCGCCGTCGAACTCCAAGTTCGGCCCGATCGGCATCAAGGAATTCGAGGTGTTCGATCTGCCCTACATCCTGCCCGACCTCAAGACGCTGCGCAAAGTCACCGACGGTCCGCTCGGCGCGCGCCTGCTCAAGCTGCTCGACAGCAAGGGCATGACCGGTCTTGCTTACTGGGACAATGGCTTCAAGCAGATGAGCGCCAACAAGAAGCTGGTCGATCCGGCCGACTACAAGGGCCTGAAATTCCGCATCCAGTCCTCGAAGGTGCTGGAAGCCCAGTTCCGCACGCTCGGCGCGATCCCGCAGGTGATGGCGTTCAGCGACGTCTATCAGGCGCTGCAGACCGGCGTGGTGGACGGCCAGGAAAACACCTGGTCGAACATCTACACCCAGAAAATGAACGAAGTGCAGAAGTATATGACGGTGACCAACCACGGCTATATCGGTTATGTCGTGGTGGTGAACAAGAAGTTCTGGGACGGCCTGCCGGGCGACATTCGCGACGAGCTGAGCAAGGCGATGAAGGAAGCCACCGAGTACGGCAACGGCGCGTCCGCCCAGGATAACGACGAAGCGCTCGAAGCCATCAAGAAGGCCGGCAAGAGCGAGATCATCAAGCTGACGCCCGAGCAGGACGAGGCGATGCGCAAGGCGATGATGCCGGTCTACAAGGACGTGGCGTCGCGGGTTGGTCAGCCCCTGATCGACGAATTCCTGAAGGAAACGGGCCGTAGCCCGATGAACTAAGCAGCGGTTGTTTATTTTGACGCGCGATCGGACGCAAAACCGGGGTCCACTTTTGCTGATCGCGCGTTAGCGCGCAACACATATGGGGTCCGCGGCCGGTCGGCCGCGGGAGGCGGTGCACGATCGTGCGGCATTGCGAGCCGTTCGATCGTCACGGGGGTTATAGATGTTCCTACGCATTCTCGACCGGCTTGAGGAGACCATCATCGCGGCCCTGATGGGAGCCGCGACGGTGCTGACCTTCATCACCGTCCTACACCGGTTCCTGGTCAACGTTCCCTTGCTGTATCCGATCCTGTTTCCGATCCGGCTCGCCTGGTCGCAGGAACTGTGCATCTACATGTTCATCTGGATGGCGAAGTTCGGCGCCGCCTATGGCGTGCGCACCGGCATCCATGTCGGTGTCGACGTGCTGATCAACAAGTTGAACGACCGCTGGCGCAAGGGCGTCATCCTGTTCGGGCTGCTCGGCGGCGCGCTGTTCACCGCCATCGTCGGCACCATGGGCGCGAAATTCGTCATCGAACTGATGAGCACCGACCAGGTCTCGCCCGATCTCGAATTGCCGAGCTGGATCGTCTACGCCTGCATTCCGCTCGGCTCCTACCTGATGTGCTTCCGCTTCCTCCAGGTCTGCTGGACGTTCTGGAGATCAGGCGAACTGCCGCATCATGACGCCACCAATGTCGACGGCATCGAAGTGACCAGCGCGAAAGCGCCGATCGCCATTGGAGAGGCGTGATGAGCGCTGCCTTCATCTTCGGACTGCTGTTCGCCTTGATGCTGACCGGCATGCCGATCTCGATTTCGCTCGGCCTGACGGTTTTGACCTTCCTGTTCACCATGACCGAGGTGCCGATCGAGAGCGTCGGCTTAAAGCTGTTTTCCGGTCTCGACAATTTCGGCATCATGGCGATCCCGTTCTTTATCCTGGCCGGCACGTTTCTTACCCGCGGCGGGGTGGCGAGACGGATGATCGCGTTCACCACGTCGGTGGTGGGTCACTTCAACGGCGGGCTTGGATTGGCCGGCGTCGCGGCCTGCGCGATGTTTGCCGCGATTTCCGGATCGAGCGTGGCGACCGTGGTCGCGATCGGCTCGATCATGATGCCGGCGATGGTGGAGCACGGCTATCCCAGGCGGTTCGGCGTCGGCGTGATCTCGACCTCGGGCGCGCTCGGCATCCTGGTGCCGCCGTCGATCATCCTGGTGCTGTATGGCGTGTCGACCAACACCTCGATCGGCGCGCTGTTCATGGCGGGTATCGTGCCCGGAATCATGCTGGCGCTGATGCTGGCGGCGGTGACCTGGTTCATCGCCAAGCGCAACAACTATCCGCGGATGCCGAAGGCGAGCTTCGGTCAGCAGCTCCGCGCCTTTCGCGAAAGCTTTTGGGGGCTGGCGCTGATCGGAATCGTGCTCGGCGGCATCTATGGCGGCATCTTTACGCCGACCGAAGCCGCCGCGGTCGCCGCGGTCTACGCCTTCTTCATCACCGTGTTCGTCTACAAGGAGCTCAAGCTCACCGAAGTGCCGAAGGTGTTGTTGCAGGCCGCCAGCATGAGCTCGATGCTGCTCTACATTATTACCAACGCTGTGCTGTTCTCATTCCTGATGACGCATGAGCAGATCCCGCAGGAGATGGCGGCCTGGATCATCGACAAGAATTTCGGCATCTGGACCTTCCTGTTTGTTGTCAACCTGATCCTGCTCGCGGCCGGCAACGTGATGGATCCGTCGTCGATCCTGCTGATCATGGCGCCGATCCTGTATCCGCTCGCCACCAAGCTCGGCGTCAACCCGGTGCATCTCGGCATCCTGATGATCGTCAACACCGAAGTCGGACTCTGTCATCCGCCGGTCGGACTGAACCTTTATATCGCCAGCGGCATCGCCAAGATGGGCATCAGCGAAATTACCGTCGCGGTGCTGCCATGGCTGTGCGCGATGCTGATTTTCCTCGCGCTGATCACCTACGTTCCCGAGATTTCATTGTGGCTGCCGCATTTGCTCGGCATGCTCTGAAGGTTTTCCGATCGTTGAACGTTTCTATTTGTGAACAAGACATGAAGACAACGGGATTACATCTTGGTAAGAGAAAGGTGTCTTGCCAAACTGTAAGTTGATTGCAGATGGAAGCGCGCTCATCCTCAGGCCACCTTGCAAAGGAGGCTCGCATGAAGAAGATCCTGCTCGCCGGCATAGCCGTACTC
>Ga0265314_10002832_pt1 | contig 17273 bp, 16 predicted proteins | sample 4126metaG_FD_203106 | JGI IMG/M metagenome (GOLD analysis project Ga0265314, IMG submission 203106) | Rhizosphere microbial communities from Carex aquatilis grown in University of Washington, Seatle, WA, United States - 4-1-26 metaG | ecosystem: Host-associated > Plants > Roots > Rhizosphere >... | reverse complement strand
CGACGGCGCCTGGCGAAATCCGCCGGTCGACGAGCCGCCGTCGGCGGTCATGGACGTGATGCTGGTCGACGGCGACGTGCCGACCGTCGCGCAAGTGAAGGATCCCGCGCCGAATCCCACGGCGATCGAACCCGACGGCACGCTGGGCCTGGGGCTCTCGCTCGCCGCGCGCGGCGGCGATCTGATCGCCGCGACGCTGACGGCTCCCGATGGGCGCACGTGGGAGCAGTACGTGCTCCTCGACGATCACGACGCGCGGCGCTTCGGTCACTGGTATCCGCGGTTCGCGCTGGCGATCGGCGCCAGCGCGGGGCTCTGGACCGTCGACATTCGCATCAACGGTGCGCTCGCCGCCACGCGCACCATCACCACGCGCTCGACCACGCGCTCGACCACGCGCGGCGCGTGTTTCTGAGCGCCCGGGGGCGCGCTTTGCCGCTTGGCTCCACCGACGATTTCGTCTACCGCGTTGTCGAGCATCGACAAGGCGTACCGAGTCAGCCGACCGCCGGGGGGAGGTCGTTCGGAAGGGAGAGTTCGTGCTGCAAGACCAGCCGCAAGCGGGGACCTGCCTGGTGTTCAGGGTGGAGTCGCTCGCGTGCGCCCTGCCCCTCGCCGCGGTCGTGGAGACGATGCGGACGCTGCCCCTCCAGCGCGTTCAGTCGGCGCTCGCCATCGTCGCTGGGCTGGCGATGATCCGCGGCACGCCGACGCCCGTGATCGACACCGCCCGTCTTCTGGGAACTTCAAAGACGACCCCCACGGGCCGCTTCGTTACCCTGGCCGTCGGCGAACGGCACGTCGCCCTGGCGGTCACGTCGATCATCGGGCTACGCGCGATCGCCGGCCAGGATCTGCGCGCGCTCCCCCCGTTGCTGGCGAGCGCCGACAGCAGCGCCGTCAGCGCGGTGGGCGCGCTGGATTCCGAGCTCTTGATCTTGCTGCAAGGGATGCGCCTCGTCCCCGATACGGTGTTCGCCGCCGCGCCGGCCGCGGCGGGAGCGCCATGACCGGCGCTCTGAACGCGCCCGAGACCGAGCGCTTTCGCGACGCTGTCGCGCGCCGCCTGGGCCTTCAATTCGAGGAGTCCCGGTCCGTATTTCTGTCGGAAGTGCTGCGGCGGCGGCGGGAACGGACCGGGCTCGATCCAGGGCGTCGACGTCAACCCGGCGGCGCTGGAGAAGGCGGCGACCGCGCACGACGACGCCTGGTCGCTGCGCGAGACGCCCGCCGAGGCGCAAGCGCGCTGGTTTCGGCCGCAAGGGCGCGGGACGACGCGCGAGGTGACCATCGACCCGGCCATCCGCGACGCGGCCCGATTCGTCGAGCGCAATCTGGCCGCCGACGACCCGACGTCGCGCGCCTCAGCCGCGCGCTGGTGCCCGGCGGCTATCTGTTCCTGCAAAAGCCGATCGTGCCCGATTCGCTGCTGCGCAAGGTGCGCGAGGTGCTCGACGGCGGCGCCAAAGGCTGAGGCGAGGCTGGACCCCGAACGTCCGTCAGTCGCGCAAGTAGTGGCACATATAGCCGCCGGGGTTCCTCTCGAGATATTTCTGGTGGTGCTCCTCGGCGCGGGTGAACGCGCCGGCCGGCACGATCTGCGTGACGATCGGATGCTTCCACTTGCCTGACTTGCCGACGCGCGCCTTGACCGCCTCGGCGGTCTTTCGCTGCTCCTCCGACGCGTAGAAGATCGCCGAGCGGTACTGTGTGCCGACGTCGTTCTCCTGGCGGTTGACGGTGGTCGGGTCGTGCATGCGGAAGAACCACTTCTCCAGCAGGTCCGAATAGGAGAGCTTCTTTGGATCGAACACGATGCGCACCGTCTCGGCGTGCCCGGTGGAGCCGGTCGAGACCTCCTCGTACGTCGGCGCCTTCGTGCTGCCGCCGGCGTAGCCAACCTCGGTCTGGATCACGCCCGGGATCTTGCGCAGGATCTCTTCCATGCCCCAGAAGCAGCCGCCGGCCAGGTACGCAGTCTCGAACGTCGTCTCGCAGCCTGGCTTCTCGCCCGGCGCCGGGCGGGCGCACGAGTTATCCGTCGCCGGGGCCGTCGCCGCGGGCGCCTTGGGCGCGTCGGCGCCGCCGAAGAGAGCGCGGTACTCGCCGTAGCCCTCGGCCTGCAAGCGATCCACGGGAATGAAGCGCAGCGCCGCCGAGTCGATGCAATAGCGCAGGCCGGTCGGCTGCGGCCCATCGTCGAACACGTGGCCGAGGTGCGAATTTCCGGCCTTGGAGCGCACCTCGGTGCGCTCCATGCCCATCGTGCGGTCGCTGTGATCGATCACGCGCCCCGGCTCGACCGGCCGCGTGAAGCTGGGCCAGCCGGTGCCCGACTCGAACTTGTCGGTCGAGCTGAACAGCGGCTCGCCAGTCGCGACGTCGACATAGAGGCCGGCGTTGTGGTTGTCCCAGTACTCGTTGTGGAAGGGCGGCTCCGTCGCGTCCTTCTGCGTGACCTCGTATTGCATCGGCGTCAGCTTGCGCCGCAGAACGTCGTCGGCGGGTTTGGTGTAGGTCTTCTTGGACATGGTGGCGGTCCTCGGGCCGTGGGGTTGCTGGTCCGGACCCTTCTCGGCGGCCGCGCTGCTGCGGCAGCCGGCGAGCGCGCCCAGGGCCAGCGGAAGGACCGCGAGAAATAAACGCGCGCCGGCGGTCGTCAAGCCGCCGCGGGCGATGCCCGGATCGAGCGTCCCTGTTTTCATGATGGTAACTCTACGCCGGACAGCCTCCCCTGGTTACGGTGTTCCAGGGCGGCTGCTTCAGCTTCCGCTTGCGACAATACTTCGAATATTTTAGAAATAGCGGTGTGGGAAACAAGCTCGATCGCCATGCCGAGCAGCTCGGCGCTCTTGGACATCCGATCCGGCTGGCGGTCTTGCGATACGTGGTGCAAGCCGGACCGGAAGGCGCGGCCGCGGGCGCGATCCAGACGCACATGGACCTGCCCGCCTCCACGCTCAGCCATCACCTCAAGCGCCTCGCGGACGCCGGAGTCATCCGGTCGCGTGGGGAAGGGACGTTCCACTACTACTCCGCCGACTACGACGCTCTTCGCAAGCTCACGGACTACCTCTGGGAAGACTGCTGCAAGAACGGCGGTGGGAAATGCTGTTGAAAAAGCTGGCCGCCGAAGCCCTTGGAACAGCGCTGCTGCTGGCCGCCATCGTCGGGTCGGGGATCATGGCCGATCAGCTCTCGCGCCCGAACGTCGCGCTCGCGCTCCTGGCGAACACCGTGGCGACCGGTGCCGCCCTGGTCGCGCTGATCATCGCGTTCGGATCGATCTCAGGCGCTCACTTCAACCCGGTCGTGACCCTCGCCGTCGCGAGTCAGGGCGACCTCCCCTGGCGCGAGGTGCCCGGCTATGTCGGCGCGCAGGTTGTCGGGGCCTTCGCGGGCGTGGCGGTCGCCCACGCCATGTTCAAACAGCCGGCGCTCTTCTTTGCCTCCCAACATCGCCGCGACGGAATCGCGCAGCTGACGAGCGAGTTCGTGGCGACGTTCGGGCTGCTGGCCGTGATCTGGGGATCGGCCCGCCGGCGACCGGGGCTGGTTCCCTTCTCGGTCGGCGCGTACATCACGGCGGCGTACTGGTTCACGTCGTCGACGTCCTTTGCCAACCCGGCCGTGACGATGGCGCGCGCCGCGAGCGATACGTTCGCGGGCATTCGCCCAGCCGACGCGCCGGGGTTCATTGCGGCCCAGCTCGCCGGCGGTGCCGCCGCAACCGTGCTCTTCCGGTGGTTGGTACCGGCCGCACCCAAAACTGGCGAGGAGCTCTCATGAACACCGTGGACATCGTGAAGACCGTGGACATCGTCATTTTCGCCTGCATCCACAACGCCGGCCGGTCGCAGATGGCTGCGGCCTGGTTCGACGCGCTGGCGGATGCGACCCGGGCGCGCGCCATCTCGGCCGGCACGGATCCGGGCACGCGGGTCCACCCGGAGGTGCTGGAAGCCATGCGCGAGGTCGGCCTCGACCTCAGCGATCGAAAGCCGCAGAAGCTGACCGGCGACCTTGCCGCGGGCGCCCAGATGCTGATCACGATGGGGTGCGGCGAGCAATGCCCGTTCGTGCCCGGGCTGCGCCGGGACGACTGGCCGCTCGAGGACCCGAAAGGCAAACCGATCGCGCGCGTTCGTGAGATCCGGGACGACGTGCGGGCGCGCGTCGTCTCCCTGCTCCGTCGAGAGGGTTGGGCGCGCGAATGATTCGCCGGGCCGAAGAGGAAGATCTCCCTGCGGTGCTTGCGCTACTCGGTGACGCGAAGCTCCCCACCGACGGAGTCGCAGAGCACTTCAAGACGTTTTTCGTGGTCGACGAGGGGGGTCGAATTGTCGCCAGCGCCGGCCTCGAACTCCACGGCGACGCCGCGCTGCTTCGCTCGCTTGCGGTAGCCTCGGATCTGAGGGGCGCTGGCCTTGGCGCGGCCGTGCTGCGCCGCGCGCTCGACGAAGTCCACGCTCGCGTGGGAGGGCTCTATGCTCTGACCATCAGCGCGGAAGCGTACTTGTCCCGATTCGGGTTCGTGCGCGTCTCTCGAACCTCGCTACCGCCACAACTCTTCGACTCCCGCGAGCTACAGCACGCCTGTCCGGCCTCTGCGACTGCAATGAAGCGGGTCGCACAGGACGGCGCGTCCGGCCAGAACGGCTAGAGAGCTACCCGGCGCCTACAGCCGAGCCGCCGCGATCAGCGCGTTGGCCTCGGACGGGTGCTGCTTGCACTCGAGCAGCGCGTTCATCATCAGCGGCGCGACGATCGTGGCGTCGGACTCGACCACGAACATCGGCGTCTCGGCCGTGAGCTTGTCCCAGGTGATCTTCTCATTGGGCGTCGCGCCCGAGTACGAGCCGTACGACGTGGTCGAATCCGAGATCTGGCAAAAGTACGCCCAGGGCTTCACCGGCTGCTCGAGGTCGTACTTGATCGACGGCACCACGCAGATCGGAAAGTCGCCGGCGATGCCGCCGCCGATCTGGAAGAAGCCGACTCCCTGGCCCGACGACAGCTCGCGATAGTCGTCATAGAACGCCGCCATGTACTCGATGCCCGACTTCGAGATCGCGGCGTTGCACTCGCCGATCTTCACGTGCGACGCAAAGATGTTGCCGAAGGTCGAGTCCTCGTAGCCGGGGACGACCACGGGCAGCTTGGCCTTCGCCGCCGCGAGCAGCCAGCACTCGTCGGCCGGCCCCTGCTGCAGATTGGCGGGGATGGCCTGGATCAGCTCGTAGAAGTACTCGTGCCAGAAGCGGCGCTCGCCGCGCTCGCTGGCGCGCTTCCACATCGGGACGACGATCTTCTCGACCGCGCGGAAGGCCTCGTCCTCGGGGATGCTGGTGTCGGTCACGCGCCGCATGCGGTCGTTGAGGATCTTGGTGTCGTCCTGCTTGGTGAAGTAGCGGTAGTCGGGGAAGTCGCGGTAGTGGTCGTGCGCGACCAGGCGAAACAGCGACTCTTCGAGGTTGGCGCCGGTCACCGACAGGCCGTGGATGAGACCGGCACGGATGGCCGGCGCCATCGTGATGCCCATCTGCGCCGACGACATCGCGCCCGCGACGGCCCAGAACATCCGACCGCCGCGCTCGATGTGGCGCCAGTAGGCGATGGTCGCGTCGCGCGTGGCGCGCGCGTTGAAGTTCTTGTAGTTGCGAAGGACGAAATTCAGGATCGGCAGCTGGGCGCTCATGATGGCCCTTTTTAGCGGCTCTCGGGCCGCGCGGCCAGAGGGCATCTGCGACGACACGTCGAATTCACATGCTCGGCCGCCCGCCCGACGCGCGCTCAACGCGGGATGCGGACGATCTGCGTCGGGGTGGCGGACGCGACGACGTAGACCGCGTCGGGGGTGACGGCTGGCTTCACTTGGATCACAGGAAAGTCCTCCGCAGGTGAACAGGCCAGACGCTGGCTCGTCCCGTCGGGGGCGAGCATCCAGACCACCAGGTGAAACCTCTGGTCGTCGAACAGCTGAATGGCCCCGAGGATCCACGCTCCATCCCCGGTCGGCCACATCCCCATGACGCCGGAGTGAGCCGGCGTGCCCTGCCAGAAGGTCCGCATTGGGCTGCCGTCGGTCGGCGCCAGCGCCACCGACCATTCGTCGTCTTCGGCCGAAGCGCCGGCGCGCGGAACGGTCCAATACACACCCGCCGGATCGAGTCCGGCTAGATTGCCCTTGGCCTTGGTGAGCGGATCCGCCGTCGCGAGCAGCCGTGGGGCGCTGCCGTCGAACGGAACAGCGTAGGAGACGCCCAGATCCGCCGCCATGAGCACGGCGTCGGCGCTGAGCGCGATCGCCATGAACGGCAGGGTCTCCGACGGGAAGCCGGGATCGAGCGCGGTGAGCAAACCGATCTGGACCGGCGTCCCACCCGCTCGGGACGCACGCCAGACCGTCGTGGCACCGTCGGGGCTCGAGTCCTCTGCCCAGTAGAAATCGGTGGCGTTGAAATCGTGGTGCAGCGCGATCCCCGACGTCGAACGACCCGCGGCGCTGTCGAGCAGGAGCGTCGGTGAACCGCCCGCCACCGGCACAGAATAGATCAGGTTGCCCCGGTCCCCACCAGTGTAGATGAGCTGATCGCCGTCGAGCCATAGCTCGGGCATATAACCCGTCGCCAGCGTCGTGCCCGCACCGCCGCCGGTCGGTAGCGCGGTCAGCGCCTGAGTCGCGAAGGTGGAGTAGTACAGAACGCCGTCGCGGTACGCGAGCGGCGAGGTGATGTCGTAGCCTGGCAACGTGAGGATCGGCTGCCAGGCGGCGGAACACGACGACACCGAATCGAGCGGCGCGGGCGCGGGCCGGTTGTCACCGCATGCTGGCAGAAGTCCGAAAACGGAGACCGCGACTGCCGCCCAGCTCGCTGTACCCCTTGCGCCCTTCTGACGTCCACTCATCGAAGCCCCCTCTCTCTTCGATCGTCGGACCCGTGATACCAGACGAACGAAGGCGCAGCCATATTCAAAGCGCCTTCGTGAGTGTGATCCCGCTCAGGTTTGGTGCGCAACTCGCCGATAGCTCGCCGCATGACGAACCGACATGCGCGCATGGTCCCACGGCAGATGGTTCAAGGTAAGGTCGTCGTCTCGGTACTGCTACTCTTGCTCGCGAGTTGCGGCGGTGGCTCGAATGGTCCCGCCACCGGGCTGGGCGGTTTCACCGGCGGCGGAGTGGGAGGCTCCGGGTTCGGCGGTGCCACCGGATCGACCTGCCCGTCGAGCAATGCGACTGGCACGCTCTCGGTGCGCATCATCGGCACGCCGAGCGGCCACGGATCGATCGCCCTCGCCGGTGGCGCCACGCTGACCGCCAGCAATGACCTCACGTTGTCCGCCGGTCCCGAGACGGTCACCGCCTATCTCTACGCCGAGGGCAACCAGATGGTGCGCGTCGCCTACTCGCCGACGGTGGATGTGCCCTCGCCGTGCGTGCGCGCCGGGCAGACGACGATCGTCACCGCGACCTACGCGCGCATCCCCAGCAGTGGCGCGCTGTGGTTGGGGGCCAGCAACACGCCGTCGGCCGCGACGCTGCTCTCATTCGTGCCGGCCGACCTGGCGTCGAGCGGCTCCTCGACCGCGACCGTCGCCGCCAAGACCGGCGGCTCCGACGGCTTCACCTTCGACGTGTACGGCAACGCCTGGGTTCTGGGCGCCACCACCGCCGACCCGCCGGTCGCGCGCATTCCGGCGGCCGCGCTTGGCAGCGACGGCGTGAAGACTCCCGACGTCATCATCGACAGTCCGTCGTTCGGCACGGCGATCCCCGGCGCGAAAGCGCTGGCGTTCGATGCGGACGGCAATCTCTGGGTCTCGGTCGTCGCCGCCAACAAGGTCGTGAAGATCGCCGCGGCGGCGCTTGGCACGCCGGGCACGTCGGCCCCCGTCGCGGCCGTCGAGGAGAGCGGCATCAACGCGCCCGCCGGTCTGGCGTTCGACAGCAGCGGCAACCTCTGGGTCGCGGCCGACGGCGCGTCCACGATCGTGCGCATCGACGCCGCCCACCTGACCACGTCGGGGACCGGCGCCGACCTGACGATCACCGCGCTCACGCCGCAGCCGGTGGTGGGTCCGCTGTCCTCGCCGCTGGGCCTGGCCTTCGACGCGAACGGCAACCTCTGGGTGAACTACGACGGCACCATCGCGCGCCTGACGCCGTCCGACCAGGCCGGCACCGGCAACCGGACGATCACGCCGACCGTGCAGATCGAGCCTGGCGTCACGTCGCTCCCGCTCGGCATTGCGTTCGACGAATTCGGCGGCCTGTGGTTCGCGGACATCGCTGGCGGCTTCGCCTGCTTTGGAGCCACCCAGCTCACTGGCTCCGGGTCGGTGACGCCGGAGATCATCATCGACAGCGCCGACCTCGGCTACGCGGGCTGGTTCGCACTCTACCCTGCCCCCGCGTTCACACCGCTCGCCCACGCGCTGCCCTGACGCGGGTACTGGTTCGGACTTCGCGATCCGAGTCGGACGCTCCGATCCCAGTTTTCTGAAATCGGTTTGCGCGATGCCTGCGGGATGTCGGGCTTTCGCACGGGCACATCTCTTGCTGGTTCTCGAAGAGATTCCGATGAGCCGAACCGGCGGGATGCCTTCGTCGCACCGTCGCGCCCCCGCGGCGATGGTGGCGTTGATGGTCATCGTCGCCATCGCGCTGGCCTGGCTTGGCTCGGGATGCCGCTCGACGGCAATGATGCCTCCGCTTCACGACGCCTCGAGCGACGCCGCCGACGCGTCGACGGGGCCGAGCGATTCCGGCGACGCCCCGACCGCCGACTGCGACCTGCCCGCCCTTTACACGTTCGGGTACAACGGCGGCGACGTCGCCTTCACCGACGAGAGCACGCTGACCCCACCCGCCTCGTATCGACGTACGAGGGAGCACCTGGGCGTTCCCGAACCACCGCCGCCGCTGTCCTGCATGCCGGCGCTCCCCGCGTGCGGCGACACCGGACAGATCGACGTCTCGGACATCGTCCGGGATTTCGCCGATCCCGACGTGGTGCAGGCCATGGCGATGGTGACGCCGCCGCTCTACGGCCTGGACCAGCGTCCGGTAGACGGAGCGATGTTCCAGATTTTGAGGGACGACGGGCACGGGTTCCTGGCCGGCAGCAGCTGCGACACCGGCGCGTTTTGCCACGGTCCGGTCCCCACCGGCATCGCCCGCCTGGTGGCGGATCTGAAAGCGCTGGATCAGCAGCAGCTCGGCGACCCGAGCTGTGCCTCGCTGCAGCCGTGAGGCGTCGTTGCACACGCGCGCAGCCGACGTGCGCCATTTCGCCACACGCTGATCGCCTGCGGTGCCCCTGCCGAGCATAGGCGTGGCGAATTGGCGCCCCGATCTGGGAGATCCGATCTTGGTGACGCGATGGCATGGGCGGTGCTACCTGTTGCGAGCCCCGACCCACCGTCGGGGCGAACTCAAAAGGAGATACCGATGAAGCTCACCCGCACCATCTTCATTGCCCTGGCCGTTCTGATCCCGACCTCCTGGACCATCGCGAAGGCCGACGACGCGCCGGCCGGCGAGACCCCGAAGAAGGAGAAGAAGGCCAAGAAGAGCAAGAAGGCCGACGGCGACAAGAAGGAAGAGAAGAAGGCCGAGTAACGCCTTCTCGGGTGGGGCGGCCGGGCGCCGGCGCCGGATGGGCTTCGGCCTTTCTGGAACACGCGTGCTCGACCGCCTGCCCGGATACCTTTCGTTCGAAATCTGTCTGCGTTCGATTCGAGCCAGCACCGACATGATGTCGATGCCTGGCTTTTCGTGTTTCTGGACAGGGTGCGCAAAGGACCGCCCGCGCGTTGGCGCCCGCCAACAAAGACAAGTTTTTCGTCGGTGCTGTGCTCGATCTGCCTGCTTCGATCGACGAGGAGGTACCGAGATCACACATTCTGATGCGCAACACGGCTGTCCGCGTCTCGACTTACTTCGCGTTCTTCTCTCTCCTCTGGCTGGCCAGCTGCACCGGTACCGTCGGAGACATCGGCGGTAGCGACGCCGGTCGTCCCACGACAGGCGACGGCGGCCACATCGGTGGCGACGGCGGCGCGAGCGGCCTCGGCGGTGCGAGCGGCGGCGGCGGCGTCTCCGGCGCGGGCGGCGGCGGCGTTGCGAGCGGCCTCCCCTGCGACGTGCAGGCGTTGCTACAGACCCGTTGCGTCGGCTGCCACGCCTCGCCACCGGTCAACAGCGCGCCGATGCCGCTGGTGAGCGTCGCGAACCTGATCGCGGCGTCGTTCGCCGATCCGACCAAGACCTTCGCGCAACGAGCGCTCGCGCGCGTCCAGCTGACCGCTGGCCAGATGCCGCCGGCGCCGAACCCGCGCGCCACCGCGGCGGAGATCCAATCGCTCGGCGACTGGATCGCGGCCGGCTATCCGTCGACGGGTTGCGGCAGCACCGGCGCGGGCGGCATCGCGGGCAGCGGCGGCGCCAGCGGCACCGGTGGAATGGGCAGCGGCGGTGCGACCGGCACCGGCACCGGCGGCGCGGGCGGCGCGACCAACGAGGGGCTCCCCTGCGACGTGCAGGCCGTTTATCAAACCCATTGCACGACCTGCCACGCCGCGATGCCGGTCAACGGCGCGCCGATGCCGCTGGTGACGCGCAGCAATCTGATGACGCCGTCGTTGGCCAGCGCGTCGATGACGTTTGCGCAACGCACGGTCGTCCGCATGCAGAGCACCACCACGCCGATGCCGCCGGTGCCGGGCACGCCCGCGTCGGCGGCCGAGGTTCAAACTGTGAACGACTGGATCGCGGCCGGCTATCCTGCCGGCACCTGCGGCGCCGGTGGGGCGGGAGGTGGTGGTGGCGGTGGCGGCACCGTAGACCCGCTGGGCGCGACCCCGCGCTGCACGAGTGGCACCACCTGGACCGGCGGCAACAACGGCAATTCAATGATGAACCCCGGCCGCGCGTGCATCAGCTGCCACGCCGGCGAGGACGACGCGCCCCGCTTCACCATCGCCGGGACGCTCTATCCGACGGGCCACGAGCCCAACCTGTGCAATGGTGTCAACGGCACCACCGGCGCGCGCGTGGTGATCGTCGACGCCGCGAACCACACGGTCACGCTGACGCCCAACGCCGCCGGCAACTTCATGTACACCGGCCCGATCACCACGCCCTATCACGCCAAGGTCACTTACCAGGGGCGCGAACGCATCATGCCGGTCGCGCAAACCACCGGCGATTGCAACTCGTGCCACACGCAAAACGGAACGAACGGCGCCCCGGGCCGCATCACGTTGCCGTAGCGCGAGGGTCAACTGATTGAACTACCCCAGCAACTTGTCCGGCGTGATCGGGAGATCGCGCACGCGCACGCCGGTGGCGTGATAGACGGCGTTGGCGATCGCCGCCGCCGCGCCGGTGATGCCGATCTCGCCGATCCCCTTCGCTCCCACCGCGTTGACGATCGGGTCGACCTCGTCGACCGCGATGATCTCGATCGCCGGCACATCCAGGTGAACCGGCACGTGATAGTCGGCGAGATCGCGCGTCACCACCCGGCCGCTGCGCCGATCGCGCAGCGTCTCTTCGTGCAGCGCCATGCCGATGCCCCACACGATGCCGCCGATGAACTGGCTGCGCGCGGTCTTGGCGTTCAGAATCTTGCCGCCCGCGAACGCTCCCACGAAGCGCGTGACCCGGACCTGACCGAGGTCTACGTCGACGTGCACCTCGGCGAACTGTGCGCCGAATGAATGCAACGAGTGCTCCTTGCGCGCGGGGTTCTCCTCAGCGGAGAAGCGCGCCTCGATCTCCGTGCGCCCGGCGCGCTTGAGGATCGCCTGGAACGGATCGCGGCGCGTGGGATCGCGCGCGTCGACGAGACAGGCGTCGCCGAAGGTGACGTCGCCGACCGGCATCTCGTAGAGCGGCGACGCGGTGTCGGCGAGCGCCAGCGCGGTCAGCGCCGCGCGCGCGGCATCCGCGGCGCCCTTCACCGCCGGCCCGACGCTGGCGGCGGTGCGCGAGCCGGCCGACAGCGGCGCCTCTGGCAGTCGGGTGTCGCCGAGCTCGAAGCGCACGCGGTCGACCGACAGGCCGAGCGCGTCGGCGGCGATCTGGGTCATGATCGTATACGTGCCCGTGCCGAGATCCTGCGTCCCCGCCTGAACCAGCGCCGTACCGTCGGCGCGAATACGCGCCACCGCCTGCGATGGGCTCTGCCCCGCCGGGTAGGTCGCGGTCGCCATGCCCCAACCGACCCACTCGTTCCCCTTGCGGGTCGCGCGCACCCCCGCGCGCCGCCGCGCCCAGCCGAACCGCTCCGCCGCCTGCTGGTAGCAGGTGCGCAGCGACTTGCTCGAGAACGGCTTGCCGGTCTCGGGATCGCGTTCGGCGTAGTTGAGCAGCCGCAGCTCAAGCGGATCGATCTTGAGGGCGTAGCTGAGCTCGTCCATCGCCGACTCCAGCGCAAAGCTGCCCGAAGCTTCGCCGGGCGCGCGCGTGAACGTGGGCGTCGAGATGTCGAGCCGCACCAATCGGTGCGACGTGCGGATGTTCGCGCAGGCATAAGACATGCGCGTCTGCGCGGCGCTCGGCTCCACGAACTCGTCGAAGCGCGACGTCGCCGCGTGCACGTCGTGGCGCATGGCCATCAGCCGACCGTGGCCGTCGGCGCCCAGCAACAGCCGCTGCCGCGTGACCGGGCGATGCCCCACGAGCGAGAACATCTGGTGCCGCGTCAGCACCAGCTTCACCGGCCGCCCGAGCACGCGCGCCGCCATCACCGCGAGCGGTACGTGCGACCAGGGCGTTCCCTTGCAGCCGAAGCCGCCCCCTACGAACAACGAGATCACGCGCACGCCGTCGAGCGGCAGGCCAAAGAGGCTCGCGATCCTCTTGCGCACGCCCGTGATCCCCTGCGTGGCATCGTAGACCGTCACGCGATCCGCGGCGCTCCACACCGCGATCGTGCCGTGCGGCTCCATCGGATTGTGGTTGTACGCCGGCGTGGTGTAAGTCGCGTCGATCCGATACGCGGCCGCCGCGAACCCGCGATCGAAGTCGCCGGCGTTGCTGTCGGTCGGCCCGCGCGGCGTCTTCGCCGGCGCGTACGATTCACCCAGGTGGCGCGCCAGATCCAGCACCGGCCGCTCGGCGCGCACCACCGCACGGACCAGGCTGGCGGCGTGCTGCGCATTCTCGAGCGTGTCGGCGACCACCACCGCGATCGGCTGATCGTTGTAGAGCACCCGATCGTCCTGCAGCAGCTGCAAGACACGCTCGCCGGGGTCGCCATGCGCGGCGCCCGGCAACCGCGGCGCGTTCGCGTGCGTGATCACGCGCAGCACGCCGGGCGCGCGTTCCGCGGCGAGCGTGTCGAGCGCCTCGAGGCGCCCGGGCGCCGCCGCCGCGCCGACGATCACCGCGTGCGCCACGTTGGCCACCGCGGTCTCCGGACCGTACGGCGTCCTGCCCGTGACCTTGAGGTGCCCCTCGACGCGGTCGATGCCCGCGCCGGTGATCGGCGACGTCGAATGCGCCGGCGGGCTCGGCGTCGCGCCGGCGTCACCGCCGGAACCGACGGGCGCGTTCATCGACCGACCACCGTCTCGAGAGCGCGCACCAGCGCGCGCTGCGCGAGCTTGACCTTGAATTCATTGTCCGGCCGCACGTCGGCGCCGCGCAACGCCGCCGCCGCCGCGTGCTCGAACGACGAGCGGCGCGCCGGCTGGCCGACCAGCACCGCCTCGGCCTCCCGGCTGCGCCAGGGCTTGGTCGCGACGCCGCCCAGCGCGACGCGAACGGCGCGCATGCGTCCGGCGTGCAGGTCGACCGCCACCGCCGCCGAGGCGAGCGCGAACGCAAACGCCGCGCGATCCCGCACCTTGACGTAGCCCGAGCGCGACGCGAACGGCGCCGCCGGCAGCGTCACGTGGGTGATGAGCTCGCCGTGCTCGAGCGCGGTTTCGATCTCGGGGTGGTCGGCGGGCAGCGTATGAAAGTCGGCGATCGCGATCTGGCGCGCGCCGCGTGGCCCCTGCGTGTGCACGACCGCGTCGAGCGCGACCATCGCCACGCACATGTCCGACGGGTGCGCGGCGATGCAGCGCGGGCTGCCACCGAGGATCGCGTGCATGCGTGTCCAGCCGCCCTGCGCGGCGCACCCCGATCCGGGTGCGCGCTTGTTGCACTCGCCGACAGCGACGTCGCGAAAATAAGCGCAGCGCGTGCGTTGCATGAGATTTCCGCCCACCGTCGCCATGTTGCGCAGCTGCGGCGACGCGCCGGCCAGCAACGCCTCCGACAGCGCCGGAAAACGCGCGCGCACCGAGGAGTGATAGGCGACGTCGCTGTTGCGCGCGCCCGCGGCGATGCGCAGGCCGCCGTCGGGCAAGTCCTCGATCGCCGCGCCCGGGTCGACATGGTTGACGTCGATCAGCGTCTCGGGCGACTCGACGCCCAGCTTCATGAGATCGATCAGCGTCGTGCCGCCGCCGATGAACGCAGCGCCCGGCGTGCCCGCGGCCTGCAACGCCGCCGCGGGATCGACCGCGCGGAGATAGCGAAATCCGCGCATCTCACAGCTCCTTTCGCGCCTTTTGAATCGCGGCGACGATGTTCGGATAGGCGCCGCAGCGGCAGATGTTGCCGCTCATCTGCTCGCGCACCTCGTCGTCCGTTTGGGCGTGGCCCTCGGCGAGCAGTCCCGCGGCGCTCATGATCTGCCCCGACGTGCAATAGCCGCACTGAAACCCGTCGCACGCGATGAACGCGGTTTGCAGCGGGTGCAACGCCGGCCCCCCGGCGAGGCCCTCGATCGTGGTGATCGGCGCGCCCTCGGCCATGACCGCGAGGGTGAGGCAAGCGTTCACACGACGGCCACCGACCAGCACCGTGCAGGCGCCGCACTGTCCCTGATCGCAACCCTTCTTGGTGCCGGTCATGCCCAACCGCTCGCGCAGCGCATCGAGCAGCGTCGCGCGCGGATCGACGCGCAGCCGGCGCGCCGTGCCGTTGATCTGCAGCGTGACCTCGACCTCGCCCGGCGCCACCTCGACCGCGGGCGCGGGCGCGGCGGCGCGCACCGGCGCTTCGATCAGCGTGAGCGCGAAGGCGGCCGCGAGGCTGCTCACCACCAGCTCCCGGCGCGACAACGTGAAGCGGGACATGTCGATGTGCCCGGTCGCCGACAGCGCGCCCGCGATGGTGTGCAACGTGCCGTTTCGGGGCGCGACCTCGATGTACGAGAATCGCAACCGCCGCTCGCCGTCGATCACGAAGAGACCGGTCGCGCCCGGCGACACGCCGTAGCGTGCGCGCATGGCCGCGCGATCGGCGGCGTCGCGCGCGTCCCCCGGGCCAATGCTCCAGGCCTCGTCCTCGGGGCCGAAGCAGAGCGCGCCGTCGTCGAACACCAGCAACAAGACCGCGCCCAATCCGCGCAGCTCGGCGCGCACGGCGCCGAGCCCATCGTCGTCGCGCACGGCGCCGCGCTCGAGCGCGACGTCGCCGCGCCACGACGTCGCGAGCGGACCCGTGCACAGCGCAAGCACGATCGGCTGGCCGCCGAACCGTTCCAGCGATACCGGCGGCTCGCGCCCGCAACGGAGCGTGAACGAGGGAGCGCGACGGCTGCCGTCGCGGGACGAGTCCATGTAAGCCTCCGGTGTAACGACGAGGGCGCTCAGAGAGCGTAGGTTTGCGAACTCATCCGTCAAGACACCCGGCACGACTTTTCCCCATGGGATATCTTCCGACGCCGGCGTCTTGTGGACTGGCCGTCGATGCGCACAATCGCAGGACGGGACGGGTACGCCACGTAGGGAGGGCCGGCGATGGACTCACACGCTCGGGACGAGAAGGCCATTCGAATGCTGCTGAACCGATGGCACCGCGCGATGGGTGCCGGCGACCTGGCCGCGCTGCTCTCCATGATCTCGGAAGATGCGGTATTCCTCGCACCGGAGCAGGCGCCGCTGCGGGGTCGAGTCGCGTTCGCGCAGGAGCTGGCGGCGCTCACCGAGTCGCGCACGATCCGATCGAGCGCCGAGATCGAAGAAGTGCTGGTCTCGGGCGATCTCGCCTGTTGCTGGGCGACGTCGACGGTCACGACCACGCCGCGCGACGGTACCGCGCCCACGGTGCGACGCGGGTCGGTGCTGTCGATCTTTCGCAAAGAGTTCGGCGGTCATTGGGTGCTCGTGCGGGACGCCAACATGCTGGCCTCCGACGCCGCGGAGCTCGCGCTCAAGGTCGACAACCTCGAGCGCGAGCTGATGGCCGACGGCCCGGGCGGTTGATCGCGTCCACGAAGCCGGGCGCTCGGCACCTGAGGTAGCGCAGCCGAATCAGAGCTCGCCCGCGCGAAGGCCGCCGCGCGCGAGCAGGCACCTCGCCATTTCGACCGCGCCGCGCGCCTCGGCGATGTCCAGCGCCGTGCGCCCGTCGCCGGCCAGCGTGCTCGGCTGCGCGCCCGCGTCCAGCAGGAGCGTGGCGATCTCCAGCGCCCGCATGTGCGCCGCGAAGTGGAGCGGCGTCGCGCGCGGAAGCTGCCACTGATCGATGGCGTCGTCGACAGATTCGGCGCGCTCGGCGATGCGCGCGCGCACGTGGTCGAGCAGACCGAAGCAGACCGCGTCGTGGATGTCGACTGGACAGTGGGTGCGGATCCAGTGAAAGACCTCGCCCTGGCCCTCATGATCCGCCCACGAGAGCGGCGTGGCGTTGAACGGATTGTTGCGGTCGTTGAGGTCGGCCCCCTTGGCCACCAGCCGCTCGACCATCGCGCGATCACCGCCGCCCGCCGCGCGATGGAGCGCTGTGCCGTTGTTGACGCCGACCACGTTCCAGTTGCCGTCTCTCTCGAGCAGGAAGTCGACCGCGTCACGCCGGCCGTTCACGTACGCGAACAGCATCGCCAATCCGATCGCGTCGCGGTCGGGCCGCGTCTCGCCGCCGTGCCGGACCGGTATCTTCAGCTTGCCCGCGGCGTCGAAGCCGTCGCGCAGCCAGTCCAGGCGCCCGAGCGCCGCGGCCGCGCAGATGTCGGCCTCGGCGCCGAGCTCGATGAGCCGCTCCGCCGCACGGAGCGCATGATCCGCCAGCGCCTGATGCAAGACGTCCGGCGCGCGCAGGTCCAGCTGCGCACCGTGCGCCCGCAGGAGATCGATGAGCGGCGCCGAGACACCGACCTCGCTGGCGTGCTGGCTGGTCAGCACCAGCCCCATCGTGCTGACGCCCGCGCGGGGCGACAGCGTGCGCGCGTTGACCTCGGCGCCGGCTTCAATCAGGAAGGCGG
>Ga0265314_10002831_pt1 | contig 17273 bp, 13 predicted proteins | sample 4126metaG_FD_203106 | JGI IMG/M metagenome (GOLD analysis project Ga0265314, IMG submission 203106) | Rhizosphere microbial communities from Carex aquatilis grown in University of Washington, Seatle, WA, United States - 4-1-26 metaG | ecosystem: Host-associated > Plants > Roots > Rhizosphere >... | reverse complement strand
GTCCTCAACGTGAATTGTTGCGTGCGTTGCTGATGTATATCGCGGCACCCGACGAGCTCGCACCGGACCAGATAGAGGTCAGCTTCCGCATCGCCGGGCGCATGACCAGTTTCTTTGACATCAGTATTGAGGTCGATCCTGGTTGTCCCCATCGTTTCGATATCTCTGACGAGGTCTCGCCGCATCTTGCAAACGGTACTACCTCCGCCGACACCCGCTATTTCGGAGCGGTGCGGGCTTTGTCTGCGCTGGCGAAGATCGAGAAGCAGAACGAAGACGATCCGGTCTGGCAGGAGCGCCGCTTCGGCAGCGAGTTCACCCCGTCCGGCAAGCTCACCGTACTCAAACATCTGCTGACCTGGTGGGCAGCGCAACCGCCGTTGCGGCATCAGGATCATCGCAGCATCGATTCCACGGTCGAGGTGATACACGGCTTCCGTCTTGCCACCCAACTGGTGACGCGCATCGAGTTGGGGCGCGAGGAGGACGCGACACGCAAGATGGGCTTGGCGGCAGAAGAGGAACTCGATTACAGCGCCGAGGTGTGGACAGTCACCGATATCAGTCTCGACGAGATCGGCATCAAGCTCACCAAGGGGGGCGGGGCGTGGGTCAAGATTGGCGACCTGTGCGGCATCAAGACGCAGAACAATCCACTGTGGTGGATAGGCGCGATCCGGCGTATCCATACCGATACCGAGAACGTCGTGCATCTCGTCATCGGTATCCTGGCCAAGAAACCGCTTTCCATCTGGTTGCGCGCGCTGGGCAAGGGCGCGGAGAAAGCCTCCAACTGGGAGACCAGTTCCGGCTCGTTCAAATACACCTATCTGCCGGTCATCTTGATGCCGGACGCGCAGAACAGCTTCCTTCACGCCCGGCTGCTCATGGAATCCGGCGCCTTCGTGGCGGGCAACTTCTATCAGGCGATGATGGGAGAGAATAGTCGCGACCTGAAGCTGACGAGCCTGGTCGCCGAGGGCGAGGACTATGAACAGGTCTGCTTCGAGTGGGTGAAGTGAGCTGTGCCACTGGAAGCAAACGGAAAAGGCGGATAACATCCGCTCCTGCGATCCGCCTTTGATACGTTTTAACGGTCGCCAACGAACATGACAGCTATTTTGCATCCTTCAATCTTTCTCCGATCCCGGTCGCATGCGCATCCTCATCAGTAACGACGACGGCTATTTCGCGCCGGGATTGGCTTGCCTGGCTCGACATCTTTCGGCTATCGCCGAGGTGACGGTGGTCGCACCGGAACGCGACCGCAGCGGCGCCAGCAATTCGCTGACCCTGAGTCGCCCGCTCAATCTGCGCAAGGCACCGAACGGTTTCTTCTTTGTGGACGGCACGCCGACCGATTGCGTGCATCTGGCAGTGACCGGCATGCTGGATACGCAGCCTGACATCGTGGTATCCGGTATCAACTCCGGTGCCAACATGGGCGATGACACCATTTACTCCGGCACGGTGGCGGCGGCGACCGAGGGTTTTCTGCTCGGTATTCCGGCCATCGCCATCTCGATGGCCAGGCATGAGCCGATTCATTACGACACGGCAGGCAAGGTGGCAGTGGAGCTGGTGCAGCGCTTCATGACACAGACACATTCACATCCCTGGCTGTTGAACGTAAATGTGCCGGATGTGCCCTACGAGCAACTACAAGGCATGGAAGTCACGCGTCTGGGCAAGCGACACAAGGCCGAGCCCGTGATCAAAAGCAGCAACCCTCATGGTCAGCCGGTGTATTGGGTCGGCGCAGCAGGCAAGGCACAGGACGCAGGAGAAGGCACGGACTTCCATGCGATCTTGCGACATCGCGTTTCCATCACTCCTCTCCAGATAGACCTGACGCAATACACGCAACTGGATGCGGTGCGCACCTGGCTGGACGGAGAAGCACCATGAACCAGCGCCACGCCGGCATAGGCATGACTTCGGCACGCACTCGCGTTCGCCTGATCGAACGGTTGCGCGCCGAGGGTGTCGCGGACGAAACCGTACTGGCGGCGATGGTCGAAGTGCCGCGCCATATCTTTATCGACGAAGCGCTGTCGACCCGCGCATACGACGATGTGTCACTGCCGATCGGGCATGGACAGACCATCTCGCAACCCTATATCGTTGCGCGAATGATCGAAGTGCTGCGCAATGGCAAGCAACTCAACCGCGTGCTCGAGATCGGCACCGGTTGCGGCTACCAGGCGGCGATATTGTCCAAGGTGGCAAAGGAGGTCTACTCCGTCGAGCGAATCCAGCCCCTGTACGAGCGCGCCAGGAAAACTCTGCGTGAACTCAAGATAAGCAATGTCCATCTGCGCTATGTGGATGGCACGGCGGGCTTGCCGGATGCCGCGCCGTTCGATGGCATCATCATGGCCTGTGCTGCACCGGCACTATCTGCCGTGCTGCGGGAGCAACTCGCGGTCGGTGGTAGAATGGTGTTGCCGATGGGGACGCAGGAGCAATTTCTTTATCTCATCGAGCGCGACGAGAACGGCTTTCGCGAAAGTCGTCTGGAAGCCGTGAGATTCGTACCATTATTGATGGGGAAAGCATGATCAGACCGATTTTGCAGTGGGCGACCTTGATGCTGGCTGCGCTTGTGCTGGCAGGTTGTTCCACTGCGCCCAGCGGTCGGCGGGCACCCGTCATGGAGTATGGCGCGGAAAAGAAACCAGTGCCCAAGCCGACGACTCAAGCCGCTCCAAAGCCACAACCAGTCGAAGTAGTGCAGGATACGGTCACGCAGACCTATGTGGTGCAGAAGGGCGACACGCTGTACAGCATCGCTTTCATCCACGGCGTGGATTACCGCGATGTGGCTGAGTGGAACAAGCTGAAAGACCCGACCGCGATCCAGATCGGCCAGCAGTTGCAATTGCATATCCCGGTAGCGACATCAGTTCGGCCCGAACCCAGGCCGGTGATGGCTTCGCAAGTGCCGGAGCAGGGAGGTGTGAAGAGCTATCCCAAGGTCGGCAAGCTGAATTACACCGACCAGGCGCTGGCGCAAGCTGAGCGTCTGCAGAATGGGTCGGTAGAGGCAGCCGCCGCTCCTGTGGCCGTCGCACCCGCTCCGGTCAAACCCTCCACCTCGGCAACGGCGCGTGACACAGACGATGAGCCGCTGGAGTGGGGTATGCCGACCAGCGGCAAGGTGGTCGCCGGATTCTCCGAAAGTGACAATCGCAAGGGCGTGGATATCGCGGGCAAGCAGGGGCAGGCCATCGTGGCGAGCGCAGCAGGCAAAGTGGTGTACAGCGGCAGCGGATTGCGCGGTTACGGCAAGCTCATCATCATCAAACACAACAAGACCTACCTCAGCGCCTATGCGCACAATGACCAGATACTGGTGAAAGAGGGCCAAAGCGTCAGCAAGGGCCAGAAGATCGCCGAGATGGGCAACAGCGATGCCGATCAAGTCAAGCTGCATTTCGAGATACGCAAACTGGGCAAGCCGGTCGACCCGGCGAAATATCTGCCCTTGGTCAAATCTTGAGTGAAGACTCTCTAAGCGTCACCGACCACAGCCGCGACAGCGCAGGATTGCGTTATGTGTACCCGGTCGTCTCGCGCCGCGCGGGCGGCGTCTCCATCGGTATCAACCTCAATCCCAACAATGCCTGCAACTGGCGCTGCATCTACTGCCAGGTGCCGAATCTCACGCGAGGCACCGCGCCGCCTGTCGATCTGCCGCTGCTGGAAAAGGAATTGGGCGGTTTTCTGCACGAGTTGCAACATGGCGATTTCATGCAGCGTGTGCCGCCCGAAGCGCGTCGCATCAATGACATCGCCATCTCTGGCAACGGCGAACCGACCAGCGCGGATGAGTTCGTTGAGGTCATCGAACTCATCGGCAGGCTGAAACCCGCCGAGCTCAAACTTGTGCTCATCACCAACGGTAGCCTGATGCAGCGTGACAATGTTCAGCAAGGTCTGCGCCTCATGGCGCAACTCAACGGCGAGGTCTGGTTCAAGCTGGATCGAGCCAGTGAAGCTGGCATGGCGCTCATCAACGACACAAAGATGACGATGGAGAAGGTGCAGCAGAATCTGGAGACCGCAATCAGCTGCTGTCCAGACACTTGGCTGCAAACCTGCTGGTTCGCGCTGGACGGGATCGAACCGAGTGCACACGATGAAGATGATTATCTTGTCTTCCTGAGCGCGCTGATGAGTAGCGGTGTCGAGCCCAAAGGCGTACTGCTCTACGGTTTGGCAAGACCCTCTTTGCAGCTGGAAGCGCCGCGACTGAGCGCGTTATCCGGCACGAGAATAGAAAGTTTTTCTTCCCGTATCAGACAGTTGGGATTGAATGTGAAGGTTGCGCCGTAGTTGGAGAGGTTGCTACGCAGGCGTTTCCGTCTCTCTTGAATGACCACTCTCCAGCCTGAAATCGACCGGCCGGACACCGGTTTCTCACTTCAAACGGGTTGTGTCATTTCCGAACCGGCTGGTGACGGTTCCTCCTGATCGGGTACGGGTTCACCCGGTCGCCACTGTCTCAGCAGCAGTGCATTGCTGACTACCGATACGGAACTCATCGCCATTGCACCCCCCGCGAGCATCGGATTGAGCAGCCCGATCGCAGCCAACGGGATGCCCAGCACGTTGTAAGCGAAGGCGAAAAACAGGTTCTGGCGGATCTTGCTCAAGGTCACATGCGACAGATCGATGGCATCTGCCACGCTGTTCAGATCATTGCGCATCAGTGTGATGTCCGCCGCTTCGATGGCGATGTCGCTGCCGCTCTTCATGGCGAAACTCACATCGGCGGCCGCCAGCGCAGGCGCGTCGTTGATACCGTCGCCGACCATGCCGACCAGAGTTTTTGCATTCTTGAGCGAAGTGACATATCTGGCCTTGTCCTGAGGCGAGACTTCAGCGATGAATTCCTCGATGCCTGCTTGGCGGGCGATAGCTTGAGCGGTGGCTTGATTGTCGCCGCTCAGCATCACCACGCGCATCCCCATCTCGCGCAGCCGTGCCACGGCGATGCGGCTACTGGGGCGTATCCTGTCCGCGATAGCGATATAACCGAGCAGCTTCTGTTCGCGCGCGACCGCGACCACGGTTTTGCCCTGCTGTTGCAGAGCCAATACCGACGGCTCATCCAGTGCGACACCTTCTTGTACGAGAAAGGCGGGCGAACCGAGCCGGTAGGCGTTGCCATCAAGTCTTGCGAATAAACCGCTGCCGGGAGATTCGTTGAAATCGTTGACGGATTGAGGTGTCGTCGCCTGTGACTGCGCATATTCCATGACCGCGACGGACAACGGATGGGTGGAGTGTTGAGCGAGGCTGGCTGCGATGCGCAGCAGTTCGTCGGGATCGCTGTCCGTATCCGGGAGCAGATCGGTGAGCGCTGGTTTGCCTTCGGTCAGGGTGCCGGTCTTGTCCAGCACCAGCACGGAAAGCTTGTGTGCGCGTTCCAGCGCGGCCGCATCCTTCACCAATATGCCTTCACGTGCAGCTAGACCGCTGGCGACGACGATGGTGATCGGTGTCGCCAGACCCAGCGCGCACGGGCAGGCGATGACCAGCACCGAGATGGCGTTGATGAGTGCGTAGGAAAAATCACCTTCGATCTTGAACCAGACAAAGAAAGTGATGGCCGCGAGCAGCAGCACTATGGGCACGAAAATGCCTGAGATCTTGTCCGCCAGGCGCTGGATGGGTGCTTTGGAACCCTGTGCTTGCTCGACCAAGCGGATCACTGCGGCCAGTTGGGTATGACTGCCGACGGCTGTGGCACGGCATTTGAGCACGCCCTGATGGTTGAGCGTGGCGGCGTAGACCTTGTCGGCAGCCTGTTTCGGCTGAGGCATGCTCTCGCCGGTTAACATGCTCTCATTCAGGGTGGACGCGCCTTCCAGCACCACGCCATCGACCGGCACATTCTCGCCGGGGCGCACTATGAAGATATCGTCAGGCCGCAGCGAGCCTACCGAGACATCCAGTATTTCGCCGTTGCGTTCCACGTGCGCCATCTTCGGCTGGAGTTGGATCAGTTTTTCGATGGCGTCCGTGGCTTTTGCTTTGGCGCGGATCTCCAGCAGTTTTCCCATCAACACCAGCGTAATGAGCACCGCGCTGGATTCAAAATAGACCGGCTGGTGGATACCAAATAGAATGATGGCGCAACTCAGGAAATACGCCGCACTGGTGCCCAGCGCCACCAGCAAGTCCATGTTGCCGCTGCCGTGTTTGACGCTGGCCCATGCACCGCGATAGAAGCGGGCGCCGATCCAGAATTGTACCGGCGTCGCCAGTAGCCACTGCGCCCAGGTCGGTATCGTGATATGGATCTCGAACACCATGAGCGCCATCTCCAGCACCATGGGCGTGATGAGTCCCAGCGAGATGAAGAAGCGCAGCTTTTCCTGCTCATATGCCTTGAGGCGGTCCGTCTTTTCGGCGGAGAAATCGCGCGCCACATGGGCGTCGAAGCCGGTGTCGCGCACCGCCTTGATAAGTGCGTCAATATCGGTGACAGCCGGGTCGAAGCTCAGACTGGCCTTCTCGGTCGCCAGATTCACCACGGCGGTGACTTCAGGTAGTTGATTCAATGCCTTTTCCAGACGGCTGGAACAGGATGCGCAACGCATGCCGACGATCTGAAGGTCGGCGTGATTTTCAGCTTGGGACATGGGGTAACGGCTCGATGGAAAGAACAGCCCAAAAGATACCCCCGAGCGCCTGCATTGTCTATCTTGACCTTGAGCAATTCATGGTTTCCTGTTTCAATCCCTGCCTATCACGAACAGGGGGAAACATGGGGCAGGCGAGCATCGGCATCATCGGGGGCAGCGGCGTATACGACATCGCCGGACTGGAAAACAAGCGCTGGGAAAAGGTGGAATCGTCTTTTGGTGAGCCGTCTGATGAATTGCTGTTCGGCGAACTCAATGGTGTGAAACTGGCCTTCCTCCCGCGCCACGGCCGCGGCCACAAGATTCCGCCGTCCGAGATCAACTTTCGCGCCAATATCGACGTGCTCAAGCGCGTCGGCGTCAGCGATGTCATCTCGGTCAGCGCCGTCGGTTCTCTGCGTGAACACCTGCCTCCCGGCACCTTCGTCATCGTCGATCAATTCATCGACCGTACTTTTGCGAGGAACAAGTCCTTCTTCGGCAGCGGCCTGGTGGCGCACGTATCCATGGCGCATCCTGTCTGCAAACGCCTCGGCGACCACATCGAAGCGGCAGCCAAAGAGGCGGGCATCAGCGCGTTGCGCGGCGGCACTTATCTGGTCATGGAAGGCCCGCAGTTTTCCAGCCTCGCCGAATCCGAGCTCTACCGCAGTTGGGGCTGCGACGTGATCGGCATGACCAACATGCCCGAAGCCAAACTCGCCCGCGAAGCCGAGCTGTGCTATGCCACCGTGGCCATGGTCACCGACTACGACTGCTGGCATCCCGACCACGACGATGTCACTGTGGAGCAGATCATCAAGGTGCTGCTGGAAAATGCCGACAAGGCCAAGACGCTGGTGAAGCATGTGGTGCCGCGCGTCGGTACAGATGCCAAGGCCTGCGATTGCGGCTGCCGCACTGCGCTGCAATATGCACTCATTACGGCGCCTGAAGCACGTGATGCCGAGATGAAGAAGAGGCTGCAAGCGATAGCAGGGCGGGTTCTGTAGGATTGTGAAATAGCAGCTGCAAGTAATCTCCGTTCGTGGTGAGCCTGTCGAACCATGAACGGACAACCCAAACACAGCCCTTCGACAGGCTCAGGGCGAACGGCATATTTTGAGATGACCGAACACCAATTACGCACATCTTTGCTGCAAACCTCCCGCCGCATGGTCGACCTCGGCCTCAACCGCGGCACGGCAGGCAATGCCTCGGTGCGTTGCGACGAAAACATCCTCATCACCCCATCCGCTTTGCCGGTGGCCGAGATGACGGACCAAGACCTGGTGCTGATCGCCAACGACGGCAAGATACTGCAAGGCCGCAAGCCCTCCAGCGAGTGGCGTTTCCACTGCGACATCCTTAATGCCCGCCCCGAGATCGGCGCCGTGCTGCACATGCACTCCACCTATGCCACCACCATGGCCTGTCTCGGCAAGGATGTGCCCGCCGTTCACTACCACATCGCCATTGCAGGCGGCGACACCATCCGCTGCACGCCATACACCATCTTCGGCGAACAGAACCTGTCCGATCTTGCGCTGGAAGCACTGCATGACCGCAAGGCCTGCCTGCTCGGCAACCACGGCATGATCGCGCTGGGCAAGGACCTGAACGATGCGCTGTCTGTTGCGCAGGAAGTCGAATACCTGTGCGAGATTTACTGGCGCGCGTTGTCGGTGGGAGAGCCGAAGATACTCACCGCGCAGCAGATGCACGAGGTGAAGGCGAAATTCGTGGAGTACAAGAAACGCGATTAGCAAAGTCCCTCCGTTTGTCTTGAGCTCTACAAATCCGTTCGTCCAGAGCCTGTCGAAGGAACGAACGGCGCGCAGAACAGACTTGGCGAAGTGCGAAGCATTAAGAACAGATTAAGAGAACTTTAAACAAAGGAAATACCATGCCCATCAAATCCCGAGTCCGTACCGTCCCCCATTACCCCAAGCAAGGCATCATGTTCCGCGACATCACCACGGTGCTCAAAGACCCCATCGGCCTTCGCGCCACCATCGACGAGTTGGTGCGCCGCTACAAGGACGTGAAGATCGACAAGATCGCCGGCATCGAATCGCGCGGCTTCATCATCGGCACGCCGCTGGCCTACGCACTCGGCGTCGGCTTCGTGCCCATCCGCAAGAAAGGCAAACTGCCCGCCGAAACCATCGGCCACGACTACGCACTCGAATACGGCACCGACCGCATCGAGATCCACACTGACGCCATCTCCAAAGGGGAGAAGGTGCTGCTGGTGGACGATCTCATTGCCACCGGCGGCACGGCAGAAGCCGCCGTCATCCTCATCGAGAAGATGGGCGGCAAGATCATCGAATGCTGTTTCATGATCGACCTGCCGGACATCGGCGGCCGCGCGCGACTGGAGAAGCGCGGGCACAAGGTGTTTGCGTTGTGTGAGTTTGAGGGGGATTAGGGTGCTGTGGAATTAAGCTCAGTTTTGTTTTTTGGAAATGAAGGGATATGGACATGAGTACATCTTGTTCGCGCAGCATCCGCCTCTATGCATGTCTTCTGTTTGCAATGGGCTTCACAAATCTTGCCATTGCTACTGAGCAAACCTATGTGCGTGAGTACACCTACCAAGCCAGCGAAGCCGACAGCAAAATATCGGCTCGTGCCATTGCCTTGCAGGAAGTTAAGCGTGAGCTATTAGCCGAGCTGGGCACGCATGTCACCGCGCTGGTGAAAATACAAGCATCATCTGACGGCCACCAACTTGGCAAGGAAGAGATAGAGACCTTGTCTGCCGGGGTCACCAAGGTCGAGATACTGGATGAGAAATGGAACGGCGTGGTGTATGTACTCAAGGCGCAGATCAAGGCCGACCCGGAAGATGTGTTGAAATCGCTGAACAAGATGCTGGATGCAGACAAAAAGCAAAAGCAGATATCGCAACTCAGTAATGATCTCTCAAAAACACAAGCCGAAAAGATTCAGGTCGCCGAATCACTTACCCAGTCCAAGAAAGAAGCCACTACAGCACTGGAAGAGATCGCTCGCTTGAAGAAGTTGCTGGAGGAAAAACAAACCGATACCTCCCGGCAAACCATTCAAGCTGCCTATCAGCAACAAGTCGATCAATTGTCAGCAAATGAATTATTTAACTCGGCAGTGCAGTATTACGGCAAAGGAAATTTTTCGGAAGCTGCGCGCTTGTTTCAAAAAGCCGCCGAGCAAGGGGACGTTCGTGCTCAATTCAATTTAGGGTTGATGTATAACGGTGGTGATGGCGTTGCGCGCGATGCAAAACAGGCGGTGTATTGGTTTCAGAAAGCTGCCGAACAAGGTTATGCAGATGCGCAATACTACCTTGGTCTGAAGTATTTCTATGAACAAGGTGAACGCGATACCAAACAAGCTCTGTATTGGTATCAGAAAGCCGCCGAGCAAGGGCATGCCGAGGCGCAAATCTCTCTCGGGCTGGCGTATGGCGCAAATGGTCTCGAGATGTATCCTGGCAGAGGAGCTGTATGGATAGATGCAAAAAAAGCGGAGTATTGGTTGAATAAAGCCGCTGAGCAAGGAGAGGTTAGTGCTCAAGTCATTCTCGGTGAGATGTATAGCTCCGGCAAAGGGGTGAACAGAGATGCTGAGAAGACTGTGTATTGGTTTCAGAAAGCCGCTGAGCAAGGGGATGCTCAAGCACAATTTAATCTCGGCGTGAGCTATGACATTGGCTCCGGTGTAGCACGCGATCTAAACCAAGCGGTGTACTGGTATCAGAAAGCTGCCGAGCAAGGGTTAGCCAAGGCGCAAGTTAGACTAGGTGTGAGAACCAGCGATGCTAAACAAGCCGTATATTGGTGGCAGAAAGCTGCCGAGCAAGGCGATACGGAGGCGCAATACAATCTCGGGGAGAGATATGCCAAGGGTGATGGGGTTAGTCAGGATTACGTTCGCGCGTACATGTGGTTTAATCTTAGCGGCGATTCTAGTGCTTTGGTTTCATTCAATGAAAAACGAATGACAATAAAGCAAATTGTTCAAGCAAAAAGGATGGCACAAGATTGCCGGCAGCGTAATTTCAAAAATTGCGGCTAAGAGTTGAGTTGTGTATTCGGGAGTTTTCGATAATCGTCAAAGGCCAATACGATATGCCGCAAATACAAAGAACAGTTGAATTGCAATTCAAGAACGGTAGTAAATCGTGGGCGATCGCAACTGGAAACAATGCAGCATGGTTATGTTGTCGTGCTGATCCTCTCTTGGGTAGGTCAGGCGGCATTAAGGGTGTTTCCGATGCATTTCGCATTGACTGCCCATATTGTGGAAAGAAGTACTTCGTCGAACCAAACTGCAAGAATCAGGGAGCAGTGCTAAGAGTCATTGAGGTCTAATATTCTTTGAGGAGCCTTGTGAACAGGGCGCTTTGTTAGGTTGATTGATAGATTTATTTTTTTGGAAAGAAAGTTTTTTATGAAAGTCGAAACCTTGCGCTGGTTCAAAAATCGGCTGGAAATGATAGATCAGCGCATTCTTCCGGCAGCTTTTGAATACCTGAGTTACTACACGGCGTCTTCGGTAGCCGAGGGCATACGCAGCATGGTGGTGCGCGGTGCGCCTGCGATCGGCGTGGCGGCGGCGTATGGTGTGGCATTGGAGGCACTGCATTTGTCTGAGGAGCCGTCCACCCTTCGATCCTTCGACAAGCTCAGGACAGGCGGAGCTCAGGGCGAACGGATTGAGTTTGATAAGGGCATGGAAGCAGGCTTTGCAGTGCTCGCTGCCAGCCGCCCTACGGCGGTGAACCTGTTCTGGGCGTTGCAGCGCATGCGCAAGGTTTGGGAAAGCTTTGCCGCCCAGACTCCGCAGCAGGTAGCGCAGCGTCTGCTGGCTGAGGCGCATGAGATTCTGGCGGAGGACATCCGCATCAACAAGGCGATGGGCGCGCATGGTGCGGCGTTGCTGAAAGACGGCGCTCGGGTGCTGACGCATTGTAACGCGGGTGCGCTGGCGACGGCGGGTTGGGGCACGGCGCTGGGGGTGTTCCGTTCGGCGGTGGAGGCGGGCAAGAAGATATCGGTGATCGCCGACGAGACTCGTCCTTTTCTACAAGGTGCTCGTCTGACAGCCTGGGAGATGGTGCAGGAGAACATTCCGGTGACGCTGATCACCGACAACATGGCCGGTCACCTGATGGCGCACGGCGAGATCGATGCGGTGGTGGTGGGGACGGATCGCGTGGCGGCGAATGGCGACGTGGCGAACAAGATCGGCACTTACATGGTGGCGGTGCTGGCGAAGCGGCACAACATTCCGTTCTTCGTGGCGTGCCCGCTTTCGACCATCGACCTTAATATCGCCTCGGGCAAGGACATTCCCATTGAGGAGCGCTCAGTGGATGAGGTGAAAGGTTTCCGTGATTATCATTGGGCAGCCGAAGGTGTGAAGATACGCAATCCGGCTTTTGACGTGACGCCGGCAGAACTGGTGACAGGTTTGATAACTGAACGCGGGGTGGTTTTTCAGCCGGATGTTGAAAGCCTTATAAAGTTGATGTCATCATGAAATCAATGCGATATGAGATTTCCCCCTCATTCTGGATTCTTGAAACTTGCGCATAATGTATATTATGTCAAATCAAAGAAGCAAAGAAAAAGGCCTTGAGGTATCCCACAGGCCTTTACGATTTGGTGGGCGGTACTGGGTTCGAACCAGTGACCCCTGCCGTGTGAAGGCAGTGCTCTACCGCTGAGCTAACCGCCCAATCGAGGGCGCGCATTTAATCATAGCGCCCCGACAGAGGTCAATTTCTTTATCCACTCCAAGCAACTATCGTAGAATGCGCGGCTTCATTCCCAGCACTGAATCAGGAAAGCAACAATGACCGTCCGTACACGATTTGCACCCAGTCCCACCGGCTACCTTCACATTGGTGGAGCACGCACCGCGCTCTTCTCTTGGGCCTATGCACGAAAACACAGTGGAACCTTCATTCTGCGGATCGAAGACACAGATGTTGAGCGTTCAACACCAGAAGCCGTGCAGGCGATCTTGGACGGAATGGCTTGGCTCAAGCTGAACTATGACGAAGGCCCGTTCTACCAGATGCAGCGCATGCCGCGCTATAAAGAAGTCATCCAGCAGATGCTGACTTCTGGACAGGCTTACTATTGCTATACAAGTCCTGCCGAGCTGGATGCCATGCGCGAAGCGCAGCGGGCGCGCGGCGAAAAGCCGCGCTACGACGGAAAATGGCGTCCTGAACCGGGCAAGACTCTGCCGACCGTACCAGTTGACATCAAGCCGGTCGTACGCTTCAAGAATCCGACTGAGGGTGTGGTTGCCTGGAAGGATATGGTCAAAGGCCATATCGAATTCAGCAACTCTGAACTGGACGATCTCATCATCGCCCGCTCTGACGGTACGCCCACTTACAACTTCTGCGTGGTAGTGGATGACTGGGACATGGGCATCACCCAAGTCATCCGCGGCGATGATCATGTGAACAACACTCCTCGTCAAATCAACATCTTGAAAGCACTTGGCGGCAAAGTGCCTGAATACGCGCACCTGTCCATGATTCTGGGTGACGACGGCACCAAACTCTCCAAGCGACATGGCGCGGTCAGCGTGATGCAGTATGACGAGGACGGCTACCTGCCCGAAGCTGTCATTAATTACCTTGCACGTCTTGGCTGGTCGCATGGCGACGAAGAGGTCTTTTCGGTCGAGCAATTCTGCCAATGGTTCGACCTTGACCACATCACCCCGTCAGCTGCGCAGTTCAACACTGAGAAGTTGAACTGGCTGAACAACCACTACATGAAGCAGACAGAAAATACCCGCTTGGCAGAAATGGTGCGACCGCGTCTGGAAGCGCGCGGCATCAAGGTCGTGGCCAGCCCTGCTCTTTCCGCTATCGCAGGCTTATATAAGGAACGTGTTGCCACACTGAACGAATTGGCCGATGCGGCAGAGGTGTTCTATATCGACTTGCATCCGGATGTCGCGCTGCTCGATGCACAGCTCGCTGCCGAAGCGATCCCGGCGATGCATGACCTGGCGCAGGCATTCGCCAGCGTGGCCTGGGAGACGTCCGCAATCAGTGCGGCGATCAAGGAGATCATCGGCAAACATGGCCTGAAGATGCCAAAGCTCGCCATGCCCCTGCGTGTGATGCTGACCGGGCAGACCCAGACACCTTCCGTGGATGCATTGGTGGCGCTGTTCCCGCGCGAGATGGTATTGGCGCGTATGGAAAAGAACTTGGCGAAAAAAACCGCCTGACTTGCTTTACAAGGTTGGATGCCGTCACTATAATGCGCGCTCTTTTCGGGGCACCCCGGGGGTATAGCTCAGCTGGGAGAGCGCTTGCATGGCATGCAAGAGGTCAGCGGTTCGATCCCGCTTACCTCCACCAAAAAGAACAGTAACAACGAAGTCCCCTTCGTCTAGAGGCCTAGGACACCGCCCTTTCACGGCGATAACACGAGTTCGAATCTCGTAGGGGACGCCAGTCAAACATGAAAACGGGCACTCGCTGAGTGCCCGTTTTCATTGCAACGGATCGCAAACCTGAATATGGCGTTTCTGAGTTCGTGCAACTGTCACAACTTCACGCCACCGTTCTCTACATGTTTAACCGGTAGACACACCCTGAATGTCGAACCCTTGCCAACTTCGCTCTTCACATCGATACGGCCGTTGTGCTTCTGCACGATGCCATAGGAAAGCGATAATCCAAGGCCGGTACCCTTGCCCACTGGTTTAGTGGTGAAAAAAGGGTCGAAGATACGATTGAGGTGTTCGGGGGAGATACCCTTCCCGGTATCTTCCACCTCCACCCATACTTCGTCTCCGCTCGATCCGGTCCGAACGGTGATGGTGCCATCCTTTTCGATGGCCTGAGCCGCGTTCACCAGCATGTTCATGAACACCTGATTGACCTGTGACGGCATGCATTCCACGTCGGGGATGCCGGCATATTCCTTGATCACCTTGGCCTTGTACTTGATCTCATTGGCGACGACATTGAGCGTGCTGTCCATGCCCTGCTCGAGATTGGCATATTGCCAATTGGATTCATCGACATGGGAAAAATCCTTGAGGTCCTGCACGATGCGCTTAACGCGCGCCAGACCATCCTGTGATTCTTTCATCAGGCTCGGGATGTCCTCCAGCAGGTAGGAATAGTCGACTTCCTTCTTGGCTTGCGCCACTTCGGAAAACTTGTCGGCATCGATCCGGGCTGCAGCTCCATCGTATGCTTCTATCACCTTGAACATGCCCGTGATGTATTTGTTCAGCGTGCCCAGGTTGGAATTGACGAACCCGACCGGATTGTTGATCTCGTGAGCAACGCCTGCGGCTAACTGACCAATGGAAGCCATCTTCTCCGACTGCAGCAACTGGGTGTGGGCGGATTCGAGTTTTTCATTCAGATGTTTCAGCTCGATGTTGTTGGCAAGCAACTGCCGGTTGGCCTCCTCGATGGCGGCTGTGCGTTGCTTCACGCGCTCCTCCAGTTGCTCGTTCAGTTTGTTCAACTCGGTTTGTTCGGCCTCCAGCTCCTGATTCTTCTGGATTACTTCGAGTGTCTTGTCACCGAGCTTGCCGTACATCTCGTTCAAAGCTTCCATCAGCACGTTCGCCGACTGGGTCATGAATGCGTTCGCTTTCCTCACGGCCTCCTCATGGCTGTCACCGGCTTGCAGGGCATGGATCTCCTGGGTCATGCGTTTGTCCGAACCCAGGATATGCTGCACCAGCCAGTTAGTCAGATATTTGAGCAGCGGGGCAACCAACTGATTGTTGACGTCAGTGCTGCCCATAAGGATCTTGGCGGCGACCGTCACTTGTTCAGTGAAATGATGATGTGCTTTCAGATGTGCAGTTTGATGGGTGGCATCGATGCTGTATTTCCTCATCAACTCTTCTTCGGTGCCGAAGTGATACACCGTGTAATTCCCCAGTTCGGTCAAGATATCACCCAACTCGCCTGCACTTGTCACGTGCCCGCTGATCGAACCCAGACGGTTGATGAGATCTACCAGCTTGTGGTGTTGGGTGTCGACTACGTCAACGCCGGTGTTGAATTTATCATCCCAAATGAATGCTTCGATTCTTTCTTCAGTTGCCGTGTTCATCGCTCCTCCCTGAGTACCGATCACTTCCTGTCATAGATATATACCGTCAATTTATTTCCAATCTGCTCGAAACCTCTGATCTGCCCGATCAGGGAAGCATCCAGAACATGGTCCTTCGACAACAGCAGGTCGCCCTCATTGCTCATCAGATCGCGCGACAGCACCATGCCGGACTTGAGCTGTTCCAGGTGCAGCGCCAGTTCTTGTACTGCCTGGGTGGACGACTTCGTCACACTCATGAACGCGTCCACTACTGCCGGGTCGTAGCGCTGCCCTCTCCCCTCCTGGATGAACAACACTGCATCCGGCTGTTTCAGGCGTTTGCTCGTCAACGTGCCTATCTGCACCGCGTCATATTCATTGGCTACCGCAATAATCCGCGCCCCCAGGGGTATCTCCAGGCCGACGAGTTTGTCCGGGTAACCATGACCGTCGAAATGTTCATGATGGCTGCGGATGAGTATTGCCGCACCATGCAGCTGTTCAAGCGCCATCAGGGCGGTCTGGCCCTTGATCGGATGTTTGTATACGATGCTGCGCTCTTCGCCGGTCAGGCTGGCATACGACTTTTCCAGCAGATAGTCGGGCAGACCGATCTTGCCGACATCGTGCAGCAACGCCGCAAGAAACACATCCTGCACCTCGTTGTCTTTCATCCCCATCTTCTGGGCGATCATTCTGGACAGCTCAGCGACGCGATGCGAGTGTCCGGCCAAGCTGCCTCCGCGCATTTCGATCAGGTTAGAGAAGACGCGGATGGATGTGATGAAGCCTTTTTTCAGCTTCTCATGGGCCACCTCAAGGAAGCCCATGGTCTGGCGCAACTCTTCGGTACGTGCCACGACCTTCTTTTCGAGGTTGGCGTTCAGGTCCTTCAGTTCCTCGTTCTGTTTGCGCGTCAATTCCTCCAAGCCCTGATTCGCCCGCTCCAGTTCCTTCTGGCGCAAAGCATGCTGGATGGACAAGATGATGTCGTTGTCTTCCCAGGGTTTGGATATATAGCGGTAGATATGCCCCTTGTTGATGGCATCGATGGTCGCCTCGATCTCGGCATAACCTGTAAGCAGGATGCGTATCGTATCGGGCCACCGCTCATAGACCTGTTGCAGGAATTGTGCCCCGTTCATTTCCGGCATACGCATATCGGAGATGACCAGATCGACGTGCTCCTGCTCCAGTATCTGCAAAGCAAGCGCTCCGCCCTCTGCTGTCAGGATCCTGAAACCGCAAGGGCGGAACAGGCGTTTCAGCGAAGACAGCACGTTAGCCTCATCGTCGACCAGCAGCAAAGTCGCGGGCGCAGTCGGAGAGAAAGGTGTTTCCTGCTTTTCACTCATGTGCATTCCTAAAAAATATGAAACGGCGCACGAACCTAGTTTTCCAGCATCAGATTGGCCATGGCATCCAGTTGTTCGGGTTCTGGCATGCACTCCTTGATTCGTTCCCAGCTCAATTGCAATCGATCGCCCAATCTTTCCGGCAGACTATCCATCAACGTCTGCCCCACCATTCCGCCTTCAAGCAATAC
>Ga0265314_10002830_pt1 | contig 17283 bp, 17 predicted proteins | sample 4126metaG_FD_203106 | JGI IMG/M metagenome (GOLD analysis project Ga0265314, IMG submission 203106) | Rhizosphere microbial communities from Carex aquatilis grown in University of Washington, Seatle, WA, United States - 4-1-26 metaG | ecosystem: Host-associated > Plants > Roots > Rhizosphere >... | reverse complement strand
GTTGACCGTCGTACCGGTCAAAAGCGCTGCTACTTTTGAGGCAGGCCCTCCCCAGGCATTGTTCGAAATCCAACCGCTTTTCGCACCTTTGTTAGGCCGCTTCGCCTACCAGCCCACAGCCGACGGCCAGCGTTTCCTGGTGCTCGCCAACACCGGCAGCAGCGCGCCTCCGCCCATCACCGTGACCCTCAATTGGCAAGCCGGGTTGAAAAAATGACTCTTCAGAACTGATACTCAGCCGGAGTAATCCCCTTCGCCCGCAGATACATCTCCGCCGACGCCCGATGATGAGTCGTGTGATCGAACATCGCCATCACTAATTCGAGCCCCGTCATCTTCCCGTCCTCGCCCATGTAAGTCTTCGCCAAATCCGCCGCCGTCAACTTCGAAACCGTTGCGATAGCGCCGTCGAACGACTGCCCCACAAACGCGATCACATCTTTTTTACTCAGCGACGCCGGTTTCCGCGGAGCCGCCTTCTGTCCCCTGAACGCCGACAGATATTCGTCGAGCGCCTGCGACAAATGCACCATCTGCCCCGCGAAACTCATCTGCGGCGGCGTCAGCTTGAAATCGTACGTCGCCTCCGGCATCTGCTCCGCTACCTTCAAAGTGAACGCGCGCGAAGTCTTCAAATGCGCCAGCAGCGTCGCCGGGACATCGCTCTGCGCGAACGTGGGCGCGGCAAACGCCGCTATCAAGGCCATCGTGAAACACAGTTTGGATCGCATAAATAAAGTATCCGCTAGCTCGCCGCCGCCGGCAAACTCACTTCCAAACACGCCCCACCCTCCGCCCGATTGCTGGCCGCGATCGTCCCGCCGTGCTGCGTGATGATCCCCTCCGCTACCGTCAACCCCAGCCCCGTTCCATGCGCGTCCAACCGCGTAGTCACAAACGCATCGAAAATATCCGGCAGCACATACGCCGGAATCCCTTGCCCGTTGTCCTCAACCGTCAATACAACCGATCCCCGCTCGCGCCGCGTCCGCACTTCAATGTGCCCCGTCTTCTCGCCTCCCACCGCATTCAGCGCATTGCGCAGCAGATTGACGAAGACCTGAAGCAGCCGGTCCGCGTTTCCAATCACGCGATGATCCGCCCCCACTTGGTTGACGAAATCCACCTGCGACGACTTCTCATCGATCGCCACCAGCGCCCACGCCTCCTCCACCAGTGGCCGCAGCGCCGTCGCCTCCATCTGCGTCTTGCGCACCTTCGCAAAATCCACCAGGCTCTCGCTGATTCTCTGTAGCCGTTGTGTCACTCGATGCATCCGCGCCAGCCGCTCCTGCGTATGCGAATCCTGATTGGTTTCGATCAGCTTCTCAATTGACCCCGCCAGTACTGCCAGCGGCGTATTCAATTCGTGCGCCACGCTAGCCGACAATAATCCCAAACTCACCAACCGGTCCTGCTCCTCGATCCGCCGCAGTGCCGCCGCCAGTTCGTCCTCGCGCTTGCGCAGCGTCTCCACCGTATCGTTGCGAGACCGCATAATCTGCCCGATCTCATCTCCCAGGATCTCCGCCTCCGGAATCAGCTCCCCCTCCCGGTCCCCCGCCTGCGTCGCCGAATCCGCCTTCAGCATCCGCCGCAGCGGATCGTACACATACCGGGGCATGATTACTGACTCCAGCAAAATCACCGCCAGCATATATAGGATGCCCAGTACCAGAAACAACCGCACCCGCGCCTGCGTCAAAGCCGACCGCTGCGTCTGCCCCGTGACCCCCGGATTCCGCTCGACAACCACCTGGTGAACCCCCGTATCCGTCACCAACTGCTCATAAAGCGGAATTAAGGTGAAGTAAGCCGTAGTCGTCAAAACCAGGAAAAACAGATTGTGCAGCACCATCAGCTTCGGCCGAACCTTGAGGTTCCCGAACAGCTTCCCCGCCGCCTGGATATTCCGGTTAAACAAGAATTTTTACTCCTGTTGCGCAACAGATGCCGTTATGGTAGAAATATTGTTGGCCCCCACAATCAAACGTAGTACGAACCAAGGCATTTGAGAGCCGGAGATCAACACTCGCAATGGCTGTTATCTTTCCGAAGTCTTCAGACATCATTCTAAAAGTCGCAGGTATCGTAGTCGGCATTGGCGCCGTGCTGGGCGCCGCCGCTTATACCTACTACACCTACCCGACAGTAATCGATACAGGATACCAGCCGGTCCAACCCGTGCCCTACAGCCACAAGCTGCATGCCGGCCAGCTCGGACTCGACTGTTACTACTGCCATTCCACGGTCTACAAAGCCGCCTTCGCCGCCGTCCCGGCCACTAGTACTTGCATGAACTGCCACACCCAGGTGAAGAAGGATAGCCCGCGCCTCGAACCCGTGCGCCAAAGCTACGCCACCGGCAAACCGGTCCAGTGGGTGCAAATCCATCGCCTACCCGACTACGTCTATTTTAATCACTCGGCGCACCTCTCAGCCGGCGTAAGCTGCGTGAGCTGCCACGGCCGCATTGACCAGATGATCGAAGTCCATCAGGAGAAGCCGCTCAATATGGCCATGTGCCTCGAGTGCCACCGCGATCCCGCGCCCAACGTGCGCCCCGCGAACTTAGTCACTAAGCTCGACTGGGTTCCCGATCGCGACCCCAGAGAAATCGGTGCCGAAATCGTCGCCCAAAAGCATCTAGATCCCCCGACGAATTGCTCAGGGTGCCACCGATGAGTAGCCTGATCAACATCCAGACCCCCAACGTAACTGGGAAGAAGTATTGGCGCAGCCTGAACCAATTAGCCGATACGAAAGAATTCCACGATTGGGTCCATCACGAATTCCCCGCGAACGCCACTGAAATGTTGGACGGCAATTCGCGCCGTACAGTATTGAAGTTGATGGCCGCCTCCTTCGGCCTAGCCGGCCTAGCCGCCTGCAACCGCCCCGTCGAACACATCCTTCCGAATTCCGCCGGAACCGAAGCCGACAACTATCTCCCCGGCGAGCCCTTCCACTTCGCGACCGTCATGAGCATCGGCGGCCACGTGACCGGTCTGCTGGTAGAAACCCACGACGGCCGCCCCACAAAGATTGAAGGCAACCCCGACCATCCGCATAGTCTCGGAGCCGCCACCGCCATCCAGCAAGCGTTAGTTCTCGGGATGTACGATCCCGACCGCTCCGCCAAAGTTCTGCAAGGCGGCAAAGAGTCGACATGGCTCGCCCTCGAAGCCGCCGTCCAAAAATTATCCCTAGGCGATGGCTCGGGCCTCCGCTTCCTAAGCGGTTTCGTCTCGTCCCCCACGCTGGATTCTCAGCGCACCGCAGTCTTAAAGAAGTTCCCGAAAGCCAAGTGGGTAGAATACGAAGCCCTCTCCCGCGACAACGAATTAGCCGGAGCCGCCATGGCCTTCGGTCAACCGCTCTACGCGCACCCCAAGTGGGATAAAGCCAAAGTCGTCGTCTCGCTAGATCACGATTTCCTGAACTTGGACGCCCCCACGCCATTCTTCACGCTGGCATTCTCAAAACGCCGCCGCGTCGGTTCCGAAGAAGATCTCGACAAAATGAACCGCCTGTACGCCGTCGAGAGCCAGTTCTCCCTCACCGGCGCTAACGCCGACCACCGCCTGCGCATGAAGGGCTCCGACGTCCTCCAGTTCGCGACCGACCTAGCCGCAGCTCTGGGCGCGATGCCCGGCCTGAACGTAGTCAATAACGGTGGCGCCGACAAGCGCGCGAAATTCCTGGCCGCGGTAGTGAAGGATCTGAAAGCCGCCGGCCCCGAAGCGCTAGTAGTAGCCGGCCCCCGCCAACCCGCCAGCGTCAACGCGCTAGTCGCGTTGATCAACGAAAAGCTAGGCAGTGATTGCGTAACCTACACCAAGCCTGTCATCGATAAATCCACCTCCGGCGTCGACGCCCTGAAATCCCTCGTGGGCGAAATGGCCGCCGGCCAAGTTTCGACGCTGGTCATTCTCAGCGGCAACCCCGTCTACTCTGCCCCCGCCGACCTGCAATTCGCCGCCGCGCTCTCGAAAGTAGCAACGTCGATCCACCTCGGCGCCGAAGAAGACGAAACCTCCGCTGCCGCCACCTGGCACATCCCCGAAGCCCACATCCTGGAATCCTGGGGCGACGAAGCCAGCTCCGAAGGAGCCGCCGCGATCCAGCAGCCCATGATCGAGCCCATGTACGGCGGCAAAACCTCTGCCGAAATCGTCAACTGGGTCACCACCGGCAAATTCACCAAATCCCACGACATCGTCAAGAATTTCTGGCTAGCCCAATTCGCGTCTGGCAAAGACGGCGACAAAGATCAAGCCTGGCGCAAAGCCCTCCACGACGGCGTAGTAGCCGCCTCCAAAACAGTCGACCCCATCAAAGTAACCGTCGACACCAAGAAGTTAGCCGCCGCCCTGGGAGCCGAACCCAAAGCCGCCTCGACCGGAATCGAAGTAGGCTTCTATCCCAGCTCCGCCACCTGGGACGGCCGCTACGCCAACAACGGTTGGCTGCAGGAAGCCCCCGACCCAATCTCGAAACTAGTCTGGGGCAACGCCGCCATGATCTCCCCGAAAATGGCGCGCGACAAAAACCTAACCGACGGCGACATCGTCTCCCTAACTCGCGGCAACGTAAAAATGGAAGCCGCCGTCATGGTCCAACCTGGCCACGCCGACGATGCCGTCTCAATTTCCCTAGGTTACGGCCGCGAAAAAGTTGGACGCGTCGGCAAAGACGTCGGCTCGAACGCCAACCTCATCCGCACCAGCGACGGCTTCTACTTCGCGCAAGGCTTCACCCTAGCCGCCACCGGAAAACGCGAGACACTAGCGACCACCCAAGAGCGCGGAACCGGCGACGAACAGCATGGCCGCCCGCTAGCCCGCGAAGTCGCCCTCGACGAATACAAAAAGAATCCCAAGTCGATCGAAGAGATGTCGGAAGTCCCCGAAATCCACTCTATCTACTCCGAGTTCACCTACGATAAAGGCAACCAGTGGGGCATGGCGATCGACCTCACGTCCTGCACCGGATGCAACGCCTGCGTGCTAGCCTGCGTAGCCGAAAACAACACCCCGGTCGTCGGCAAGGATCAAGTTCTGCGCGGCCGCGAAATGCACTGGATCCGCATGGATCGCTACTACTCGGGCGACGAAAACGATCCCGAAGTAGTCGAGCAGCCCATCCCCTGTATGCAGTGCGAAAACGCCCCCTGCGAAAACGTCTGCCCCGTGCAGGCTACCTCGCACAGCCCTGAAGGCCTCAACGACATGGCGTACAACCGCTGCGTCGGCACCCGCTACTGCGCCAACAACTGCCCCTTTAAGGTGCGCCACTTCAACTTCCTCAACTTCCATAAGCACGAGCCCGAACTGGTCGGCTTGGTTTACAACCCCGACGTCAGCGTCCGTATGCGCGGCGTGATGGAAAAGTGCACCTACTGCGTGCAGCGCATCGAAGAAACGAAAATCAAAGCCAAGCGCGACGGCCGCCGCGACATCAAGGACGGCGAAATCAAAACCGCTTGCCAGCAAACCTGTCCCGCCGAGGCGATCGTGTTCGGAAATATTAACGACCCCAATAGCCGAGTAGCCAAATTGAAGAAGCAGGAACGCAACTACGCCATGCTGGCCGAACTCGGCATCAAGCCTAGAACCACCTACCTGGCGAAATTGCGCAATCCCAACCCGGAGTTAACTGCATGAGCGCGGTCCTGCAAGATCCGCAATTGATGGAAGTCAATCCGCCGCTAGTGCGGAGCGAAGACTATCACGACTTAACAGAACAGATCAGTGTCATCGTAGAAGGCGACGTCGTCAAAACGCCGCTCAAATACTGGATCACGCTGGCCATCACCGCCTCCGTCACCGGACTCCTCGGTGCCATGCTGGCGTATCTGCTGGTAACCGGCATCGGCGTGTGGGGCAACAATCGCCCCATCGGCTGGGCCTGGGACATCACCAACTTCGTTTTCTGGATCGGTATCGGCCACGCCGGCACCCTGATCTCCGCGATCTTGTTCTTGTTCCGCCAAAAGTGGAGAACCTCCATCAACCGCTCCGCCGAAGCCATGACGCTCTTCGCGGTCATGTGCGCCGGCATCTTCCCCTTGTTCCACACCGGTCGCCCCTGGCGCGCCTACTGGCTCTTCCCGATTCCCAACACCGACCTCAACCTGTGGCAGAACTTCCGCAGCCCGCTGATCTGGGACGTATTCGCCGTCTCCACCTACTTCACCGTCTCGTTACTCTTCTGGTTCACCGGCCTCGTCCCCGACCTGGCAACGCTCCGCGACCGCACCACCAATAAGCTCAAGCAGTGGATTTTCGGCGCTCTCAGCCTGGGCTGGCGCGGCTCCGCCCGCCACTGGAGCAATTACGAAAAGTGCTACCTGATCCTGGCCGCCATCTCCACCCCGCTAGTCCTCAGCGTCCACAGCATCGTGAGTTTCGACTTCGCAACGTCCGTCATCCCCGGCTGGCACACCACCATCTTCCCGCCCTACTTCGTAGCCGGCGCCATCTTCTCCGGATTCGCCTGCGTCATGACGCTCCTGCTGATCGCCCGCTGGACGCTCAACCTGCAGAACCTGATCACCATGAAGCATCTCGAAAATATGAACAAGATCATCCTGGTGACCGGTTCGGTAGTCAGCTACGCCTACGCGACCGAATTCTTCATCGCCTGGTACAGCGGCAACATCTACGAGCGCTTCACTTTCCTTAACCGCGCCTTCGGACCCTACTGGTGGGCCGCCTGGTCGATGTACACCTGCAATTTGCTCATCCCCCAGCTCTACTGGTTCAAGAGCATGCGTAACAACCTGTGGGTCATGTTCATCGTCTCCATCACCACCAACATCGGCATGTGGTTCGAACGCTTCGTCATCATCGCCACCAGCCTCACCCGCGACTTCCTGCCGACCTCCTGGGGTTACTTCCACCCCACCTACGTCGACATGTGCACCTTCGCTGGCACCATCGGTTTGTTCCTCACGCTGTTCCTGCTGTTCGCGCGCTTCCTGCCCATGATTGCAATCTCGGAAGTCAAAGGCGTGCTCGCCGTACAGAAACACACCTTCAAAGACGAGGAGGTTGTCGCCCATGACCTTAGATGAGCTAAAAGATAAAATCGGCATCGGCGACGACAAAGTCTACGCCGCCATGGGAGCGTTCGATAATCCCGACGACCTGGTCGACGCCGGCCGAAAAATCCGCGAGATGGGTTACACCAAGCTCGACGCCATGACGCCGTTCCCCGTCCACGGCATCGACGACGCCATCGGCATTCCTCAATCGAAGCTAGGCTGGCTGGTCATCTGGTTTTCCGCCCTCGGCGCCCTCACCGCCGTAACCCTGATCTGGTACGTAGGCGCAGTCGACTACCGCCTGGTCATCGGCGGCAAGCCCTTCTTCGATTTCTCTTATACGATCCCGATCGCCTTCGAACTGACCGTCCTCTTCTCCGCCTTTGCCAGTTTCCTCGGCATGTGGGCCATCAACGGACTCCCGCGCCTCTACCATCCGTCATTCAATTATTCGCAAGCCCACCGCGCCTCCGACGACCTCTTCATATTGGTCATCGAAGCCAACGACCCCAAGTTCAGCCCCGCGCAAGCCGCCGAAGCGCTGCGCAGCGTAGGCGCTGGCGACGTGGAGGTAGTAGAAGGATGAAGTTCTCGTACCAATTCGCCGTCGTCCCTGCGCTGCTCCTGCTCGCTGGCTGCTCCAGCGTCCAACGCGACACCCCGCTCCAAGTCTGGGACGACATGAAGCACCAGCAGAAGTTCAAAGCGCAAGCCCCCGTAGTCGGCATCTTCGACGACGGCCGCTCCAACCGCCTGCTGCCCGAAGACACCGTCTCCCGCGACGGCTACCGCGACAACTCGCCCTACAACACCGGCCTCGAGAACGGCATGTACGTCGGTAAGAATCCCGTGCCCGTCACCCTCGAACTCCTCGAACAAGGCCAGACCAAGTTCAATATCTACTGCTCCCCCTGCCACGATCAAACCGGCATGGGTCACGGCATCGTGCCCACCCACGTGCCCACCTGGCAGCCCTCGAACCTAACCGAAGACCGCGTCGTGCAATTCGCCGACGGCGACATCTTCAATGTCATCACTAACGGACGCCGCACCATGCCGTCCTATCAATATCAAGTCGTGATCGCCGACCGCTGGGCCATCGTCGCCTATGTGCGAGCCCTGCAGCGCGCCGCTCACTCCAAACCCGATGAAGTACCGGCGGGAACCACTATCGCCGCTCTGAAATAACACCATGAGCCAAACCCATTCACACGCCGCTCCCGTCGCCGATAACTACCAGCTCGAAATCAGCCGCTGGAATACCGGACGCAACGTCCTGGTGTTCGCCGCACTCATCGGCATCATCGGCTGCATCGCCGGTTACTTCACGAATCCCGCGCGCTTGTTCCAGTCCTACATGGTGGCCTTCGCTTACACCACGCTCATCGGACTCGCCGCCTTCTTCTTCGTCATGGTGCAGTTCCTCACCGGCTCCGCCTGGAGCGTGACCATGCGCCGCATCATGGAGAACATCATGATCACGCTGCCCGTCGGCCTGATCTTGTTCATCCCCATCGCCATCGGCCTCGATCAGATCTATCCCTGGACCAACCAAGCCGCCGTCGCCGCCGACGCCGTCCTCAAGGCCAAGTCCAGCTTCCTGACGCCGAATTTCTTCATCACCCGCACCGTAATTTATTTCTTCCTGTGGTCGCTCTGGATCGGTTCCATCTATCACCAATCGACCAAACAAGACACCACGCACTCCGTCAAGCAAATGTACATCGCCTCCCGCTGGAGCGCGCCCGGCCTGTTCCTAGCCGTCGCCGTCGGCACGCTCGCTTCCTACGACTGGCTAATGTCGCTGGAACCTCGCTGGTACTCGACCATCTTCGGATTAGTCATGCTAGCCGGCGGCGGCCTTTCCTTCTTCTCTGTAGTAACCCTGGTCTGCTTAGCCTTCCGCCGCGCCGGCATTCTAAAGAACTCCATCACCGTCGAGCATTATCACGACTTGGGCAAATGGCTGCTCTGCATGACCGCCTTCTACACCTACGTCGCCTTCGCCCAATACTTCCTGATCTGGTACTCGAACATCCCCGAAGAGACGATCTGGTACCGCCACCGCATGGTGGGAGCGTGGCTGCCAATAAGTTTGGCGATGCCGTTCCTGCGCTTTCTGATTCCGTTTCCAATCCTGCTCTGCCGCCCCGCCAAGCGCAGCCTGACGCTCCTCGGTATCATGGCCGCCTATAGCTTAGTCGTCGAATACATCGATCTCTACTGGATCGTCATGCCGACTTACTACAAGAACGGCCCTCAGCCCCATTGGCTCGATCTGGCGACCATAGTAACCACTGTCAGCATCTGCGGCCTCATGTTCTGGAGCCGCTTCAAGAAACACAAAATGGTGCCTGTCGGCGATCTGCGCCTGGAACAGAGCCTGCATTTTGAGAACGCGTAAAGGAGGATCACGATGAGCCATTCGGACGAACAATACGATCACCCGATCCCCCACCACGATCCTAAAGAAGGCTTCGATCCCACTGAGCCCAATACGCCGGCCATCTGGCTGTTCACCGTCGGCAGCATCGTCGGCTTGGTTCTGGTAATCGTAGCCGTGCAAGGTTATTTCGAGCAAATCTACAAAGACGCCGTAACCGAGCGCGTCCTCACCGTTCCCAGTGAGCTGTTACAGGACGTCCGCAACCGCGACGCCTGGAATCTGAACCACTACATGTACGGTGACCTCGATAAAGCCAGCGGCCGCGTGCGCATGCCCATCGACAAGGCCATGCAGACTTTCGCGACAGAAGCCGCCGCCGGCAAATTGTTTTACCCGGCCAAAGCCACCGCGATCAAGAAGGAAGAGCCTGCCGCTGCCGCCACACCTGCCGCCGGAGCAACACCCGCCGCAGGCGCGCCTGCCGCAACCCCGGAGCCCGCAAAGAAATAAATGAAACTGCAACGCACACGGACGTTCGTTTTGCTCGCGCTAGCCGCTCTCCCGTTGGCCGCGCAACACGGCTTGTCTAAAATTGGCGACGCACACCTCCCCGCCAATGTGCGTCCACCGCAACTCGTAGGCGTTGGCGTCGACGAACACCTGGGCTCGTCCGTCGACCTCAATCTCACCTTCACCGCCGAAAACGGTTACCCCGTCGTCCTCGGCGAGTATTTTCATAAAGGCCGCCCCGTCATTTTAAACCTGGTCTATTACAACTGCCCTATGTTATGCACCCTGATTCTCAACGGGCAGACCGAAGCCATGCGTGAGATCCCGTGGACTCCCGGCGACCAGTACGAAATCGTCACCATCAGCATCGACCCGCGCGAATCCTTCGACGTCGCTCAGAAAAAGAAAGCCATCTACATGGGCAGCTTCGACCGCCCCGCGCCCGGCTGGCACTTTCTCACCGACCGCGACGGCAATGCCCAGCGCCTGGCCAAGCAAGTCGGTTTCAACTATCGTTACGACCCTAACCAGGGACAATTCGCGCACCCCGCTGCCATCATGGTGTTGACCCCCGAAGGCCGCATGGCCCGCTACTTATACGGCATCCGCTACCGCCCGCGCGACCTCCGCTTCGCCCTCGCCGAAGCGTCCGAAGGCCGCACCACCATGGCGCTCGAAAAAATTTTGTTGTTCTGCTATCACTACGATCCCAAGGCCGGAGCTTATGTTTGGTTTGCCCTGAACCTGATGCGCGGCGGCGGGATCTTGACCGTCATACTCATCGCCGGGTTCCTGTGGCGGATGATCCGCTGGGAGCGTAAGCGAACCTTAGCCCGGCTCAAGGAAGGTTTTGCATAAATGGAGTGGCTTCGTAGGTTACTACTACCCGTAGATCAAGGCTCGGAGTTCGCCAAACACATCGACGTGATGTACATGGCGATCTTCTGGCTCAGCGTGGTTATGTTCCTGGGACTCATGATCCCCATGTGCTATTTCGCCTGGCGCTACCGCTATAAGCCCGGCCGCGTGACCCCTCACCAGACCCACAGTACGGTGATGGAAGTCACCTGGACCGTGATCCCCTTGCTGCTCTGCGTCGGACTCTTCTTCTGGGGCATCATCGGCTACATGCAATTCGCCGTCGGACCCGGCGAGTCCATGGAAATCCAAGTCACCGCCAAACAGTGGCTCTGGCAGTTCGAATTCCCCGACGGCACTAGAGCCGTTAACGAATTGCACGTCCCCGTGAACAAGTCCATCCACTTGGTCATGACCAGCGAAGATGTACTGCACGATTTCTACATCCCCGATATGCGCGTGAAGCGCGACATCGTCCCCGGCCGCTACACCGAATATTGGTTCACTCCAGAAACTATCGGCAAACATGTTTCCACCTGCGCCGAATACTGCGGCAAAGGCCATTCCGATATGAAAGCCACGGTTTTCGTCGACACGCCCAAAGATTTCGCAATATGGATGGAAACCGGCGGCGACGAATGGATGCATCATACCCCCGAAGAATGGGGCCGCATCCAGTACGAACAAAAAGGTTGCCAGAGCTGCCACAACGTCGACGGTACCCGTAGCAAGGGGCCGACTTGGAAAGGGATCTACGGCAAGCCCGTCAAGTTGAACAACGGAACTAGCGTCATGGTCGACGAAGCCTACCTGCGCGAGTCGATGATGCAGCCGAGCGCCAAGGTCGTAGACGGTTTCGAGAATATCATGCCCACTTTCCAGGGTCTGTTACGCGAAAATGAAATTCGTGGGCTCGTCGCATACATAAAGTCGCTGCAGTAAAGGTCATAAATATGGAACGTACACTCACATCCGGCGCAATCTTAGGGGACCGCCCGCGGCCCGCCAAAAATTATCTCAACGAGACCAAGGGCATCTGGAGCTGGATGTCCACCGTCGATCACAAACGCATCGGCATCATGTACCTGGTGGCCGTCTGCACTGCGTTCCTGATCGGCGGCATCTTCGCATTGTTAGTCCGCCTCTCGCTCCTGAATCCCCAACATACCCTCTTCGGCAAGCACTGGGTCACCGCCGAAATGTACAACCGCTTCTTCACACTACATGGCGTGGTGATGGTGTTCCTGTTCATCATCCCCGCCATTCCCGCGTCGCTTGCGAACTTCGTCCTCCCCATGATGCTGGGAGCCAAAGACGTAGCCTTCCCCCGCATCAACCTCATGAGTTTCTATCTGTGGTGCGGCGGAGCAGCGCTCGGCATCACCTCCATGATCGTGGGCGCCGTCGATACCGGGTGGACCTTCTACACGCCCTACTCGACCACCACAGATGGCAGCGTCGGCCTCATGACCATGGCCGCCTTCATTCTCGGTTTTTCCTCCATCTTCACCGGTCTGAATTTCATCGCGACAGTCCATAAGCTGCGCGCCCCCGGCATGGGCTGGTTCGATATGCCGCTGTTCATCTGGGGCATCTACGCCACCGCCGTCATCCAGATTCTGGCCACCCCGGTTCTGGCTATTACCCTGGTGCTATTGCTGATCGAGCGCGTCTTCCAAATCGGTATCTTCGATTCCCGCATCGGCGGCGACCCGGTCTTGTTCCAGCACTTCTTCTGGTTCTATTCGCACCCTGCCGTCTACATCATGATTCTGCCAGGCATGGCCATCATCAGCGAAATCATCCCGACCTTCTGCCGTAAAACCATCTTCGGCTACCGCGCCATCGCCTACTCCAGCGTGTCCTTGGCGCTCCTCAGCTTCATCGTCTGGGGCCACCATTTGTTCGTCGCCGGTGAAAGCGATCTCGCCAACGTCATCTTCTCAGCGCTGACATTTCTAGTCGCCATCCCCTCCGGCGTAAAGATGTTCAACTGGCTCACCACCATGTACAAGGGCAATATCAGCTTTGAAACACCCATGCTCTACGCCCTGGCTTTCCTCTTCCTGTTCGCCATTGGCGGCCTCACCGGCATCTTCTTTGCGACCCTCGCTGTAGACATCCACCTCACCGACACCTACTTCGTCGTGGCGCATTTTCACTATGTAATGATGGGCGGCACCGTGATCGCCTTCCTCGGCGGTCTGCATTACTGGTGGCCCAAGATGACCGGCCGCATGTACTCCGAAAAATGGGGACGCATCGGCTGCGCCCTGGTCTTCATCGGCTTCAACATGACCTTCGGCTCCCAGTTCATCATGGGCGGCCAGGGAATGCCCCGGAGGTATTTTAATTATTTGGATCAGTTCCAACCCATCCATGCTTTCTCGACATACGGAAGCTGGGTGCTGGGCTCGGGCCTGTTCCTCACCGCCATTTCGCTCTTGGCGTCGCTTAAAGTAGGCAAACTGGCGCCCGACAATCCCTGGGGCGGCACGACCCTCGAGTGGCAGTCCTCCTCGCCCCCCGTGGTGCACAATTTTGAAGAGCAGCCGGTTCTCGAACACGAACCGTATGACTACCGCCATAGGACGGTAACGCACGTATGAGCACAACCTCGGTGGATGTCCATCAAGACCCGCACGGTCACGGCGGTGAACATGATCCGCATCATCAGCATCATTTCACCACCATGGAGCAGCAGTTCGATACCAGCAAAATTGGTATGTGGCTGTTCCTGGTCACCGAAGTCCTTACCTTCGGAGGCTTGTTCGCCGGCTTCGGCTTGATGCAGAACAGGTATCCGCAAGAGTTCGTCGAAGCCCATGAAAAATTGAAGCGCTTAGCCGGCGCGACCAATACGGTAGTGCTGCTGGTATCCAGCTTCACCGCCGTCATGGCCGTGCTTATGGCGCGCACCAACCAGGGCAAGAAATGCGCCAGATACCTGTGGATGACCGTCGGCCTCGCCGGCGTCTTCATGTGCGTCAAAGCGTACGAGTACACGGCCGATTTTCAAGAAGGCCTGTTTCCGGGGAAGTATTATAGCCATCACGGCGATCTGATCGCCGGCAGCCACGGCTACGCCACTTTCTTTAGCTTCTATTTCATGATGACCGGCCTCCACGGCCTGCACGTCCTGATCGGAATGTTCCTGATGGGTTGGCTCGCCATTCGCGCCAAACGCGGTGAATTCTCCGACAAATATTACACGCCCGTCGATCTAGTCGCTCTCTTCTGGCACTTGGTCGATTTGATCTGGATCTACCTATTCCCGCTGTACTACTTAATTACATGAGCACGCACACCGAACACGCCGAAAATCCGAAGACCGAAGCCGTCAAATACGTAGCCACGCTGTTTGTACTGTTGATTCTCACCGCGATCACCGTCGGTGCGTCCTACATCAATTTCGGCTCCGGCAACGTGGTGATCGCCCTCGCCATCGCCACTGTAAAGGCCACCATCGTCGGCTTGATCTTCATGCACCTGCTGCACGACAAGCCAGTCAACGCCGTCATCGCCATTGCCGGTTTCATCTTCCTCGGCATCTTCTTGATGTTTGACTTCATCGATGTCGACAGCCGCAGCAACCCGCAGCCCATCAACCTGCACGCGCCCCCGGCCGCAGCTGCCCCGGCCGCTGGAGCCCCCGCTGCCCCCGCGCCCGCCGCCGACCAAAGAAAAGAGTAGGCAATCATCCGCCCAGCCTCCACCGACGCCGACTTCTCGCAAGCCCGCGTCTTGTTTGAGTCGCCCACGCTCCCCAAAATGTACGGCCCGCCCTCCGGCGCTCTCCTCCTGGCCAACTAAATGTCAGAACCCCTCCACCCCGCCGAAGTCCGCGTCCTCGGAGCGCTACTCGAGAAAGAAATCACCACCCCCGAATACTACCCGCTCACCGTCAACGCCCTAGTCAACGCCTGCAACCAAAAATCCAACCGCGACCCCGTAGTCAACTACACCGATGAAGTAGTCCAGCAAGCCCTAGCCCTCCTGCGCCACAAAGGACTCGCCGTGCGCATCAGCGGCTCCGGCCACCGCGTAGAAAAATACGGCCACCTCCTCGGCGAAAAACTAAACCTGGGCCGCCGCGAATCCGCTGTCCTCTGCATGCTCATGCTGCGCGGCCCCCAAACCGTAGGAGAACTCCGCGGACGCACCGAGCGCATGTACGAATTCACCGAACTAGCCGACGTAGAACATTGCCTCGAATCCCTATCCACGCGCCAGCCCGACCCCTTAGTAACTCCCATGCCCCGCGGCCGCTGGGCCCAACTCTTAGGCGGCACTCCCGACCCCACTGCCGCCGAAGAACCCTCCGCCCCGCCCAGCGACCTCGAACATCGCGTCGCCACCCTAGAACGCGAAGTAGCCGAATTGAAACAAACGCTAGAAAGCTTCCGCCGCCAATTCGAGTAAGATCGAAATTAATGATCCGCCCCCCAGTAAAAGTAAAACGCGTCGACGAGTGCGATTCCCTCAGCGACCTAATCACCCACTGCTTCCCCGCATTCGGCGGCGCCTTCCTCCGCCGCATCTACACCATCCTCGACCACGCCATCGGCCAAGGCTGCCCCCTCACCATCGCCGTAGCCGGCCCCGTAACCGTCTCCGGCCAACACCAGGCGTGGTTAATCCCGTTACTAGAAACCGGCTGGGTAGCGTATCTCTCGACAACTGACGCCGTCTGCTACCACGACGGCCACCGCTCGCTCGACGCCCACCGCGACCCCATCTTCGAAGTTCCCATCTGGGGCGACGACGGAGCCCTCCGCGACGAACGCACCATCCGCGTCACCGACATGGCCTTCGACGAAGACGTCCTCCTCGATCAGGACCGTTTCCTGACCGCCGTCCTCCGCCGCCCCGAGTTCCAACGCACGATGACCGGCACCGAACTCCGCCACCGCCTCGGGGCCTTCTACACCCACCAAGAACGAGCCAACCAAGTCCCCCACGGCCTGCTCGCGACGTGCCACCGCCTGGCAATTCCAGTCTTCGTAGGAGCCCCCGGCGACGGCAGCATTTTCCTGAACTCGATGAAACTCTGGGCGATGAAAGAGGCGGGCCTAATCGATTCCTACAAGTTCAACCTGGACCTCCACGCCGAAATCTACGAAGCCTGCGCCTATCACCGCTGGGGCCTCTTCGACAACCCGCCCAACGCCCTAGCGACCCTCATGCTAGGCGGCGGCGTCCCCAAAAATTACAACCTCCAACCCGAACCGGCCCTAGGACAGATCCTTGGAATCCCCAACGTCCGCGGCTACAACTTCGACGTGCAAATCGTAAGCGCCCCCGTGACCGACGGCTCCCTTTCCTCCTGCCCCCCCGGCGAAGCCGTAACCTGGGGCAAGGTCGACAAGGATACCTACCTGCAAGCCACCGAGAGCATGCAGGCGGATTATTCGACCCTAATGCCGTTCCTAGTAAAAGCCCTCCTAGACAACCGCAAGATGTACGCCGCGCAAGCCGCCGAAATCGGCGAAGAAGAATTGTTCAAGCAGACCCCCCAAGCCCGCGGCTACCTCCGCCCCCACTCCGGCTACCGCCTCTTCGACCAACGCGAAGAACTAGTCCGCCGCCTCACCGAAGACGTCAAAGCCAACAAGGATTGGCTGCTGGAAACCCTGCAATATCCCCTAGCCGTCCGCCAATAGAGTCAGAGGACCGCGAGCCGCCGGTCGAGCGTCCACAGGTCAACGGACGAGAGCAAGGCAGCAGTCAGCAAATGCGCGTCAATCCAGCCTATGCCTTTTCCAAACCGCCGCCGCGATTCGATCGACTGCAACACCAGACGATCCGGTGCCTGTGGGACACGCGGCAAACAAGCGAGTAGACGCAGGGTTTGAACGCGTCTTGGCAGGTTGCCGCACGCCAGTTCGCCGAGAACCATCGGATGGGTCGCCACCTCGCCGTCCTCCAAAAGCTCGCGCAAACGCGGGGAGTCGTTACGGAAATGGTCGATCCAGACCGAAGTATCGACTAGCGTCATGACAGGATTAGCGCCGTGCCCCAGCGGTCGCGGCGCGGCGGCGGGCGATAGGTCGGAGTTTGGGCGCAGTGCCCCCGAGAGCGGCCAACGCTCTGGCGCTTTCGCGCGCAATCAGCTCTTCCAGGCCGCGGTGCAGCAGGGCGGTCTTCTCGTGGATTCCAGTGATGCGACGAGCTTCTTCAAGTAAAGTGTCGTCAAGATTAAGCGTCGTTCGCATATGCATCAGTATGTATGAATGATACATACAGTGCAAGGGATAGAAATCAGGACGCGAGTGTACGGGCCCGAACCTCGCACGGCCTTAGACTGCTACACCGCCCACCGTACGATGACACAATAAATCAAATGCGGCAAAAACTGTTGTTCGCAGCAGCCTGTCTGCTATGCGCCGCCATCTGTTGGAGAAGCTTCCTAAGATTCGAAGGAACCGAGTTCGGAGGCGGCACCCTAGCCGGCGGCTCAGTCCTCACGGCTTTTTTGTAC
>Ga0265314_10002829_pt1 | contig 17290 bp, 13 predicted proteins | sample 4126metaG_FD_203106 | JGI IMG/M metagenome (GOLD analysis project Ga0265314, IMG submission 203106) | Rhizosphere microbial communities from Carex aquatilis grown in University of Washington, Seatle, WA, United States - 4-1-26 metaG | ecosystem: Host-associated > Plants > Roots > Rhizosphere >... | reverse complement strand
CGCCCAACTGTATATCCCCATGCACTTCAATACCTTCGACGTGATCAAAGTCGACCCGATCACCTTCCAATACCGCGTCGAAAAGGGCGGCCGCAAGTGCAAGGTCCTGCAGCCGGGCGACAAACTGGAAATCTAAAGCATCATCGAAAGACTTTTCTTTAATTGTGTATTTTAGACCGCCGCGCCGCCTCCGGCGCGGCGGAGGCTAGAACGAGAGGAATCCCATGCCTAGTAATGCCATCATGTTGTTGCTGATCGTCGCCGGCGTCATTCTGCTGATCATTTTGAGCGTGATCTGGAATTTCGGCTCGCTATGGGTTCAGTCCCTCACCGCCGGAGCGCCCATCAGCATTATCGATCTCGTGGCGATGAAACTGCGCCGCGTGCCGCTGCAACTGATCGTGAATGCACGCATCACCAGCAAAAAGGCCAGCCTGGAAATCCACTCCCGGGAATGGGAAGCGCACTATCTCGCGGGCGGCAAAGTCCCCGAACTGCTCAAAGCCATGATTACGGCCCACATGGGCGGCATTGAAGTCGGGTCGGATGAAAAGGACAACATCAAGGTCTCGCGCGACCAGCACATGTTCAACTCCATGGCCGCCCACGTCCTGGCCGGCGGCCGCATTCAGAGCGTGATTGAAGGCCTGATTTCGGCGAAGCGCTCCAATATCGCCCTGAGCTTCGCCAAAGCCTGCGCGATCGACCTGGCCACGCTGCGCACCGAAGGCAAAAGCGTCATCGAAGCCGTGACCACCAGCGTCAATCCGCGCGTGATCGACTGCCCCGATCCGCGCAAAGGCCGCGCGACCATCGACGCCGTGGCCAAGAACGGCATTCAGCTCAAGGTCAAAGCGCGCGTGACTGTGCGTACGAACCTGGACCGCATCCTCGGTGGCGCGACGGAGGAAACAATCATCGCGCGCGTCGGCGAAGGCATTGTCTCCGCGATCGGTTCCGCGGCCATGCACAACGAAGTGCTCGAAAATCCCGACAAGATCTCCAAGGCCGTGCTGGCCAAGGGCCTCGACGCGTCGACCGCCTTTGAAATCGTCTCCATCGACATCGCCGACGTGGACGTGGGCGAAAACATCGGCGCCAACCTGCGCGCGCAGCAGGCGCAGGCCGACTTGCAGTGGGCCCAGGCCGACGCCGAAGGCCGCGCCGCAGCGGCCCGCGCCCGCGAGCAGGAAATGCGCGCCCAGGTCGAAGAGAACCGCGCCGCCGTCGTGCTCGCCGAAGCCGACATTCCCAAGGCCATCGCCGAAGCGTTGCGCGCGGGCCGTATGGGCGCGATGGATTACTTCGGCATGCGCAACATGCAGGCCGACACACACATGCGCGAGCAGTTCGGCGGCGGCAAGCCTTCGGGCGGCGGCAACGTCTAGCGTCTCGGTTCAGGGAGTTCAGGCATGGACCTGCTGATCGAATTGGTGGTCTGGATCTTTAACGCCCTCTTCGGCAGCCAGGAGAAGCAGGCCAAACTCGGTCCGCGCAGCCGCACCGATGACGAATCGGAGGGCGATACCAGCGACGACAGCCCGCGAGCCCAGCGCCCGCGTACGCTCGCCGAATTGCTCGAAGAAGCGCGCCGCGAAGCCCCCGAAAACCAAGGCCGCCCTGCGGTGCCGCCCCCGACACCTCCGCGCCGGCCGCCTCCACCGCCGCCACCTCCACCGCCCCGGCAAGTCGCGCCGCCGGTCCGGCAGGTCAAGCCCCTCAATACGCAGCCGATGGTGCCCGTTCCGTCGCAAGTCGCATCCGTGGCCCCTGTGCTGGCGCCGTCCGTGCCGCAGTTGGCGCCCATCGCCTCATTGCAGGCGCGGCAAGACACCGCCGCCGATGCCGCGCCGAAAAAACGCCGCAAAGATGCGCAGGGCCGTTCGGCACGCCCCGGTCAGGTCGCGGCCAACGTCGCCGCGGAACGCACCCGCACCAGCATCATGCAGCGCATAGGCCCGGCGACGACCATGGTCCCGGTGCTCGCGCATTTGCGTTCGCAAAACAATGATGAGCGGCGCAAGGCCGCCGTGCAGGCGCTGGTCAGTTATGAGATTTTCGCCGCGCCGCGCTGCCGCCGGCCTTTCCGGCCCGGGCCGATACAGCCAATCTAGCTCTTGGCTTTTTGCTGTTGGCTATTGGGAGAGGTGACGGCACGAACGGCACGTCGTCCTGGCCCAATTGCTCCCACGAAAATTTCAGTTCAAATAAGTAGCTGCAACTCGACCGGAATGCAGTTTCGGTCGTTACCTCTCCCAATAGCTAAAAGCCTAGAGCCGTCTTATGGCTGTTTGATATGGTCGAGCAACTGCTTCACGATCGTGTCGGAGGTGATGCCTTCGCTCTCGGCGTGAAAGTTGGTCATGACGCGGTGCCGCAGGACCAGCGGCGCGACGGCGGCCACATCCGCGGCGGCGACGGCGAAATTCCCGCGAATCGCGGCGCGCGCCTTGGCCCCAAGAATCAGGTACTGGCTCGCGCGCGGACCAGCGCCCCAGCGCACCCACTTCTTGACGAACTCGGGCGCTTCGCCACCCTGCGGCCGCGTGGCCGTGGTCAGATCGACGGCATAGCGCACCACCGCTTCGCTCGCCGGAATCTTGCGCACGACTTTCTGGATCTCAAGCACCTGCTGGCTGTTCAGCACGTGCTTCAATTCAACCTCGCGCAGCGAAGTCGTCACGCGCACGATCTCGACTTCCTCCTGCTTGGTCGGATAGCCGATGCGGATCTCGAACATAAAGCGGTCCAACTGCGCTTCGGGCAGCGGATAGGTGCCTTCCTGCTCGATCGGATTCTGAGTCGCGAGCACGAAGAACGGTTCGGGCAGGGCATAATTCACGCCGCCGGCGGTGACACGGTGTTCTTCCATCGCTTCCAGCAACGCGGCCTGTGTCTTGGGCGGCGTGCGGTTGATTTCGTCGGCCAGGATCAGGTTTGAAAAAATCGCGCCCTGGATGAAGCGAAAGTTACGCTTGCGGGTCACCGTGTCTTCTTCGATCACTTCGGTGCCCACGATGTCGGAGGGCATTAAGTCTGGCGTGAACTGCACGCGGTTGAAGGACAGGTCGAGGATTCGCGCGAGCGTGCGTACGGTCAGCGTTTTAGCCAGGCCGGGAACGCCCACGATCAGGCCATGCCCGCGGCAGAAAAGGGTAATCAGGATCTGGTCGACGACTTCCTGCTGGCCCACAACAACCTTGGCCAGCTCCTTCAGGAGCGCTTCGCGGCCATCGCGCAGCGTCTGGATCAGTTGCAAATCGCCGGTGCCGGGCGCCGTCGTGGTCTCGCTCATTACTCGCTCTCCGAAAAAAGCTGTGCCTTCGTATACCCCGCGCCCGTCAAAGGGCAATCGCAGCGCCTGCGCGCTAATCGGACGGCGGCAGGACAGGGAAATCTTTGTGGGCCGCGCCAGGCTTCCCTCGAATCAGACTCACCCCATAGCTGTGCCCCCACTTGGGCTCGGAGAGCAGCAGCTCGTAGCTATCCTTATCTAACTGTTCGAGGATATCGCTCGTCACTAGCATGTAGCCCGGTTGCGGGTGCTGTTCCGGATTGCCTTGCGCGGCCCGGCCCATAAATTCCATACGGACCATCAGCTTCGCACCTTCGACTGCGCGCTTAAAGCGCAGCTTCTCCGCCTCTTCGTGCGACAGCAACGGTTCGTCGGGCTTGCGCGGCGGCAACACGGGCAACAAGGTCTGTACCGGTGTCTCCAGATGGCGGATGTAGAAGAGTTCCTCCGGGCGCGCAACGCTGCCGGCTTCGCCGGGGGTTCCAACATCGAAAAGCACCGCGTCCTCCGGCACCAGTTCGTGGACCCGCTCGCAGAACGGAACGTGGGAATCGGTCCACAGGCGCTGGTGTTCTACGGTCCCGGTGAAAACGTAGATCGCGCAGGCCGCTCCGGCCCACCAGGCCACAAAGGGACTCACTGCGCGTGGCTTGAGCCACAACCATATCCCGGCCAAGAACGCCACCGCGCCCGCTGCGGCGAGCCCGTAATACGCCGGCTTTTGGGCCACATCGGCGGGCGGAAATTTGTAGACCATTAAAAAGAGCGCCGGGGCCAAGAGCCCGCCGATCAAAAGGAATACGCCGCGCAGCGCTTGCGCGGCCTTCGCGTCGGGGGCGTCTTGAGGCGTACGCCAGCTGCGGATCAGCGCGTCGGCGTTCAGCAGCGCCAGCGGCACGACCCACGGAATCACATAATGGCGCTGCTTGGCTACCACGCAGGACCAGATCAGAAAATTCACACCGAACCAGAGCCACCAGAGCCTGCGGCGCGCGGCTCCGACACCCGGCTGGCGCACGCAGTCCCACCAGATTGTAAACGGCAACAGCACAAACCAGGGCAGCGCCCAGACCGGCACCTGGCCCAAATACCAATACCAAGTCTCGCGATGCCCAGTCTGTTCGTCGAAGCGCGCGACGCCTTCTTCGTAAAACTTGTTCCATGAAAACCCGCTATCGCGCAAAAATGGCATCGCCCAAGGCACCACGATCAGCAGCACCAGCGCGACCCCTACCAGGTGTAGCCACAACGGACGCTTACCCGGCGGCGCGGCTTCGGCGGCATTTTGTTTGCGGGATTCGAGCAGGTACCACACCACCAGCGGCGGCACAGTCAGCACCAGGATTACGTGCCCCTTGGTCAGCACGCTCGTCCCGATCGCAGCATACGCCAGCAGCAATCCGGCCCGCGAACCCTCCGCGCGCCAGCGTTCCCACCCCCATAGCAGCAACGCGGTCTGCAGCGCCACCAGCATATCCATCTCGGCCAGCCGGCCTTGCGTCACGATGCAGGAAGTGGTGGCAAGCAAAAAAGCCGCGAGCATCCCGGCCGCGCGCGCACGTTCGGCGCCTGCATCCGGGCCCAGCGTGCCGCCCTGGACCGCATACTGCAGCGGCCGCGCCGCCAGCCACCAATAGAGGAGCATGCAAAGCAAGGCCGCGCATAGCCCCGGCGGCAGGAAGGCGTCGAAGGCCGCCACGTCATCGCGCCCGGCGCCTTTGGCGCTCAGCGCGACCAGCCAGGAACTCATGGGGGGCTTTTCGAGCTTGGGAATGCCGTTCATGTGGGGCACGACCCACTGTCCGTCGACCAGCGCTTCGCGCGCTTTCATGGCCACGCGGCCTTCCGAAGCCTCGGTCAGGGGCCGGGAAGAGGCGCCGTGGAGGAAAATGAAGCCCGAGAGCAGGACTATGCACAGGGCGTCGCGAAGGAGGGAAAAGCGCGGCATGGCGTTAAAAAATCGATTCTCCCGCGTCCCTTTGCTTGACGAAACGCATTTCGTTCCAATAATACGCGGCTTCGTTCGTGGGGCAGCTTAAGGGGTGGCTAGATGAAGACAAACGTCCGAAAGTCCAGGCTGAAGAAGCGCCGCGTGTCGGGCTTCCTGGCGCGCAAGCGCACCAAGGCCGGCCGCAAGGTGCTGAACCGCCGCCGCCGCCGCGGGCGAACCGCCACGGTGTTCGGGTAAGAATTTCGGGGCGCCCGCTCTGCGGTGCACCCCGCTGTTCCCTCCGACGGCTTAGCACGCTTCGCAGGCTCTTTCGATCCAATCGTCCATTAACGCAAAGCGCCCGGCAGGCCGGGCGCTCATGAGTCTTTTTGTCGGTTCGCATTCAGGTCTTGTCTGGATCTTCGCCTTCCTCATTGTCCAAGTTGATCAGCACCGGGACGTTGGTGTCATCCGGGTGTCGCGCCAGCACTACAACTACGCGCACCGGCCGGCCTTCGCGAACGAGTTCGACCAGTAGCTTCGCGCCCGGACCTGCCAGCCCGACTTCGCGCATCAGGTCCACCGAACCGTCAACGCGCCGGCCGTTCACCCCGACGATCTTGTCGCCGTCCTGCATGCCATACTTTTCGCCGGGCAGGTTCTGGCCACGGCGCAAATTGATGACCAGCTCAATCCAGACCGGCTTGGCCGGGGCTTCGACGTGTTCGCCGGCATCGGACATATCGGCGTCAGGCGCTTCCTTTGGGCGCAGGGCTTGCACCGGAATTACCGGCGTTCCGTCGCTGTTTAATTCATGCAGGTCGACGCCAATGAAGCCGCGACCACGCAGCGCGAGCAGCAGTTGCGCCGCACGGATTGAAATCTCGGGGTCTTCGTCTTCGAGTGCCTCGCGCAAGGGCGCCAACGCCGCGCGTCCGGCCTGCATCAGCGCCTGCGCAGCTTCATTGCGCTGACTGTATTCATCCGCGCCGAGCTGGCGAATCCAAGCCTTGGCCTGGTCCGCCGCAACCTTGGCATCGGCCCCCAGGGCCACGCCGCCCAACAGACCCGCCGCAATAATCACGCCCAGTAAACTTCCACGCATGGGCTCCTCCTTTATTTAGGCGTCATTCCGTCCCATTAAGACGCCTGCACACCAGAAAAGCTTACCACAATCCGGCAAAATCAGGCCTCGAAAGCCTTGCGCATGCGATTTACGCACCCATGCGCCCACTGGATTGGCCAGGGCACGCGGGACTTCCCGTCGCAGCACGACAGCACCAAGGCCTCCGCCGCATCCAGGTTGATGCGGTGGCCAATCGAGACATACACCGGCTTGGCATTCGCACGGGTTCGCAGCACGGTCCCGATCCGCTCGCCATCCATTAATAAAGGAACGCGGTCGCCGACCTTCGGCCCCACTTCGGCGTGTGTTCCGCAGAGCCGGCTCTTCGCGCTGCCCACCGACGGCACGCCCAAGAGCACGCCTAAATGCGCCGCCAACCCCAAGCGCCGCGGATGCGCCAGACCTTGTCCATCGAAGAGCACCGCATCCGGGCGCAGCCTCAGGCGCTCGAAGCACGCCAGCAATACCGGGCCTTCCCGGAAGGTCAGAAATCCCGGTACATATGGAAAGCGCGCGCGCCGCCGCGCCAGGACCACATCAATGACCGTGCGCGAAACCAGGTCCACGCAGACCACCGCGCCATAGAGCCACGGCGAGCCTCGCCGGTGCGACATGTCCGCCGCCGCCACTACGCGCGGCCGAAAACCGGGCGGCGCGTGCCGCTCAACCTGCCCGGCCAACCGGGCTTGCAGCGCACGGGCAACTTCGACGGAGACATTCCATTCGTGGCGCTGGGCTAAACGCATCGCGCACCTTCACACATTCGTGGGCGGCTTGCTCGGCGGGACGACGGGCTCGGTGAGATTCACCGGCGCCTGCTCTTCCAGCTTGCGGAAGCGCGCTTCCACGCGGCGGTTCACATCCAGATACAACGCGCGCACCCGGTAGCACAGCAGCCCGAAGACAATCACGGCCCACGCCGGCCCGTAGATTTCGTGGATCAGGTCTTCCGCCGCCGCGCTGTTCTTCCGCATCTGCCCCAGCATCAGGAGCAAGCAGGCGGCCATGCCGACTGCGCCGAAATAGCACAGATAAAACCCGAGCGGCGCGCCGGGCCGGCGTGCTTCCGCCCGGAATGGAGGCGCGATGAAGAGCAGCGCGATCAATCCCAGCCCGAAGATCAGGATCAGCGTCGCGGGCTCGGGCGATGAAAAAGAGTAACCCACGCCGCCCCGGAATTGCGCGGTACCCGAAATGATCCAGTTGGTCACGAACCCCACGCCGATCCCGCACAGCACGCCAAAGGTCACGTTGCGCGCGGTCTCGCTTTGGTCTACGGCGGGTCGGGACGGCACACCGAACCGCATGGGCTCCATCTGCGTCGGCGGATCGGGCAGCACAGTCCGCGGCAGATCGATGTATGGGATCTGCATCAGCACTTCCGTGCCGAAATCCTGCGCCAGACGGTGCCCCGCAAACGTGGTCGGGGCCAGCGCCAGCAGCGTGCGCACGGCATCGTCTTCGCGCTTCGCATCGGCATCGCGCTGCACGAATTGCGCGATGCGCTCGACGCGGTCTTCATCCACGCCGCTTTCGGTGTGCTCGACCGCGAAGCCCAGCGCATCGCGGCGTTCCGGGGTTAGCGTCGCCAGGTCTGGCGCGGTTTTGTTCGGCCCGGCGAGTCCCGCGCGGAAGGCCAGGTCGATCACGACCAGCTTGAGCGCCTTTAGCGCCGATGGCGAATCCGCACCATACAAGTCGCCGATCTGTTCCAGACTCAGGCCTTCCACAAAGCGCAGGAAGAAAACCGCGGACTCGGGCATCTCGCATTCGGACAGGGCCAGGCGCAGCGCGCGGCGCGCCTGCACCTTTTCGGTGCGCATGATGCTGTGGCCCGTCGAAGCGCTGTCTGCGTCTTCGCCCGAGCGGGCCTCGGGCGGGTTGAGCCGCCCCGCTTCATTCACCGCGCCGGCCAGAAGCTGCGGGAAGCGCTCGGGTTCCTGCAAAAACGGGAGCCGCTGCGCCGCGATGGGCCAGCTCGCCTTGGCCACGCGCTGCGCATGCGGGAAGCTCTTCGTCTGCGCGAACGCCAGCGCATACGTCAGCCCCTTGTAGAGCTCCAACAGCGCCCGCAGCGCGTTGCGGTCTCCGCGGATCGCGCGGTGGATGATCGGCAGGAGCTTCATGCGCTCCACCGGCACCGCGACTTGCGCCACGGCCTCTGCGCCCGCCTGAGGGGCCGGGATGGAAGCCGGGTTGGTCTGCGCCGCGTCGCTCATGCACCCGATTGTGTGCGGCGCAGCGACGCGGGCAACCGAGAAAACCTCTTGCGAGGCGTTATGGCCTGCAGCGTCTAGCCTTCCCTCTCGATCGCCGCCGGACGCTTCTGCGCCGCCGCGATGCGCGCCATGTCGAACTTGCCGCCGCGGTCGAACGCGAAGATACCGTTCTGCTCCTGGTACACGTCCGTCAACTGCGTGTAGCAGTAGCCGAACATGTTCGGATCGTCGAGCAGCACGGCGCACAAGCCGTCGAAGCGCGCGTAAAACTCTTCGATGTTCTTCACGCGGTCGCCGTAGCCCCAACTATCTTCGCCCGCCTTGGCATTCGGATTCCACCAGATGCCGCCGAATTCGCTGACGAAGAACGGCTGGCCTCGATACGGGACGTTCCACTTACCGCCGCCATTCTGGAAGGGTTTGCCTTCCGCCAGGGGCGCGCACTGGTTGGCCTTGAACTTCTCCGGGTTCTGCTCGTAGTCGTGGCAATCGTAGATGTCTGTTTCGTACACGCGGTGCGAGTACCCCGACGCGTCCAGGACTGGCCGGCTCGTATCGAGCGCCTTGGTCGCCAGGAACATCGCGCGCGTGACCGCATCGAGATTGGTCAGCTTGTCGCTGATTTCCTGCCACGTCTCGTTCAGCGGGCACCAGCCGATGATGCTGGGGTGCGAGTAGTCGCGTTCGATCGCTTCGAGCCACTCGGTCACGTACCCGATGGTGTGCTTCTGGTTGTCGCCGGCGGGGCCATTCACGTTCGAGCCCCAATCGGGGAACTCGCCCCAGACCAGATAGCCCAGCTTGTCGGCGTGATACAGGAAGCGCTCCTCGAAGACTTTCTGGTGCAGGCGCGCCCCGTTGAAGCCCGCCTGCATGGACAGCTCAATGTCCTTCTTGAGCGCTTCGTCGTCCGGCGCGGTCAAGATCCCATTCGGGTAGTAACCCTGATCGAGCACCAACCGCTGGAAGACCGACTTCCCGTTGATCAGCACCTTCTTGCCGTCCAACGTCACGCTGCGCAGGCCTGCGTAGCTTTCGATGCGGTCGAGCACCGTTCCTTTCGCGTCGCGCAATTCGAACGCGAGGTCATACAGAAAGGGCGACTCCGGCGACCAGAGTTTGCGCTGATCGGCGGGCACATTCAGTTCGAACTGCGCGGCGAGGTCGAGTCCCGCGTTGACCTTCGCTTCGGCAAGCTGCTTGCCATTGGCGCTCAGGGTCGCGGAGACCGTCAGTCCCTTCGCGGTCAAGCCGTCCAGCGGCGTCTCGATGCGGAAGCGGTTGTTGGCCACGTCCGGAGTGATGCGTGGGCGCTTGAACGCGGTCACGCCCACCGGCTCCATCCACACGGTCTGCCAGATGCCCGTGGTGCGAGTGTAGTGGCAGCCGAAGTTCCCATAGCGCATCGACTGCTTGCCGCAGGGCTGCTGGTTGCGGCTGTCGTCGCGCGCGCGAACCACCAGCGTGACGGATTCGCCGGCCTTCGCGAAGGGGCTCAAATCCACCGTGAACGGGGTATGCCCGCCGCGATGCCGGTACGCTTCCTTCCCGCTGACCCAGACGGTCGTGTCGTAATCGCACGCCTGAAAATGCAGTAGCGCGCGTTTGCCCGCCCACGCGTCGGGAATCTTGACGTCACGGCGATACCAGACCGCGTTCATGAAATCGACGTGGCCGATGCCGGAGAGGGCTGATTCCGGGCAGAAGGGAACCGTGATGCGTTCCTTGAGTTCGCGGCTGAGGATGTTCCGTTCGATTCCCGTATCGCCCTCGTCGCGCTCGAATTGCCAGGTCCCGTTGAGGCAGACCCAGTCCTTGCGCTGAAATTGCGGGCGGGGGTATTCGTGGCGCGGAATGCTCATGGATTTCAGGCTCCTGTGGCGGGTGCCGGGGCTTGAACGGCGCCTTCGCCGTTTCAATAAAGGTACTCCCGGATGCACCTGTTCCGCCATAGGCGCAGTCAACATGAACCTTCGTGAAATCCACATGGAAAGAATCCGCTTTCCACGCAAGAAAACGCCGAACGCCCTGCGCGTACGGGCGAGACCCACGGCCCTGCAAGACGATGTTACTTCTGATTTAGACACTGGGTATAGGCGCACCTTTAATCACACGGGTACCTCCAAAAAGTACGGCGAAAAATGTGCGGGAGGTGCACGCTTCCCTGAAGGTTGGTCACGCCAGGCAATTCCGTTCCAGTTGGACGGCCCGATCCAGAAAATCCTTGCCGAAGTCCAATTTCCAGAGTATCTTTTTTTCATACGGCGCTGCGATTACCTACAGCAACCGCGAAACCGCGGCGCCCTATAGCTTGAGGCCAACCCCAGACAATCCATAAACGCCCTGCGAGAATCGTCTCGCTCGCGCGCGTGTTTGCACGTTTCGACGGTGTGATCGTCGATCAATGCTTTCCCCCGTGTGATGGTGGAAGTGCAACGTGAACCCACGCCCTGCGCACAATTCATCGACAGAATCGCTTCGAAATGCCGCGACTGACACCCGTGCGCACGCCGAGCAGTTCTGTCCCAAAGGTTCGAGACCTACTGGTCTGATCCCGCGGAGGCGTTTTGTCTGAACGGAAAAAGCAAATGTCCAACCTGACCTCAGCAGCATCGGTTGCCCAGCGCGCATCGATTTCGATCGCGGAATTTACATACCGCACCTTGGTGCAAACGGTTTCACGCCGAATGAAAATCACCCCCAAATTGAGTTCATTCCCTGCGCGCTCGGCGTGCTTTGCGGTGAATTCCCCGGGTTCACAACGCACCAACGTGCACAATTTTTCGCGGGGATATCTGCTCCACCCTGCCCGAATTCGTTTGCGGCTTCGTTTCAACTTACGCGAACACCGTTCGCATAACCCATCGGGAAAACAGGTCGACGTGCACACAATTTCAGAATTTTCCACAACTGCAAATCCAAGCATTCGAAAGGAATGGCAAAATGTGTCGCGTTGATTCAAGCCTAGGCACCCAAACATGGTGCATAACCATTTATACGGATGTGTGTTTTATAACTTCATCCGCGTCAGCGTCAAGAACTACCCTCCACAGACCACCAGAGGATTCTTCCGCGAAGTGCCATAGCTCCGCGAAGCGCGCGTACTATAGTGCGGCTTTCCCACACCCCGGAGCCATGCATGCCCGACACCACCCAGGATCCCGTTCTCCAACTCGACCCCCGCCAACCCGGCGCGGTAATCTCGCCGCTGCTTTTCGGGCACAATCTCGAACACACGCGCCGCGCAATGTGGCAGGGCCTGAGTGCGCAACTATTGCTGAATCGGAAATTTGCCGGCCCGGTCAGCGTGCGTTCGGCCGAAGGCAAACCCGCCGGCGTTCGCGGCGAGCTCTCCCCCGATGGCCTGTGCGCAGGCTGGCAACGGCTCGGCGCGGCTGCGGTGCGTTATGAACATGAGGCCAGTGACGGCTACGCCGGCAAGGAGTCTCAAAAGCTTGTCCTGCCCGAGGGCGCACAAGGCGGGCTGGCGCAGGGCGGACTGCCACTCAAAGGCGGTGCGGCCTACGAATTTCGCGCTTACGTGCTGTCCGAAGTCGAAGTTAAGGCCAGCGTCCGCTTCACCGACGCCAGCGGACAGACCGAACATGCACGCCACACGGCCACGCTGCAATCCGAAGATTGGGAGGAACTCTCCTTCCGCTTCACTCTGCCTCAAACTGACCAGGCGGCGCGCCTGGAAATATCCTTCGAAGGCCCAGCCACGCTCTGGGTCGGCGCGGTTTCACTGCTGCCGGTGGATCACTTCCACGGGTTGCGGCGGGATGTGCTCGAATGCCTGCGTGAAATCTCCGTGCCGATGCTGCGCTGGCCCGGCGGGAATTTCGTGCTCGATTATCGCTGGAAGGAAGGCCTGCTGCCCGTCGATCAACGCCCGCCGATTGCCGTGGGCCTCGCCGACACGCAGCCCTTCACGCACAATTCCGACGCCCATGAAATCGGAATCGACGAATTTATCGCGGTGTGCCGCTTTCTAGGCGCCGAACCTTTCATCACTGCGAACTGCGGGCCCAAGGAACTCACCACCGCGCAGGAAGCCGCCGATTGGATCGAGTATTGCAATGGCGGTCCCGGCACAAAATGGGGCGCAGAACGCGCCAAACGCGGGCATGCGGCGCCTTATCGCGTGAAGTACTGGTCGATCGGCAACGAAGTCTGGGGCGTACACATGCTGGACGCGCATTGCGAGGCGCAAGAGTATGCGCGCCGCGTGGCCGAATACGCGCCCGTGATGAAAAAGGCCGACCCGTCAATCATCCTGACCGCGGTCGGTCTGCCTGCGCCGGTTTGGGACGGGATCGTGAGCGCGGAGGCGGGACAACACTTCGACTATCTTTCGGGGCACTACTATCTGAAATACGACGAAAAACTGTCCGACAATTACCGCACGCTGGCGCTGGCGCCGTCCACGAAGGTGCGCACGGTTCTGGAGAATTGCCGCGCCGTTGTGGACAAGAATTCGCCCGCGGGGAAATCCATTCCCACGGCCTACGATGAATGGAACGTCTGGCATGACTGGTTTGTCGCGCCGCATGCCAACCCCTGGAATATTGGGCCGGGCGACGGCGCCCATGTCGCGGGCGTGCTGAGTCTGCTCTGTCGCGATTTCGTGCGGCTTAACATCTCGATCGCGGCGTACTTCCAACCGGTTAACGAAGGCGCCGTTGCAGTGGAGCCCTTTTCCACCCAGCTCACTTCGGTGGGCCAAGCCCACAAAATGTTTCGAGCGCATCACGGCCAGCGCCAGGCAGGACTGACGGGGCTAAGCGAATACGTGGACGGGTGCGCTTCTATGAGTTCCGATGGCGCGAAACTGTGCGTGACGCTGGTCAGTCTCGATGCAGGCCGCGACCTGCCCGTTACGCTGGAATTACCGCCTGAAATTCACGCGAAATCCACCAGCGCTCAAATTTACTTTGCGCAGGACCTCAAGCCGAATCTTCCGCTTCAGGAAAAGAACGCCGCGCTGGAACCCAACGGCAACAAAATCGCCTGCACGTTGCCGCGCTACGGTTTCATATTGGTGACGCTACTGCTGAAGTAACGCGCGCTACTCGCCCGGAGGCGGAGGCGGTGGCGGCGGTCTGCGTCCCGGGGGTCCCGGCGGCGGCCCGCCATCGGGGCCAAAAGGCGGCGGGCCCCGGCCCTCCGGAGGTCCGCCTGCGCCGCCATTGGGGCCGCCCCCATTGGCATTGCGCGGCCCGCGGCGGTCCAGGTTGGAGGCTTCCACCGTGCCGTAATATCCACCAATAATGTACGGATATTTCCCGGGCGTCACGTGGTAGTGCCAGCCGCGCTCTTTGTCGAAATGGATATTGAAGGCGTTGAGCGGGTTCTCGGCGTCATCTTTGGCCAGAAGGTCCTTTTTCTCATACGGGCCGTAAATCGGAAACCCGTCAAAGGCGAAACCGATCAGCGGCGAATGTTCTTGACCTTCATCCGCCCACGGCGAGCGCACGCAGACCGGATATTTGTGGTAGTGGTACATGCCGTCGGGGCTGGGATGGCCACAACAGCGGTCCATGATGTCGAGCGCTTCTTCCAGCCCCGCGTCGTAGGGGTTATAGAAGACGACCCCGTTGGCCGCGACGCCGATGGGGCCCATGTTAAGCGCGCGGTTGCCATTCTTTGCGGTCATCGACTTTGCGTTGGGATCCGGTTGTGGATCGAGCGGGAATTTATAGGTGCGATTCTGTTCCTGAATTGAATTCGGATTGCCCAGGTAACCGGGGAAAACAGCGGTGGGGTGGTTTGGAATATTCTTGGCTTTTATCACCATAAATTCCTTGGTGAAGCTGACCGTAACGCTGTCTGCGACAAAGGTGTCTTCCTTCACCTTGGCGCCCTTCAGGTCCAAGTTCCCCGCGCGCAGCCACGCCGACATATTCCCGGCGAAGGGCGTCTCCAGGCGCGCCGACTTGTAATACAGGCGCTCGGCCTGCGTGGCGGTAAAGACCTTGGGCAGTTCGGCTTCGTCCTTAAGTTGCTCGTAGTACCAACGCCCGCCCAGATGAACCAGCGTGGAGCCGGCCTGCAACTTGACCTCTTTGGCGTTCGCTTCAGCCGCGGCCAACGCTTGCTCGTATTCCTTTGGTGGCGGGATGCGTTCAAGGCAGAAGTCGTCGACCAAAAACGCAGCTTCCTTGCCATTGCCGCCGGCGCCATTGCGATAGCCAACGCTCAGGCGCAGCGTGTCCACATTTGGGAACGGGAGCTTGAACTGAAGCTCATAGTCCTGCCAGACTGCGGCGCCTTTGCGCTTGGCGATGCCGTTCGGGTCGAGGTCCTTGCGCCGCTGCTGAATCAGCGGCCAGAGGTACTTCACCACGCCGTCCAGACTTTCTTTGCCGCCATCCGCAAAGTACTCGACCTTCATATAAAGGTCGTGTTCGCCGTTCAGCGTAAAGTTCGCTTCGGGCAGGCCGCGGATGCGGAACGAGTACCAGCGGCCCTCGCCGGGCTTGAGGTTCTTGACTTCGGTCACGATAGCGCCGGAGAACTGGCCGTCGCCGTTGGTATCCTCAGCGGGCGCCAGAACCGCGCCCATGCTTCCGGTTTCGCGGCCCTTCTGCCCCGTGAATACGCGGCGCGCGTCGCCTTCGAAAATAAATCCTGCCGCCTGCGCGGCGGTATCGCCGGCTTCTTCAAAGCCGCCATTCTTGATCAGGTTGGGATCTTCAGCACAAAATACAGTAGAGACGGCAAGCACAGCCACGGCCAACGCCCACTGGGGTCGCATCGAGGTGTCCTCGGAAATGAAGCGCCCCTTGCCAAGGCGCTTCATAAAGACAGGCTACCTTAATGGAGACGTTTTTTACAGTGCCTCCTTTGCTATGCGTTTGAATGCACATTTATAAAAATGTTCGCATTATTTCCGTACTTGGGCCGCGCGTTTATTTTTGGCAGGCTTTCCAAGCAAGTCAGCCAGTTGTTCCGTTGCCCCCGGCAGCCGGGCGGCCAAAGCGATTCGAGCCCGCGCACTGGGCTTCATTTTCCCCGTCTCGATGCGCCAAAGTGTGGATATACTTAAGCCCGTGAGTTCACTCATCTGGCGGAGCGTCCAGCCCTGCTTCAGTCGATAGATCTGGAGTTCTCTGGTCATAAGTGGGGCCAAGATCGCCCTCCTCTGCTAAGCAAAATTTCCGCAACACAAATGGAACGTAAAACCCGGGCAATTGGCTCACCCAAAACCAACGCGATTCCTTCATTACATTTTAGCAATCATTACTTCTTATATGTTCTAAGGGCAAATCGTACGCACGAACCTGCAGAAAATTACGACTTATCCTCCTCGCAAGTCATGCGAAGATTTTGCGCGGCATCATTTGAAAGCTGCACGCTCGGCGTTTTGCACGTGCCTCGGTTGCACAAACTTGTGCACCGTTAACCAAGTATTACATTTTGCCTTGGTAAGCTTTCATCACATTAAAGCATCCCGGATACCAACCCGTGAATAGCGATGCATCGCCTGTGATCCATTCATTATGAGCCGCCCAAAGAGAACCCATGCAAAATTCCGCCGTGCCTGAAGGAATATCCGCCCCCGCCATCGTCATTGAAGGCGTGGTCAAACGCTTCGGCGATTTGACGGCTGTTGACGGCGTGAGCCTCACAATCCCGCGCGGCATATGCTATGGATTGCTGGGCCCCAATGGCGCGGGCAAGACCACGCTATCGCGCATGATTGGCGCCGTCGGGCGCTGCGACGCGGGCACGCTGCGCGTACTCGGCCGCGATCCGTGGCAGGAGCAATCCGAAGTCAAAGCACGCCTAGGCGTCGTGATGCAGGACGAAGTCTTCGACGAAGACCTGAACGTGCTGCGCAACCTGCAGATCAGCGGACTTTTTTATGGTCGCAAAGGTGCGGCCTACGAAGCGAAAATTCGAGAAATGCTGAAGTTCATGCAGCTCGAAGGCCGCGAGCAAATGCCGACACAGGCGCTGAGCGGCGGGATGCGGCGGCGCCTGATGATCGCGCGGGCGCTCCTCAACGACCCGGAAATCCTGATTCTCGACGAGCCGACCACCGGGCTCGACCCGCAGGTGCGCCACGCGATCTGGTCCACGCTTCGCGCGCTCAAAGCCAAAGGTCTGACCATTCTCCTGACTACACATTACATGGAGGAAGCCGAGCAGCTTACCGACCAGGTCGGTATTCTGAATAAGGGCAAGCTGATTGCCGAAGGCGCTCCGGCAGAGTTAATCGCGAAAACTCTGACAAAATTCGTACTCGAATTCGATGCTCAAGGCAGCGAAGCGGAACTTAAAGCGCTCGGCGAGCGCACGGCCGTCGAACGGCACGGCGATCGCGGCTTTATCTTCCACGATTCGGAAGACCAATTACGCCAATGGTCATTTGAATCGAAATTAAAGGGCGCGCACGTCCGCGCGGCATCGCTTGAAGATGTTTTTTTAAAGCTGACCGGGAGAACCCTCGATGAGTGAACAGGCGGCGCCCGTAAACATCGCGGTGTTTGAAGGCGACGCATCACGCGCGCCTTCGCAACTGCAGCGCATATTCTCTGTATGGTTTCGCCATTTCCGTGTGTACCGGAACTTTTTTGTGGCGAATGCAACGCCGGCGGTCTTCGAGCCGCTTTTCCTGATGCTCGCGGTGGGCCTGGGCGTCGGCCGCTATATTACGCAGGAGTTTAACAATGGCCTCGACTACGCCTCCTTCATGGCGGCAGGCATTCTTGGAA
>Ga0265314_10002828_pt1 | contig 17293 bp, 14 predicted proteins | sample 4126metaG_FD_203106 | JGI IMG/M metagenome (GOLD analysis project Ga0265314, IMG submission 203106) | Rhizosphere microbial communities from Carex aquatilis grown in University of Washington, Seatle, WA, United States - 4-1-26 metaG | ecosystem: Host-associated > Plants > Roots > Rhizosphere >... | reverse complement strand
TCGAGCTCGAGCACGCCGCCGCCAAGACCGCGACGGCGAGCTCCACGACGATCGCCCCCGTCTTCCTCGAAGCACACACCAAGCTCATGGCTTCCTCACTCGCCGGCGAACTCGCCCGACAGACCGGTTCCGTCGCCCGACATGTCGAGCACGTTGCCCGGAACCGGGGTCTCGTTGCCGTTCTGCTGCTTGCCGTGGAAGGCCACGTCGCCGCCGTTGCCGTTGCTCTTGCCACCGCGAGCGAGGATTTGACCGCGGTTGTCGATCCAACCGAGGTCCGACCCGTGCACGCCGTCGCTGTTGATCAGCACGGCGATCTTCTCGACGTCGTACTCGTCGGTCTGCACGACCGGGAACAGGGCAACGCCGGCCCCGCCGTTGTTGCGCGCGCTGCCGCCGGTGGTCCCTTCGCCGCCGGAGGCGTCGACGACGCCGTCGCTCTCGATGATCAGCTGGCCGCTCGTGCGGTCTTCGTGACCGTCGCCGGTGAAGACGTAGACCAGGCCACCTCCACCGCCGATGCCGCCCGGATCCGGCGCGGCGCCACCACGCGCCAGCAGCTTGCCGTGGCCCGTGAAGTTTCCGTCGACGGTGAAGGTGTAGAGAAGACCGCCGCCACCGGCCGTCCCCGCGCCGCCCGAGCCGCCGCCGTCGGTCTGAACCTGGCCGGTCGGCTCGATCGTGATGTTGCCGCTCTTCGAGAGCATCACGAGCTTGATCGTGCCGCCGAGCGCGCCGTCACCCGAGCCGCCCATCGAGATCGATCCGCCGTTCGCGACGATCTGCCCCGAGACGTCGAGCCCCGCGGTCGCGCTCTCGGGTCCGGGGTGCCCGTCGATCGGCCCGCCCGCGCCCGGCTTGACCGCGGAGTCGCCGCCGCTGGTGTCGAGCACCCCGCTCACGTGAAGGTCGCCACCGTGGGGCTCGAGCTCGGCCGTGCCTCCGTTGCCGCCCGCCGCCTGACCGTCCCCGCCCTTGAGCAAGAGCGGAACGGCCACGCCGATCATCGTTGGCCGCCTGGTCTCGCCGACCTTGAGCGCGCCGGCGGCGCCCGACGCCACCGACGGGCTCGCCGCGCCGCCGGAAGCCAATCCGCCGCGATCGTCGAACGTCCCGGTGAACGCGACCGCGCCGGCGGCGTCGACGATGACGTTGCCCGCGTTGCCTCCCTGGACCGGGTTCGCGCCCGTCGTGCTCGCGGCGCCGCCATGCAACGACGCGCTGCCGGCGAACAGGACGTCGCCACCGGCCTGTAGCGTCAGGTCGCCGCCCCGCCCCGCGGTGATGTTCTGGTCACCCGCCGCGTCGCCACCGGATGCGTCGACGGTCCCGCCGAAATAGGCGCCCGCCGTGGTCGTGATGGCCAGCGCGCCGGCGGCGCCACCCAACGGGCCGCTGCCCCCCGCGCTGGTGATCTTGCCGGTGACGATCAGTTGCTGCGCGACGATGGTGAGCACGCCGCCCGCCTGGCCCGTCCCCGGCGTGCCGCTGGTGTCCAGGTCGCCGGACACATAGACGGTTCCGGTCGCCTTCAAGCTCAACCCCTGGCGCGCACCGCCGAGGTCGGCGCCACGCAACGTCCCCGCGACAAAGACGTCGCCCGCGACCACGATGTTCCGTACGCCGTCGCTGCCGCTCGAATCCACATTGCCGGTGACGACGATCGATCCGGGCGCATTGACGTCGGCGGCCAGGCTCGCCGCCACCAGCGGAGTCGCCGTCGCGGGCGGCGCGCTGGCGGGCGGCAAGGCCGGCGCCTGAAAGTCAGGCCCAATCGTGATGCCGCCGCTCGAGACCAGATGCGCAAGGCCTCCCCCCTGCGCCTGGCCGCCGGCTGACGGTGCGGGCCCGCCCTCCAGAGCCACAGCCGGCGCGGTCAGAGGCGGATTCGACACCGTGGACGTCACCAGGCGGCCGGAGTCGATCGGGCTCACGCCGCCATCGGGCTCGCTCTGCGTGACGCCGCTATCGCTCTTGGGTTCTCCGGAGCTGTCGTTGCTGGATCCGCAACTCGCGCCGCCCAACGTGAGCAGGCCAACCGCGACCAGAGCCCACACCCGCTCCCCGCCTCTCCCCGCCATCGACATCGACATCGACCTTGCGGCTCTTCAAGACCGATGCCGGCGTGCGCTGACCGCGATCCGTCGGGAAATGGCGCGGGCTGTTTCAAAACCGTCGCATTTGCGAAACGACGCGCGCCGATGGCGTTACCGGGTCCCCTCGGGACCGCAGAGGAGATCGTTGGTGAATGTCGCCGATGCGATGGGCTCCCGCCGGCACCTTAAGGCCCGTCAGGGTTGTGCGCCCTGTGCCACCCAATCGAACAGGATCTGGTACTCGACGGGGTTGCCGTCGAAATAGGCCGGGGCGTTGGTCCAATCGGTCATCGACGTGCTCTCGGTCGTCTGGGGCATGCGCCGATCGCCGTAGGCCGCGCTATAGCGGTTGCCCCGACTGCCGTACCACGCCAGCCCCAGCGTCGACGTACCCGCCGATTCATCGGGCCGCGCGCGCTGAAGGATGTCGGACAGAGCGGGAGCGCCGGGCTCGACGAGGAATTCCGCTTTGGTCACCGCTTGAACACACGCCGCCTGGGCGAGCGCATCGCCGGGCGTTGCTTCCGCGCAATCCTGCGTCTGCTCAGTCTAAAAATAAAAATCATATTCAATTTCATTATTCCGGGACGGCGCGGGTGCCGCGGAGGTCCGTCCGATGTCCCTCCGGTGGGGCTACGGCCCGATGATCACCATCTCTGGCTGAAGACCGTGGACGGTGAAGGGCGAATTCATGACGGGCTGCAGATTACCGGTCGCGCGCTCGAGCGAAAAGGCCGACACCTGATCGGCGTCGTCGTTGCCGACGTAGACGAACCGGCCGCTCGGATCGATCGCGACCGAGTACGGCAGGGTGTGGGCGTCGAACGGCGAGGTGTCGACACCTCCAAACACGCCGGCGGTGTCGAGGCGATAGGCGGTGAGCGGGCCCGCGCTGTCGCTGGCCCAGAGGAACTGCCCCAGCGGATCGACGGCGACGTCGACCGCCAGGTTGTCCGACTGCGCGCCCGGGTGCGGCGAGTCGTCGAGCTCTCGCAGGTCGCCGCTGGTCGGATCGATCGCGAGCACGTGCACGCCGAAGGCGCTGTCATAGAGGAAGTTGCCGTTCGGGTGCGCCGCCAACGCGCCGCCAAAGATCGTCGTGGCGAAGGGCGAATGGTCGGTCTCCTGCGGGGCGCCGGACGTCGCATCGAGCTTGAAGACCCGGATCCCACCCACGGTCGTCGCCGACGACGCGATCGACGAGAGAAACAGGAAGGCGCCCGTCGGATGAAAGCAGAGGCCGGCCGGTGTCGCGGCGAGCGGGAACGGCGACCCCATGATCGGGGTCAACACGCCGCTGGTGCGATCGATCGCAAATGCATAGAGCGAGTTGTCGCCGTTGTTTCCCACGTACAAGAACCGGCCCTGCGGATCGATCGCGGCGGAGATCGCCTGACCTCCGATCATCAGCGGCGCCGCGCTCAGGTCAGCGAGCGATCCGTCATCGCGATTCACGCGGTAGCCGTAGACGCGGCCGCGCAGGTCGGCGGCGTAGACGAAGTTGCCCGACGGGTGCGCCGCGACGGCGTAGAGCTGCGCGCCCGAATCCAGCGAGCTCGTCACGGGGATCAGCGCGCCGCTCTCGGCGACGATCCGGAACGATGAAATGCCGCCCAGGTAAGTCGCGACGACCAGGATTTCAGGACGCCCCCCGCCGGCATCCGATGCCTCGGCGCCGACGTCGGCGTTTCCCTGGGCATCGGTGGCGCCGCCGTCGCCCGCCGCGGCGTCCGCGACCGCTCCGTCTTCCGCATCGACCGGCGCAGACGCATCCTCGCTGCGCGCATCGATCATCGTATCGACGCCTGCGTCGGTCCCTGCATCCGGGGTACCGCCCCGGTCATTCGCCGGGCCCGCGTCGACCATCCCGTCCCGTGCCGCATCCGCGCCGGCATCGACGGTCGCGTGGCTCGGTGGCGCCGAGCCGCCGCCGCAACCCGCGGCCGCCAGCAGCGCGCCGAGAACCAGCGCCGATACGAGGTTCGTAACCCGTTTTTCTTCGGGGCCCAGTGTCGTCACACTGTGATCTACGCCGCTGCCGGCGCGGAGTTTCTCGTCATTCTCCGGTTTGTTTTGATTGGCTCTGATTGGGGGTCGTCACCCGCCCGACAGATACTGCTCGCGCACCGCGACGCCCGACGACAGGTGGCTCGCGGAGATGATCGCGACGTAGTCGTCGAAACGATACCGGGCGCGCGCCGTGGCCAGGGGTGCGCGCCCCAGCGCCGACGCCGCGGGATCGCCGACCCGGTCAGCGGGCGAGCCCAGCTGCGCCTGCAGCCGCGCGGTCGCCGATTCGAACGACGCCGCCGCGCCGCTCGCTGGCAGGCGCGGCGTGAACGCATCCACCGAGATGAGGTGGCCGCTGGGCGCGAACGTCAGCGCCAGCTCGTCGATGATGGGTGACCCCGCGCCGGATGCATCGGCGCTCGCGACGGCCGCCGCGGGCAGACGCGCGCGCGGCACCTGGTGGCAGCGCAGCGCCAGCAAACCTCGCTCGCGCGCCTCGCAGGCGACGCCCGCGCGCGCGGCCCACGCCCACACATCGGCCGGCGTCGACTGATCCAGCCGAAAGCCGAGCGCGGGACGCGCCGGCGCGCGGAGCGTCCCCTGCAACGCGTGGAAGCCAGACAGTCGCAAGCGCTCCACCTCGGCCGGCGACACGCGCGCCACGGGACAGCCGCCGAAGCGCGCGAGCCAGGGACGGCCCCACGACGTGTGCAGCAGGCCGGCGCCCGCCGTCGCCAGCAGGATCGCCAGGCCGGCGCGCGCCGACCAGCGCCCGCGCGCCGGCCGGCGCGCCGCAAGCCCGGAAGATGGCGAGCCAGGCAGCGACGAAGATGGCGAGGTCATGGCGCTCATCACTGCCCGCCGGCGGCGTCAGCGGTCCCGCCGTCGCACGCGTTGTAGGTCACCGGTGTTGGCGACACGATCGCGCCCTTGAGCGGCGCGACGGCCGCCGCGATGGTGCCGACGTCTTCCTGGCTGACGCCGTCGGCGAGCAACACGCCGCCCAGATCCATCACGAACTTGTCGAAGACGTCGCCGGGGATTCCGAGGCCATTGTGGATGGTCTGCATGTCGACGCAGGTATCGCCTTCGTCGTTCACGCCCGGATAGGTCGCGGGCCCGCCCATCACCGCCGTGAACTGCAAGCGCAAGCAGCTCTTGATGCGCGCGACGCTGTCGTGGCCGCTGGTACCGACGGCCGCGAAGTACGGCGTCTCCACGCAGTCGGCCAGCACGCCCGCGACCGCGTCGTCGACCACCTTGGGGATCGCGCTGCCATACTTGACGTAGAGGGGTCCGAAGCCGGCGTCACTCCCGCCGCCGGCGCCGCCCGCCGAGCCACTCGCGCCGCCCATGCCGGCGCTGTCGCCGCTGCTCGACGAGCAGGCGGTGGCAATCACGCAAGTGATCGCCACCGAGGCGACCATCGATATCATCACAATCGAGTTACCAACCTTCTTCTGCATCCGTTCCTCCCGTGCTCGCGGTTTTCGTCCCGGCGTCTCCGCCGTTCGCCCGACCGATACGTCGCGAGGAGCGAAACGGATCCATTCGGCGCGATGACGAAAAAATCCGCATCGGCGAGAGATCCAACCACCTCGACCCCGCGTAGCAGTCTCGCCATGGTCAGCGCCGTCCCCGCCTCATCGCTGCGGCAGCTTGCTGCGTCAGGCGATGCGTCCGGTCCCCGTGTTAAGGTCGCGCTGACCGTGGACGCAACCAGCTCCGACGGCGACCGATGGCTCGTCGCGATCGCCGAGCGCGGGGATCGCGATGCCTTCGCGCGCCTCTTCGCCTGGTTCGCCCCGCGGGTCAAGGCGCAGCTGGTGCTGGCGGGCGCGGGCGAGAGCGCCGAGGAGCTGGTTCAGGAAGTCATGTTGAAGGTGTGGCGACGAGCGGGGCAATTCGATCCGAACCGTGGCTCGGCGGCGACCTGGATCCACGCGATCGCGCGCAACGCGCTCCGCAGCCACCAGCGCGGACCGCAGCAAGCCGAGCAACCGAGCGCCGACAGCGACGGCGCCCTGGATCTCGAAGCTCACGCCCACGTCGACGCCGTGGGCGACCGCGGCCCGGAGGATGCCGCGTTGCAGATGGAGTGGCGGCGCGTGCTGGGATCGGCGCTGGCGTCACTTCCGCCCGAGCAATACGACGTGCTGCGCGGTGCCTACTTCTCTGGACGCACGCTGCGCGACGTCGCCGAGGAACGAAAGGTGTCGCTCGGAACCGTCAAAACCCGCGCCCGCCTGGCGCTCGCGCGCCTGCGAGGCATCCTGGAAAGTCGGTGGGAACGATGATGGCCGCGAACCAAACGCCCCGTGAGCCGATCGACCCCGCTCACCACGTCGGCGACGCAGAGTTGCTGGAGCACGCCGTGGGCGCGTGCGACGAAGCAGTGTCGCTGGCCGTCGCGTGCCATCTGGCGATGTGCGGGGCCTGCCGCGCGCAGATGCGCCGGCTCGACGCGATCGGCGGCGCGTTGCTGGAAGCGCAGGCCCCGGGCGAGCTCGACGCGAACGCTCTCGAGACGGTTCTGGCCCGGCTCGACGAACCGCGCGGTGCGGAGGACCTGGCGCGCGCGCCCGCGGCCGGCGTTCCCATCTTGGCCGGCGACGGCGCGCTCGCCAGGATCGACCTGCCCGCGCCGCTGCGGCGGCGCGTGGCCCGGCTGGCGCAGGCGCGCTGGCGCTACGTCGCGCCCGGCGTGCGCGGCATCGATCTGCCTGTGGGATCCGGAACAGCGAAGGCGCAGCTCCTGAGCCTCCGGCCGGGGCTGACGATCCCGCGCCACGATCACGGCGCGCTCGAGGTGACGCTGGTGCTCACCGGCGCGTTGCTCGACGAGGACGGGCGGCTCGCGCGCGGCGACGTCCTGTTTCGCGAGCCCGGCCAGCGTCACCGGCAAAACGTCGAGCCCGGCGAAGACTGCGTCTCGCTGGTGGTCAACGCCGGCAGCTTCGTGCCGCTGACCTGGACGGGGCGGCTGCTGCGCCTGATCGCGCGCCCGTAGGCGGTCCGCTGCCGACGCGCCGCCCGATCGCGCTTGTACACGCTCCGTCGCTCTTCTAACGTCCGCCTCATGGGGCGCGCACGGAGTTGCCGGAGCTTTTCTGCGTTCGGCGCGCTCGGCGTCGCGGGGCTGCTCGCCGCGCAACCCTCGTGCCTGTCGTCGTGCGATCGCTCGAAAGACCAGGGAACGGGCGGCGCCTCGGGCGTCGGGGGCGACACCAGCGCGGCGATCGCCGATGCCGGGCTCGGCGGCGCGAACGGCGACAACGGGAACCCGGACGTCATCGCCGCGGGCGTGCGCTGGTTCGGTCGCGTCGACACTGTGACCGATCCGGATCACCCGCGGTTCGCCTGGTCGCAGAGCGGCTTCGTCGCCGGCGTCACCGGAGGCACGTTCTCGGTCGATCTGAACAACGACGGGCCCTTCGTGTTCAAGGCCGTCGTCGACGGCGAGCCGCAGCCGCCGTTCTCGGTGCCCGCCGGCGAAGGGACGTACGTCGTCGCCGACGGGCTCGACGACGGCACGCACACCGTGGCGCTCTATCGCCAGACCGAGGGTTGGTACGGGAATTCGCAGCTACTGGCGCTGACCGTCGACGGCGGGACGTTGCTGGCTCCGCCCGCGGCGGCGCCCCGCCTGATCGAAGTGGTCGGCGCCTCGGTCAGCTGCGGCTACGGCAACCTGGGGACCGCGCCGTGCGGGTTCACCTTTCCCACCGAGAGCGCCTTCGACGCCTACGAGTCGGTGGCGGCGCGCGCCGTCGGCGCGGAGTTGAGCGTGGTCGCGATCTCGGGCCGCGGCGTGTACCGCAACTCCGACGGCACGCTGACCGACACCATGCCGCAGATCTACGATCGCATCTTCGCCGCGTCGCCGACGCCCGCGTGGGATTTTCGCGTGACGCCCCAGGTGTTGGTGATCAACCTGGGCAAGAACGATCTCGCGGTCGGCGATCCCGGGCAGCCGTTCGTCGACGCCTACGTGACGTTCGCCAGCGCGCTGCGCGACCGCTATCCCAGCGCGTTCATCGTTTGCACGACCGGCCCCAACCTGGGCGATGCCGCGCATGCGATCCAGCTCGCCTATGTCAACGCCGCGCTCGACGCGCGGCACGCCGACGGCGACGATCGGATCGACGTGCTCGATTGGCCCGAGGACACCGCCGATGAACAGGGCTGCGACGGCCATCCCAACGCGGCCAAGCACCAGACGATGGGCGACGCGCTCGCCGACCTGTTGCGCGCGCGGCTCGGCTGGTAGCCGTCGATTTCGGTGAGAGGATCGACCTCGCGCCGACTCTATGTGTGGCGCGGGGAGTGGCGCTGGACCACCTCCGGTCCGCGCGTCGCTCGGGGCGCGAGGTCTGTGCCCACGCCGAGCACGATGGGGAGGAACGATATGTTGATTATGACGTCGACGCCGGCGCGCGCCCGGACCGCCCGGCTCACGATCCTGAGCTCGATCATCATCGCCGGCGCCGCCGGCATCGGTTGCGGCGAGCCGCAGGCAGAGTCGGTCGCCGAAACGCAGAGCAACCTGACCGTGCCACAGCGCCTGGCCGCGTGCGCCCAGGACCCGCGCGTGGTGACGGGCCTGGTGACCGCGCAGATCTGCGCCGGCGCCGACATCTTCTTCCGCGAGACCTTCAACGGCAACGGCCGCGCGTGCGGCACTTGCCACCCGGCCGAGAACAACACCACAGTCGACGCCGCTTTCATCAACGCGCGCCACGCGCAGAATCCGGCCGATCCGCTGTTCGTGTTCGAGACCAACCCCGCGCTGGCCCAGCTCGAGATCCCCGACAGCCTGTTCGGCAACGGCGTGATCCTGGAAAACGTCGACGGATTCGAGGATCCGACTCACAAGTTCGTGGTGCGCTCGGTGCCGCACGTGCTGTCGCTGGCCACCAGCATCGCCGCCGACACCGGCGACGGCACGACCATCCCGCCGACCGATCGGACCGGCTGGGGCGGCGACGGCTCGCCCGGTGACGGATCATTGCGTTCGTTCCTGACCGGCGCGGTCACGCAGCACTACACCAAGACGCTGGCGCGCGTGCCCGGCGTCGACTTCCGGCTGCCGACGTCGGACGAGCTCGACGCCACGCTGGCCTTCCAGATGTCGCTGGGACGCCTGAACGAGCTGGACCTGACCCAGGTCAACCTCTTCGATGCCGAGGCCAACACCGGACGGCAAGCGTTCCTGGATCCGCAGCGCGGCCGCTGCAACGTCTGCCACACCAACGCCGGCGCCAACTTCATCGACACGCACAAGAACCGGAACTTCGACACCAACACGCGCATCGCGACCGCGGGCCAGGTCGGCACCTTCGACGGCCTGCCGTTCTTCGACGCCGGCTTCGGCGGCCAGGGGCTGGCGCACCCGAACTTCGACGCTCTGGGCCTGGGCTTCAACAACTCGCTCGGCAACGGCACCTTCAGCCCGCCGCCGCTGATCGAGGCCGCCGACACCGCGCCCTTCTTTCACAACAACGCCTTCGGATCGGAGATCGAGGACGCGGTCTTCTTTTATCTCGGGCCATTCTCGGTCTCGCCGGCCGCCGCGCTTCTCACCCAGCGCTTCGGCACGCCGATCAACTTCTCGACGCCCGACGGCTTCGCGATCGGCCGCTTCCTGCGCGCGCTCAACATCGCGTTCAACCTCGACCTCGCCAAGCAGCGCGCGCGTGCCGCGCTCACGCTGTTCAACCGCTTCCGCGACACGCGCGTCGACGTGCAGATCAAGCTCTTGCAGCTGGCAGAGAACGAGCTCGACGACGCGTTGTTCGTCCTGTCCAGCAACCGGACGACGCAGCCGTTCTACCCGGTGTCGGTCGATCGCATCGGCCTCGCGAAGAGCGAGATCGATACCGCCATCACCTCACCCGCGTCGTCGCGTGGCGGTCACATCTCGAACGCGGTCTCGCGCATCGAAAACGCGCGAGACCCCATCGGCGCCAACATCACCTTCAACCTGGGTCAGGGCAATTTGATGTTCTAGTCGACAGCGAAGCAGTAGATCGACCCGCGGCCACCGCCGGAGCTCACCGTTCCCGCCTGATTGTCGGCGGTGAACTGGGCGCAGCCGGTGGTGGCGTGGGCCGAGTTCCAGGACGGCGGCCGGCCACCGCCGGTGCGGTTGCTGTGCCCCACCTGCGCGACGTCTGTCATCGCTGCCGACGTCCAGTCGTTGCAAGTCATGCCGGTCAACAGCGTGCCGTCGGTCTGGGAGCCAGTCAGGATGTCGTGTACCAGCGGGGCCGTCGGAACCTGTGCACCCTTCTCGTCGAGCGCGATCGTCGTGTCTCCGATCGGCCATGTCGCGTTGAGCGCGGCGTTCGTCGCGATCTGGTCGTGCAGGTCGGTCAGGTTGTTCGCGATGATTTGACCGGCGGCGTTGCGCCAGGGGCCGGCGCCGATACGGTCACGCGCGTTGACCGTGGTCGTGCTCAGGTAGGCGTGCCAGGTCCGCGCGCCCATCGCGGTCGAGACCGCGCTCGCGAGCGTCTTGCAGAACGAGTCGGCGCCCGCGAGGCCGCCGAGGTTGCCGCCGTTGCCGGGGCCGCGGCTGCTCACAAAGAAGTTCATCTGCGGGGAGACGCCGCCGTCGCCCACGCCGCCGTCGGTGCCGGTCGCGCCGCCGGTACCGGTGGCACCGCCGCTGCCGGTGCCGCCGTCGGTGCGGCCGCCGGTCCCCGTCGCGCCGCCGGCACCCGTACCGCCGCCCGACCCGGTCGCGCCGCCGGCAGCGGTCATGCCGCCCGCGCCGGTTGCGCCGCCCGACCCGCTCGTCGATCCGCCCGCGCCGCTGGCGCTGCCGCCCGTGCCGGTCGCCGTGCCGCCCGCGCCACCGGTGCCTCCTCCCGAGGAGCCCGACGAGCATGCGCCCAGTGACAGGATTGATAGCGCGCTCACGATGCAAAGTTTTCGAGTCATCGGCGTCCCTCCGAGCTGGAAGAAGAAGTGATCGGCGCGGACAATAGCAAGGCAAGCGTGATCCAGAGCGCAAAATCGAGTCCCGTGCCGCGCCGGAATTTCACGTTGCGCGCCCGGTCGACCGCCCCGACACTGTCAGTGTTGGCCTGGACCGACAGACGGGCGTCATCGGCTTCGCGCGCGGCGCGTGTGATCGGCGCGGCCGCGGCGCTGCTGGTGCTGGTCGATTGCGGCGGGCCTCACGCCGACGGCGGCGTGCATGCCGCCACGGCGGCGACGCAGGGAAACGGCGCGCTCGCCGGCACCGGAACGTCTCCCCATGCAACCGTCGGCGCGAACGCGACGGCGGACGCGTCCATCCCCGCAGAGATCGCCCGCGTTCAAGCCGCCGTCTCCGCGCTGCGCGGCCTGCCGTTCCGGGTGGCGGTTCCGTCGACGCCGCAATCGCGTGACCAGTTCCGCCAGTTCGTGCACGAGGACCTGGCGCACGAGCTCGGCCCCGACAAGAACGCCGCGCTCTCGAAGGCGCTGGCGCACACCGGCTTCCTGCCGCAACCGCTCGACTTCGCCGCGACGATGGAAGAGGCAGAGACCACGCAAGTCGCCGCGTACTACGACCCGCGCACCGGCCGCTTTCACACGGTCGCCGCCGCATCGAACAGCGACGAGCGCGACGGCGTGGTCGCGCACGAGCTGACGCACGCGCTGCAGCACCAGCACTTCGACCTCATCGCCTACGACGGCGGGAGCGACAACCAGCAGCGCCTGTCCGACGACGAACGCGCGGCGCGCCGCTACGTCGTCGAGGGCGAGGCGACGTTCGTGATGCTCGCCTATCAATCCGCGAGCGGCAGCGGTAGGGCGCGCCACCTGGGCCCGCTACAGGTCGCGGGCGTGCGCATGACGCTGACGATGTTGTCTGCCGTCGACTATGTCGAGTTGCTGGCGCTGCTGCGCACCGGCGAGGGAGCCGACAAGCTCGACGCCGAAGAGAAGGAGGCGCTGGACCAGCTCGCTCGACTGCCACCGCTGGTCGCCGTGACCATGGTCGATCCCTACATCCGCGGCGCGTTCCTGGTGTCCGAAGCCTGGGCGCGCGGCGGCTGGGCGCGGGTCGCGCGCCTCTACCACGAGCCGCCGCAATCGACGGAACAGGTGCTGCATCCGATCGAGAAGCTGCTCGAGGCGCGCGATCCGCCCGTCGCGATCCACCTGCCGCCACCGTCGGCGACGGCGGCGCCGCGCTTCACCTCGACCCAGCCGCTGCTGCAAGAGACCGCGGGCGAGCTCGATTGGCGATGCTACTTCAAGACCTGGGGCGACCCCGATCCCGAGGGCGCGGCCGACGGTTGGGGCGGCGATCTGGTGACGGTCTGGGAGCGGTCGGGCAAACCGGTCGCCGCGATCGCCACGAGCTGGGACACGCCGGCTGACGCCACGGAGTTCGAGGGAGCGTACCGGCTGTCGCTGAGCCAGCGCTTCGAGCCCCGGCCGGCGAAGAGCGCGGAGCTGGCCACGGCGGTCACGCGGGTGACGACCACCGCGCCGACCGTCGACGGCGACGGCCAGACGCGGTGGACGATCCGCCGGCCCGACGGCACGCTGGTGGTCGTGCGGCGCCGCGGGCTGGACGTGGACATCCTCGACGGCGCGCGCGCCGACGAAGTCGAGCCGCTGCTGGCGATGCTGCGCGCTGCAGACAGAAAAGTCGTCGTGGCCAGTTCGCCCGGGAAACCTGATAAGGTCCCCCGCCATGAGCAAGCGCAACCGACCCACGACCGCCCGAGAGGCAGCTCATCGCAGCCGCCGTCACGCCTACCGTAGCGCGTACAACTCACCCGAGGGCAAGGCGGAACGCGGCACGACGGCGAAAACCACCGCTCCGGCCGCCCCGAAGCCCGCGGCGGCGAAAGCCACCGCGCCCGCAGCCCCGAAGACCCGCGCGTAGCCGAGCTTCGCCGGTCATTTGACAGCCCGGGGCGCCTGGGGCTTGTTAGACCGGTGAGCCGAGTCAGTCGCGCGGCTACCCGCCGCCCATAGGAGGCGGTACGTGGAAGCCGCGGCGGACGAGCCGCGGCGGACGAGGTGAGCGTTGTCACGAGCGCAGACACATCGTTGCGCGTGGACGCGAGCATCAATGTCGTTCTCGCGGTAAAAAAACCGCATGGCAAGCGACGACGACCAGAGCAGACCGTTCACGAAGGCCAGCGACTTCCCGCCAGAGGTGCTGAGCCTCTTCGACAAGTACGTCCACAACGTCATCGATCGGCGCGGGTTTCTGGAAGGCGCGGCGAAGTTTGCGGCGGGCGGGCTCACCGCGGCGGCGCTCCTCGATGCCCTGAGCCCGCGCTTCGCCGAAGCCCAGCAGGTTGCCAAGAACGATCCGCGCATCAAGGCCGAGTCCGTGGAGTTCCCCTCGCCGCACGGCTACGGCAAGGGACGGGGGTATCTCGTCACGCCGGCCGACAAGAAGGCGCCGAAGCTTCCGGCGATCTTGGTCGTGCATGAGAACCGTGGCCTCAACCCGCACATCGAAGACGTCGCGCGGCGGCTGGCTCTCGAAGGCTTCCTGACGTTCGCGCCCGACGCGCTCTTTCCACTCGGCGGCTATCCCGGCGACGAGGACAAGGGACGCGAGCTGTTCGCGAAGCTGGACCAGGCGAAGACCCGCGAGGATTTCGTCGCCGCGGCGGGCTTCCTGCGCGCGCGCCCGCAAAGCAGCGGCAAGCTGGGCGTCGTCGGCTTTTGTTATGGCGGCGGCGTCGTCAACTTCCTCGCCACGCGATTGCCCGACCTCAACGCCGCCGTTCCCTTCTACGGGAGCGCGCCGCCGCTCGACAAGGTCTCCGCGATCAAGGCGCCGCTGGAGCTACACTTCGCCGAAAACGACGAACGCATCAACGCATCATGGCCCCCGTACGAGACCGCGCTCAAGGCAGCCGGGATCAAGTACGAAGCGTTTCACTACCCGGGAACACAGCACGGTTTCAACAACGACACGACGCCGCGCTACGACCCAGCGGCGGCCAAGCTGGCGTGGCAACGGACCGTCGCGTTCTTCGGGCGCACGTTGCGAGGACACTAGCGCCGCGGCCAGCCTGTTGTCGCTGCCACCGCTGTTGTCGCTATATCATGGGGTGATGCTCACTCGCCGGGATCGCCGCTCCATGGCGACGTACGGGATCTGGATCGCCACCGGAATCACGCTCGCGATCGGTGGATGCCGATCGGCTGGACCCGCGCCGGCGTCCGCGACGGCCGCCACGCCGGCGGCGCGGCGCGCGCCCTTCGCGAACGTCTTGACGCCGGGAGAGAGACCGCCCGAACCGCTGGCGCTCGCGCCGCTCAGCGCCGCCCCGGCGCCGAGCATGGCGGAGATCCTGATCGCACCGCCGTCGCGCGTGGTCGCCGACCTCAACTCGCTGGGGCGAGAGCTGCCGGTGCGCCTCGGCGATCAGATACTCGAGTCGGCGCTGGCGAAAGCGGCCGAGAAGAAGATCCCGGTCGATGCCGAGCTTCTGGCCGCGCTGGCGATCGACCGTCCGCTGTCGCTGATCGTGGTCTCGCGCGGTCGCGCATCACCGCCGGGACTGTGCGCGGCGGTGCCGCTCGCGCACCCGGCGGACGGCCCGGGCGTGGCGTCGAAGCTGGGGACGCCGGTGTCCCGTCGCGGCGGCGCCGTCGAGCGGCGCAGGACCGCGGGAACGCCGTTCTGGAGCGGGATCAGCGACGGGACACTGCTGCTTGCGCGAAGCTACGACGATCTCTGGTCGCTGGGGGCGCGCGCGCTGGCGGCCTCGCGCAGGGCCGTGCCCGCGGAGGAGGTCGTCGTCACCGTCGACCCCGACGCCGTCCGGGCCGCGACCGGATCGACCTGGGCGGAGCTCGCCGAGGAGTTTCGCAAGGACGCCGAGAAAAGGCCGGTCAAAGCTCCCCGCCGCGGCGGCGCCGGCGCGCCCGGCACGGACGCGTCGCAACAGACGGCCGGGTTGCAACAGATGATGCGCCAGCTCGGCGATGGGCTGGCGCTGCTGCTCTCGGAGACCTCGCACCTGCGCCTCGGCGTCACCGCGTCGGCGACCGACGGGCTGGTGATCAGCGCCGCGCTCGAGCCTCGCCCGGGCACACCGCTGGCGGCGCGCGCGGCGGCAACGGCCAGCTTCACGCTCGACGAGCGCCTGCCGGTGCGCGACGATCGCACCGGCTTCACTGCTTGGGGCTCGCTGGACGTCTTCGCGCCCGTGTTGCGCGCGTTGCTGCCGGGCGCTCCTTCACGCCGCGGCGGTGCGCCCGGCCCGTCGCCCATCGATGGGTTCTTGGGCACGTTCAGCGGCGCCGGATCGTGCACGTTCGAATTCGCCGAGAGCCCGCCGTCGTCCGTGTGCAGCTTGCCGCTGCGTCCCGGCGCCGACGCGCGGGGCGCGCTTCGACGTTACGCCGAGCTGGTCGATGCGGTGATGAGCTGGGAGGCCGACGTGGTTGGCATGCCTCATCGACCAGCGGCGCAGATCCGCAAAGGCGTGCTCGAGTTCGAACGCCCGCTGGCCGAAAACACCGTCAGCCCGGAGCAGTACGCGATGATGCGTTCGTTCATGGGCGGCGACACGATGAAGTACGCCGCCGCGATCCGCGGCGATCGGCTGCTGCAGTTCCAGGGCGGGTCGCCGCGCGCGCGCCTCGCGGCCTGGACCGACGACGGCGCCAGGGCCAGGACCACGCCGCCCCCGCTCCTGTCGCAGGTGCTGGCGCGCCTGCATGGCTACGGCGCCGCGACGCTGATGGATCCGATGGTGCTGCTGTTCACGATGTTCGAGCACGCCGCCGACCCGCGCACCCGCCAGGCGGCGACGATGTTGCGCGCGCTGCCGGGACTGGCGACGACGCGGACGCCGCTGATGGTCGCGGCGCCGAACGGCACCAACCTCGCCTACGAGCTGCACATCCCGGTCGTGACGTTCGACAATATCGGCAAGCTGATCCGCCCCTTCGCCGGGATGATGGGCGGCAGTAGTCAGAAATGACAGTTGAACTCTCGGCGCGCAGGCGGTAACAACACGGCGATGAGCAACCGAGTGTTCAACTTCAGCGCAGGTCCGGCGATGCTGCCGGTCGAGGTTCTCGAGGCGTCGGCGAAGGCGCTCTTGGATTTTCAGGGGAAGGGCTTCGGCATCGCCGAGTGCAGCCACCGCGGCAAGGAATTCGACGGCGTGCTCGACGAGGCGATCAGCCGCTGCCGCAAGCTGCTCGACATCCCGGAGACTCACGACGTTCTCTTCCTGCAGGGTGGAGCGACGCAGCTCTTCAACACGATCCCGATGAACATCTTGAACGGCGTCGCCGACTACGTGGTCAGCGGCGAGTGGTCGAAGAAGGCAGCGTCGGCGGCGCAGAGCGCGTACGGCGAGAAAATTCGCGTCATCGCGTCGAGCGAGGCGACCAAGTTCGACCGCCCGCCGACGGGCTGGACCGCCGATCCCAACGCGGCCTACCTGCACGTGTGCTCGAACGAGACCGTGCACGGGCATCGCCTGGCCGAGTGGCCCGAGCACCCGACCCTGGTCGTCGACGCCAGCTCGGAGATGATGTCGCGCCCGCATCCGATCGCGCGCACCGCGCTGGTCTACGCCGGCGCGCAAAAAAACCTGGGTCCGGCCGGCGTCGTGCTGACGATCGTGCGCAAGGACCTCTACCCGCGCATCGCCAAGAGCGTGCCCAAGATCTTCAGCTTCTCGGCGCTGGCCGAGGCCAAGAGCTGCCTCAACACGCCGCCGACCTTCGGCGTCTACTTCCTGCTGGAGACGTTCCGCTGGATGGAGAGCCAGGGCGGCCTGGCCGCGATCGAGAAGCGCAACGCCGAGAAAGCGGCGCTGATCTACGATGCGATCGACGGCTCGGGCGGCTTCTACAAGGGCACCGTGGCCGACAAGTCGGCGCGCAGCCACATGAACGTGACGTTCTTGCTGCCGAGCGAAGAGCTCACCGAAAAGTTCGTCAAGGACGCTTCCAAGAACGGCATGGTGGCGCTCAAGGGCTACCGCACCGTCGGCGGCATCCGCGCGTCGCTCTACAACGCCATGCCGGTCGCCGGCGCGCGCGCTCTGGCCGACTTCATGAAGTCGTTCGTGAAAGCGGCGGGGTAAAGCCCGAGACGAGCTTCCGTCAGTCCTGTCGCGGCCGATCGGCGCGGCCGCGCGAGGCCTCGACCGGATAGCGCTCGGCGTTGCGCTGCAGCTTCGCGGCGA
>Ga0265314_10002826_pt1 | contig 17310 bp, 13 predicted proteins | sample 4126metaG_FD_203106 | JGI IMG/M metagenome (GOLD analysis project Ga0265314, IMG submission 203106) | Rhizosphere microbial communities from Carex aquatilis grown in University of Washington, Seatle, WA, United States - 4-1-26 metaG | ecosystem: Host-associated > Plants > Roots > Rhizosphere >... | reverse complement strand
TTCCAGAAACTCTGTGTTCTTTGATTTCTGCGGCACGTATAGCTTTTCTATCTTCTGCAAATTCCCGCCTATAGCCGACTGCACTTCGCCGAGAGTCACCTTTCGCAAAGGCTTATTCTTTGCCTGTTTGATCCCGATCAGCGTCGCATAGCGCAGTTTGTTGATGCCTGACTGGATCGTCAGAACGGCCGGCAGAGGCATGTCAACAAACTGGAAGAATCCGGCTTCCAGTTCGCGTTTTACTCGAATGCCAGCGGCGTTTTTCTCAATCTGCATGATGATGGTCGCGTGCGGCAATCCCAGAATCTCGGCCAGAATCACGCCCGTCTGCGCGTATCCGTAATCGTCCGATTGCAGGCCGGTAAAGATCAGATCGAACTTGTCGTCCTTGATGGCCGCCGCAATGGCTCGCGCCGTGTTGTAGGCATCGAGCCCGACAAAAGCGTTGTCCTCGAGATGGATCGCCCGATCCGCGCCTTTTGCCAGCGCCTCGCGCAGCACCTGCGATGCCCGCGCCGGGCCGGCGGTGAGGACCACCACCTCGCCCGTGTGCTTTTCCTTTTGCCGCAACGCCTCTTCGAGCGCGAAGGCGTCGGGCTCATTCACCTCGTAGGAAACATCTTCGCGAATCCACGTCCCCGCTTCATTCAGCTTCAGCGGAGCGTCTTTCTGCGGCACCTGTTTCATGCAAACCAGGATCTTCACGGATCGACTCCCTTTGTCAGTCGTTGGTCGTTAGTCGCTAGTCGTTGGCAACCGCTTGCCATCGGATGTGAATCCGCGAACGACTAACGACCAACGACGGACGATCGCTCTTCCCTAATCCAGAAATGCGACGCTCTGCACGCTTGTGATCTCAAAGCGCTTGCGGCAGCGCATGTTCTTGCACATCATCACGTCATCGCGGCGCAGCATGTAGGACTGCGCCTTAGCGAACTTGGCGCGGTCGCGATCGTCCGCCCTCGGCGGCAGAGTCTTTTTCTTCGTGCGCACCAGCCACTGGATCTCATATTCCGCCGACTGATGGCAATGTGGACAACTTAAATTCGCCGGCTTTTTGTCGGACTTTTCTTCGAAAAACTCGCGCTCATCCATAAAATATCAAGCCCTCGCTTTTAGGCTAATGCGGCGCGGCCCTTCGCATCTTTGCGAAAGGGTGGAACTCCACGCCAACCTCAGATTATTGCACTTTTGTGCATCGGGATGTGCGAAGATGCGGCCATGCCGCGCAAGCGCAAGAAAAAAGTCTTCTCCGCCGCCAAGGTGGTCCGCGAAATGGCCCGCGAACGCGTCGGCAGTCCTAAGCCGTCGCGCCTGGTGCCCGCCAAGAAGACAAAGCCGGAGAGGCACAAGCCCACGCTGGGCAGGTTGCTGGAAGATGAGTAAGACGCTACTGACAGGTCCCGCTCGGCGGAGCCACGCTCACCAACGCCGTGCCCTCGACGATGCTGCCGGAATTGTTCTGCGGATTACTGTACGCCGTGGCCGTGATCGTAATGTTGGTGCCGCAGCCGGTTCCCGACACGGCAACGCCCGTTTTTGGGTCAATCGAGACAATCTGCGGCGCCGCCGATGCCCACACCACCGAATCCGTAATGTTCTCGGTTTCGGGTGGATGAACATAGGTTCCAAGAGCTTGAAAGTCCACTTCCACGCCCGCGCCCGTAATGTTCGCTCCAGGAGGAGTGATCGTGATCGCTACCAGCTTCCGATCGAACCCGCAGTTCGGAAGAGCTACCAACGCCGCTACCATGACCAGCGCGCCCAGCGCCAGCCCGATATAGCTTCGCTTCATATCCACCACACTCCTGAGACAAGTCTCGGTCTGCCCGTCCGTTATATCAGGAAAAGATGAAATCTAGCGGAAGAATCCCCAAAAAGCAAGAAACGGAGTGATCGGGTCATCCCTTCTAATCCACGTGCTCGCCCACCTCGAACCCTTCTTCGGAGGCAGGGAGCACGTCCGTTTCGCCGGCCACCCACACATAGAGCGTGGGCAGCAGGAAGACGCTCATGATGAGAGCGGCGATGAGGCCTCCGACAATGACGATTGCAAAGGGGCGCTGAGAATCGGAACCGATGGCATGCGAGAGAGCGGCCGGCAGCAGTCCTAGAGTCGCCACCAGCATCGTCATCACGATGGGCCGCAGCCGCAGAACAGCGCCCTCGACGGCGGCGTCCTCGATGGAATAGCGCCGGGCGCGAAGCTGATTGATGTATTCCAGCATGATGACGCCGGTTTGCACCGAGACGCCGAACAGCGCCAGAAAACCCACGCCGGAGGAAACACTGAAATTGGTGCCGGTGAGCCAAAGAGCCAGCAGACCGCCAATGGGTGCGATAGCGACCGTCGCCATAATCAACAGCGCCCACTTGAAGGATTTGAACATGGTGTACAGGATGATGAAGATGAGAAGGATGGTGATGGGGAGCACGATCAGCAGGCGCGCGTTGGCTCGCTTCTGGCTCTCGTATTCGCCTTCCCAATCGAGGCTGTATCCGGTGGGCAGTTTGACTTGTTCGTTGACCTTCTTGATTGCTTCTTCTACGGTGCTGCCAAGGTCACGGCCGCGGACACTGTACTTGATGGCGATATAGCGCCGGTTGCCTTCGCGATAGACTTCCGAAGCTCCATCGGTCAATTTGATTTTGCAGAGCTGCGCCAGCGAGACGCGTTCGCCGGAAGGCGAGAGCAGACGTATGTTCTCGATTGCTTCCTGCGTATCGCGATATTGCGGAAGGTAACGCAGCGTTAGATCGTAGCGTGCCTCGCCCTTGAGGACCTGGGTGAGCGCTGTGCCGCCGACCGCGGTCTGAATCGCGTCCTGCACGTCCGCGACGTTGATCTGGTAACGAGCGGCCGCCTCGCGGTCTACGGTTACGTTGAGGTTGGGCTGGCCGAGGACGCGAAAAACTCCAAGATCCTCGATGCCATTGATTTTTCGCATGATGGCGACGATTTCGTCGCTTTTCTCTTCGAGGACTTTCAAATCGTCGCCGTAGATCTTCGTGGCCAGCGCGCCTTTGACTCCGCTGACCGCCTCTTCCATATTGTCTTCGATGGGCTGAGAAAAGCCCCAGACGACGCCGGGAATTTTGTCGAGCTCGCGATTCATGGCGGCGATCAATTCCTCCTTATTTTCGTGAAACACAGGCCGCCACTGTTCTTTCGGTTTCAGGTCCACAAAATATTCGGTGTTAAAGAAGCCGGTGTTGTCCGTGCCGTCATCCGGACGACCCACCTGGCTGGTGCATTGCGGAACTTCGGGGAACGAGCAGAGCACGAGTCGCGCCTGGTTCGCGACGCGGATGCCCTCGTCCGGGCCGGTGCTGGGAGCCAGCGTGCCGCGTACCCAGAGCGCGCCTTCGTCGAGGTGAGGCAAGAATTCTGAACCGATGATGCCGCTGAAAGCGAGATAATTTCCAAAGGCCACCAGAAGAAGGCACACGCCTACGGTAATCACGCGCCGGCGAATTGCCCACCGGAGGGCGACCCCGTATCGTTCCGTCACAAAGGTCATGACTGGGTTACGCCATTCGCGCGCTCCCTTAGCGAACGCGAAGCTGGCCAGCACGGGCGCGACGAGGATCGAGAAGAGCAACGCTCCCAGCAGGGCGAAGGCTACAGTCCAGGCCATGGGGTGGAAGAGCCTGCCCTCGACCCGTTGCAGCGTAAAGATCGGCAAGAAGGCGGTAATGGTGATGACGATGGCATAGAACACCGGGCGCTGCACTTCATGCGAGGCAAAACTGATTCGTTCGGTAGAGGTCTTAATCCCATCGGTATGGCTTAAGTGGCGCACAATGTTTTCGATCAACACGATTGCGCCTTCCACGATCACGCCGAAGTCCAATGCGCCAAGGGAGAGCAGGTTGGCGGGAATGCGACTCAAGTCGAGACAAATGGCAGCAAACAGGAGAGCAAACGGAATGGTCGCGGCGACGATGACAGCGCCTCGAATATTACCCAGAAATAGAAGCAGAACGACCGAGACCAAGATCATGCCTTCGGTGAGGTTGTGAAGGACCGTGTGAGTTGTGTAGTGAACCAGAAGACTGCGGTCGAGGAAAGGGACGATCTTCACTCCCTTAGGCAATATATGGTCGTTGAGTTCTTTTACCTTTTTATGGATGGCCGCGAGCGCCTTTTCGCCGGTTGCGCCTTTCCGCAACAGCACGATTCCTGACACTACGTCGTCGTTATCGACAATCGTTCCGTCCTCGCGGTGAATGGCTCTGGCAAACTGGCCGAGCCGAATCTTGGGACCTTGCGAAACGACCGCAATGTCTTTCACCCGCAGCGGCGTGCCATTCTTGGTTACGATGACTGTGCGCTCAATGTCCTGGGCACGATCGACCAATCCGACGGAACGCACGTTGATCTGCTGCAGACCTTCCTGTATGAAGCTGCCGCCTGCGTTGACGTTGTTGTTGGTGAGTTGCTGCTCCACCTGGGTGAGGTTCAAGCCGTAAGCGACCAGTTTGTTGGGGTCAACGCGCACCTGGTATTCGCGGGTGGGACCGCCGAAGCTGGAGACATCGACAATGTTGGGGACCGACTTAAAGCTCTTTTCGACGACCCAGTCTTCAATAGATTTCAGCTCCATCGCGTCGTACGCCGGATTGGTGCTGTGCAGGGTGAAGAAGTAAATCTGCCCGACAGGACTCCAGTCGGTGCCCATTTGCGGCACTACGCCGGGAGGCAGGGTGACCTGGCTTAGCCGCTCCAGAACCCGCTCGCGGTTCCAATCGTTGTCCGATTGGTCGTCGAAGATCAGCTTTATGTCCGAGAGTCCGAAGAGCGAGAACGAGCGCAGATGCACCACATGCGGGATGCCGTTCATGACGATTTCGAGCGGAATCGTGACCTGCTGTTCGATTTGTTCGGCGGAAATTCCCGGCCACTGCGTAATAATCTCCACGTAGTTGTCGGCCACGTCCGGATAGGCCTCGATGGGTAGGTCGCGGAACGCGACGATCCCCCCGGCGAACAGCAGCACGGCAAAGCCCAACACCAGCAGGCGGTTGTCGAGAGCAAAATCAACGACTCGGCGAATCATCTATTGCTCCCTCTCCTTGCTCCCATCTTTGCTCCGAACTATTGCTCCAAGGTGTTTTGCAGTACCAAAGCATTCGAGACCACGCGGTCCCCAGGTTTGATTCCTGAAACAATTTCCTGCAGGTTGCCGGGAAGCATGTTTCCCGGCACCACCTCCAGGCGTTTGAAATGCCCCGTGCTCGCCGGAACTGGCGTGTAGACCCACTCGCGATCGTGCAAGTGCAGAATGGCGGCCGCCGGAACTGCGGCCCGGGTTTCCGGTTGCTTGCCGTAGAAAGTCGCAGTCACGAACATTCCCATCCGCATCATTCCGGGGTTGGCGACTTCGAGCCGAACTTTGGCGGTGCGGAGCGTGGGATCGAGAACCGGCAGAATGTTGTCGATCCGCCCTTTGAAGACCTGGTTGGGATAGGCGGTCAGGTGAATATCCGCGTACTGGCCGGGTCGTACGGCGTCGAGATCGTTTTCGTAAACGTCACAGATGATCCAGACATAAGAAAGATCAGAGATAGTGAAGGGATTAGGAGAGCCCAATCCTTGCACGCCCGACGAGTTAGTAACTTGCTGATCGGTGATAACTCCGGATATAGGTGCGAAGATGTCAACGATGCCCGAAGGATGGTCCTTGTCGATGCCGAGAAGCCGCAACTGCTCGGTCGCTGCGTCGAGACCGGCCTTGGCATTCTTGGCCACGTCTTCGGCTTGTTCGAGAGCGCTTTTCGCGACGGCGCCCTTGTCGTAAAGAAGTTGCTGCCTTTCGAGTTGAATCCGGGCTAATAACTCGTCGTTCTCGGCCTTGCGATACGTCTGATAAGCGCCCGAAACATCGTTGCTCTGAACTCTCAGCAACAACTGGCCTTTCTTCACGGCGTCGCCCAGCCGGGCCTTGATTTCCACCACTCGTCCCGCGGCGAGCGAGATTACGGGCACAGCGCGAGCGATATCGGGCTGTACCACGCCGGTGACATTCAGAGCCGGCGCTGCCTTGTGCTCAATTGCCGTCACTAAGGGAAACTGTTCCGGGTGGTCGACTTTGAAGTTGTTGGCGTCCAAGTCGGGCTCGACGGCTGCCGCAGGCGGAGCCTCGGCCTTCGGGTCGGCTTTGTTTTCGCCGCAGCCGGCGAGTCCGATCACCAACGCCAGAAACGCGATGGCCTCTGGCAAATGCATTAAGCGGGCCGCCATACGGCGGCGCACGAGTGCGGTGGTCATGGGATTACCTCTTTCCCTACCGCGAGATTCAGTTGGCTCGCAGAGATCAAGTACGAGCCAACCAGGTTCACGTAATTGAGTTCCACGCTGCGGTAATCGCTCTCCGCGCTCAGAAAGTCCAACAAAGATGCCCCTCCATGCTGGTAGGCGAAAGTAACCGTCTCGCGCACGCGCACCGCCTGTTGCAGATATTTCGCTTTGTAGGGCCACAGCAGAATCACATTGCTGTTCAGCGTCGCGTAGGCGGAATCGACATCGCTGAATACTTGAGCCTGCGCGGCATCGAGCAGCCGCTGGTTTCGATCGATGTCCAATTGCGTGCGCAGCTTCTCGCCCTGGTTCCGATCGAAGATGCGCAGCGGAATGCTCACATTGAAGCCAATGTATTGATCGATGGGAGGATTGCGGCCCACATCAAAACCGAAAGTCGGATCGGTCGAACCATTGGCGACGGCGAGTTTGTGATCGGTCTTAGCCTTGTCGACGGCCTGCATCGCCGCCTTCAAATCGGGCCGCGTGTCCACAGCAATCTTGCGGAAGTCGTCGAGCGGCGCGATCTGATCGCTGAAATCGAAGGGCCCTGTTACGTCCAATTGTTCGACGGGCGTCCTGTCGTTCAGAAGCATCAGCAGCTGAATCTTCGCGGTTCGCAGATTGACCTCGGCGGTTTGCAAATCCGATTCGTACTGGACCCGCTGCAATTCCAGACGGTCCAGATCGACTTGTGCAATATCGCCGGCGTGAAACCGTTCCCGGCTGATGTCAAGCACATGGTCGTAGTAAGCCAGGTTTTCCTTCGCCACATTCAGCACGGCCTTGGCTTGCAGGGTTTGGACGAATGCGCCGCGCAAATTGAACAGAAGATTTCTTTCCAGGTCATTCTGGCCGGATACCGCGAGCTCCGTCCCTTCTTTTGCGCTCTCCAGCCGCAACTCGCGCTTATGCTGGCGCTCATGCAGATAACTGGCCGATGCCGTCGTCAACAGGGAGCCGAATGTACAGTGCGGCGGGCCACCGTTGAAGGGATTAATCTGATCGACATCCAGTGACAGCACTGGGTTGGGACGCAGAAAGGCCGTAATCTCCCCGGCTTTGGATTCGTCAATATTCAGTTTCCCCGCCAGCAGCGTCGGGTTGTTCTGCTCGAATCGCAGACGCACCTGCTCCCACGTCAGGATCTGCTGCGCCGAAGCAGTCACGGCCGCTGCGATCAATAACCATGTGACCAGCCTGAGATGGTGAAACTTAAACATCGTGTGCTCCGTGCTGCATCAGGGAAAACCGATCACCCAATGCGCGTAATCAATGCGCGTAACTACTGAAAATCCTCTGGATTCTCCGGACTAAGAGATAACACTGACTTCGGATTTATAGCGAGGTTCGATGCATGGAAGGAGGAGCGCGACCTGCGGGCGCAGGGGCAGAGAAAGTTCTGAGCATCCGCGGCATGAGGGTGGGGACCGTGCCGATCTCCTCGAACCCCGGCGTCAGAGAAGCGGAAGTGAGCAGAACCGGTTGCGCGGAATGAGTCAGCGCATGAAGAGTGCAGGCGCAATGGCCGAAATGGCGGAAAGAGCGTTCCGACTCTTCCATCTCGGGCCGCATGGCGTGCAGGTCGTCGCTGGCCGAAATCACGGGAAACAGCAGAATCAGCGCACAGCCGAGAGCGCAAACGAAGACGAGCGAGTGCGCCGGACGATCCGAAGTGGTCGTAGAAATTCGTCGCCGCCACAGCAGGCAAGCGGGCAGCAACAAGGAAAGCCAGCAGAGATTAAGAAAAAGCTCCATACAAAATGCCCAGGTTCTTACGGAGGAGACACCATGACCTGGCAGAACTGCCTCAAGACGATAAGAATAATCAAGATAGCACAAAGACAGCAAGTGACCTGCGTACCTGGCGGGGCGGGCAAGAGCCGCTAGGGACCCTGTAAGACCTGCAAAGGTTGAGGTGTTTGAAGTCTCTGGCGGAGGATGGCTTTTCTTGTGGGGATTTCAGCAATGGCGTCGGCATGGATCACGTACCCGCCGTGGGGCAGCGTGTTGCCAAAGGGAATCTGAACGCTGGTGGCGCCCGCTTTGAGGGGAAAATGCTCGTAGCCGATCGCCGTCGCTCGTCCGTTGTCGGCGACGGCCACGATGATGACGGTCAGATCGAAGGGATCCTTGGATCCATTGGAAACCTGGACTACGCCGTCAATACGGTCGTCACGGACCTTTGGAGGTTCAAGCCATTCGAGCAACAGAGAAGACGCGACCACGGCCTGGAGCTCCTTGTTGATGCTGTGCGCGGGATGGGCGGAGTCTTCGACTTTCAAGGCGAACGCGAAAGTCCCGGGCTTGGTGGGGCGTCCGGCCAGGAGGCCTTCCGGGGTGAGCGTGATTCCCTCAGGGAGATCGCCGCCGGCAACGCTCCAGACGTAAGGCGGAACGCCGCCGTTGGCATGGAGGAGAATGTGGAAATCCACGCCGGCGTCGAGTAGCGGCAGAGCTTGGTCCACAATGGCGAGTGGAGGAGCCTGTGCGGCCAGCAGGCTGCAGAAACCAATCAGGATCGCAAGGAGTCGAATTGCTCTGGCGAAGTTCATCTGGGTTCGTTTGATTTTACGCTGGCCACGGCGTAAAAGAACTGCAATATGTCCCATCGTGTGTCCCACGTTGTGGTTGGCTTGTTATTCGGCCCCACGTTCGTCTGCGCGCTCTTGTGCGGGATGAGCGCGGAAGCTCGGGCGCAGGCTTCAGCTTCGTCCTCATCTTCATCCAAGCCGAAAACGAATAACGCGGAAGAGGCCGCGGTCTTCGAGCGAATTTTCAATCGCGCCCACTTTGAAAACGACGGAACCGAGGTGAGCGAGACTGAAGCCGTGGTTCACATTCAGAGCCAGGCGGGCGTGGAAGAATTCGGCCAACTGGTTTTCGGATACTCATCGGCAACGGAGAAGTTGGAGGTCGAATATGTCCGGGTGCGTAAACCGGATGGCCAAGTGGTGGTGACGCCGGAGTCGACCGCGCAGGATTTCGCTCCCGACGTGCTGAAAGAAGCTCCGATGTACAGCGACTACCGGCAGCGGCATATTTCCGTGGCGGCGCTGCAGCCCGGAGACACGCTGGAATACCGCACCGTGACGCGGGTTCTCACTCCGCTGGCTGCGGGAAACGTCTGGTACGAATACACATTTCCCAAGGGTGTTGTGGTCAATGAAGATCGGCTGGAGATTGACGTCCCGAAATCGCGCGAAGTGAAGCTCAAGACGCCGACGCGCAAGCCGGAGATTCAGGACACTGGCGACCGCCGCACTTACACCTGGGTGGTGAAGGACATTCAGCCAGAACGCGACAAGAATAAGGACGATGACGCGGACGAGGAGACGGGTCCCGATGTGCAGCTAACGACTTTCACGGACTGGAAGCAGGTGGCGCAATGGTATGCCAAGCTGCAGGGCGAGCGCATGACGGTGGACGACAGCGTGCGGAAAAAGGCCGAGGAGCTTACTAAAGGGGCGGGCACGCCAACCGAGAAGGCGCGGCGGCTGTACGATTTCGTGGCGCGGAATGTGCGTTATGTGAGCATCTCGCTCGGAGTCGGTCGCTATCAGCCGCACTCGGCCTCGGATGTTCTGCAGAATGGTTACGGCGATTGCAAAGACAAACACACATTGCTTTCCGCGATGTTGCGAGCGGAGGGAATTCAGAGCTATCCGGTGCTGATCGACAGCTCGCGCAAACTGGATGTGGATGTTCCTTCGCCGGCACAGTTCGATCACGTGATCACGGCGGCGCGACTGGGCACGGGAACCGAACTGACTTGGCTCGACACGACTCCGGAAGTGACGCCCTTTGGGCTGATTCTCTATCAGTTGCGAAATAAACAAGCAGTGGTGGCATCGGAGGATAGCGAAGGAGGATTGCAGCGGACGCCGGGGGATTCGCCAATCAAGACTTTCATGCACTTCACGCTGGACGGCAAGTTTAGCGAGTTTGGCGCTCTGGACGCGACGCTCGAAGTCACGGCCCAGGGAGATCGCGATTGGCCGATGCGCGCGAGTTTTCGTCGATATTCGCAGGCGCAGTGGAAAGATTTTGTGAAAGTCCTTTCGGCCAGTTGGGGCTTGCCGGGCGACGTCGACAACGTTCAGCTCGATTCCGTCGAAGATACGAGCAAGCCTTTTCATCTGAAGTATCACCTGCGCCAGGACCAGTACTTTGTCGTGCCCTCGACGAGCGTGAATTTCCGTCCGATCCCGCCGCTGGGGGTGCCTGCGATTCGAGCGTCGGAAAAGAGTACGGAGCCTCTGGACATCGGCCCAGCCGGCGAAATGGACTACCGGGTGCGCTTGCAGTTTCCCGCCAACTACACAGTACACACGCCGACTGCCGTGAAAATGTCGCGCGATTATGGAGACTATTTGTCGACGTATTCGCTGAATAAGGGAATTCTGGAAGGCGAGCGCAAACTTGTCGTGAAGGTGAATGAGCTGGCGGCGGCGCGGCGCGCTGACTACGAATCTTTTCGCAACGCAACGCAAAGCGATCAAGATCAGTTGTTGTCGTGCACGATCCTGACGCCATCGGGACAAGGGGCAGTGACGGCGGCTGCGAAGATGGAAGGAACTCCTGAGGAGCTGCATAAAGCGGGTGTGAAAGCGCTGCAGAGTAAGGATTATCGCACCGCGATCGACCTGCTGAAGCGGGCGGTGGACACGGATGCAAGCCTGAAAGACGGCTGGTACGACCTTGGGTTGGCGTTCGCCGGCGCCAACCATCATGCGGAGGCGATCGCGGCGTTTCGCAAGCAGATCGAGATCGATCCGAATCACAAGCACGCGAATGCCAACTTGGCGATGGAGCTGCAGCAAACGGGAAAGACCGACGACGCAATTGCGGCGTATCGCAGGCAGCTGGAGACGGCTCCATACGAAAAAACGACGCTCAAAAATCTCGGCTTGTTGCTGGCGCAGTTGGGACGCGATGCCGACGCGCGCACGGAACTGGAAGCGGCCGCCGCGATTCCTCCCGATGATCCGGAAACGAAGATGACGCTGGCGCAGGTTTATTCACGATTGGGAGAGAAATCGCAATCGCAAGAGTTGATGAAGGGACTGACGGGCAGTGCGGGCGTGGACTCGGGCGAAGATATTTTCGCAGCGGCACTAAAGAACGGTATTGATCCGACGCAGACCGAGAGCGATGCGCAGCAGGTTCTCTACGACATTGGAGGACAATTCGACTCGGGCGAGTTGGACCGGCTGGGGCCGTCGGCGTTTTCGTCAATGCGGCTGGTGGCGCTGGCCTGGGCGCGGATCGGATGGGCAAAATTTCAACGCGGCGAGAATCTGGCAGCGATGCAATTTCTCACGTCGGCGTGGCTTCTGAGCCAGTCGGGCACGGTTGCCAACCGACTGGGGCAGGTACTCGAAAAGCAAGGGCAACCGGAGAAGGCGCGCCATATATATGCGCTGGCCGCGGCGGCAAACGGAGGTGACGTGCAGGATTCGCGAGCGCGCTTGGCAAAGTTGGCGGGCGATCCCGCTACCACGGAGAAAGACCTCGCACAGGCGCCGGCGGAGCTGGTGCAAGCACGCACCGTGAAGCTCGGGCCGATCGCGATTGGCAGCAAATCAGCTTCGGCGCGGTTCAATCTCGTGTTCGACAACTCGCCGCGTCCCGAGCGCGCCGAGTTTGTTGAGGGCGACGAAAGCCTGCGTTCGGCGAGCGAGCAATTGCGGGGGAAGGATTTTCCTGTGAGATTTCCGGATGTGTCGTCGGTGAAAATCGTCTGTCGCGGGCTGTTGAGTTGCGGTGGCGCGGGGTGCAGCATCGAACTGCTGCCGATCGAAAAGTGACGCCAATATCGCTTCGTCCCCTCGACGTATCCGCATGGACTCCGATAGTCTAGTGAGTTCTCTAAGGGAGGTCCTGCCCATGCGGGAGGCGGTCGAACGTTTGTGGCCGGAAATTCAGTGGATCGGCGATGCCAAACTTCGGGAGCAGGTGACGCAAGCCTGGATCAAGGCGCTCGAGCGCAGTCCGCTGAAAGCCGATGACCTGAATCAGATTCCTTTCACTCTGCTGGTTCCGAATTGTCCGATTACATTCATGGAGCACAAGCGTTGCGTGGTGCATATTGCGCGGGACAGCGCGAAGGCGATGACGGAGTTCATGGGTCGAGCGCTGCCCATCGACGCGGACGTGGTGATTGCGGGCGCGATTCTGGCGGATGTGGGCAAGTTGCTGGAGTATGAGATTGGTCCGGACGGAAAGAGCCGGCAAAGTGAGCGCGGAGAAGCCTTGCGGCATCCCTTTACTGGAGTCGCGCTGGCGATGGAATGTGGCGTGCCGGACACAGTGTGCCACATCATCGCTGCGCACGCGGCGGAAGGCGATCTGGTGAAGCGCACGACCGAAGCGTTCATTGTGCATCACGCCGACTTTATGGCGTTTCTGCCGTTCAAGAATCCGAAGAATGTGAAGGAAGGTCTCAGGTCTTAGGTGTCAGGTCTCAGGATTTTACTGACGGCTGAGAGCTGAAAGCCAAAGGCTAATAGCCAAGAGCCACCAGCTAACGAGGAGTTGTCCTTGTCGACACCACAAACTATCAGCAAACAAACCATTACCGCGACCATGTCCCGCTGGGCGGCGGGACTTCAATACGCGCAGCTCTCGCAGGACGCGGTGTACCAGGCCAAGCGCTTTCTGCTCGATTCGGCGGGCTGCGCGCTGGGTGGATATCGGCAGCATGACGTGATGATTGCGCTCGAAGTGCTGAAGGAGATTGCCGGGCGCGGGCCGGCGACCGTGATCGGCACGGGCCAGAAGATCGATGCGGTTTCCGCGTCGCTGGCCAATGCGCTGATGGTCCGCTGCATGGATTACAACGACATTTACTGGAAGCAGGATCCGTCGCATCCTTCCGATATCTTTCCGGCGGCGATGGCGTGTTGTGAGCGCTCCAAGAGCGATGGCAAGGAATTGATTGTTGGATTTGTGCTGGGCCACGAATTCGAAATGCGCTTGTGCGAGGCGGCGTTTCCGGGCATTCGCGAGCGCGGCTGGCATCATGCGACGCTGACGGCGTTCGTCTCGCCGATCGTGGCGGGACGCGCGCTGCATCTGAGTTGGGAACAGATTCAACATGCCATTGGAATTTCGGCTTCGCGGCATTGCACCATGGGCGCGGTGACGGCAGGGAAGCTGACGATGATGAAGAACACTGTCGATCCGCTGGCTACGCAGAGCGGCGTGCTCGCGGCGCTGCTGGCAGAAAAGGGGTACAGCGGCCCCGAGCACGTGATCGACGGCAAAGAAGGATTGGTGCAATGTTTTGGCCCGGAGTGGAAGCAGAACCTGCTGACGGATGGACTCGGCGAGTCGTGGCGCATCACGCAGTGCGGAATGAAGTTTTTTCCGACTGAGGCGCTGACGCACGCTCCAATTTCGGCGGTGCTTGATCTGGTAAAGGGCAACGACCTGCATCCTGAGCAAGTGGAGAAAATTCAGATCCGGTCGCTGGCGCGCGCGGCTGACATTCTTTCCGACCCGAGCAAGTACGATCCGCATACGAAGGAAACAGCCGACCATTCGCTGCCCTATGTGATTGCCGCAGCGCTGGTGGACCGGCAAGTGACGCCGGCGCAATTCGAGATGAAGAAGATCATGGCCCCGACGATTCGCGCGCAACTCAAGAAAGTGGAAGTCGTGGCGGATCCCGAGATCGAGAAAGTCTTTCCGGCGTTGCAGCGGGTGATTGTGAACATCACGGCCACCGATGGAAGGAAATTTTCGAAGCAGCTCGACTATCCGAAGGGCGACCCGCGAAATCCGCTGAGCGATGCGGAGATCGAAGAAAAATTCCGCGCGTTGGCGGAGGGTGTGCTTTCAGCGAAGGCGCAGGACAAGCTGATTGGCGCGATTTGGAATCTGGAGAAGTTCGGGCCGGTCGCGAAACTGATGGCGCTGATGAAGTCGGATGTGAAGAAGAATACGGTTCGCGGCAAAGCAAAGACTGCGAAGGCGAAGAGTAGGAAGCGGCGGTGAGCAATAAAGAAATGGCCGATCTGCAAAAAACAGTCGCGTCGCGCCTGGCAGGGCGCTATACAAAGCTGGCGGGCATGGTTCGCGAGTTAGCGGCGCCGTTGAAAGACGAAGAGTTTTGGGCCAAGCCCTTCGCGTTCGGCAACAGCTTTGGCCACCTGGTGCTGCATCTCACGGGTAATTTGAATTACTACATCGGGGCGCAGATTGCTGGCACGGGCTATGTACGGGATCGTCCGCTGGAGTTTTCGGAGGCGGAACGGCCATCCAAAGCAGAGGTGTTGAAGAAATTTGATCAGGCGATTGAGATGGTGATCGCCACGATCAGCAGCCAGTCGGCAGACGACTGGTCAAAGGAATACACGGCAGTGGGTGCGGACGCCCAGGATCGATTTGGAATAGTTTTGGCGTGTGCGACGCATCTCCATCATCATGTTGGGCAGATGATGTATTTGGGATTTGAGTTGAAGCGGAGAGGTTGAGGTTAGTGCACCAGAAAGAGGTTCTAAATGGGTCAGACGATCGTTGAAAAAATCGCGCAGAAACACATGACCGAAGGGCCGGCGCGGCCGCTGCGGACCGGCGATTTCCTGACGATTCGTCCGCACCGCTGCATGACACATGACAACACGTCAGCAGTGATGAGCAAGTTCAAGGGCATCGGCGCGAAGAAGGTGAAAGATCCGCAGCAGCTTACGTTCGCGCTCGATCATGACATCCAGAATCAGGAAGAAGCAAACCTCAAGAAGTACCGCGCGATTGAAGCGTTTGCGAAGGAGCAGGGTGTAGATTTTTATCCTGCCGGATCGGGTATTGGGCACCAGATCATGGTGGAGCGCGGGTATGTGATTCCTGGTTCGTTCGTGGTGGCATCGGATTCGCATTCCAATATGTACGGCGCGCTGGGCGCCATTGGAACGCCGATTGTCCGTACGGATGCGGCCGCGGTGTGGGCCACGGGCGAATTCTGGTGGCAGATTCCGCGATCGATTCAGGTCGTGCTCGAAGGCAAGTTGCCGGACGGCGTCACCGGCAAGGACGTCATCATTACGTTGTGCGGGCTTTATAACCACGATGAATGCCTGAATGCGGCGGTCGAGTTTACGGGGCCCGGGGTGGCGTCGCTCTCCATGGATGCGCGGCTTTCGATCTCGAACATGACCACAGAGTGGGGTCCGCTGGTCGGCTGGTTTCCGGTGGACGAGGTCACGATCCGGTATCTGCGCGACGTTCATGAGCGGTTGAAAGCGATTGGCGCGGAGCGGTTTTCAGAGAAAGACATCGCGGACTGGGAGAAGAACCCTCCGGTGCCGGATGCCGATGCCGTCTATGCGGCGCGGATTACGCTCGATCTCGGGCAAGTGACACCCCACGTTTCGGGCCCGGATACGGTGCAAGCGATGCAGTCCCTGGCTGAAATTGAAAAGAAGAAGGTTCCGATCCAGAAGGCGTATCTGATTTCGTGCGTGAATTCGCGGCTGGAGGATCTGGCCACGGCGGCCGCAGTGCTCAGGGGGCAGAAAATTGCACCGGGCGTGAAGTTCTATTTGAGCGCCGCAAGTAAGTGGGTGCAGGAAGCAGCGGAGAAACGTGGTATCTGGCGGACGCTGATGGATGCGGGCGCGCAATCGCTGCCGCCGGGTTGCGGGCCGTGCATCGGGCTGGGCGTGGGGTTGCTTGAGGCGGGCGAGGTTGGGATTTCGGCGACGAATCGAAATTTCAAAGGCCGCATGGGATCACGCGATGCGAAGTGTTACCTGGCAAGCCCGGAGGTTGTGGCCTCGTCGGCGATTGCCGGTTATATTTGTGGGCCGCATGAATTTGCTAATCGCATGCCGCAGCGCGCTTATAAGGAATTGACGTCGGCGTCCGGTGGGGCTGAGAAAGTTGAAATCCTGGCGGGCTTTCCGCAGCGCGTGAAGGGGCGGCTCGTGTTCGTGCCGCAGGACAACGTCAACACCGATGCGATCTACAGCAAGGATTACACCTATCGCGACGACATGACTCCGGAAATGATGGCGAAGGTGGTGATGGAGAATTACGATCCGCAGTTCGCCGCGCGCACGAAGGCGGGCGACGTCATCGTCGGCCAATTCAACTATGGGACTGGATCAAGCCGCGAACAGGCAGTTACCTGCCTGAAAGCGAAAGGCATTCCGCTGGTAATCGCAGCCAGCTTTTCGCAGACTTATCTACGGAATGCGTTCAACAATGGATTTCTGTGTATCGAGGTGCCGGAATTTGTGGCGCGCGTGCGCGGGCAGTTTGCGTCGGAGATCGCGGCCAAGCAGAAGACGATCATCCCAGGCGATGAGATTGATATTGATTTTACTTCGAGCACGATCTTGTGGCGCGGAGAGAAGTTTGCTTTCCCGGCGTTGGGCAGCGTGCCGCAGTCGCTGGTGATTGCGGGGGGAGTGGAAAATCTGGTGGCGAAGCGGCTGGGCTTGGCTTGATGGTCTAACCGCAGAGATCGCAGAGTACGCGGAGAAGGGCACAGGTTCTTCCGCTTCGGCTGCGCTCAGCGTCAGATGACAAGCTTGATTTGATTTTCTCGGCGCACTTGGCGTCTCGGCGGTAGATACTTAGAGGAGCAATCATGGCGAAATACATAGTTATTACCATGCCGGGAGACGGCATCGGGAACCAGGTTCTGCCGGAGTCTTTGCGAGTTTTGCAAGCGGTTGGCTTCGACGCTGAGTATATTCACGCCGATATCGGATGGGACTGCTGGCGCGCTCAGGGCAATGCGCTGCCCGGCCGGACGATCGAGTTACTGACCAAGCATAAGTTGGGATTGTTTGGCGCGATTACTTCTAAGCCGAACAAGGCGGCTCAGGCGGAGCTTAAACCCGAGCTGCAGGGGAAAGGTTACGTTTATTACTCCCCGATTGTGACCATGCGGCAGAAATTCAATCTCGATATCTGCATGCGGCCGTGCGTCGGGTTCACGGGCAATCCACTGAACTACATTCGCAAGAAAACGGATGGCGGTTTCGACGAACCCAAGA
>Ga0265314_10002825_pt1 | contig 17321 bp, 19 predicted proteins | sample 4126metaG_FD_203106 | JGI IMG/M metagenome (GOLD analysis project Ga0265314, IMG submission 203106) | Rhizosphere microbial communities from Carex aquatilis grown in University of Washington, Seatle, WA, United States - 4-1-26 metaG | ecosystem: Host-associated > Plants > Roots > Rhizosphere >... | reverse complement strand
GGCGAGCGGCCGGTGGCGGTGACCACCACATCGGCCGCCAGCAGGCGCAGGTCGGCCATCGGCGTGGCAGCCAGCGGCGACCCGGGCTGGGTCCGGCGGAGCTTCGTGTCGTAGCCGATCCGGTGGTGCAGGTCGGCCCGGATCGGGTGACCGAGGCTGACCTCCAGGCGATCGGCGAGGCTTTCGGCCCAGCCGCCCCACATCACGTCGAAATCGATGAGCGTGCCGTCCTTGTCGAAGACGACCAGGTCGATTCCGGCGAGGTCAATCGGGCCGCTCCACGACCCGCTGGAACTCACGCCGCGTCCAGGTCCTCGGGCGCCGCCGCGGCCGCGACGGCGGCCTTGTCGAGGACGAGGCACGCCTCTGGCGGGAACGAGACCGTGATCGCGGTGCCCCGGTCGGGCACGGCCAGGTGGGGGTTGTTGAACGTATCGAATGAGATCACGCCGCTGCCGTCGGTGAACCGGACCCGGACCCGCACGATCGATCCGAGGAAGGTCACGTCGTCGACCACCCCGCTCAGGTTGTTCAGCCCGTCCCGGGCGCCGAGCTGGATGATCTCCGGTCGGAGGGCGATGGTGATCGAATCCCCGGCATGGCCGCCGCCGATCGGCTGGGCCGCCCGGATCGGCTGGCCGGCGACCAGCAGGCTGCCAGCAGCCGGATCGACAACCTTGGCATCGAGCACGTTGAGGGTGCCAACGAAGCGGGCCACGAAGCCGGTGCTCGGGAAGTTGTAGATCTGGAACGGGGTGCCGATCTGCTCGACCCGGCCCTCGCTCATGACCACGATCCGGTCGGACAGCGAGAGCGCCTCCTCCTGGTCGTGGGTCACGTACACGGTGGTGATCCCGAGCTGGCGCTGGATCGCCCGGATCTCGTTGCGCAGCGACACCCGGATCTTGGCGTCGAGCGCCGACAGCGGCTCGTCGAGGAGGAGGACCTGGGGCTCGATCGCCAGGGCCCGGGCCAGGGCAACGCGCTGCTGCTGGCCGCCGGACAGCTGCCACGGGTAGCGGCTCGCCTTGTCGGGCAGGTGGATCAGCTCGAGGAGCTCGGACACCCGCTTCTTGATCTGGTCGTTGGGCCGCTTGCGGATCTTCAGCCCGAAACCGACGTTGTCGGCCACGGTCATGTTCGGGAACAGCGCATACGACTGGAAGACCATCCCCACGTTGCGCTGGTTGGGCGGCTTGTTGGTGATGTCGTTGCCGTTGACCACGATCCTTCCGGCGGTCGGCCGTTCGAAGCCCGCGATCATCCGCAGGGTGGTGGTCTTGCCGCAGCCCGACGGGCCGAGGAACGAAACGAACTCGCCCGGTTCGGCGGCCAGGTCGAAGTTGTGGACCGCGGCGAACTCGCCGAAGCGCTTCTGGACGCCGGTCAGTTCGAGGAACGGCATGCTGCCCGAATCTCCTTCGTATGCCTAGCCGACGGTGACCTTGATCTTGCTGCGCGAGTTCCGGCCGATGACCGCGATGAGGATCATCGCCAGCCAGGTGATCCCGAAGCTGACGAGCGCAAGGGCGGCCTGCTCGTACGGCTTCGAATCTCCGACCAGCCCGAGGTAAGGCGCGAACGAGGGCCGGCTCATGAACGTGGCGATCGTGAACTCGCCGATGACGATCGCCAGGGAGAGGAACGCCCCGCTCAGGAGCGACGTTCGCAGGTTGGGCAGGATCACCTGCCACAGGATCCGGATCCAGCCCGCGCCCAGGCTCTGGGAAGCCTCGGTCAGGCTCTGGATGTCGATCGCCCGCAGGCCGGTGTCGACCGCCCGGTACATGTACGGGAAGGACAGCACCACGTAGGCGGCCACGAGCAGGATGTTCAGCCCGGTGTCCGAATTGCCCAAGGGGATCAGTGACTTGCCGTTGTACGTGTTGAGCAGGCCATAGACGAGCACCACCGGCGGGATGACGAATGGCAGCAGGGTGATGAATTCGATCAACGGCCGCAGGCTCGGGTACTTGAGCCGGACCCAGAATGCCGTTGGCACGATGATCAGGATGCTGACGACCACGGTCAGGACCCCGGCGATGAACGAGTAGGTCAAGGTCGACACGAACTGGGAGTCGCTGAGGATGGCCGTGAAGGCGGACCCGAACGGCTTCGACTTGAGGGCGAAATCGAGCGTGCCATAGAGCGGCACGAAGAAGTACAGGAACCCGACGAGGAAGACGACCCACCAGGCGATCCGGGTCAGGTAGCGTCGGCGACTCCGCCCGGCGGCACGCGACGGGCTCGACGCCGGCGCGCCCGGTTCGTTCGGCCCCAACGCCCGCTCGGCCGCATAACCCGTGATGGAATTCCCACCCATCGACATGGCCGCTACTCCCTGGCTGCCGCTGAAGGCGTCACTTCAGCCAGCGCTCCGAGCGGCGCTGGAGTAGGGAATAGCCGGCGATCGAGATGGCCATGATGATGACCATGCCCATCGCCAGGGCGTAGCCCTGATTCGGGTTGAAGAGGACGTCGCCGCGCATCTGGCGCGAGATCGCGATCGTCACGATGTTGATGAACCCGCCGGTCAGCTGGTAGGCCGTGGCCTGCGCCCCGAACGAGTTGGCGAAGAGCAGGATCATCGATCCCAGCAGGGATGGCATCAGGATCGGCAGGGCCACCCGGCGCCAGTACTGGAATGAGCTGGCGCCCATGTTCTCGGCCGCTTCCCGCCAGTCCTTCTTCAGGCCATCGATCGCCGGGGCGATGATCAGGACCATCAGCGGGAACTGGAAGTACAGGTACACGATCTCTAGCCCGATCTTCGAGTAGATCGTGAAACCGTTGCTATACAGGTCGATCCCGATGCCCTTGAGGAAGACGATGAACAGGCCGGTCCGGCCGACGGTGTAGACGAAGGCCAGGGCCAGGGGAACGCCGGCGAAGTTCGAGGCGACGCCCGAGAAAGTCATCAGCGCCGAGCGCAGGATTCCGGGCAGGCCGCCCAGGATCACCGCATACGCCAGCAGGAAGCCGAACACGCCGCCAATCAAGGCGGTCACGATGCTGATCTCGAGGCTGTTCGCGTAGGTCGTGATGATCTGCGGGGTGAACAGGTCCGCGAAGTTCTGGAAGGTGAAGGCGCCAGTTGCTGTCTGGAGGCTGCCCACCACCAGGTAGAACGTCGGCGCGACGAGGAACAGGAAGGCGAAGGCCAGGAATGGGACCATCCCGAGCCAGCCCACGCCAAAACGACGCACCGGGCGCGCGACTTGCGCGCCCGGTGCCTTCATCGGGACGGCGGCGTTGGTCACCGCGATGGCCCGTCTGGCTCGTAGGGACTACTTGATCGAAGCGCCAACCTCGGTCGGCCAACCCTTGGTGATCACGTCGGTTGCCTTGGTGATCTGGTCGAGCGTCGGGAGGACGGTACCGGTCGTGTCAGGCAGCTTGGCCTGGGCGGCCGAGTCAACGGTTCCGGCCTTGACCATCGCGTCGTAGCGGATCGGGTTGCAGTAGCCCTTCAGCCACGTGTTCTGGCCAGCGTCGGAGTAGAGGTACTCCATCCACAGCTTGGCTGCGTTCGGATGGGGGGCAAAGGCGCTGATCGCCTGGACGTACATGCCGCCGAAGCGACCGGACGTCGGGACGGTGACGGTGATCGCCGGGTTGCCGGCCAGCGAATCCTTGTCCGAGAGGGCGTTGTAGGTCCAGGCCAGGCGGATCGGCGTCTCGCTCACCATCGTCGCGGTCTTGCCGATGACCGGCACGAGATTGCCGGCAGTGTTGAGCTGCTTGAAGAAGTCGAGGCCCGGCTGGGCGTTGTCGAGCGACCCACCGGTCGCGATTCCGGCTGCCCAAACGGCCGAGATGGCCTGGTTCGAGACGGTCGGATCACCGGCGAGGGCAATCTCGCCCTTGTACTCGGCCTTCTGGAGGTCGCTCCAGTCCTTCGGGACATCTTTCACGACCGCGGTGTTGACCTCGAAGGCCATGACGCCGTAGTAGTCGCCGTACCAGTAGCCGTCGGCGTCCTTGGCGGTGTCAGGGATGTCGGCCCAGGTGCTGACCTTGTACGGAGCGATGTCGCCCTTGGCCTTGGCCTGGGGGCCGAAGGCAAGACCGACGTCGATGACGTCCGGCGCAGCCGGCCCGGTGCTGCCCTTGTTGGCCTCGATCGCGGTGATCTCGTCACCGGATCCGCCGTCAGGGTTGAGCTCGTTGATCTTGATCCCGTACTTCGCGGTGAAGCCGGTCAGCATGTCGCCGTAGTCGCACCAGTTGTGCGGCAGGGCAATCGTGGTGAGGTTGCCTTCGGCCTTCGCCGCGGCGATCAGGGCATCCATCGAGCTGCCGCCCGAGGCCCCTGCGCCGCTGCTCCCACCCGGCGCGGTCGTCGCGCTGCTCGAACAGGCGGCGAAGATCAGGATCGCGGCCGCCCCGAGGCCTACCAACGGGAATATCGATCGCTCAGTGCGCAATGCGGTTCTCCACTAGCTTCGTCTTGGTGGCCGGGCAACAGATAACCCCGATGCGTCCTGCGATCTGGCACCTCCTCCGGTGAATCGTCAGGTATTCGCGAGCGCTCGGGGTCACGGTCCACCGCGGACGGCGAGTGCCGTCTCGTCGAGGTGCATTTGACCTCCGCGTTAACACAGAGTCAAGGCCGATTCGGTTAACGGCCCGTTAGCAGGCACGACCCGAGCGTCGTTGACGGTCCAGCGGGGGTCGGGCTACAGTAATCCCGACAGATTCGGTCGGAATTCGAGGAGCCTGCCCTGACCAGCCGGAACCAGTTCCATGGCAGCGGTGCCGTGTCCTTCAGCACGAAGGGCGAATACGGCGTGCGCCTGATGGTCCAGCTCGGCCGGCGCTACGGCAGTGGGCCAGCCAGCCTGGCCGAGATCGCGACCGAGGAGGACCTGCCCCGGCCGTACCTCGAACAGCTCGTGATGAGCCTGCGCGATGCTGACCTGGTGACCAGCACCCGCGGCTCGCACGGCGGCTACGAGCTGTCCCGCCCGCCCGAGACGATCCCGATGATCGCCGTCCTGCATGCGCTCGAAGGCCCGATCGCGCCGATGATCTGCGCTACCGACGAATCGGCCGCCGCCCACGAACCGACCTGCGACCGGACGTCGCGCTGCACGGTCAACTTCCTGTGGATCCGGATCCGCGACGCGATCAGCACGACGCTCGAGGGGATGTCGCTCGCCGATCTCGTGCCCGAACGGACCACCCTCATCCAGCCCACCCAGCTCCAGGAGTCCCGCCACCCGTGACCACCTCCGACCAGCTGACGATCAGCGGCCTGCGCGTCGCGCCGATCGGCGCCCCCGAGCACGAGATCCTCAAGGGCATCGACCTCACGGTCGGACCCGGCGAGGTCCACGCGATCATGGGCCCCAACGGCTCGGGCAAGACGACCCTGGCCTACGCCCTGATGGGCCACCCCGCCTACCTGATCACCGGTGGCTCGGTGACCTGGAAGGGCCACGACCTGCTCAAGATGTCGGCCGACAAGCGGGCCCGGCTGGGCATGTTCCTGGCCTTCCAGTACCCCACCGCGATCCCCGGCCTGTCGGTGGCCAGCTTCATCCGCTCGGCGCTCAACGCCAAGCGTGCCGGCCTCGTGCCCGACCCCACGATCGACCCCACCGACGCGATCCGGGGCGGTATCTCGATGGGCGATTTCCGGCGGAAGATGCGCGAAAAGATGGCCCTCCTCAAGGTCGACGAGGGCTTCGCCAGCCGGTACGTCAACGAGGGCTTCTCGGGCGGCGAGAAGAAGCGCCTGGAGATGCTCCAGATGGCGGTCCTCGAGCCCGAGATGGCGATCCTCGACGAGACCGACTCGGGCCTCGACATCGATGCCCTGCGGATCGTCGCCGAGGGCGTCAACGCGATGCTCAACCCGGCCATGGGCGTGCTGCTGATCACCCACTACCAGCGCCTGCTCAACTACATCAAGCCCGATGTGGTCCACGTCCTGGCCCTCGGCCGGATCGTCAAGACCGGTGGCCGCGACCTGGCCCTCCGCCTCGAGGACGAGGGCTACGGCCCGATCCTGCGCGAGGAAGGCCTGGAGATCGACGTGCCCGATGAAGCCCTCCTGGTGGCCGAGCCGGCCGAGGCCGTCCGCTAGTCGGGCGCCAGTCGATGACGATCACCTCTGACCGGGCGGAAACGCCGCCGACGGCCCCGCCTTCGACGGAGCCGGCCCGCCGCCGACTGGATCCCGTCGCCCTGCGGGCCGACTTCCCGATCCTCCGTCGCGAGATCAACGGCCACCCGCTGGTCTACCTGGATTCGGCCTCGAGCAGCCAGAAGCCCGATGTCGTGATCGACGCCATCTCCGACTACTACCGCGAGTACAACGCCAACGTCCACCGCGGGATCTACACGATCGGCGAGGAGGCGACCGCCGCCTACGAGCTGGCCCGGACCAAGGTCGCCCGGTTCATCAATGCCCCCGATCAGCACGAGATCGTGTTCACCCGCAACGCCACCGAGGCGATCAACCTCGTGTCGTACAGCTGGGGCCGGCGGAACATCGCCAAGAGCGACACGATCGTGCTGACCGAGATGGAGCACCACGCCAACCTGGTGCCCTGGCAGCTCCTCGTCCAGGAGAAGGACGGCGACCTCGAGTTCATCCCGATCACCGACGACGGCATCCTGCGCCTCGACGTCTTCGAGATCCTCCTCCGGCTCAAGCCCAAGCTGGTCGCCTTCACCCACGTCAGCAACACCCTGGGCACGATCAACCCGGTCCGGGCGATGGTCGACATGGCTCACGCCGCCGGCGCCCTGGTCCTGATCGATGGCGCCCAAGCGGTGCCCCACCTGCCGGTCGACGTGCAGGCGTTGGGCTGCGACTTCTATGCGTTCAGCGGCCACAAGATGCTCGGCCCGATGGGCTCCGGCGCCCTGTGGGCCCGGCGCGAGCTGCTCGAGGCAATGCCGCCCTTCCTGTCGGGCGGCGAGATGATCCGCGAGGTCCATCTCCGGCGCTCGGACTTCAACGACATCCCCTGGAAGTTCGAGGCGGGCACGCCCGCCGTCGGCGACGCGATCGGCCTCGGCGTCGCGACCGACTACCTCGAAGCGATCGGGATGGACGCGGTCCGGGCCCACGAGCGCGAGCTCGTTGCCTATGGCCTCGACGCGTTGACCCGGGGCGTGCCCGGGATCGAGCTGTACGGTCCGCTCGATCCCGACCTGCGCGGCGGGGTCATCCCGTTCAACCTGCCCGGGATCCACCCCCACGACGTCGCCCAGGTCCTCGATCGGTCGGGGGTCGCTGTGCGCGCCGGTCACCACTGCACGATGCCCCTCCACGAGCGGCTCGACCTGGCGGCTACCGCCCGGGCCAGCTTCAGCGTCTACTCCACGACCGAGGACATCGATGCCCTCGTCGCCGGCCTGCTCGAGGTTCAGCGCGTCTTCGGGTCGTAGCTCGTCGATTGGTCCGGCCGACGAGCCACGGCAAGGCGTTCCGAAGCGGCCGCGGGCTGAAACAAGGTTCGGTCCGCGGGTACCGGCGCCAATGTCCTGCCCGGCAGGACAAATCCGCGGTTTCGACCCGCTGGTCGGCCGCAGGACCAGCGCGGCTCGCGCATCTCACCCCGCACCAAGCTCCCGTCGGGATGGATTCGGGGCGGAGCTCCGTCGCACGCCTCGTGCCGCCGGCTCCCCGCCGCCGAAACACCCGTTTTGTCACGCTCGATAGGACAGCAGCATCGCTGCGGGCCCGATCAATCCCGGCCCGCCCGCCGACGCTCAGGCCCGACACGACCCGGGCTCCGGCCTTAGCGGAGCTCCAGCCGCCAGACGATCGTTTCGCCTTCTTCGTCGTCCATGCCCCGACCGACCTGCACGAACCCGTTGGCCTCCAGGACCCGTTGTGACGGCAGGTTGGCGAGCGCGGTCTCAGCCCGAATCGCCCGGACCCGGTCGTTCCGGCGGGCCTCCTCGATGAGCAGGCTCACGGCGCGGGTGGCGTGGCCGAGCCGGCGGCGTTCGGGCGCGACCCCGTAGCCGATCTCGACATCGCCGGCCGCGTCCGGCGCGGCCTTGTAGCTGCACAGGCCGACCGCCTCGCCGTCGGCCACCATCAACCAGCTGCCGTGCTCTCCCAGCGTCGGCAAGGTCGCTCGAAGCCACCTGTAGACCCATGGTTGGTCGATCCCCGAAGGCGGCAGGCGCAGCTGGTCCGGCGCATCCGCCTCATCCAGCAGCCACGCAAAATGGGCGTCGGTCGCTGCGACCAGCGACAGCCCGGTCAGGCGTTCCCGGGCAGTGTCGCGGCTGCTCACCCGGGCTGGTAGTTCGTGATCGTCAGGTGCGTCGCCCGGCGGTCGTTGCGGGACTTGATCGTCCACATGTAGGTCTTGGCCGCCTCGACCACCTGCCAGCGGTCGGCGGCATACAGCGCCCGGATGGCCGGGGCGTCCTTGATCACGACCATGACCCGGGCCGCCAAGGCGGCGAGCACGGCTTCGAGCCGGACCTGGTCGGCGGCATCGAAGGGGCGGTTGTCGTACGCGCTGAAATCGCTGTCGTAGGGCGGATCCACGAACACGAAGTCGTCCCCGGTCGGGGCGCAGGCCTCCAGGAACGGCTCGAAGTCCTGGCTGCGGAAGGTCGTGGCCGCGAGCCGCTCGAGCGTCGGCCGGCCGAACAGGAGGCGGGACTTGTCGCCGAGCGACTTGCGGTTGTAGCTGATCCCGCCGTAGGGCACGTTGAACGCGTCGTGCCGGTTGAAGCGGAACATCGCGGCGTACGCGTACTCGCGCAGGAACAGGAAGTCGGCGGCCCGAATCGCGTCCCAGCGGTCCGCGAGCCGGGCAGCGTTATAGCGGGCCCGGACCGCCGTATAGACCGAGGCGCGGACGGCACCCTCGACATTGGCCAGCAGATCAGTCGCCGACAGGCTGCCGTGCCGGGCCTCAAGGCGACGGACCCGGGTCAGCTTTGCCCGGAGCTCGCGTGCGATCCGGTCGTCGAACGCGGCTCGGAGGCCCGGTCCGGCTTGGGAAAGCACTCGCTCGAGGTCCGGACGGTGGCCGGCGAGCGCCTCGCTCCCGTCGTCATTGGGCGTCCGCTCCGCGAGCGCGAGATCGGCGTAGAGCGTGTCGACCCCGGCCAGGTCGTCCCATGCGCCGGCGAGCCCATCGATCGCCCCGTGGAATTCCGGGTCACCGGCCGCGGCCGAGGTATACAGCTCGACCAGGTCGCGGCAGGCGTCGTTGGCCAGGGCCGGCACCGCAGCCGGGACGGCGAGCAGGACCGAGCCACCGCCGACGAACGGATCGATGTACCGGCCGGTCAGGGGCGGAGCCGCCGCAGCGATGGAGTCGAGCTCGAGCGACTTGCCGCCGGGCCACTTCAGGAACGGGACCAGGTCCGGATTCGCGTCGATCCGGGGTGCGGCCGTGGTGGCCGGTGCCCCGGATCGTGGGATCGCGATGCTGCCCGCCATCCGGGCAGTCTGGCATGCCCCGATTCGGGGCGTGGCTCAGGGCGCGGCGCGTTGCCAGGATGGCCAGCTGCTGGCCGTGACCGGCGCCGTGGTCACCGTCCCGGTGACCGGGTTCCACAGCTGCCACTGCTGCGGTGCGTCGTTGGGCCGAGCCAGGATCGAAGAACCGTCGGGCGACCACTGGTAATTCGCGCCGTTGTTGCCAGTCGTCGCCTGGATGTCGACGATCTTGCCGCTGCCGTCGGCCGCGACGACTGAGTACTTCCCGGTGCCGTCGACGACCCGCTGGACGAGCAGCTTGGTTCCGTCCGGTGACCACGACGGCCAGGCATCGAAGAACTGATTTGCCGGGGCATTCGCGCCGAATAGCGGGCGGTCGCTGCCATCGGCCGACCAGATGTGGATGTGAGTCGCGTTGCTATTCGCCGGGGAGTAGCCAACCACGACGTAGGCCAGCCGCGAACCGTCGGGCGACCATACCGGATCTCCGAAGTACGACTCGCCGACCTTCTGGGTTACCAGCGGGTGCAGGTTGGTGCCGTCGACTCCGATCAAGTAGATGCCAGGCACGCTGAGCGGGTTCGTTCCGCTGAACATGATGTCGGTCGTGCCCGGCCGGAACGACGCCAGGCCGGGAGTCATCCGGCCGAGATCGAGGGTCGTGAACGAGCTGCCGTCGGTCCGGGCCACGGAAACGGCCGCCTTGCCGGCAACCGTCGAGCTGATGACAACGTAGCGATCGTCGGCCGAGATGTCATACCACTTGACGTCGGTGAGCGGCTGGGGGTCGACCGGGACCAGGCCCGACCCGTCGGCATGGACAACGAACATCAACCCGCCGCCGTTCGCATCGGACGTTCCGGCCGGTACGCGCTCGAAGGCCAGCAGCGTCCCGTCGGACGAGAAGAACGGGTCGTAGACCGTCCCCGGTCCAGCGACGATCGTCGTCGGCGCGCCGGTCCTCGGATCGGCGGTGTAGATCGTGCCGCCGTCCGACCAGGCCAGCAGGCCATTGGCCGCCGGCCCGAACGGCGCCGGGAGCGGCGGTCGGGACCCGATGTAGACAGCCACGCTGGCCGCGATCAGGAGCAGGACGAGGACGGCGACCAGGATCAACCGCCAGGGGGTCCGGCGTGTCGGCGCCTGGGGCTGGATCAGCTCAAGCATGGGGAACCACCTTCCTGGGAACGACCAGGCCGGTCGCTGCCGCGTGCGGGCGACGCGAGCCAGGACGTCGTTGCGATAGTCAGGAGTCGGCCCCAGGTAGAGGGCCTCGAGGAAGTCAGGCAGCTGCCGTTCGAAGCGCTGTTCGTTCGTCATGCCACCTGCCCTCCGGCCCGCCGGCCTGGCACCGTGTCGGGCTCGGCCTGGACCGCCACGCGCATCGCCTCGAGGGCATAGTGGAGGCGGGACTTGGCCGTCCCGAGCGGGATTCCCAGGGACGCCGCCACCTCGGGCAGCGGGATCCCCAGGAGGTAATGCATCGCGACGACCGCGCGATGGCCGGGATCAAGGCGCCGGAGCGCCCCGTCGACCTCCTCGCGGTCGGCCAGCGCTCCCGACGGATCGGTCGTCGCCGGCGTGTAGATCGGGGTGAGCTCGACCTCGAGCGGGCGTCGTCGCCGGCGCCGGGCCAGATCGAGACAGGCATTGATCGTGAGGCGGTGGAGCCAGGCCTCGAATCGGTCCGGGTCGCGCAGACCCGGTAGATCCCGCCAGGCTCGAATGAGTCCTTCCTGGACCGCGTCGCGCGCGAGCTCCGGGTCCCGAAGGATCAGCCGGGCCGCCGCGTCCAGCCGCGCAAGGCGCCCGCCGACGAGGTCGGCAAAGGCGTCATGATCGCCTCGCTTCGCTCGCTCGACCGCGTCTCGCTGGTCCACGGTTTCCCCGACTTCGGCACGACCTCGATGGCCGCGTTCGAAGGGTATGGCGTCGGGCTGTCAGGAATCGTTCACCCGGCAGTCATCGCACCGCCAGAGCCAGGGAAACAGCTTTCTATCCCTTGGGCGCCGCCTCGCGCTCGATCAGGACGGCCATCACCTCGGGCCAATGCTGGCGCTCGAAGACAAGCAGCGACGACTTGATCCGATCGTTCTGGAACGTGATGTACTCGACGCTCAGGACCGGGCCGACCGGCGTGCTCGTGACGAAGTCGTAGATCACGCAAGCCTCGTTGCCGTCGACGAAGACCTTGCGGATGTCATTGCGCTCGAGGATCGGCATCAGCCGGACGAACGCCCCGACGAAGGCATCGACCCCGCGGAACGTGGCATCGCCCAGGGTGAACGTGGCGTCCGGCTCGAGCATCGGCCGCAGGTCGTCGAGGCGATGCTCGCCGACGGCCTTGATGTAGGCCGTGACCGCGTCTTCGATCGTCATTGCAGGGTCCTCCAACTTGTCGTTCGAGCCCATGATGCACGCCTGGTTGGGGTGGTTGCGCCACGTCATTGGGCCGGCGCAGGGTCACGCGGCGGTCGACGGCCCGACCGCCTGGCTTGCCCTGGCAAGCGATCATCTGAGGCCACGTCCCGAGGAAACGCCATGCGGATCGAACCGACCCTCGACAGCGTCAGCCTGATGGAGCTCCTGCGGGGTCAGTACGGACTGGCCGCCACGGGCCTCACGTTCGTCCCGTTCGGGATGGATTCGTGGAGCTACGTGGCCGCCTGTGGCGACGATCAGCGGGCTTTCGTCAAGCTCGTGCGGCCGTCGTCCGCGCTCGGAGCCGGCGTATCGGAGATGCCGTTGATGGCCGCCCTGGCCGAGCGCGCCGTGCCTGTGCCCCGGCCGATCGCCCGCCGTGACGGACGCTTTTCGAGCGCATTCAACGGCTACGAAGCCCAGGTCTTTGAGTACATCGAAGGGCGGAACCTCGAGAACGAGACCGCGTGGCCTGACGAGCTCTACGGTCGCATCGCTGACCTGGTCGCAGCCGTCCACGCGAGCACGAGCGCAGTTGGACCCCTCGTCAAGCGCGTCGAGGATTACGAGCTGCCCTTCATCGGTCCCCTCCTTGAGACCGTGGCGGCGATCGAGGCGGGCGCGGAGCTCCCGGCCGGCGACGATCTCACGCTTGCCCGGCTTTGCGAGCTGGTCATCCCGCGCGGACCCGAGCTCCGCCGGGCAGTCGGGCGCCTCGAGGAGCTGCGCGATCGCGCCCGCGAACGCGACTCGGACAAGGTCGTCTGCCACACCGACATCTGGGGCTCGAACCTGATCCAGGCCCCGGACGGGACGCTCTACCTGCTCGACTGGAACGGCGCCCTGCTCGGTCCGCCGGAGTGCGACCTGTTCATGTTCGCTGGCACGGTCTTCTTCCCGGCCGACCGGTTCGACTGGTTCCTCGAGCGCTACGAGGCTGTGTTCCGGCAGGTGCTTCTCGATGCCCGGACGTTCGGCTTCTACTTCTACCGCCGCAATCTCGAGGACCTCGCCGCGCTGGTCGCCTCGATCGCCGAACGCCGAACGGACGCCCTGGGCTCAGCTGAAACGCTGGCCGTCGCCGGGCGCCTCCTCGCCTCGTTTCCGCGCCTCGAAGCACGCATCGACCACGTTGCCGACGTTCTCGACAAGGCCGGGGGACCCCGCGAGCCGCGGTGAGTTCTGCGACATCCGACGGTCTATCGTCGAACCCGCTACTGAGGAGGGCACTCGATGCGCAACGTCACCTATTCGATGGGCGCCTCGCTCGACGGCTACATCATCGGGCCGGACGGCGGCTTCAACTGGACGGCGCCCGACGATGAGGTCTTTCGCTCCCACATCGACGAGATCCGGGGGGTCGGCGCCTACCTGTTGGGACGGCGGCTGTACGAGACGATGCTGTACTGGGAGACCGCCGACCAGGATCCATCGCTCGACGACTCGAGGCTCGAGTGGGCCGCGCTCTGGAAGGCCCTTCCAAAGGTGGTGTTCTCCACCACGCTGCCGGCCGTGCAGGGCAATGCCCGCCTGGCGTCCGGCGGCTTGGCGGAGGAGATCGAGCGGCTGCGAGCCGAGCCTGGGGAGGGCGACATCTTGATCGGCGGCGCGACGCTCGCCGCCGAGGCCGCCGCGCTGCGCCTGATCGACGAGTACCGGCTCAGGGTCCACTCCGTGCTGGTCGGCGGTGGCACCCCGTTCTTTCCCCGGCGCGAGCACCGGGTCGATCTCGAACTCGTCGAGACCCGCTCCTTCAGCTCCAACGTCGTCTACCTCCGCTACCGGGTGGCGCGCCGAGCTTGACAGGTGACTATTTAGTCACATATAGTCCCGGGCATGGACGAGGTGTTCAAGGCGCTGGCTGATCCGACCCGGCGGAGCTTGCTCGACGAGCTCTTCCGCGAAGACGGCCAGACGCTGGGTGCGCTCCAGGAGCGGTTCGCGATGAGCCGCTTCGGGGTGATGAAGCACCTCAATGTCCTCGAGGAAGCCGGCCTGGTGGTCACCAAACGGCGTGGCCGCGAGAAGCTCCACTACCTCAACCCGATCCCGATCCGGCTGGTCCATGACCGCTGGGTCAGCAAGTACGCCGAAGCCTGGGCCGCGGGGCTGACCGGCCTGAAGTCCGAATTGGAGACGACGATGGAAAAGGTCTTCGAGATCTACATCAAGACCACGCCCGAGCGCCTGTGGCAGGCGATCACCGACCCCGAGATCCGGAGCAAGTACCACTTCGGGGCGCGGGTGACGTCCGATTGGCAGCCCGGGGGACGGTTCGAGATGGGCAGCCCGAGCTCGCCTACCCTGCTGGGCGAGGGCATCAACCTCGAGGTTGACCCGCCCCGCAAGCTCGTCCAGAACATGGTTGCCCTGTGGGGCGACGACGTGAAGAGCGAAGGAACTTCGCGGATCACCTGGGAGATCGAGCCGGTCGGTGATTCATGCCGCCTGGTCGTGACCCACGACCAGCTCCGCGAGGGCGCCAACGAGCAGCTGTACGGCGGCTGGCCAATGATCCTGTCCGGCCTGAAGACCTGGCTCGAGACAGGCGAGCTGCTGACCACACCCGGATCGCTGATGTATGCCGCGCCGGCCGGCGCGAACGGGCGCTAGCTCAGCGGCGGGGATTGCCGTCGATCAGGTCGAGGAGTGCCCCGAAGTCCACGGCCGGGACGAGGGTGATCATGCCGGCCAGCTCGGCGCTCGCCGGCTGACGGCCCGGCTGGCGCCGCCGCGACCGGGCGACGCGCGCCAGCAGGCCACGCGACTCGGTGCTCCGGAGACCTCGTCCAAGGATCGTCATCGATACGGCTCCAAGTTGACTGAATCGTTCTGGCTGGACCGAATCTGCACCCGACCGCGGGCGCGATCCAGCACGCCACGGACGCCGGTGCTGTCGGCCTGCCGACACCTCCGGACCGAGTACGTGGCCGAAGGTCCGATTGAATTCGGCAGATGCCGCGCCATAGTGGAGCTGCGAGCCCCCGCCGCTGAACTCCTTGGCCCCGACGCTCGACCCGTTCCGGTGTCGGTATGCGTCGCCCCCTCTCGGTGCTCCTGGCCACGTTGTTCCTGCTGGCTGGATCCCTTGTCCTGACGTCGACCGCGAGTGCTGCGACGCTTGGAGCGACGACGACGTGCAGCAACTCGGTCGATGACACGCCCGGCCTGGGCCTGATCTGCCAGACCACGATCCTGAACACGATCACCGCGACCGGCGGCTGGGCTCAGGTGATCGTTCGTGAGTGCCATGGTGCAGCAGGCGATCCCCAGGCGGCCTGCCGCACGACAACGTCGAACCTGACGACCCCGGTCACCCGGGTGACCCAGTGCAACAGCTCGATCAATGGCGGCGGCGGAACCTTGCGCTGCAGCGTCAAGGTGACGAACCAGCTGATCAACCTGAGGGGTGGGTCGACCGCGGCGACGGTGGACCAGTGCGTGGGATCCGGCGGCGGGATCACGGTCGGTTGCGATCCGTTCCCGGCCACGACCACCGGCGCGGCCATCACCCAGTGCAACGGCTCCGCCAACGGCGGCACGCTCGTAGGCCTGCGCTGTACCGCGAGTGGCTCCGAGCCGGCCTCCCAGCGCGTGACGATCAATCAGTGCAACGGCTCAGCCAACGGCGGCGGTGCGCTTGTCATCTGCTCGACCAGCGTCACCTCGCTGGCCCTCGCAACGGCTCCGCCGCTCCCGACAATTCCGGCGACGGCGACTGACCCGGTCGCGATGCCCGTGGTTCCCGACTCCGACTCGAACGTACTGGAGCTCGTCGGCCTGTTCATCCTGACGATCGGCGTGTGCGCCTGGTCCATGCGTTCGATCAGGTCCCGCTGACCGCGGCGAGTCTGGACGCCGGCGCTCGAGGAGCATTGGCGAAGCATTCTTAGCCTGCTCGACAACATCTTCGGTCTGGCGTCCGTGGAGGCATGCGCCTAGGCTTGGTTTCTGGCATCGCGACGACTCGGCGCTGCCAGGGAAAAGGCCCCGCGATGACGACCGCCGCCCCACCTGACGCCCGCCGGCACGCAGACCTGTGCGAGGTCAGCGAGCGTGCTCTGCGGATCTGGCCCGGGCTCGATCCCCGCTCGCTCTCCAGCTGCGGCTGTGATCCGGATCGGATCGCGGTCTTCGTCGCTCGCGAGACCAGCCTGTCGGTCGAGGTGATCACCGGGATCCTGGTGCCGATCGAGCGAGGCGAGCCGCCCTTCTACTTCGGCTGACGCGGGGCGGCCCGTGGCTCGGGGTCCGGCTGGGCCCGACCGATGTCCCACCCCATACGACAAAACGGCCCTTGCACGGTGTCCGAGCGACGTCGCCGCCGGTCGAATCACCGAAACCTGCTCCACCTGGGCGTGGCTCGGGATGGAATGGCGCCCGGCGCGAGGTCGTCCAGCGAACCCAGGTCATACGAGCCCCGATTTGTCCCACCATGCGTTACAATCGCGCTCAGAGGCCGTCGACTGGGTCGGGGCGTCGGGTCCCGTGGCCGCGAAAGACGTCGCGAAGGGAATGTCGCAGCCCTTCAGTTGAAGTCTCCCGGTCTCGGATCGCGGCGACCAGGTCGGTCGATGTTGTGCCCGGAAACGACGTCCAGACCCGCCCGACCGAGTGAGCCGTGTGGGCATCCGACCCGCCGACGAGGGCATAACCGCAGCGCTTGGCGAGCCGCCGGACGCTCCGTCGCCAGCCCGGGACCCAGGCCGCCGTGGGATGCATCCCTTCGAGCGCGTCCGGGCGCCTGTGCGGGTCGCCGTCGGCCAGCTCGACCAACAGGTGTTCGGGCGCGGCCATGTACGCAGGCAGGAGGGGATGCGCGACCACGGCGATCCCGCCTTGATCGTGGATGAGCGCGATCGAGTCGCCCAGCAACCCGAATCGCGGCACGCGCGTCGAGAGCCCGATCCCGAGCAGGTGCCCCTGGCTCGTCGTGATCTCCTCCCCGACCATGAGCTCGACCGGGAATCCCTCGTCGTGCGATCTCGCCACCAGGGCTTGGGCTACATCAATCCGGTCGTGCTCGGTCAGTACCGCGACCTGGAGGCCGCTCCCGCGCAGCGCGGCGTAGATCGCGATGGTTGTCTCGGCGTCGGCCCAATTGCCGCTGGGGTGGATGTGGAGGTCGGCCCGGCCGAACGATCGCGGGTGGTCCATCTGGCGTCGATGATCACAGAGGCTGCTCGAACCCGCCGTACCGCCGCCTCGGCATGAAGCGGCCTCCAGTCGTCAACGGCAGGGCGGAGGAGTTGCTCGCCTGCAACGTTGAACATTGAAAACCGCGTCCCGGCCACGATAATGACGCTCCCGATCTACGGCGAAGGAAGTCTGGACCACCAGAGGGGTGTGCCGATGCGGAGCTTGGCAGGTCGAGGTCTTGGCCAGTTGGCTGCGCTCGCGTTGAGCGCAGTGGCCTGATGCCCCTGAGCGCAGTCCGGCAGCGAGCGTTCGCAGCCATGATCCTCGGCTG
>Ga0265314_10002824_pt1 | contig 17322 bp, 14 predicted proteins | sample 4126metaG_FD_203106 | JGI IMG/M metagenome (GOLD analysis project Ga0265314, IMG submission 203106) | Rhizosphere microbial communities from Carex aquatilis grown in University of Washington, Seatle, WA, United States - 4-1-26 metaG | ecosystem: Host-associated > Plants > Roots > Rhizosphere >... | reverse complement strand
GTAGACAGCGGCGGCGGCGATGACCGCGCCAGGACCGCCAGCCACATCCAGAAAGAGAATCAGCAAGAGACAGCCGACAGCCGCGCCCGCCAGGTCAAAGAAATAGGCTCGGTGAACGCGCTCGATGGCTTCCGAAATGGCGATCGAGACGATGGTCCCAGCGAGGAAGAATGGAACCGCGGTTGCGAAGTAGACTCCGGCCAGCGTCAAAACGTCGTTGTTCTCCCGAGACAGAATGAACCAGAGGACAAACAACACCGATACACTCGCGGATAGCGCCAGCGAGCCGAGCTTCTGGTACACATTGCCGGGTCGCGCGGCGACGACGTACGAGAACACTCCACCGGCGCCCAGCCCGAACAGGGCTATCGAGATCGCCAGGAACGCAAAGTGATAGTAAAAGACCACTGAGAATATGCGCGTTAGCGCAAGTTCTAAGATGAGCGTCGCCATGGTGGTGAAGCCCAGGCCCAGATAGAGCTGGGTCCACAGGACACCGCTGGCCGAGCCGGAGGTTGGAGAGGATACGACGCGAGACAAGTATTTACTTTATCAGGTGGGATGCCACACCGATGATTTGCTTCAAAAAGTTTAATCCGATACGCGCGTCGATCAGCACCACAGGCGCGAATCCCCGACTTGGGCGAATATCCTCCGCCGCGAGAAGGATCATCAGCGGCGTCACGACTCGGCCGTAGCTGAACGCGTCCTGCCACACGCTTTGGCTGCCAATAAACACGACCGCTGCTGCGAAGACGTAAATCGCGGCAGCGCGAGCATTCCAGCGTCGTGCCCAGGCGAACCACGCCGCGTGTCCCAGCATCAGCGCGACGCCTGCCAGCGCAACATAATCCAGTTCGACCGCAACAAGAGCCTGCAGACGCGGCAAGGGATAGACAGCAGGGTGCGCGACTCGCTCGATCCAACCGGCCAGCGGAATCAGACTAGAGATACCTTCCAGCCGTTCCGGCGGTGTGTGACGGATCACATACACGTACCAGAAGATAGCCGGTAGAGCGGAGGCGGCCGCCCAGACCACATCGGCAAAGCGGCGGCGCGAAAGGAGAAACAAGCCATAGCCTGCCGTGAGGAGAAGTCCAGTCTCACGGGTCAAGGCAGCACAGGCGAGGATCGGAAGGACTTTCCACATTGAGTCGCAGTTCAAAACGAACCCAACGGTGAGCGCAGCCAGAGCCACATCGACGGTCATGCGATCCATCGACACCAGAGTCGCGGGCATCAGCACGAACATCAAACCCCAGGCTGGATGCCGGCCCTGTATTAACATGGCGCGAGCCAGCCAATACACGCCAAGAAACGTAAATCCAAGAATCACCGAGAAATAGGCCGCATGAATGGCGGAATCGCGGCCCAGTGCCACGGTCCAAGCTAGCGCTGGAACCAGGATGCGGCGGTAGCGCAAGGCCGGATCGTCCATGGCGGCGACCGCGCCGCGCGTCATCCAGGGATCGTGCGCGATGAAGTGGTACATCTGGCCGTCATAGCCCAGAGATCCCGGAAAAGTGTAGATGTTCTCGGATGCGAGAAACGCCGGACGCGGCCAATCGGGTGCAGTGCAGAAGAGAGCGGTCCAGTTGCCGCCATAATTGAAGTGCACCGTGGCGAACTGCCATAGCCACATTCCGAGAACGGCGGCCAGGGCAAGCAGTGCGGGTCTGCGAATCACATGATCGCCGCGGGCGGAGCGGGATCTTCCGGCCGGCCGGCTTTCGAGAGCGGAATCAGGATCATTGCGATCCCCAACAGAGCCATGACGCCGAGACCGAATACGTACGACGGGTCGGGGAAGAATTCGGGCATCGGCTGATCCTTGAACTTGAAATACGCCACCACCAGGCCTGTAAGAGCCTCTCCCGCGATCAACCCACTGGCGATCAGAATGCCGACGCTTTCTATGCGAGCCTTCTGAGCTTGGTTATAGCCCCTGCGTCTGGCGACTACATCGGAGCCCCACCGCAGCAGACCGCCGATAAAAATAGCAAACGATGTTTGCAGCGGCAGATACATGCCCACGGAGACCAGCATCGGACTGCGGACCTGCAGCATGATGAGCGCGATGCCGAAAACCATTCCGGTTACCACCAAGGGCCACGGCATATCTCCGCCGACGATACCCTGCGCGAGCAGCGCCATCAATCCGGCCTGCGGTGCGGACAACTTCGGATCGCCAAAGCCGGTGCCGCCGCCTTTGAGATTGCCCTGATACAGAATGTAGAGCGGGTAATACATCACGGCGCTGGCCAGGACCACAGCGATCAGCTCGACCATCTGAATCGTGCGCGGCGTACCGCCGAGGATGTATCCGACCTTGAAGTCCTGTAGAAGCTCGCCCGCCACCGCGGATGACACGCACACCACCGCTGCGACACCCAGCACGACCGCTACACCGCTGGGCCCGCGAATTCCCAAAGCGACCATCAATAGCGCGGCGATGATGAGCGTGGAGAGCGTGAGGCCGGATATTGGATTGTTGGACGACCCGATCATCCCCACCAGGTTTCCAGACACCGTAGCGAAGAAGAACCCGACGATCAACATGACCACCGCGGCCACCGCGCCGGCGACGATGTTTCCCGAGATATAAACATAGAGCGCGATCATCAGCAGAAACATGACGCCGATGAGCGCGAGTACGGTCTTCGACCCCATGTAGCGCTCGGTTCGCGCCATGGATTCCAGCGGAGGAGCGCCGTGGCGAACTTCGGCCAGCGCGCGGCCGAGGCTCGAAGTGAGGTTCTTCCCCATGCGGAAAAGCGTGTACGCAGCTCCGACCAACATTCCACCCACCGCGATGGGACGTACGATGTATCGCCAGACTGCGGCGGCCTGCCCTGCCCACCCGGCTTCGATGTCGCTTCCGGCGGGAATGAATTCCCGAAGTCGCGGGCCGAGGAAGTACATGAACAACGGGACAAGAAGACCCCAAGCCAGCAGACCTCCGGAGAACTGCAGCGCCCCAAGTTCAGGGCCGATTACGTAGCCGACTCCCATGTAAGCGGGACTTACGGCTGGACCGGCGAACACGGAAACGCCTCCCGTTGCGACGGTGTTGATAGTACCGGCTGGACCGAGGCGCACGCTGCTGCGGCCCAGCTCGCCGATTTGGACGGGGATGTCTTTGTCGGTGGCGAACAAGTTGAAGGTGCCCAACAACTGCACGGCCGCGCCCACGCCGATATTCCAGAATAAGTAGCGTGCAGCTTCGGCTCCGCGCTGGCCGGCCTTATGAATTTCGGCCGCGGCCAAGGACTCGGGGAACGGGAGCGATGGATCCTCGACCAGAACGCGTCGCACCAGGGAAACGAACAACACGCCGATGATGCTCCCGACCATCATCATCGCTGTGGACTTCCAATAAGCCTGCGAGGGATCAAAACTGGACCAGGCGCCGGAGATCAAGAAGGCGGGCAACGTGAAGACCGCGCCCGCGGCCACCGATTCGCCGATGGATCCGGCCGTACGGGCAATATTTTCTTCGAGGATGGATCCCTTCCAGATGCGTAGAACAGCCATGCCGATCACCGCAGCCGGATAAGTAGCAGCGATGGTGACGCCCGATTTGAGGCCCAGATAGGCGTTCGCGGCGCCCAAAATCACGCACATCACCAGACCGAGCAGCAGCGCCCGCCAGGTGAACTCCTTCATGCTGGATTTTTCCGAGACAAACGGTACGTGCTTGGGAGGCGTCGGAGTGCTCATCGCATGATGTTAACATTCCAGAAAGCAATGAAAGCGGTGTGTTTATTGAGCGGAGGACTGGATTCCTCGACCTGCCTGGGCGTGGCCCGGCGCGACGGCTTCGAGTGCTACGCGCTCTCCTTTGATTACGGCCAGCGACACAGGATCGAACTCCAGGCGGCGGCGAGTGTGGCCTGGCACTTTGGGGTGCGCGAGCATAAGGTGGTTCAAATCGATCTGCGAGCCTTCGGCGGAAGCGCGCTGACGGCCGACATCGACGTGCCGAAAGACAGCCTGAAACATGATGGGACCCAGGGTATCCCGATCACGTACGTTCCCGCACGCAACACGATTTTTCTGTCTTATGCGATGGCGTGGGCGGAGGTGCTGGAATGCTCGAACATCTTCATCGGCGTGAATGCGATCGACTACTCGGGCTATCCGGATTGCCGCCCGGAGTTCATCCAGGCATTCGAGCACATGGCGAACCTCGCGACTAAGGCGGGCGTGGAGGGGCGGACGCGGCTGCAGATTCATACGCCTCTTGCGAAACTCGGCAAGGCGGATATTGTGAAGCTGGCGGCGGACGTCGGCGTCGATTTCGGGCTGACGCATAGCTGCTACGATCCCGACAAAGAAGGGCGTCCGTGCGGGCACTGCGATTCGTGCCTGTTGCGACTCAAGGGCTTCCAAGAGGCGGGGATCCGCGATCCGTTGCCGTACTCATGAAGATTTCAGAGATCTTCTATTCGATTCAAGGCGAGGGGATGCTCACGGGAGTCCCCAGCGTGTTCGTGCGCACGTCGGGATGCAACTTGCGATGCGTCTGGTGCGATACGCCGTACACGTCTTGGACACCTGAAGGCAACGAGATGAGTATGGAGGAAATCCTGGCATGTGTTCGATCGCATCCCGCCAAGCATGCTGTGGTCACGGGCGGCGAGCCCATGATTGCCCCGGATATCGTCCGGTTGACAGAAAGGATTCGGCACCTGGGCCTGCACGTCACGGTCGAGACGGCGGGGACGGTGTATCATCCGGTTGCGTGCGATCTCATGAGCATCAGCCCGAAGCTCGAGAATTCGATACCGCATGAGCGTGAAGGCGGCAGGTGGGCGGCGCAGCATGAGCGGCTTCGCTATCAGCCGGAGGCGCTCAAGCAATTGATGTCGGAGTACGAGTATCAGCTGAAGTTCGTGGTGGCATCGCCGGAGGATATTGCGGAAATCGCCAAGATGATCGAGGAGATCCAGGCAGATCGCAGCCGAGTTGTCTTGATGGCTGAAGGCACTACACCAGAGGTGATCCGCGAACGCGCGTCCTGGCTGACCGAGATCTGCAAGCGCGAGGGCTTCCGATACAGTCCTCGGTTGCACATCGATCTATGGGGCAATCGACGCGGAGTCTAAACACCGGAGTGCTTTTTTGGTCGGGGTGCTCAGCGGGATCTCAACTAGCTTATGTTCATCCCACCATTTGCAGGTTCGCGGGACAGTCGCAATTCGAGCTTCGCGAACTTCAAAGACATACTGACTGTTGGTGATGGCGTGGCGAAACGCTCCCAGCTTGGGTCCCAGGCGGACACCGGCGAATGCTTCGGGAAGTTCCCAGAATCCCGAGACACGAGGGCTGGGGGTCAGCAGGATGCGGCCCTTGCGGCGAATGACCAAGAGCGTATGCTCTCGCCGAACCATTACTTTCTTCTTCCGTGGAGGCAACTCCTTTTGGATTCCAAGGCGATGGGCTCGGCATTCTCCCGATAAAGGGCATTCAGCACAGAGGGGGGCGCGCGGCAGGCACACCGTGGCGCCGAGCTCCATCACAGCCTGATTCGATCGGCCCGGATCGCGCCGGGACATTAGTTGAGTGGCTATCGCTCCGATATCGGCGGAAAGATCGCCCGCGAGGCGCATGACTACGCGGCGGACATTTCCATCGACGGCGGCATGAGGCAGGCCAAAGGCGATGCTCGCGACCGCGGCGGCGGTATAGTCGCCCACACCGGCCAGTTCACGAATAGACGCGTGATCGCTCGGAAATCCGCCGGCGTCGACGATCTGGCGCGCAGCCTTCTGCATGTTGCGCGCGCGAGAGTAGTATCCGAGGCCGGCCCATAACGACAGGACCTCGGTCTCGGAGGCCTGCGCGAGATCCTCGACCCGCGGAAAGCGTTTCAGGAAGCGTTCGTAGTAGGGGACCACGGCAGCTACCCGCGTCTGCTGCAACATGATCTCCGATATCCAGATGGCGTAGGGATCGCGGGTGCGGCGCCAGGGCAGGTCGCGCCGGGCGCGATCGTACCAACGGGTGAGTTTCTTCTGAATGGCGGCTTGGTTCAATTCTCTATACTAGTAGGTAACCCTCCCTTGAACGACTCCATTCGTATTCGTGGCGCCCGGGTGCATAACTTGAAGGGCATCTCGCTGGCGATCCCGCACGATCGCCTGACCGTGGTCACAGGTGTGTCCGGATCGGGGAAGTCGTCACTGGCATTCGACACGATTTACGCCGAGGGGCAGCGGCGATATGTGGAATCGCTCTCGGCTTACGCCCGGCAGTTCCTGGAGCGCATGGAAAAGCCGGACGTGGATGAGATCGACGGCATCGCGCCGCCGGTGGCGATCCGGCAGAAGAACACGACGCGCAATCCGCGATCGACTGTGGCGACCACTACGGAGCTTTACGATTTCCTGCGGCTGCTGTGGGCGCGCGCGGGCCGTACCTATTGCCCTAACTGCGATGTTTACGTGGAACGCGATTCGGTGGATCAAGTGGCCGCGCGGATGCAGGTCCAGCCGGACGGATCGCGTTGGTATGTGCTGTTTCCGCTTGTGAACGATAAAGTGACCGCGGAGAAGAATCCGGATGCCCTGCGCGATAAGTTGTTCGACCTGCGCAAGCGCGGCTTCAACCGGCTGTATCAGGGCGGCAAGGTGTTCGAATTCTCGACGCCGGAATCGCTGCTCGATGTCAATTTCTCGAAGCCGGTGTTTATCCTGGTGGACCGGTTGGCGATCACGCCGGATATTCGCCAGCGACTGGTGGATGCGGTCGAGATCTGCTATCGCGAGTCGGGTGAAGCGCTGTTTGAGCCGGCCGGTGGCGGCCAGACGCTTCGCTTCAACGAACAATTCTCGTGCAAGTTGTGCGGCAAGACTTTTGCCGAACCTGAGCCGAGCTTGTTCAGCTTCAACAGTCCCTTCGGGGCATGTAAGCGCTGCCAGGGGTTCGGGAATACCATCGACTACGATCTGGACCTGGTGATCCCGAACCGGGCGCTCTCGATCCAGCAGGGCGCCATCGATCCGTGGACCAAGCCGCAGTATTCCGGATTCGGGGTCGATTTCAGGAAGGACACCAAGGGCAAAGTTCGCATTAACGTTCCGGTCCTCGATCTGCGCAAGGATGAACTGGCGATCGTCCATCAGCACATTCGCGATTTTTTCAAAGAGGTCGAAAAGAAAAAGTACAAAGTCCACGTGCGTGTGTTTTTGAGCCGGTATCGCGGCTATACGCTGTGTCCGGATTGCGGCGGGTCGCGGTTAAGGACGGAAGCGTTGTGGATCAGAGTCGGTGGAATGAATATGGCCGAGGTCACGCGCATGAACATCGCGAAGGCTCAGGAATTCTTCCTTTCGCTCCAGCTTGCGCCCGAGGAGATGGCGATCGCCGACAAAGTGCTGGTCGAAATCCGGCAGAGATTGAAGTTTCTGAACGACGTGGGCCTCGAGTACTTGACCCTAGATAGGCCTTCCGCCACGTTGTCGGGCGGCGAAGCGCAGCGCATTCAACTGGCGACTTGCCTTGGCTCGCGGCTGGTGGGCGCGTGCTACGTGCTCGATGAACCGTCCATCGGCCTGCACAGCCGCGACACAGCCAGACTGGTCGGCATTCTCGAAGAGCTGCGCGATCTGGGCAACACGATTATCGTCGTGGAGCATGACCCGGACGTTATGCGCTCAGCGGATCATATTGTTGATCTCGGACCAGGGGCGGGCGAGAATGGCGGCAACATCGTCTTCGAAGGCGACTATAAAAAGCTCATGGCGGAAGGCACTTCGCTCACGGCCAAGTACCTGCGCGGCGATTTGCAGACCTCCTATATCAGTGGCCGCCGAACGCCGAGCCCTAAGCGCGTGGTGCGATTCCTGGGGGCACAGGCGCACAATCTCAAGGGCTTCGACGTGGGGATTCCGCTCAATGTGATGGTCGCGATCACGGGTGTTTCGGGGTCGGGTAAGTCCACGCTGGTGCATGACGTGATTTATCAGACCCTGGAGAAACGTCTCACCCATGAAGAGGGGAAGTCGACGTTGCTGACGGGCACATCGCCCGAAGACTGGGGCGTGCCGCCGGAAAAACTCACCTGTCGTAAGGTCGAGAAGGCTGAGTTGCTGAAACACGTGGTGCTGGTGGACCAGTCGCCTATCGGCCGCACGCCGCGCTCGAATCCGATCACCTATATCAAAGCGTTCGACATCATCCGCGAGCTGTTCGCGTCGACGACGGAAGCCGATCGGCGGGGATACACGGCTGGGCATTTTTCGTTCAACATCCCGGGCGGGCGCTGCGAAACCTGCCAGGGCGACGGGACCGTGACGGTGGAGATGCAATTCCTGGCGGACGTCGAGCTGATCTGCGACGACTGCAAGGGCACGCGCTTCAAGCCGGGCGTTCTGGAAGTTCTGTATCACGGGCTGAATATTCACGAGGTGCTGGGGCTCACGGTGAAGGAAGCGATCTCGTTCTTTTCGGCAACTCCTCGCTTGGCGCAGAAGCTGGAAGTGCTGGCGGATGTCGGCCTCGGATATCTGCGGCTGGGACAATCGGCGACGACGCTTTCCGGCGGCGAAGCGCAGCGCGTGAAACTCGCCGCGCACCTGTCCCAGGCCACCAGCGAGGGTACGCTGTACATTTTCGACGAGCCGACCACGGGGCTGCATTTCGACGATATCGCCAAGCTTCTGGACGCGTTCGAGCGGCTGCTGCGCACGGGCGCGAGCATCCTGATCATCGAACACAATCTGGAAGTGATCCGCAGGGCAGACTGGGTGATCGATCTGGGACCTGAAGGTGGCGACGCTGGTGGGCGGATCGTTGCGGAAGGGACTCCTGAGCAGATCGCCGAGGTCGTGGAATCATATACTGGCAGATACCTGAAAGCCGAACTCGAGGCCGCACGCTAATGCCACAGTCACATGCCACAAACTGAGCACGTTGAAAAACACTTCGAGTCATCGCATGTGGTGCGCGATGTGGTCATCGGAATGGCCGACGGGCTTACTGTGCCCTTCGCGCTGGCCGCGGGGCTCACGGGGGCGGTGGCTGCCTCCCACACGATTATCGTAGCGGGCCTGGCGGAAATCGCGGCGGGCTCGATCGCCATGGGGCTGGGCGGATATCTCGCGGCCAGAGGCGATGCCGAGCATTACGAGAGCGAACGGCGGCGCGAGGAGATGGAGATCGTCGAGCGCACCGACGACGAGCGTCACGAGGTGATCGAGATTCTGGAATCGTACGGGCTGACCCACGAGCAGACCACGCCGATCCTGGCGGCCTTCGAAGCGCGGCCAAAAGTCTGGGTGGATTGGATGATGCGATTCGAACTGGGACTAGAAGAGCCCGACCCGAAGCGCGCCATCACCAGCGCGGTGACCATCGCGGGATCGTATATCGTGGGCGGATTGATCCCGCTGGCGCCCTACATGATCACGCCGGATTCCCACACTGCCCTGCTCTACTCGGTGGGCGCCACGCTGGTGGCGCTGGCGGTTTTCGGATACGTCAAGGGGCACTTCACGGGCGCGCCCAAGATCCGAAGCTCGCTGCGGACCACGGCCATCGGCGGACTGGCGGCGGGGGCTGCGTACTTAATCGCCAAGCTGATCAGTTAAGCTCGGGGACTGAAGTCCCCGTTGCAGGCTGAAGCCTGCTCCACCCCTACTTGTGTTCGTTCGCGGCGGGCGTTTCTTCCGTCGCCTCTACTAGTTTGTCCACGGCGATGCGGTAGATCGCAGGCTTTCCGTGCTGGTCGCTGGTGAAAAACACATTCCGGCTGTTGGGCGAGAAGATCGGCGACACTTTGGCGGGATCGCTGGAGCGATGTTCGCATAAAGTAAATTCCCGGCCCACCGCGCGAACCAGCAACAGCACGTGCGGCGAGGCTTTGCTGCCGCTGGCACCCACAAACACGCTGCCGTCGGCATTCCGTTCGAAGCACGCGTATTGAGTGGTGTCGGAGATCGCCTTATCTTCGTTGGTGTCCGGGGTGAACTCGCGGATGTTGCGCAGCTTGCGTGGGTCGGGCGGAACGTTGAGGTATAGGAGAGTTCGACCATCCGGATTCCAGGTCGCGCCAGTCACTTGGCCGTCGGCCAGACGGAGGCGATAGTTCTGCTTTCCGGCATTCTGCGTGTCGAACATATTGGCCAGCCACACGCCGCCAGCCCGGCGGTAGAGCACCGACGCGCGGCGCGGGCGCGGCGAGGGGTCGCTGATCTCGTCATTCTCCTGATCGCTCTCCACCAGCGTGGTCGCCATGCCGTCCATCATCCGAACCAATTGAAGACGGTAATGCGAGCCCTTTCTCTCCACCAGCGCAGCCGAAAGCCCGTCGTCGGTGATGCTCAGGGCCGTGGGCTGGTACCCCTCCGGCGCCTGATACACCTGCCGCGGCCGGAGCGACGTCAGGCTGCTCAGATACAGGCGGCCGCCGTCGACGTAACAGAAGCTTCGCTCATCGGCCGTGAGCGTGAAACAGGCCGGGTCGAAGCTCTCCGCGTCGGTCAGAAGGCGCGACTGGCCGGTCTTGAGATCCATACGATAAGCCTGCATGCTTTCGGAAGCATCACATGCATAAAGCAGGAAGTTCCCCGTGCGGGAAACGGCTCGCGCAAAATGTGGCGGCAGAGCGCTGGTGTGAGTAGGATCAGTCAGCCGGAAAACGGGGAACTCGGTGCTGGGATCGGCATAACGGAAAACCGACGACGGCAGCACACTGCCCTTGCCAGTTGCAGCAGCGTAACAAACGCCAGGGATTGCAGCGAGAAAGAACCGCCGCGAATACATCTCTTGATAGTAGCTTTAGAACGGGAGATCGGGAGGCGCGGGCTCGACCAGGGTCGACTTAGCCAGATAGGGATAAGGGTTTACCGGATTGCCTTGACGGCGCACTTCAAAGTGCAGATGGGGAGAGGTCACGCGCCCGGTTGCGCCCGAGTAGCCCAGGATCTCGCCACGGCGGATTTCCTGGCCGGGGACCACTTCGAAGCCGGAGAGGTGCGCGTACCAGGTCTGGATCCCGTTGCCATGATCGATCACAACCAGCTTGCCGTAGCCGCCGGACGCAAACTCCGCATGTTCCACGACTCCATCCGCGGCCGCGCGTACCGAAGTTCCCTGGGCAGCAGAGATGTCGACGCCGGTGTGAAACGCGCCTTCGCCCGAGAACGGATCCTGGCGATCGCCGAAGTGGCTCAGCAGCCTGCCGTTGACCGGCCAAATGGCGGGCATGGTGTTCCTTTGCCAGGCTCGGGGATAGCTGCGTTCGAGGCGGGAGAAACTGGCGGACTTAAGGAAGTTGTACTGGTCGATGGATTCGCGGAAGGTGGGAACCAGCAGGCCGTCGTCGACAAAATCGCTGGAGCTATCTACCGTTCGCTTTAGCCCGAGCGCCAGACTTACCTGGCTGGCAAGCAACTGAAGTTCGGCAAGCTGAGCGTCCTTCTGATCGTTTTCCTGCCGCAGCGCCTTGTACTGGTGACGTAACGTGTCCACTTCTGTTCGTAAGGTATTGTAATTGGAGACCTTCCAAGTCATGCGAAGGTAGCTGGAAACCATGCCGAAGAGCGAGAAAGATCCGAAAAGCGCGAGTCCGAGAAGGACGTACAACGCCTGATGCGGGATGTGAATCCGGCGCAGGCGTCCATGAAGCGAGTGGGCTAGGACGACCACGAAGTAATGCTGCTTCATAGCTTTCTCATTATATATTCGGCTCGGTCACTCCAACTTGCTTAGGACTGATTCAAGCTGGGCCTACTACAGGCGGATTACCAGAAGATGAACGAATTGTAAGGATAGCGCAACAAAGAACGGCAAGTCAAGCTGGACGGGCGGACCGCTCGGGAGGGGGGCTTGCTTTCGTGCGACGGATCAACTAAATAGTAGGGTCGAGTGTGGGGAGGTTCTATGTTGAACGTGTTGACCGTGTCTTGGGCGTCCGTCACCGTAGTTTTGGTGGGGCTGCTAATATACCGTTCCCTGATTGGAATGCGGGAAGAGGATCAACTATTCCTGGCATCCGGCGAAGAGCACCTTGCGAATGACCAGAAGGTCCTGCAGGCGCGGATTTCGAATGTGAACAAGTTCGCCGTCTGGCTGGGAGTCCTATCGGGCTTGCTGCTGATCTGCATGGCCACGATGTGGGTCTTAGCCAACTTCCATAGCTGAGACGACGACTTAGTAGAATGAGGTGGCTTGCAGCCACTTCTCATATTCGACGGCCGGTGCGGTTTCTGCCGCATCTGGATCGACTATTGGAAGCGACTGACCGGCGACGCAGTCGACTTTGCGCCCTCGCAGGAGGTCGGGGACCGGTTCCCGCAGATTCGTGCGAAGGCGTTCTCCGAAGCCGTCCAGCTGGTCCGGCCTGACGGATCGGTCGCCAGTGGCGCTCGCGCGGTGTTCGAAACGCTGGGGCGCGAGAGAATTTACGAGTCGTCACGCTGGGTTGCGGCGTCTTCGGAAGCCGCTTACCGGTTCATCGCGAAGCATCGAAGCTTCTTCTACTGGGTGACGCGGCTGACCTTCGGGAAGCGCATCGAACCGGCGCGATTCGCGCTCACGCAGTGGCTGTTCCTCAAATTGCTGGCCGCCATCTACGTGGTGGCGTTCGCGTCGCTGGCAGTGCAGGTGACCGGACTGCTGGGCGCGCACGGCATCTCGCCCGCGCACGATTTCTTCGGCCGCGTGGGGACCGATCTCGGCTGGATGCGCTTCTGGGCGGCGCCGAGCGTGTTCTGGTGGAACTCGACCGACAGGATTCTGGTGGGCGCGGCGTGGATGGGCGTCGGGCTGGGTGCGGTCTTGTTCATCGGCCGTCTGGAGCGGCTGGCGCTGGTGCTGCTGTACGTCCTGTATCTTTCGTTCAGCCTGGCCGGGCAGGAGTTCCTGTCGTTCCAGTGGGACGCCCTGCTGCTCGAAGTGGGGTTCCTGGCGATCTTCTTCGGCCACACCAGAACCACGCAAAAGACGGTCGCATGGCTGTATCGGTGGCTGGCGTTCCGTCTATATTTTCTGTCGGGCTTTGTGAAACTCGCCAGCGGCGATCCGAACTGGCGCAACCTGAGCGCGCTCGATTTCCATTATTGGACGCAGCCGCTGCCGACGGTCGTCGCGTGGTATGCGGATAAGCTGCCGCGCGCGTTCCAGCATGCGTCCACTTTTACGGTACTGGCGATCGAGCTCGGCGCGCCGTTCCTGATCTTCATGCCGCGGCGGATCCGATTGTTTGGGGCAGGCTTGCTGCTGGGGCTGCAGGTCCTGATCTTCGCCACCGGAAACTATACCTTCTTCAATTTGCTGTCGGCGGCGCTTACGATATTTCTTTTCGACGATCAGGCGCTACGCGGCTTGGTGTGGACGCCGCGGCGTATTCGCGAGTGGGTGATGGGCGAGCCGGCGCAGACTGGCCGGGCCGGGCGTCTGGCTGCAGCCGGGCTGACTCTGCTGATTCTGCCGCTCGGTTTCGCTCGGATTTTCGAGAACGTGACGCAGCAGCTGCCCGCGCCGGTCGAGTTGCTGGCTCGCTATACGTCGCCGTTTCAGGTGGTCAATTCCTACGGGCTATTCGCGGTGATGACGACGCAGAGGCTGGAGATCGTGGTCGAAGGGTCGGACGATGGCCAGCAGTGGCGAGCATACGAGTTTCCGTACAAGCCGGGCGATGTGAATCGCGCACCGAGGTGGGCTGCGCCGTATCAGCCGCGGCTGGATTGGCAGATGTGGTTCGCGGCGCTGGGCGACTACCGGACGAACCCCTGGTTTGTGGCGCTCGCCGAACGGTTGCTCGAAGGTTCGCCCGATGTGGTGGCTCTGCTCGCGAAGAATCCGTTTCCGGATCATCCGCCGCGCTATGTGCGGGCTGTTACTTACGACTATCACTTCTCAACCTGGGAAGAGCATCGCCAGACGGGGACCTGGTGGCATCGCGAGGCGCATGGCGAGTATCTGCCGCCGGTTGGATTCCGCACCGCCGCGTCGAAATAGCTGGCAGTGCCTGAATAGTGCGTTGAATTAGATTGTGGGGCTGGAACGTTCCCTAACGTACTTCAGGATCCGAAACAGAATCAATCCTACGCCAACTCCAGCCATTCCGTAGAATAGAGCATTCCCGGCTTGACCGATAAACGACCGTCCAGCGATCTGAGATGGAGAGAAACTGTAGACGAGTCCAACGCTACCGCAAAAGAACTGAAGCCATTTCAGCAGACGAGGCGTCAGCGCGATGTTGCTCACGCAGTCATAATAGCAGCCCGACGCACTAAAGGCATCAGGCGAGCAGTTCCGCGAGATCCCACACGTGATCAGTAAGCTTGGATTCCATCGCAGGCGTGACCCGTTTCAGGATCTACCGCTGGGCTTGCCCTTGACACCGGCACGTCCAAGGCCGATGCTGTATCGAGGGAGAAGTGCTTTGAAATACGGGTCCTTCGTAGCTTTCGTAGCTCTGATCGCGGCCGGCTCGTTGTTCGCGCATCATTCGACCACTGCCGTTTTCGACATGGGGAAGAAGATCCAGGTGACGGGAACCCTGAACCGGGTCGAATGGATTAATCCGCACATCTCGATTTATGTCGACGCCAAGGGTGAGCATGGTGGAAACGACGCGTGGCACTTCGAAGGAAGTCCACCGGCGTGGTTCCGCAGGGTGGGCGTGAACAAGAACGACATCGCCAAGTTCCAAGGCCAGACGATCACCGTGGAAGGCGTGCGGGCCAAGGACGGCACGCTGTATGGCTATCTGCAGAAGATCACGTTCGCCGACGGGAGTTCGCTCGAAACCGTGCCAGCAGGACAGATCCCAGAGAAGTGAGGAGGACGGCCATGAACCTACGATTCTTAAGTGCGGTTTCGGCGGGACTTCTGCTCGTGGGACTTGTGGCTGCGCAGCAACCCGCTAAGCCGAAGCGCACCGCGGATGGGCATCCCGATCTGAGCGGGCTATGGGCGTATGCCGTGGACCTGCCGTCGGGTGGGATCAAGCGGCAAGCCGACGGGAAGGTCATCGTCCAACAGGCGGACTTGAGCAATCGCCGAGCGCCCAAGGGCGAGGTGAAAGGCGCGCTGCCATTCACGGCGGCTCCGGCGTACAAGCCCGAGTTCCAGGCCAAGGTGAAGGATCTGATCGATCACGAAAGCCGGACCGACCCTGTATTTTACTGTGGTAGGCCAGGGGTGCCGCGCATCGGACCGCCGCGCAAGATCGTGCAACTGCCGAACGAAATAATCTTCCTGTATGAGGACATGTCGGGCGATACGTATCGCGTGATTCCGACCGATGGCCGCAAGCATCGCGAGGATGCGAATCCGGGCGCTTATGGCGATTCCATCGCGCACTGGGACGGCGACACGCTGGTGGTGGACGTAACGAATTTCGACGACAACACCTGGTTCGGGGAGAACGGCTATTTCCACACCGACGCGATGCACGTGACCGAGCGGCTGTGGCTGGACGCGAACAATAACCTTGTGTGGCAGGCGATTGTGGACGATCCCAAGGTGCTGGCTCAGCCGTGGACGGTCACGCCTCGCGTGGTGAAGCCGACGACTGAGCCTCTGGAAGAATCGCCGCGCTGCATCGAAGACGATGCGCATCGGCTGCTGAACGACGATCATCACGGGCAGCGATAGACATGTGTGGCTGCGCCGGCATGCGGCGCGTCACGCTGACAACAGGCGGCCTTTGGGTTCAGGGATCGGGCGTCCAAGTTCCTTGGCTGTTTCGATCCACTCCGCGATCACCGTTTCCGCATTCGCAAGAGCTTCCTGGCGCGTAGACCCGTCGGCAAAGCAGCCGGCCAGTTCGGGGACATCCGCAATAAAGGCCTGGTCCTCTTCGCTCCAGTAGAGAATGATTTCGTACTTCGTCATCCCGCCTCTTCTTCAGTCTATGTCAACCAGTCTATATCGAATGAGCACTCTTCGGACCTGTTTGATCTGGTACGGCTTGGCGAGGCCGCGTCGGGGCTGAAGATTTAGGATCTCTTCAACTCCATCGCGCGTGAAAATGTGGTGGCTTCCTCTAACCCGCTCGACAAAGCCAAGCCGCAGAAGGGCACCACGCAAGTCGCTGAAGCCGATATTCGCGTCGGAACTGCCTCGCAGAACTCGCGAAAGAAGAGACTCGCCCACCGCATAGATATGTGCGTGCGGTGAGAGTAAAATCTCACTACCTCGGGCCGTAGTGCGGGACCGGGCGCCCGACCTCTAACGCTCCCAGATCCGGGGCGCGGCCGGTGAAATCGTCGTTCACTCCGGTGAGCCGCACGGCAGCGTCCACCGCCGCCGATCCGGGGCGAAGCTGGAAATCGAAATCCGCAGGCTTGTAGAGCGTCCGGAGGTCGGGACCAGGGGGCGTTACCTTCTGGAAAACATCGTAATCGATGATTACGCTGTGGCGATCCTGGCCGGTGGCTTCGCTGTATTCCTTGAGCGTCTTAAAACGCCTGCGCTCGCGCGACTTGGCTTCGAGCTGGTTCTGCTGTTGCATTGCCAGCGCGCCCATCTCTCCGGGGAAAAGCGCGCGGACCGAAAACGGCGGCGTGCTCCACTCGAAGGAATATTCGGCGCCTTCGTTTGGACGGAAACCGTTGTAATCCGAACTCGAGTAGTTGGTATTGGATTCGATGGAGAAGATCCCGGGGTTCTGGCTCTTTCCCAGGATCAGATTGTTGCGGAAGTGAAGGTTCGAAGTTGCGAGCAACATGGGCTCGACCGGCGCCAGGAACGTGTTGTGATAAACCACGATGCCGGCCGCCGATGCGGTGAGCTTCAAGGCTCCTCCCTCGGGCGAATCGTACACGATGTTGCGGATGAAGTACACCGGACCGCCGAACATCGGCTGCACGCTGAGCGCGCGGTTCCCGTTATTGAAGCAGCGATTGCGAAAGACACGGATATTGTGCGCGCCGCCGTCCGTCTCGATGCAGTTATCCTCGACGTTGGTCACGTCGTTGTTGTAGAAATCGATCGAAACCGGCAGGCGGTCTGGGTTTGCCTTATAAGGGATCACGTTGGGAGCGCCGTCCGGGTTTCCGTAAGTCGCGATATCGATACCGTCGTGGAATTGCGTCACGTAGTTGTAAGCCACGACGTGTCCTTGCCCGTAAATCTTGACCGCATATTCGGACACCAGCTTGGCCCCGAACTCCGGATATGCCTGCCATTCGCGCCCGGTAAAGCCCATCAGGATATCCGGGCGGAACTTGCCGACAAAGGTGTTATCGGCGATGTAGAAATCCTTCGATCCGGACCAATCCGAATAGACGCCACGGCCGATATTTTCGAGCTTGCAGTTCTTGATGGTGATGCCGCTCGCGCCAGTGATGTTCTTGTATCCCGCCC
>Ga0265314_10002823_pt1 | contig 17322 bp, 14 predicted proteins | sample 4126metaG_FD_203106 | JGI IMG/M metagenome (GOLD analysis project Ga0265314, IMG submission 203106) | Rhizosphere microbial communities from Carex aquatilis grown in University of Washington, Seatle, WA, United States - 4-1-26 metaG | ecosystem: Host-associated > Plants > Roots > Rhizosphere >... | reverse complement strand
CGAACCGCGGCTTGCCGTGATCGCTCGGATGCTCGAAAAAGATCCGGCGCAACGGCCAAGCATGGCGGAAGTCGCCGCACTGCTCGCGACCGAAGCGACATCGCTGCATTTGAAGGGAAGAAGGTCGGCTAGGCCGCGCGAACGCAACACCGTGTTGTTTCCCGCGCGCATGGGCATTCCGCACAAGGGGCATATCGATTACATCGTGCGTTTGCTCGAACTGGGTTTCTACCCGGTCATCTCGCTCCAGCACAGCTATACGTCGACCGATCTTGATCCGCTCCCCAAGTGGGTCGTCATGAAGATGGTCGCCCGCTCGTTGCTCGACCTCGGCTTTGATCGCAATGATTTTGCTTTCGTCTTCACCCCGTTCTACGAAACGAGGCAACGACTGCAAGCTCATTTCGCGATGATGCCGAACATTGAGAACGTGGTCGCGGTCGCCTCCGGGAATCCCGAGATCCATCGGCTTTTCCCGCACAACCCGATCATCGACCAGAAAGCGGTCTTCGGTTGCGAGGGAGAAAATTACGAAGTCCGGTCTTGGGGTGAGATCTTGCGGAAAGCGGTTCGCGAAAACGACCTGGAAACCTTCGGATCATATACCGCAAGCGGCGTCGAACGTATCATGCCGTTCGACGAACTCCGTTCCCGCTATAACGAAATGCCCATCGAATTCGTCAAAGGCGCGGTCAAGTTCGCGCTCCAAGTTGACGGCGCGACGGTCGAAGGAAAGGTCAGAAATTATCTTTCGCCCGAAGAATGGATCATTCGCTCATTGCAAGATCGCGGCGAAGAAGCCATGATCGTCGATCCGTACTGCGCCGACACCGTGATCGCGCGCAACGGAAAAACCGCCCTGCTCCGCTATGAGTACACGGTTCCGGAAGGGGACGACATTGTCCTTAATTATCGGATCATCTGAATCTCATCCGTTCCAACGCCAGTTGGGACGGATTTTTTAAATGTGAACGGGATTCATATCTTGGACAAAGGGTACTTTTACACTTGGATTGACTAACGAATTTGAATATGTTATTCATATTAGTCGTGAAAGGAGGACTTTGACATGGACGAAGACCCGGATATGGACACGCGCCCGAGCGTTTGGGCGGCAATCGATGCAGCTATCCAGCGCCGCTTTGATGCCTGTATGTTTTTCTTGATGCGCCTCGGACTGAAGAAATCCGTCATCAGGTATTTTTTCTGGGCGGTCTTGTTGGCCAGCATGATCGTCGATAATTATTGCGTGTACCTAAACGCGGGGCGCAAATTTGTCCCAAGCTTCATCATCGAAGCGGTGGTGTTTGCAGTGTTTTTCAGCATGCAGCGTACAGACTATCATTCCGATCTGCAAGCCGAGACAAGGGGGATGCGTTCGGTTGCCGATTTTAGAATGATGCATGTTTGCGGATTGATTAAATTCGTGATCGGTGCGGGACTTCTCTCGTGGTTTATTTTCGCCCCGTCTGATCTGCTGCATGCGCATGCGTCGGCCAAGAGCACACAGGAGTTCACCGTTTATCTGGTCAAAGACATTTCGCGGAACATAGACAGGCTCGCCATGTTGTCGCTTATGTATCTGCTAAAAACGCCACCCACCCCGCCGCCCGCCGAAGCAAAACGGAAGGTCCTGGCCCCCGCGCCGCTGCGTCTTTAGAACTCGTTCGTCGCCGTCTCGCCCGCACCCGTTTGATCGAAGCATTCGCCGCTTCGTCGACGGGTGCTTTTCTTTTTCATAAAAGCCCGGCCGGACTTTTATGAAAATGTTTTAGCGAAGCTTATAAACGAAAAAACCACCCCCACTGGAGGAGTGATTTTTTCTACTGAGCCGACCTAGGTCCAAGCAGGCAAGCTTGGCTTGCCTTATGGTAGCGAAGCTAAGCTTCGCCGTCATTCTTAGAACCGAGCTGAGCTCGGTAGCCTAAGTGGCGGAAAATTGGAACCCGCTTATGGTTGAGCTTAAACGATGGGCTTTATTCGGGGCTGATTTATCGAGAACGCCGATCATGGCTGGTTTATAACTGCCGAGGGGGAGTGGAATATATATAAAATAGAGGAAAATTGAGTCAAAACGCTTGACAAAATTGCTAAAATATGGTATATTTCTGCGTTCTTTCTTCTTAAAAAGAAGAAGTTGCTGAATTAGAAAGATGTGGGGTTTTGAAAGTAGATTCAAAAATCCGCATGTTCCTATTACATCAACAAAATTATTGAACACTGGAGGACTACATGGACGATTTGGACAGCATCAATCCCGATACGCTCGACGACGAAGGCAGGGCCTGGCTTGCGAGACAGAAGGAGTGGAGGCAAATCGGCCGCGACCTCCTCGAAAAGCTCGCGCCTCACCTCGACGCCCTCGATCCTAACTGGTGCGAAGCAACGCTTCGCTACAAGAAGGAGGCGCCCCGGCACGAGAACTACGTCGAAGGCGTAGTTATCGACGATACGCTGACGGCCGACAACTTCTTCGCGGTCATGAACGGCCCGAAGAACGGCGATATCGACATCACCGCGCTTGCGCTCGAATGCCTGGGTCAGGCACTTACCATCAACGCTCTGCGCACCAATGAGGGCCGGCGTGCCGTGCCGAATCCACATCATCGCATCGAGCTCATCGGCGGAATGACGATGGTGAGCTTCGAGAACTGCGAAGACGGATACGTAACCAACGTCAATCATGTGCGGCAATGCTTCGACATCGTCGTGTTCAGCGGACTCGGCGTGAAGAACAGCGAACCCTTCCGCACGGAACGGTACCGGTTCGGCCAGATCGAAAACGAAATGACCTGGGAATCGGAAGCGGGCGAGGCGGTAGGCGTAAGCTACTTCCCCCGTATCGGTAGGAATGGCGTCATCGCCAGTATCGCCGAGTACTTGCGGATCATTCCGACGCCCGAACAAGCTCGCGCCGCTGCCCAAGCTCGCGACCGCATCGCATAGAATAAACGGGGACATGCTCCGTTTCGCATCATGGCCGGTTTCCGAAAGGAGACCGGCCATTTTCTTTTCTGGATTCCCGCCTTCGCGGGAATGACATAAAGAAAAACCTTCCGAATTAAGGGAAGGTCTCTCTATGGTAGCCCCAACCGGATTTGAACCGGTGTATCATCGCTGAGAACGATGTGTCCTAGACCGGGCTAGACGATGGGGCCGGAATATAGTTTGTTTGTAGATGATCTATTTTATCGCGCTGAGTTTGATCTGTCGATCTGACCCGAGCGGGTGTCCGCGAGGGCTAGACGATGGGGCCACGGTAATGTTGAATTTTTTATGCCGCTGACTATTGCGCTGAAGCCGCATCTTTAGATCTGACCCGAGCGGGTGTCCGCGAGGGCTAGACGATGGGGCCACGGTAACGTTTGGTTTTTGATGTTGTTGATTATTGCGCGAAGCCTCGGTTTTAGATCTGTGTCGAAACCGGTGTCGGTTTCGACCTAGACGATGGGGCCGGAATATAGTTTGGTAATTTGTATCAATTTTCCACGAGGTTGAACCTCGTGGAAAAACAATCATCGCATGATTTTTAAATAATATCAAGTAGATCGGGCGATTGGCGAGGCGTGGGTGCTACGGGGGCTTGATTTTTTGAAAAGTCGAGGGTAAAGTAAACCGTTGGTTGTTTTGGGTTGCGTATACCGGTACAGAACCTTGAAAATAGGAGCACAAATGAAACCGTTCGGATTGACCGGAAATATCGGCTGCGGGAAAAGTACCGTGGCCGGCATGCTGGCGAAATATGATGACGTGACGCTCGTCGATTGCGACGGGCTCGCGAAAGCGGTCATGGGCGGCGGCGAATATCGCTTGGCGATCAGCCGGGCGCTTGGCTGCGACGCGTTCGCTTCGGGCGCGATCGACCGCAAGCTGATCGCGAAACTTATCTTCAATGATCCGGAAAAGAAAAGGCGTTTGGAAGCAGTCGTGCATCCCGCCGTATGGACTGAAGTGCAGGCGATCAATGGCGGTTTGGATGATCGTCGGCTTTGCATTGTGGAGGCCGCGATCATCTATGAAACCGGCGACGAATTCCGTTTCGCCGAAATGATCGTTGTCGCTTGCAGCGCGGAAGAACAGCGGCGACGCCTGTTCGTCGATCGGCATATGGACTTGGTTGATCTGGAGAGCCGGATCCGTTCGCAAATGCCGTCGGGCGAAAAAGAAAAACGCGCCAAGTTCGTGATCAACACCGATTGCGACCTGGCGGAACTGGAAAAACGCGTGGCGCAACTTCATGTGGAACTCAAACGATTGAAAGGGGAGTAGCCATGGAAAAACGAAAAGCGGTTTATGCCGCCAGCTTGGATCCGATCACGAACGGCCATCTTAATGTCATCGAACGCATGGCGCCGCTCTACGATGAGCTCGTCGTGCTGGTCGCGGTCGACGGCAAGAAGAACTACATGTTCACGACCGAGGAGCGCGTGGCAATGGCGGAGGCGTCCGTTGAACATTTGTCGAACGTAACGGTCGGCAGGTGCGTTGGCCGCTATGTCGTCAAGGTGGCCGAGGAAGAGGGCGCGCAGGTGGTCATCCGCGGCCTTCGCAACTTCAAGGACCTTGAGGACGAACAGGTGATGGCAATGGAAAATCGCCAGATCGCGCCGAGCGTGGAAACCATTCTGGTGCCGTGTCTGCCGGAGCTGATGCATGTCAGCTCGAGCATGGTCAAAACCCATGTCGGCGTCGATCCTGATTGGGAAGCGCAAGTGGCACGTTCGGTTCCGGCGGCGGTCGTCGCAAAGCTCAAAGAAAAATACGTCTTGGCCAAAGCGGCCAAGCACTGGGCGACGCTCATGGCGGCGGTCGGGAATCCGAAGGGTGCGGATGTCGTTTTTAAAGGCTTGGTCGCCGCCTACGGCGAGCCGCACCGCCATCATCATACGCTCGCGCACATCGCGGGCATACTCGACGAATTGGATGCTTGGGGGTCGGATATCTTGCTCGATGACGCGATCGCCGCCAAGTTCGCGATCTGGTATCACGATTTTTTCTACATCCCGCACACCCCGGACTTGCAACCGATAACGGACAACGAAGAGCGTAGCGCCGAACGCTTGCAGGCGGACATGGAAGCCCTGGGCTTGCCCGCCGCCTCGATCAAAAAGGCGAAAGCGCACGTTATGTTCACGACGCATAGGGTTCCGCCGCCGGATCATGACGCGCGGGTCGTCGTCGATCTTGATCTCACGATCTTGGGCAAGAGCGCCAAGGAATTCGATCGTTACGAAGCCGAGATCCGCGCCGAGTACGGCCTGGTTCCTGAACCGCTCTTTCGCGCGCGGCGGGCAAAGATCCTCCGCGCCTTCCTCGATCGGAATTTGCGCCCGTCGATCTATCTGACCGAAGTGTTCCGGTCGCGGTACGAAGCGGCGGCCAGGGAAAACCTGGCGCGCTCGCTCGCGAAACTTGAATAGTCATTACCACGCAGCTTGCAAGGCATACGCGCTTTGCAAGCTTTTTTTATCTGGAAATAAAAAGTCCGAAGCAGCGCTTGCTTCGGACCGGGAGAATATCATTCGTTCACTTGCGCGCATCGCTGACCGAGGCGGCGTCGGCGTGGACGCCTTGTTTGAAAAAGGCGAGCGAAAGGACGGCGGTGGCAGCCGTGAGGCAGCAGCAGGCGATCAGGTTCAGGTCTTTGTCGCCGTTGTAGCCGGGCAAATAGCGCCAGGCGACAAGCGGCGCGGCGGCCATAAAGGCAATAAACCCGAGCATGTGGAACTTGAATTCTTGAAACAGCTCTTTCATGTTCTTTTCCTTGTTGGTGAAAGGATGTGTCTGGTATGAATATGGCTTAATTATCGTAATAAGTCAAGACTTGGCATTGACCCGACATCCTTCCTGTGCGAATGTTAATGCTGTATGGGACTTGCCTTCAGTTGGTTTTGGACCACTTTTTTTTACGCGCCTTTGTTCAATGCGCTCATTTGGCTGTATAACGGGCCGGCCCAGCAGAACTTCGGCGTGTCGATCATCATGCTGACCGTTGCGTTGCGGATCATCATTTTCCCGCTCACCATTTTAAGCGAACGCAACAAGCATATTTACGACAAGGTTGAAGCGGAAGTGGCCGACATTGAAAAGGCTTATAAGAACGACGAGGAGCAGCAAAAAGAGCGGATCCGCGAATTGCTGCGCTCACGCCACGTTTCGCCTTGGGCGCGAACCTCCTCGCTCTTTATTCAGGCGCTCGTGCTCATTGTTCTCTACCAGGTATTCATGAGCGGCATCCGCATGAATCATTTTAACGTTCTTTATCCCTGGGTTACCGCGCCGGATTTTGTCCTTACGGATTTTTTGGGAACCAACCTCGGTAAGCCCAACTGGTTTTGGGCGGCGATCGTCGGCGTTTGGCTTTACTTGGAGATCACCAACGAACAGCGCCATCGCAAAGAAGCCGTGACCAAGGCCGACCAGTTCTACCGCATTGCCTTCCCGCTTTTTTCCTTTGGCGCCCTTTACTTATTGCCGTCGGCAAAATCGATCTTCATCTTGACCTCAATGTGCTTTTCCTTCATAATCAGTGCGTTAAGCAAGACTTTCTGGAAGGATAAAAAATAACAATTATATGGCCGAATCGCTTGATAAAATCATGTATTCGTTCGTGCTTGAGGATGTCATCAAGGGCATCTTCATTCACGTGCCGCCGGGCTATGTCGCTTGCGTTTACGACATGGGCCGCGGCGTTTTAAGGAAGGTGCTGACCCCGGGTCTGCATCTTAAAATCCCGTTTTGGCAAAAAGCGAAACTTTTTAACATCCAAACTTTGGAATATTCCATCAGCGAGGATTTTGACTTGAACAATTTGCGCGCCTTGGGCGACGAGCCGGTTTCGGCCATAACGCTCGACGGCAAAAAGATCGCGATCGAAGGCACGATTTTGTTGCGTTTGGATATCGAACACATTCCTTCCATTTGGCAGTGGGTGGGGGAGGACTTTGTCGCGAAGATCGTCCGCCCCACCGTGCGCTCGCGCCTCCGGATGATCGCCGCCAAATACGAACATCAGCACATCCTCACCCACCAGCGCGCGGTGGTCGAAGCCGATGCCAAGACCGAACTCGAAAGCATCTTCCAGCCGCGCGGCATTCGCGTGGAGAATGTTTTACTCTCGGATATTTCGCAGCAGAAATAGATTACAAATTATATAAGGAAGACTGTTGGCCCCTCGGGGCGGCGCGATGCTAATATTACAAATTATAAAAGGAAGGCTGTTGGCCCCTCGGGGCGGCGCGATGCTAATATTACAAATTATAAAAGGAAGGCTGTTGGCCCCTCGGGGCGGCGCGATGCCAATATACGAATGCATGCGAATCTACGAATAACGGACGGGCGCGATTTGCGCGCCTTTACGAATTAGGAGATTCGCATGCATTAGCAGATTAGCATCGCGTCGGCCGCCCGCAGGCGCCCCCATTCGCCAAATACCTCTTGACGACTTGATTAGCACTCTATACAATAGAGTGCTAATATTGTTTTATCCATGGAAAAGCTCGATACCCGCAAAGAGGCGCTCCTAGAAACCCTAGTGCGCGAATATGTGAAGACGGCCGAACCGGTCGGGTCTTTGCATTTGGCGGCGCGGGCCGGGTTGGATCTGTCCGCCGCGACGGTGCGCAATGAATTGGCGGAATTGGAAGGCGCGGGGTATTTGGCCCAGCCGCATACCTCCGCCGGCCGCGTGCCGACGGAAGCGGCGTATCGCTACTTTGTCGAGCACCTGGCGCACCGTAAGGGGACACATCCTAAGGGGACAGACCCCTTATCAAACCGGAAAAGGGGTCTGTCCCCGTCGTCTGTGTCCCCGTCGGAGCCGGACGGCGAACTTTCCGACGTCTTTGGCGCGCGCACCGGTGCAATTGCGGCGGCCAAAGCGCTTGCCGCCAAAACGCACGAGTGCGTCTTCGTCAGTTTCGGTCGCGACGACGTTTATGTCACGGGGCTGGGCAATCTTTTTGCCAAACCGGAATTCATCGAACGCGAAATTGCGATGAGCTTGACCGCCGCGCTCGATCAGCTCGATGAGATGGTTTGCGGTTTGGAATCGGGAACAGGCGCGCGCCTCCTTATTGGCGAAGAAAATCCGCTGAACAACAATTGCTCGACCGTCTACTTGGCGCCCACCGCCGGCCGCCGCGTCGGCGTGCTGGGGCTCATGCGCATGGATTACGAAAAAGTTCTTAACTTGTTAGATTCGATTAAATTTTAGGTTTGAGGTGTTAGGTATTAGGTGTTAGGTTCCGTCAAAACCTAAAACCTAAAACCTTGAACCTAAAACCTATTATGGAACAAACCAACGATGAACAAAAAATTGATACGACCGTTGAAGAGCTAAAGAAGCAAGCCGACGAATACTTGAACGGCTGGAAGCGCGCCAAGGCGGATCTCACGAACTTCCAGAACGATGCGGCCAAGGAGCGGATCAACTGGGCGAAGTTCGCGTCAGCCGGCACGCTGCAGCGGCTCTTGCCGGCGCTCGACACGCTCTACGCCGCCGCCGAACACGCACCCGAGCTGGGTGACACGGTAAAAAAGTTCGAGGAATATTTGCGCGGCGAGGACATGGCGGAGATCGATTGCCAAGGGAAATATGATCCGGCGGTTCATGAGGTCATCAGCATGGAAAAAAATGAAGGTGCGGAATCGGGGTCGATCGTCAAAGTGGCGCAGCGCGGGTACAAGCTCCATGATCAGGTGCTGCGTCCGGCCAAAGTCATTGTCGCGGAGTAGGTTACAGGTTCAAGGTGAAAGGTTTCAGGTTCCATTCTAAACTCTGACCTTGCACCTGTTACCTTTAACCTAACACCTAATACCTAACACCTAATACCTAACACCTTTAACCTATTACCTAAAAACATATGCCAAAGATAATCGGAATCGACTTAGGAACTTCAAACAGCGCGGCGTCGGTCATGCAGGGCGACACGCCGGTCATGATCCCGGCGGCCGAAGGCGCGTCGATCGGCGGAAAAGCTTTTCCGTCGTATGTCGCTATGACCAAGGACGGTCAGCTCCTTGTTGGCGAGCCGGCGCGCCGCCAAGCGGTCGCCAATCCGGAAGGCACCGTTTACGCGGCCAAGCGCAAAATGGGCACCAGCGAAAAGATCATGATGGCCGGCAAAGAATATACGCCGGAGCAAATTTCGGCTTTCATTCTCCAGAAGATCAAGCGCGACGCCGAAGCGTATTTGGGCGAACCGGTCGCCAAAGCCGTCATCACCGTGCCGGCTTACTTCAACGACGCCCAGCGCCAAGCGACCAAAGACGCGGGCGCGATCGCCGGGCTGGAAGTCGTGCGCATTGTTAACGAGCCGACCGCAGCGGCGCTCTCTTACGGACTCGACAAGACCGGCAAGGACCAGACCATCCTCGTCTTCGACTTGGGCGGCGGAACGCTCGACGTGACCATCATGAAATTCGGCGGCGGCGTCTTCGAGGTCATCTCGACCTCCGGCGACACCAAGCTGGGCGGCACCGACATGGACAACGCGCTCATCGGCTATTTGACCTCCGAATTCAAGAAAGAAAGCGGGATCGATATTTCCGCCGACAAGATGGCGCTCATTCGCCTTAAGGAAGCGGCGGAAAAAGCCAAGATCGAATTGTCGACCGTGCTTGAGACCGAACTCAATCTGCCGTTCATCACCGCCGACGCGAGCGGCCCGAAGCACCTCACGATGAAACTCACGCGCGCCAAGCTGGAAGAATTGGTCGCGCCGACGATCAACCGCTGCCAGCATCCGCTGGAGCAGGCCATCGCCGACGCGAAACTCACGCCGGACAAAATTGGCGCCGTCATCATGGTCGGCGGCCCGACGCGCATGCCGATCGTTTCCAACTTTGTCGAAAAATACATGGGCAAGAAGGTGGAGCGCGGCGTTGATCCGATGGAGTGCGTCGCCAAAGGCGCGGCCATCCAGGGCGCGATCCTCGCGGGCGACGTCAAAGACGTGCTGCTTTTGGACGTGACGCCGCTCACTTTGGGCATTGAAACGATGGGCGGAGTTTCGACGCCGCTCATCAACCGCAACACGACCATCCCGACCTCGAAGAGCCAGGTGTTCTCGACGGCCGCCGACAATCAGCCGTCGGTCGAGGTGCATGTGCTCCAGGGCGAGCGCTCGATGGCCGCCGACAACCGCACGCTCGGCAAGTTCATGCTCGACGGAATTCCGCCCGCCCCCCGCGGCGTGCCGCAGGTTGAAGTGACGTTCGACATTGACGCGAACGGCATTCTTAAGGTCATGGCCAAGGACAAGGCCTCCGGCAAGAGCCAAGACATCACGATCACCGCGAGCTCGGCGCTCTCCAAAGAAGAGATCGACCGCATGCAAAAGGAAGCGCAAGCGCACGCCGAGGATGATCGCAAGAAAAAAGAAATGATCGAGTTGCGCAACCAGGCCGACTCGACCGTGTACCAGACGGAAAAGACGATCAAAGAATTCGGCGACAAGGTTCCGGCCGACATTAAAAAGCAAGTCGAAGAAAAACTCGCCGCCGTCAAAACGGCCAAGGACGGCAACGACACCGCCGCGCTCAAGAAAGCTCTTGATGAACTTTCCGAGACCGTGCAGAAGATCGGTTCCGAACTCTACAAGAACAAAGAACAAGCCGCCCCGACCCAAGCCGGCGACCCTTCCGCCGACGTCAAGAAAGATGATGGGGGAGTTGTTGAAGGGGAAATTGTTGATGAGAAGAAATAAAAATGTAATTTCTCGACAAGCTCGAAAGCTGCTTCTCGACTCGCTCTGCTCGCTCGAATGATATTAAAAAAATATTATTCGAGCGAGGCCGCAGCCGAGTCGAGAATTACCAAAGCGCCAAAGACATCATCGGTCGTAAAAGGTAATTTCTCGACAAGCTCGAAAGCCGCTTCTTGACTGCGCTCGCGCGGCTCGCTTGCTCGAATAGTAAATTATATTCTTCGAGCGAGCCGACGCGAGTCGAGAAGTACAATAATGTTATCGTTTGAAATAATGTAATTCTCGACTACGCTATCGCTCCGCTCGAATAATATATACTTTATATATGCAACCTTGGCGGTGGTACGTCTACATCATCGAATGCGAAGATGGAATGTATTACACAGGAATGACATGGAACATTCCCAATCGCTGGGAACAACACGTGTCGTTAATGGGTTCCAAATATACAAGTCAGCATAAACCGAAAAAGATGGTCTATGTCGAAGAGCATGAAGATCTTGAGACGGCGCGATATCGTGAGAAACAAATAAAAGACTGGAGCCAAGCAAAGAAAAGAAAATTGATCAGCGGGGAGTGGGGGAAGGAGTGGACGAAATAAAAATGTAATTCTCGACCGCGCTCGCATCGGCTCGCTTGCTCGAATAATAAAAGCTTATGAAATTTATAAAAAAATACCTAATTAAAATTTTTATCGTCACAGTTGCTGTTCCCGCTGCGACAACCGGTGTTTTATGCATTTTGTTATTTTATCTAAACGGTCGGTTCGATCAGTTTTGGCCGCTATCTGAATATGTTTTTGTTCTGACGCTCGTATTGTTTCACCTTACTTTGCTCGATTCGGTTGTTACTACATTATTAAATATTATCTCTAAAAGGAACTCCCTAATTGTGTATTTAGGAAATGTCCTGCCACTCCTTGTCTTTTTCTACATGCTTGTGATGGCTTATGTATTGTGGGGAGGCTTTGGCGGCGGTGGATAAGGTAATTCTCGACGGCGCTCGTGCGCTCGCTTGCTCGAATAATATATTTTCATGGCTAAAGATTACTATAAGACATTGGGAGTCGAAAAAACCGCGACGGCGGAAGAGGTGAAGGCCGCTTTCCGCCGGTTGGCGTTGGAGCATCATCCGGACCGCGGCGGAAACCCGGAAAAATTCAAAGAAGCGAACGAAGCTTATCAGGTCCTCTCCGACGCGGCGAAGCGCTCGCAATACGACCGTTACGGTTCGGTTCCGGAAAACGGGGCCGGCGGCTTCGGCGGCGGGCAAGGGTTCAACGGCCAAGGTTTTGGCGAGCAAGGGTTCAACATTAACATGGAAGACCTGGGTGACATGTTCGGCGGCTTTGGCGATCTTTTTGGCGGCGGCGCAACGCGCGAACGCACGCCAGTCGGACGCGACATCCAAATTGACGCCAAGATCGATTTTCATGAAGCGGTTTTTGGCACGGATTTTTCCGCGGAAATAATGAAGCAGGTAAAATGTTCGCACTGCATCGGGACCGGCGGCGAACCGGGGAGCAAAAAAACAACTTGCCCGACCTGCCATGGCGAAGGCCGTGTAGCGCAAAACCGCAACACGATGTTCGGCGTCTTTCAAACCGTCGGCACTTGTCCGGCTTGCCGCGGCGTCGGTGATAAGTACGACAAGGCTTGTTCGGCTTGCAGCGGCAGCGGCGTGGTGCGTGAGCGGCAAGCGATCAAGGTGCGAATTCCGGCCGGCATTGACGATGGAAACACGATCAGGGTTTCCGGCGGCGGTGAAGCCGGCGAACGCGGCGCGGCCTCGGGCGATCTTTATGTGAAGGTGCGGGTCAAAGCCGATCCCAAGTTCGACCGGCACGGCGAAAATATTTTGACCGAGCTCGGCGTCGGCTTTGCCGACGCGGCTTTGGGCACGGCCTTGCCGGTGGAAACCGTTGACGGCCAGGTCGAATTAAAGATACCCGCAGGCACACAACCCGGAACTGTGATAAAATTAAAAGGACGCGGCGTCCCGCGACTGCGGAGCGACGGCCGCGGCGACCAGCTCGTCACTGTTAACATCGAAGTGCCGAAGAAGCTGACGAAGAAACAGAAACAGCTTTTGGAAGAGTTGCGGAACGCGTGGTAGTGATCGCATCAACCTGTCGGAGGCAACCTCACCCTACCCTCTCCTTGACTAAGGAGAGGGGACGGAACGGATACGCCTCCTCTCCTTTTTCAAGGAGAGGATATGGTGAGGTCGGCGTCGTAAAAAGCTAACAAGCTACAAAATAAAACCATGCGCGAATTCTTTTCCTACTTCAATCCGTCCAGTCCGACTTGGGATATTTTTATCATCATATTTTTCGTGATCGCCACCTTCCTTTACGGGCTCACCCTCGGGCGGGCGCGGGTGGTTGTGCAGATCGTCTCGTCGTACATGACGATGGCCCTGCTTTCGGCGGCGCCGTTCCTCGGCAAGCTTGAAGCGCGGACGCCGTTGAACCATACGGTGTTCTATCTTGCGGCTTTTATGACGGTCTTCGTCCTGCTGTTCTTGCTGCTCTCAAAGAGCGCTTTTCATCAGCATCTTTCCGAAGGACGAGGCGGTTGGGGCGACGTGCTTATCCTCTCGGTCGTGCAAATAGGTTTTCTCACCTCGATCGTGCTCTCATCAATGTCCGGTTTCGCCCTCGGACATCTTTCCGGCGTCACGCAGATCGTTTTTTCCAAACAGCCGGCGCCCTTCATTTGGACCGTCCTGCCGATCGGCGCCTTGGTCATGATCAGGGGGAAGAAGGAAAAGAAGTAACGGTTTGAATATCGAATGTCGAATGGCTAATTTCGAATGTCGAATTCCACGACCGGACGACGGCTGGGTCGCGGTCATGTCGGAGAATACAGGCGCATCCAGCCCACTTGCATCATAATATATACATTGCGGCCACGCAGCTTTGCCGCCGACCTCACCCTACCCTCTCCTTGATTAAGGAGAGGGGTTGGATACGGACCCCTTCTCCTCATTCGAGGAGAAGGTCGGGATGAGGTCGGCGGCATTTCTCCGAAGTAACGCCTGAAGAAGACGTCGCAACATCGTGAAAAACATTTTCTTGGACCGCTTATCCGATCAACTAAAAATACCGCCAGCGGCGGTATTTTTAGTTGATCGATCAATGATTACTTGGTCTGCGGAACCGGGGGCGGCAAGACGGGGGCGCCGGTCGCCGGGATCTGGGTCATGTCGATGTTTCCTTTCGACACGGCGTCAAAGCTGACCTGGGTCGCATTGATCGTCGCGGCGTCCTTGATGTTGTCGGCGGCCGTAATCGTTACGATCATGCCGATCTTGATGTCACTCAACGAGGCGGTCTTCTCGGTAAACGGAGGCGGCGGAACAGAGGGCTTCTTCGAGGCGATATTTTCTTGGAACGCTTTCATGGCGGCGTTCAATTCATCGGGGGTAAGAGCAACGCGGATCGTGATCTTCGTTTGATCGTTAACCACGATCGTGCGCTCCGACGGACCTTGCGCATCCAGCGGGTTCATTGAAACCGGATTCGCCGTGATGATGAAACGATCGGTGCCAACCGATTTTACTGTGCCGGAAATGGACGTGACCTGGTCGGGGCTCACGGGAACAATGCCGCTGTCCTTTAATTTCTTTTTCGCTTCGGCAATGCCGGCGGCGTAACCGGTGGCATAGCTTCCGCCGCCCAAACTTAGGATGGAGGCGTTATTGCTTCGGCTCGCGCCCCAAGCGTAACCGACGATGAGTAAGGCGACGGCAGCCACGGCGGCCACGGCTATCCACATGGTTTTTATCCCATTCATATTAAATGGCGTTATATTAAGTTGGCCATTATATCACATTATAAAAAAATTTACGCAGTGAAATATTTTTGTGGATAACTTTACTCGTCAATAATGTGTGCGTTGGCCAATTTGTGTTAAAATATGAGTGACTAACAAAAGTCCTATGACCAAACAGTTTTTAAGCAAGCGTTTTGGACCGAAGCGGTCCAACAGCGCTTTTCTAATTTTCCGCGCGGCGGCGGTCGCTTTGGTCGTGGGTACGTTCACAATTTTTGGATTCTCCGTTAAAAATAGTTTGGCCTTGTCTTGGGCCGAGCCGAGCGTCGCGCCGCCGGACATGACGGGGATCAATGGTCCGGTTTGGGCACAAAACGCCGGCGTGCAAACCGGCGGTTTGTGGGTGAACGGCAAGGGGCGCTTTGATACCGCTAGCACGGCTGACGCCAACTGCACCGCCGCCAAGGTCTGCGGCGCCGACAATGGGGCCGGCTTCGGCCTCTCCGGCGAATCCGCAACTGGCATTGGCTTATATGCCGCCTCCGGCAGCGCCGCAAGCTACGCCGGCGACTTCAACGGCAACGTCTACGTCTATCCCGGCTTTAGGCTTGGCCTCGGCGTCGCGCCATCATACACGCTTGATGTTCTGGCAAACATCGCTAACGGCGCCATTGCCAATTTTGAAAGTTCATCGACCAGCGCCACTAACACCGGCATTACGTTGCGGAACTCCAGCACGGTTGCTGCCGCTCGCGACTGGGGCCTGCTCACCAATTCCGTGACGGCCGGCGACTTCGTTGTTAAACAAAGTAACGCCTTGGGTGGCGATCCGGTCGCGGCCGGAGCCGTACGCTTGTACATTGATCCGAGTGGCAAGGTCGGCATTGCCAACACCGCGCCTTCGGCCCTCCTCACGCTCGGCACCGCCGGAACCACCGCTGGCTCGCTCTATCTGGCCGGCGGAACAGCTAACGGAATAACTGTAAACGTTCCTGCTTCGGTCACTGCTGCATATGCCATCACGCTCCCGCCCGCCGCGCCGACAGTGAACGGTCAGGTGCTAAGCGCGACCACAGCGGGGGTGGCCAGTTGGACAACCGTGGGCGGCGGTTCGCAAACCCCATGGACTGCCAACGTGAACGCTGCCGGCTTCACGCTCCAAGGCAATAGTACGGCCAGCGGCAACTTAACGCTCGATTCCACTTCAAATGCCACCAAGGGCTACGTCTTGCTTAACCCAACAAGTGGAAACGTCGGCATTAATACCGCAACGCCAGGCAGTGCGCTGGATGTTAAAGGAGCGGTGCGTCACTCGGGTGCCACTTCCGGTTATATGGCGGTTGCCGTACCCGCCACCGTCACTTCATATACTTTGACTTTTCCCGCCGCCGTTGGCGCTTCGGGTCAAGTTTTGCAAACCACTAACGCGACCGGAACTTTAGGTTGGGTAACCCCAGCCGCCGGCGGCGGCACGGTGACGAGCACGGGCAGCGCCAACTATGTGCCGCTGTTCACAACCGCAACCAACATTGGCAATTCGGTCATCCAGCAAAGCGGAAGCAGTATCGGTATCGGCGTGAATCCGTCTTACACGCTTCAGGTCGCCGGATCGCTCTACGCGAGCGGTCAGATGTATTCCAACGGCGTCACGGTTTGCCAATCAAACGGCACCAACTGTCCTTCGAGCGGCAGCCAATGGACGACGAATGGCTCGGTCATCTACTATAACGGCGGAAACGTCGGCATTAATACGACGACTGCAACTAACGGCAAGCTTGATGTGGAGAACACCACCGGCGGCGCCGGCGGAACCGGCGTGTACGGATCGTGTTCCGGCGGCTCTTGTTATGGCGTTAACGGTTTGGGAAGTTTGGCCGGCGTCTATGGTTCAGGGGCTGGATATGGCGTGTGGGGAAATACGACCGCAGGCAACGCCGGCGTTTATGGAACGGCTTCCGGCGCGACCACTTATGGAGTACAAGGAAATAATGCATCCAACATCGGAGTTTATGGAACGGGAAATACTGGGGTCAGCGGCTATGCTGCTTCGGGTGTTGGTGTTGCCGGTCAAGGATCGGTTGCGGGCGTACGAGGCACCGGCATAGGCAACGCACCCGGTGTTAGCGGCGTTGCCCCTGGCTCCGGTTATGCCGTGTCAGGGGTCAACTCGGCCAATGGCATCGGTGTTTACGGTAACGGCGGGGGTGGCGGAGTTTGGGGAACTACTAATAACAGTGGCGCTTATGGCGTTTATGGAGAAAATCTAGGCGGCGGATATGGTCTATATACGCCGAGCAGTGCGTATGTCGGTTCCGCATTAAGTGTTGGGTCCTCTTTGACAGTTAGCGGTAATATCACCGGTTATGGCTCCATAGCTTCCAATCTAACGATCACTAGCGGTCCGGCAACCAAGGCGTTTTATGCCTCTTATGGTTCGGGCGCTGCAGGTGCTAGTTTATTAAGCAATTGGAACACTTCGGATTATTGGGGCATAGGATCAAATAATGGCGGCAATGATCGCGTTGTTCGTATTGGCAGCGCAGCCTACGATGGAACATGGAATAGCAACTACATCACCTTGGAGATTCCAGGATCGATCCTAGCCACACAAGGGTTTAACCTCCAAGGCGTAGGTACGGCGGATGTTTCGGCGGCGCGCGTCTTTGATGCCGGCAATGACCTCTATCTGCAATTCGGCAGTGGCGGCTACACCTACTTCCGCGCGCAAAACGGCGCTTATGTGGCTAATATTACAGCGGGCGGATATGCGTACATGTCTGATGTGCGTCTTAAACAAAGGATCACCGGTCTTACTGACGATGAAGGCCTCTCCGCGA
>Ga0265314_10002822_pt1 | contig 17324 bp, 16 predicted proteins | sample 4126metaG_FD_203106 | JGI IMG/M metagenome (GOLD analysis project Ga0265314, IMG submission 203106) | Rhizosphere microbial communities from Carex aquatilis grown in University of Washington, Seatle, WA, United States - 4-1-26 metaG | ecosystem: Host-associated > Plants > Roots > Rhizosphere >... | reverse complement strand
CCACCGAAATCGGACGCGTGCTACTGGCCATGATCCCTCAGCCTTGTTGGAGGACGTACTTGTCGTAGAGCTGCGCTTCCTTGTCGGCGTCCATCATGTCGTCGAGCATCGGCAAGAGCGCCATGTCTTCCTTATGCGCATGCGGGCCGAGGCTCATGGACAACTGATGTCCGAGCTTGCGGAACTCGGTCCAGCGCGCGCTGTCGAAGCCCTGCGCGCGCGCCTCGCCGATCAGCTTGACCAGCGCCGCGCCGATCGGGCGGATGATGCCGTGCTCGTAGGTGAGATGGTTGCCGATGCCTTCGTTGCCCGCGGCGGCGAGGAACGAGAACAGCTCATCCTCCTCGAAGGTGAAGTGGCGATCGACCTCGCCCGGCAGCTCGTTGGCGAGATCGGTCATCACCCGCGTCAGCGCCGGGTCCTTGGCGTCGGGTACGTCGTTGCGGTGCTGCGCGATTGTCTGCTCGAGCCGTTGCAGCAAATCCTGCACGGCCGCGTGCTCTTCATGCAGCTTCTGGCAGACGCGGTTCTGAAACATCATGGCTCAGCCGTGCAGCTGCTGGTACTTGTTGAGCAGGTCGTCCTTGCTCTCTTCCCAATCGGGGTTGGGAACGATGCAGTCGGCCGGGCAGACCAGCTTGCACTGCGGCTCATCCTCGGCGCCGACACACTCGGTGCATTTCAGCGCGTCGATGACGTACATCGGATTGCCGGCGGTGATCGCCTTGTTCGGGCAGACCGGTTCGCAGGCATCGCATGCAGTGCATGCTTCGTTGATCATCAGGGCCATGTCTTGTCTCCTGGTTTTGCTTGCGCTCAGGCTGCCCGCGGCAGGTCGCCCTGCGCAGCGAGCTTGTCGAACCGATAGGCGCCCCACAGCGCCGCGCCGATGGCGCCGGCATAGATCGAGTCCTCGTGGCTCTTTACCACCGTGCCGCCCATGTCCTTGATGCTGGCAATATCCTCGACCAGCGCGGCGACCAAGCCCTTGTCGAGCGCCAAGCCGCCGGTGACCATGACGACACCCTTTGTCATACCGATCGATTTCAAGAGTTTCGACAGGCGGTTAGCCATCGACAGATGGATGCCTTTCAGGATGTTGGAGGCGCTGATGCCGCGCGACACCATGTTGATGACGTCGGTCTCCGCCAGCACGGCGCAGATCGAAGAGACCACCTCGGGATTGTCGGCCTTCTCCGACAGCGAGCCGATCTCTTCCTGGGCGATGCCGAGATAACGGGCGATGTTCTCGAGGAACTGCCCGGACCCCGATGCGCATTGGCTGGTCATCTTGTAGGTGAGCACTTTGCCGCGTTCGTCGGTGCTGATCGCGCGTCCGTGCAGCGCCCCGATGTCCAGCGCCGCGCGCGCCTGCGGATCGAGATAGATGGCGCCGCGCGCGTGCGTGGTCATCGAATAGAAATGGCCGGTATGGAACGGCACGCTTTCCGCTTCGCCGGTGGTCGCGACGTATTGGACATCTTCCGGCTTGAGTTTGGCGTCTTCCAGCACGGCGTCGTAGGCGACGCGCGCCAACTCCATGGGATCGCGTTGCCGGATGCGCAGCGAGTAGCGCGCCAGCCATTCCTCTTTGCCGTTCTCGACCTTGAACAGCGCCGCCTTGATGGTGGAGGTGCCGATATCAATGCCTGCTGCGATGGTCATGCTTGGCTCCCGTCCATCTGGCCGTTGTGCGCCCGGCGCGCAAATTCCGCGGCGCCGAGGGCGCCGGTGTAGATCGATTCCGGATTGATGTTGATCGTTACCTCGCCGTAGTTCTCCTTGATGAGCTTGCGCAGCTCGCGCACCGCCGCCTCGTTCTTGGCGACGCCGCCGGTGAAGGTGAACTCGTCGGTGACCCCGCCCGAGCGCGAAATGATCGAGATCGCACGCAGGATGATGGCGCGGTGCAGACCGGCCAGGATGTCCTCGCGCTTCTCGCCGAGCGAGAGACGGTCGCGCAGCTCGGCACCCGCGAACACCGTGCAGGTTGAGTTGATGCGCGCCGGCTTGTCCGACTTCATGGCCATGGGCCCGAGTTCGTGCAGGCCCATGTTCATCTCGTCGGCGATGTAGCCGAGGTAGCGCCCGCAACCGGCGGCGCAGCGGTCGTTCATCTGGAAGTTGGCGACGATGCCGCTGGGATCGACTTGGATGCCCTTGGTGTCCTGGCCGCCGATGTCGAGCACCGTGCGGGTCTTCGGATACATCATATGGGCGCCGAGGCCGTGGCAGAGGATCTCCGAGCGGATGTGCTCCTTGGAGAACGGCAGCGTAACGCGACCGTAGCCGGTGCCGACCAGGTAGGTCTCCTCCAGATCGATGGCGAGGGTGTCCTCGATCGTCTTCTGCACGGTCGCGGCCGACGATTGGATCGACGGCTCGGTTTTCAAGACCCGCGCCAAAGCGCGGCGGAACTTGTCGCTGAGGTCGCCTTCCGGCGGCCGATTTTCCACCTCGATGATCGACTTGTCGTAGAGGTTGATCAGCAGGTCGTAAGGCAGCGTCACCGCGCGGGCGACTTCCTCAGCGTGGATATGATAGCGCGAGCCGGCGATGTCGCGGAAGAAGTCCGATTTGCGCTTGGCGCCGGGCGCATAGAGTTCGGGAGCCTCGCTCCGCAGGCGGTTGAAGATCTCGTCGACCGCGTCCTTGATGCCCGATTCAATGGCCTTGAAGCGGTCGCCCTGGATGTAGCCGATACACGTCTTTTGCAGGTCCGCGAGCTGGTCGACGAACTGTTCCTGGCGGAAGGCGCGCTCGAGCGCGCCGAGAAAGGTGTCGAGCTGCGTCGTGAGCTCGCCGGTTCCCCGCAACGCGCGGCGAAACAGCGTGAACTGGCCGTCGACCTTGGCTTCCTGACCGGCGACACGCGCCGCAGTCGAGTAGTTCGAGCGCGAATTGGTGATGCCGCGGCCGATGACATTGCTGCTCTCGTCGAGGAGAACGGCCTTGGTGGTGGTCGATCCGAGATCGATGCCGACGAAGGTTTTCATGGGTATCCCCTTTAGGCCGCGGCTGCGGCGCCGGCGCGCTTCTGCTCGACCATCTGGAAGTAGCTTTCCAGGCGGTTCTTGATGTTGGCGGCCGAGAAGTAACGCGGATCGACCAGGTCGGATTCGACGAAGGCCGCCGGCTTGCCGGTGCGCTTCTCGACTTCGCGCATGATGAGTAGCTGGCCGGCCGAGAAGCTGTTGCAGCTCTTGATCGAGTTGATCAGCAGGCCGTCGGCTTCGTATTCGTTGATGTAGTTCGCCAGCATGTCGATGCGCTGGGGCAGATTGCGGTTGGTGTAGACGCCGAGGCAATACTCGGCGAGCGTCTCGAGCGGATTGTCGGGATCGTGGCGGAAGCCGAGATCGTAGACGCCGCCGACCTTGGTGTAGCTCGAAGCCACCACCACCGCGCCTTCGTCGTAGAACATCTTCCAGAACTGGCGGAAGTTGGTGTAGTTCGGCGGGCCTTCGACCACGAGCCGGTATTTCTCCTTGCCCATGTCACCGTCCGGCGTCACCGGCCCCAGCCCCTTGGCAATGCGCTCCTCGACCTCGGCGCGCAGGAAGCTGTAGTAATCGATCGCATCCTGGGTGCCGCGGAAGGCGCCGAACATCGGACCGATGTAGTAGATGCCGCCGAAATAGGCGTCGATCGGCGACGGCTTGGTCTTGGCGCTCTGCAGCACCTTGACCAGATCGTCCTCGGCCTTGACCGACTTCTTGAGATATTCGCGCAGCCGGTCGATGTCGAACTTGACACCCGAGACACGCTCCAGCTTCGGGATGACCTCTTCCTTCAGCTGCTTGACCATGTACTGGATCATGTTCGGCGTGATCTTGCCGTCGCCCATATAGGGCGTGTGCAACATGATGGTTTCGCACTTGTACTGTTCGCGCAGCAGCTCGAACCACTTCATGAAGGTGAAGCAGCCGGTATAGGAGAGCAGCAACACGTCCGGATCCGGCATGCGCTTGCCGTTCGGGCCGATATTGCCCTTGGCCATCATGCCGATGTCGGACTTCACATACGTGCAGACGTCCTCGGAATGGCCGATCTTCTCGGCTTCCAGCACATAGGCGCCGGACTGGCGGCGCAGCCCGCTCTGGATGGCGTTGACCTCGGGCAGATTGTTCAGGAGGTCGAAGCACATAATCAATTCGTTGAGATTGCCCGGCACGAAGGTGTTGCACACCTTTTTGCCGGTCTGCGGCGAGTCGGTCAGCCGATCGAAATGACCGGCCATCATCTCCTTCTGCTTGACCATCGAATCGTCTTTGGAAACCTGCTTGGGCGCCGCTTTGGGCGTCGTGATGACGGTGCTCATGCTGCGCTCCACAGTTTGATGGAATCGGCAAAGGTGCCGGCCTGTTCGCGAATGGGCTGCATCTGCCCCGAGTTCTCGGCGTATTTGAAGGCGATGAAGGGAATGTTGGCGGCCTTGAGCACGTGCTGCAGCATCGGCCGGTCGAGCAGCGCCGGATCGCAGAAGCTCGGGCAGGCAAAGATCACGCCCTCGGCATTGGTGCGCTTGACCGCGCGCACCAGGTGCTGACCCTTTTCGGCAAGATCCGGCTCGTATTTGGCCGCCGTCGATTCGGAGTGATGCAGGAAGGCAAGCGCCAGGTTTCTCAGCGGATCGCCCTCGACCGGGCAATCGGAAGTGAGCCAACGCGTGACCAGTTGCAGGTCGTCGTCGACGACGTAGCAGCCGGCGAGTTCCAGCGACTTGATCAGGTTGAGCGGCGGCTGCTCGCAGAACACGCCGGTGAGCACGACGCGGCAATTGTCACGGCGCGGGCGCTCTTCCACCGCAACGGCGGCGAGGTAATCGCGCAGCATCACGGTATGCTCTTCGACCGGCAGCACCAGGCCGGCGCGCATCAGCAGGTAGATTTCCGACGCCGGGGTCTGCCAGGGCTTCTGCGCGCGGAAGGCGTAAAGGTCACGCACCAGCCGGCGGTTTTCGTTGTAGACCGCGATGGAATGGCGCAGCTCGTCGTCGGTAATCGGCTTACCGCGCAACTCCGCCAGCGCCTCCTTCAGCTCGACCAGTTCCTGGATGTAATAGTTGCCGCCGATCTCGTCCTTGTAGTTCTGCGGCACGTCGAAATAGCGCACGTAGACGTGCGGGAACATCATCTTCCACATGCCGGACAGGTTGCGGATCACGTCGCAGATCGACGGAAACAGCATGCCGTCGACGAAGTCGAGCCGGCCGGAGACACCGAGCTCGATGGTCGAACGCGGAATGCGGCAGATGTAGCTCTGGTAATAGGCGTCGCCGTGGATGACTTCGAGCGAGTCGCCGCCGCCGACCACGCCGAGCGGCAACATGCCGGCAGCATGGATCAGCTCGCGCGGGACATAGATCGGCATATAGCCGATGACCTTGCGTTCCGGCGAGGCGGCTTTCCACTCGCGCGCCGTCGTGAACGAGAGATCGTCGAACAGAGCCTGCGCCCGTGCGACGATACCGGCGACCTTTGAGCCGCCGTTTAACGATGCTGCCATTGCGCTGCCCTCTTTTCGACAAAGGCCGTGAGGCCCTCTACCGCGTCCTTGGACTGCATGAGTTGGTCGAGATAGATGCGTTCGACGCGTTCGATCTTGGCGCGCACCCGCGCGGCGTAGTCGCAGCGCGCGGCCTTCACCGCGAAGCGCAGCGATGACGCGCTCTTCGTCTTCAGGTGCTCGTTGAAATAGGAAAGTGCGGCGGCTTCCGGGTCGGTCGCGACCTGCGCCAGACCCCAGGCGCCCGCTTCGGCGCCACTGATGCTGCGGCCTGACAGCAGCAGATCGATGGCGCGCTGCTGGCCGATCAGTTCCGGCAGCAGGCAGGAGGCGGCCGGCGCGAACACGCCGATCTTCATCTCGGGCTGGCCGAGGCTTGCGTCCGGCGCGACGAATATCATGTGCGCTGCGGCCGCCACTTCCAGGCCGCCGCCGAGGCATTGCCCGCGCACCGCGACCAGTACCGGCACGGTAGCGTCGACCAGGTCGAGCACCAGCGCGTGGATGCTTTTCAGCATCGCCGCACACTGCTCCGGCATGTGCTCCTCGACGCTGGCGCCGAAGGAGAAATGCGGTCCCTCCGCGTCGAGCAGCACGCCGGACAGCGACGCATTGCCGAGATGCTCGGCAAGCGCGCCGCGCAAGGCCGCGATCATCGCGGCGTCGACGATGTTGGCTTTCGGCCGGGCGAGGCGCAGGCGCAGCAGGCGCCCGTCCGCTTCGAACCAGACCTTGAGCGGCGAGGTCATTTGCGGACCCGCGGCTGGATGCTTTGCGTCAGTTCGTCCGACCACGGCGTATTGGCGGCGAGCGCGCGGCGCAGCGCGATGAAGTCGACCTCGCGGCCGGTCTCCTTGGTGCCCTCGTTGAAGGCGCGGAAGCCGGCGCGCGCTTCCGTCATCATGTTGAGTCCGAGCCAGGCGCGCGAGTTTTCCTTGTTGCGGTTCCAGGCGTCGAGCTTCGGCTTGCGCAGCTCCTCGACCGTCTTGGTGGTGCAGTCAGGGAACGTGTAGAGCAGCTTGGTGCACAGGCTCTCGACCTTCTCGTCGAGCAGCGACAGATCGACGGTGCCGCGCTTCAACAGCGCCTGTCCTTCTTTCAGCGCGTCTCCGGTCTTAGGCTTGCCCAGCGCCGGACGGCCGTAGTCATCGACCACGCGGCTGGTTTCGACCATCGGGTTGGCGATGAACTTGCCGTCGACCTTCAGCGCCGGAACGATGTCGGTGAGCATGCCCATGGCGAGAGCTTCGTGCGCGGAGAACGGCTCGCACAGCACGCAGGCGATCATGGCGCGCTCGGCGCCGATCACTACGGGGAGGAAATCGGTGGCGCCGCCGATCGGCGCGGAGCCGTGTTTGGGGCCGGCCTGGCCGAAGCGGGCGAGGTCCTGCGCGACCGAGAAATCGCAGGCCATGCCGATTTCCTGGCCGCCGCCGATGCGCATGCCGTTGACGCGGCAGATCACCGGCTTGTCGCAAGCTAGGATGGCCGAGACCATGTCGTTGAACAGCCGCATGTAGCCGCGATATTCCTGCGGATTGCCGGCGTAGTATTCGGCGTATTCCTTGGTATTGCCGCCGGTGCAGAAGGCCTTGTCGCCAGCGCCGGTGAAGACCACGGCCACCACGTCGCGCGCCGCACTTGCTTCGCGGAAAGCGAAGATGACGCTCTTCACCATATCCGTGGTGTAGGAATTGAACTGGCCCGGATTGTCGAGCGTGATCCAGGCGTTGTAGAGCCCGGCGACCGGCTTGCCGTCTTCGCCCTTAACCGGGCGCTTCTCGAAACGCACACCCTTGTTGGCCTGCCAGACCTGCGACGCGACCAGCCCATGGTCCTTGGCGGCTTCGGCTTGGTGCACGGCTTCGGCGACGCTCATGACGGCGCTCCTTCGTTTGTTACGGAACCAGCACGGCGCGGCGTTTGACTTTGCCGGCGTGCACGTCTTCGAAAACTTTGTTGATATCTTTCAGCGGATGCTTCTCGACGAACTCGCCGATCTTCACGCGACCGTCGAGCACCAGTTCGAGCGCGGCGGGATAAAGCTCCGGCGGGCAACCCCAGTTGCCGAGCGCGCGTGCGTGGAAGGCCATCAGGTTCGATAGCCGCACCTCGACCTTGTCCATGGTGAAGCCGACGACCGCGAGCGTAGCGCCGTGATTGAGCAGGCTGAATGCCGTCTCCTGCCCGGCCTTGGTGCCGGAGCATTCGAAGATGATCCATTCAGTCAGGCGCAAATGCCGCTCTTTGGCGAAAGCCTGGATTGCCACCTTGATGTCGCGCGCGCTCATCGTCTTGGCGTTGAGCGTGAGCGCGGCGCAGTGCTTGCCGATGGCCGCGAGCTTCTCGTCGCTGACGTCGATGGCGACAACTACGCCGCCGACCGCCGCCGCGATCTGCGCGCAATAGCCGCCGACGCCGCCGATGCCGTTGACGATGACCAGGTCGCCCTTCGCGACGCCGGCCTGCACCACCGCCTGATAAGGCGTGGTGACCGCGTCGGCGATCACCGAGAGATCGGCGAGGTCGATGCCGGCTGCCTGCAGACGATGCTCGTCGACGACGCAAAGTCCGCGCGCCGGCACGATGATGTGGGTGGCGAAGCCGCCGTGGATATCGTTGCCCGGCATTTTCTGGTTCGGGCAGATGGTGGACTTGCCGCGCAGGCAGGCGTCGCAGCGCCCGCACGGAATGACCGCCGGCACGATCACGGCGCGGTCGGTGTACCAGAGCTCGTCGGAGCCGGTTTCGATGATGTGGCCGCTGATCTCGTGGCCGAGGCAGAGCGGCAGCTCGTGCTTGGTGCGCACGCCGTCGTAGTAATAGCCGAGGTCGGTGTGGCAGACGCCGCAGCCGGCGATCTCGATCAGCACCTCGTCGGGACCGGGCGCGCCGATGTCGAATTCCATCGGGACCATAGGCTGGCCGGTCTGCGTCATCATCCAGCGAACGGCTTTGGCACCCATGGACTGCCCCCGTCTGGCCAGTGCAAAAACCTGCCTGGACCTTGCATGGGATCATTCCGTCGGCGCGCGCCCTGGGTCCTTGACCGAGATCAAGGAAACGCAAATAAACGCATTGTAGTACCAAATTACATATTGGGAGCCGGCGAAAAGGCCCCAAAAACCGGGAGGTTTCGCCATGGCGGCAATGCCGAGCATCTCCATCGCAATCGTCGGCAGCGGCGGAACCGGGGCGCTCACCACCGGCAATTTCCTGTTCGAGGCGGCGAGCGCGGTCGGCCTGCAGGGCGTGTTCACCCGCACCATGGGCCCGCAGATCCGCGGCGGGGAGGCTGCGGCGCTGCTGCGCTTTGCGGCCGAGCCGGTGGAAAGCCTGCCCGACCATTTCGACCTGCTGATCGGCATCGATTGGCTCAACGCCCACCGCTTCGGCGCCGAGATCAAGGTCTCGCCGAATTCGCTGGTGATCGGCGACCCGCGCGGCGGCGACGTGCCGCCGGTTATCGCGGCAGGCGGCGCGCGCATGATCGAGATTCCGATGAAGGAGCTGGCCAAGGGTGTCCCCGAGGGGCGGCCGAACATGGTCGCGCTCGGCATCGCCGCGCGCCTGCTCGGCTTTTCCGTCGAGCAAATGTTCGCGCCGGTGGAGAAGCGTCTCGCCGACAAGGGTCCGGCGGCAATCGAGTCGAGCCGCGCCGCGATCAAGATCGGCTACGAGGCGGCTGCCGGACTGAAATTCGAGGCCAAACTGCCGGCGCCGAAGGTCAGCAAAGCCAAGCGCTGGCTGTTGTCTGGCAACGAGGCCTCCGCGCTCGGCGCCATCCGTGGCGGCATCCGTTTTGCCGCCGCCTATCCGATCACGCCAGCCACCGAAGTCCTCGAGTGGCTCGCCCCCGCCCTCACCAAGGTCGGCGGCACGCTGCTGCAGGCCGAGGACGAACTCGCCGCCATCAACATGATCATCGGCGCCTCTTACGGCGGCACACCGTCGCTGACCGCGACCTCCGGTCCCGGCCTGTCGCTGATGATCGAGGCGCTGGGCTTGGCCACCGCCGCGGAAGTTCCGCTCGTCGTCATCGACGTGATGCGCGGCGGACCGTCGACCGGCATCCCGACCAAATCGGAACAGGGCGACCTCAATATCGCGGTCTACGGGTTCCACGGCGACGCGCCGCATCTGGTGCTGGCGCCGCAGTCGGTCGGCGACTGTCTGTTCACCACGCAATGGGCGACCTATCTCACCGAAGCGCTGCAGGCGCCGGCCATCGTCCTCTCCGACCAGTACATGGGCCAGGCGCGCGTCGCCATCGAGCGGCCGGCCGACGTGGCCTTCATCGGCGCCCGCAGCGTCGCCACCGAGATCGACGGCGCCTACAAGCGCTACGCGCTCGCTGCCAACGGCGTGTCGCCGATGGCGATCCCCGGCACGCGCGGCGGTCAGTACACCGCCGACGGTCTCACCCACGCCGAAAACGCCAATCCCACCAGCGGCGCGGTCGACCACCTCAAGCAGCTCGACAAGCGGCGCGACAAGCTCGACACGTTCAATTACGGCGACCACTGGGCGACCGTGGAAGGCGACGGCGAGCTGGCGGTCGTAACCTGGGGCTCGCTGACCGGCACGGCGCGCGAGGCAATCGCGCGTGCAGCCGACGACGGCATCAAGGCGCGGCTGATCTCGCCGCGGCTGCTATCGCCGGTACAGCCGGAGAAACTCGCCGCCGCGCTCAAGGGCGCCAAGCGTGTCCTCGTGGTCGAGCAGACCCATGGCGCCCAGTTCCACCGCTATTTGCGCGCCCATTACGACCTGCCCGCGCCGGTGAAAGTGTTCAGCCGGCCCGGACCGCTGCCGATCACGGCCGGCGAGATTTACAGTGCAATCGCGGACTGGAGAGTGTCATGAACGCCGAGATGCCTCTCGCCTGCAAGCCGGGCGACTACAAGTCCGCGGTGAAGCCGATTTGGTGCCCGGGCTGCGGCGACTATCACGTGCTGATGTCGTTCACCCGCGCCTTCGCGCAGCTCCGCCTGCCGCCGGAAGACGTCGTGGTGGTGTCCGGCATCGGCTGCTCGTCGCGCATCCCGGCCTATACCAATTGCTACGGCTTCCATGGCGTGCATGGCCGTTCGCTGGCGCTCGCCGCCGGCCTGAAGGTGACGCGGCCCGAGCTTACAGTCGTGGTCGCCAGCGGCGACGGCGACGGCTACTCGATCGGCGGCAACCACTTCCTGCACGCCTGCCGGCGCAACGTCGACATGACCTACGTGGTGATGGACAACCACATCTACGGCATGACCAAGGGCCAGCCCTCGCCCACCACCGAGCCGGAATTCGACACGGCGCTGACGCCGGGCGGCACCGGGGTGCGGCCGTTCCATCCGCTCGTCGTCGCGCTCGCCTCCGGCGCGAACTTCATCGCGCGCTGCTTCTCCGGCGATCCGAATGAGACCGCCGACGTGCTGGTGGAGGCGATCAAGCATCCCGGCTTTTCGTTCGTGGAAATCTTGAGCCCTTGCGTGACCTTCCGGCCCGACGAAAAGGCCTGGAAGGACATGGTGCGCGTGGCGCCGGTCCCCGCCACCGCCGATCAGGGCAAGGCGGCGCGCCGCCTGATGACCGACGACGGTTTCAACCTCGGCATCCTTTATCGCGGCAGCCGCAAGCCCTACCGGCCGGCGGTCGGCGCCAACAATTTCGATCTCGCCGAATTGGAAAAGGATTTCGAGCTATGAGCAAATTGCCGAGCTATCCGAAGGTCAGCAACCTGAACGATCTGCTGGCGATCGCCTATCAGATCGAGATCGACGCCGTCGACCGTTACAATCTGCTCGCCGACCAGATGGAGACCCACAACAATCCGGAATTGGTCAAGATCTTCCGCGATCTGGCCCGCGCCGAGGGCATCCATGGCGAGGAAATCCGCAGGCTCGCGGGCGATTTCGACGTGGTCGCACACGCGCGCGCAATGGCCAGGGTCAAGCATGGCGAGAGCCCGGAAGAAGCCGACCTCGGCTCGGCGCACTACATGATGACGCCCTGGCACGCCTTGCAACTGTCGCTCGGTGGCGAAGAGCGCGCGCTCGCCTACTTCACCATGATCGTGGAGACCGCCAAGGACGAGAAGGTCAAGGCGATGGCGGCCGAACTGGTCGAGGAGGAAGCCGAGCACGTCAACCTGGTGCATCGGCTGCTTAAACGCTATCCGAAGCCAAGCGAGAACTGGGCCGACGATCTCGATCCGCCGGCGTCGCAGGAATAGGCGCGCGGCGCACGGATACCACCCCCGCGGATGGGCTCAAAAAGCACCTGCACCGGACAAACCCGTATCGGAGACGGCGGCAGAATCAGCTAATCCACCTGTGGCGCATGTCGTCGCCCGGGGGGAATTCCCATGTCGGCTGACAAGCCCTTCACCACGGGCGTCGTGTTCGCCAGCGACCAGGGCTACATGTTCCTGGCGCGCGGCTTGGTGCTGTCGCTCAACGCCGCCGGCTTCCCCACTCCCGACGTCAAGCTCGTCCTCATCGACCTCGGCTTGAACGATAACGCGGGCGCCTGGATGCGCGAGCACGGCGTCGAGATCGTGCCGCTCGACGACGCGGTGATCCCGTCCACGATCATGGCGGTGATCACCCCGGTGCAGCGCGCGATGGCGATGCGGCCCTGGCTGCCGCAGATCCTGCCGCAGTTCGACCACATCATCTGGCTCGATTGCGATCTCTGGCTGCAGAACGGCGATGTCATCAGGTTCCTGCGCGGTGGCGCGCAAGCAGCGCCCGAGAAGATCTTGGTCGCACCCGGCATCTCTCACTATAATTACTCGCTCTATTCCGACATCGGCCATCTCGTGACCATGCAGCGCATTTGGTACGAGAGCTGCTACGATACCGCGCTCGTGCAAAAGGGCGTGAACGGGCTGCATTACAGCGGCGGCGTATGGGGCCTGCAGCGGTCGAGCCCGTTCTGGGACCTATGGAAGGCGGAAGTCGAGTATCTCTACCCGACGGTGATGCAGCGCAATCCCGATCTCGTGCATCTGGCCGAACAGATCGCGCTCAACATCGTGATCCTGCGCAGCGGCCACCTGATGCGGCTCGACCCGCTCTACAATTTCCACGCCAACAGCGGCGGCGCCATACGCCTCGACGACGGGCGCGTGGTGACGAACTTGATGGTGCCGATCCGCGACGTCGGCGTCATCCACCTGGCCAATTGGCGCTTCATGCGCGGGCAGTATCTTCAGCAGAAGCTGCTTTATCGCACCGGCGACTATCTCACCCAGGACGAGTTGGCGACGCTGATGCAGCAGGTCATGGCGGATGCGGATGCGGCACCGAAAAGCTAGCGTCCGCGCTTAACCATTCGTTCACCATGTGAGCGGCCGCCGCGCGCCCGGCGCGGCGATGGCACTCGCCTTGCTCATGCTATCCAAAATAGCAACGAACTGCCGCGCCGCCGACCGAGTGTCGTTTTTCGACACACCCTAAATGGCACGTAGGACGTTCGTTTGTTTCTTTTCGAGACCGCGCAACCCGGGGAATTGACAGATGGCCGACGCACCCGCCGATCTCGCCGACCGCGCAGGACATGCGCCCGTCAAGCAGGGTTTCTGCACCGAGCTGCATGCCGCGCGCGGGCTCGCGGCGGCGGTCGTCGTCATCGGTCACTGCCTCTGCGTTCCGGCCAGCCAGGACGGGACGTACGACTACATCCGTTCGCTGTTTGCCGGCTCGACCGCGGTCACGTTTTTCTTCGTGCTGAGCGGGCTGGTGCTCGCGATCTCACTTCGAAAATCCAACGCCGGCATGCCTCAGGGCTATCTCGACTATCTGCTGCGCCGCTTCTTCCGGCTGGCCCCCCTGCTCTTCGTCACCGTCATCGCCGGAACGATCTACGTGAACTGGCTCGACCCGAAGGCGACCTACGCCTTCGCCAGCGACTGGTGGACCCAGCAATTTAAAAGCTCCATCGACCCGGTTCACTTCGTCGTGGCCCTCACCGGATTTTCGCCGCGGCCGAATCCGCCGAGCTGGTCGATCTTCGTCGAGCTGGTCGGCTCGCTGTTCGTCCCATTCATGGTGGCTGTGGCCTATGCCGGTCGCAAACATGCGCTTGCGCTAACGGCCCTGCTGCTGGTGTTCGGCCTGAACGCCTTCGAACGCTTTCCCGCGCTGCAGACGCATCAGTGGAACCTGTACCTGGTCGATTTCTTCGCCGGCATTCTCATTCTCTGTTTCGGCAAGAGTGCCTTCACGCGCCTCGGGCGCAGCCCGGCGCAGGCGGGCATCGTCGCCGTCGCGTTGCTGATCGCGCTGTTGCACGTCCGCTATTTCGGCCTGCCGCTGTTCGGTGAAGACCGTGCGGGCTTATGGACCGTCAACTTGGTCGAGCTGCTGCTGATCGTGCCGATCGTCGGCTTGCTCTTTCATTGCCGGCAGCACTTCAGCCTGCTGAATGCCAAGCCGATGCAGTTCCTCGGCGACATCTCATACAGCCTCTATCTCGTCCATTTCGTGGTCCTGGCGGTCATCGCCAACACGGTGGCGATCCTGCTGCCGCAGGCGTCGTCTACGCTGCTGACCGGACTGATCGTCGTGCTCGAAGCCGCGATCTGCATCCCGCTGGCCAACATGACCTACCGGCGCATCGAACTGCCGGGCATCCGCATGGGTCAGATGCTGGTGGCGCGGCTGCGCGTTGCTCGCCCGCTCGCCGCCCGCTGACCCGGGTCTAGTGCCGCCGATTTGAAGTTTCTGCGCCATGCGCTGCAACCTCTTTCAGACACTTCAGATCGAAAGCGGACCACTAGCCAGCCGCGCGATTTGCGGGCACGCTCAGCCACGCCAATCGCTATGCCAGGAGCGGGACATGAGGCTGTCTTCTGTATTGCGGCCGCTCTGCGCCGCCGCCGTTGTCCTTGGCTGCATCACGGTCGGCGCGGGCACGCTACATGCGCAAGACATGAAGGGAGACCTGAAGGCAAAAACCATCCGCATCGTGGTGCCCTTCCCGCCCGGCGGCACCGCCGACAGCATCGCGCGCATCGTCAGCCAGCAGGCCAACGGCGCGGGCTTCAACCTCATCGTCGAGAACCGCCCGGGCGCCGGCACCATCATCGCGACCGAGCAGGTTGCGCACGCGACGCCGGACGGCAGCGCCGTGCTGATCAACGCCAATTCCTTCGTGATCAACACCATCGTGCGCAGCAAGCTGCCCTACGACCCCTTCAAGATGGAGCCGCTCTGCATCATCGCGAGTTCGCCGCAGGTGATCGTGGTGCACAAGGAGGCGCCCTATCGCACGCTCAAGGACCTGGTCGACGCCGCGCGCGCACAGCCGGGCGCCTTGTCCTTTGCGGCGGTCGGGCCGGCCACGACGCAGCACATCGCCGGCGAGATGTTCAAGCACGACGCCGGCATCAATCTCACTTACGTACCCTTCACCGGCGGCGCCCCGGCGGTGAACGCGCTGCTCGGGCAGCACGTCACCACCGTGCTGGCGAACTACAACGAGGTCATGGAGCAGATCGCCGCCGGCAATCTGCGTGCGCTCGCGGTCGCTTCGCGCCAGCGGCTGAAGGCGATCCCGGATGTGCCGACCTTCATCGAATCCGGCTACAAGGATTTCGAGGCGCTCGCCTTCTTCGGCATGGTGACCACCGCCGGAACGCCGCCTGCCGCAGTCGCGCAGCTGATCGCGATGCTGCACGACGCGGTGAAATCGCCCGACGTGAGCGGCAAGCTCACCCAGCAAGGCCTCGACGTCGTCGGTACCTGCGGCGAAGAGTTCCGCGCCTACATCAAGCAGCAGCACGAGAAATACGAGCGCGTCATCAAGGACGCTGGGATCAAGATCGAGTGAAGGCGCTCGCTTTGCGGCGCAAGCGCACACGCTTACGCGAATGCCACATTGGAGGGTATTAGGTGACGATACGCCGTTGGGGGCCTCCCGCCATTATGACGCTCGCGGCGATAGCCGCACTGACGGCATTGAGCCTGGAGCCCGCAGCCGGACAGGCGCGCCACACGCAAATCAAAGAGGAGACGGCGCCGCGTACGGCTGGTGAGCCGATCATGGCGATCGTCTCGATCAAGACCCAGCAGGTCACTTTCTACGACGCCGACGGCTGGATCCTGCGCGCGCCGGTGTCGACCGGCGTCAAGGGACGCGAGACGCCAGCCGGCGTCTTCGCCCTCATCGAGAAGGACAAGGACCACCACTCGACCATGTATGACGATGCCTGGATGCCGAACATGCAGCGCATCACCTGGAACGGCGTCGCGCTGCACGGCGGGCCGCTGCCCGGATATGCGGCCTCGCACGGCTGCATACGGATGCCCTACGGCTTTGCGGAGAAGCTGTTCGACAAAACGCGGATCGGAATGCGGGTGATCATCGCGCCGAACGACGCGGCCCCGGTCGAGTTTTCCCACACCGCGCTATTCATGCCGAACGCGGAGGCCATCGCGGCCGCTCCGGCGCGTGCCGAGACGCTCGCCCGTGAGGCCACGGAGTCCGTCAAGGCGGCTTACGAGACGAAGAAAGCCGCCGCGACAGAGGTGCGCGAGACAGCATTGCTCGCGGCGTCGCTGCGCAAGCTGGAATCGCTCAAGAGGAGCGCCGACGCCACGCTCGCGTCCGCCGACAAGGCGCTCGCCTCCGCGAAGACGGACGAAGCCAAGGCGCGGGCCGAGGACCGAAAGCAGAAGGCCGCCGCCAAGGCCGCGGAACTGGGTACGCAGCTCGACGCCGCCAGGGCCGACGCGACGTCCAAACGCGACGCCGCCGCTGCCGCAAAGGACGCCGCCAAGGCGGCCGAAACCAAGAAGGCCGCAACCGCCAAGGCAGCAACCGAGGCGAAGCTCGCGCTCGAGCCGGTCTCGATCTACATCAGCCGCGCGACGCAGAAGCTTTACGTGCGGCGCAACACGCATAAGCAGTGGCCGGACGGGGGCGAGGTGTTCGATGCGACCATTGAGGTCCCTATCACGATCCGCAATCCCGACAGGCCGATCGGCACACACGTGTTCACTGCGATGGCGCACAACAAGGCCGGCCTTCGCTGGACCGCGGTCACGATCGACGAGGGGGACGACGCCAAGGACGCGCTCGACCGCATCGCCATCCCGCAGGATTTGCTCGATCGCATCGCGCCGACTGCACTGCCGCGATCCTCGATTATCGTCTCGGACGAGCCGTTGAGCAAGGAAACCAACTACCGCACCGAGTTTGTCGCGGTGCTGAGCAATCAGCCGCAAGGCGGCTTTATAACGCGCAAGCCTACGACCGATCCCCTCGTTGCGAGCGACAACACCGGAGCCGACGACGGCTTCGGCTCTTTTTTCCAGCCCAATTGGAACTCCCCAACTGGCAACACCCGCCGGCCGGGCGGCCAGAACTATCATTGGATGCGATAGGGCTGGGCAAGCCGAAACGCAGCCTCAATTCGCCTTCTTGCGCCGGTCGATGACGCGCACGGCCTTGCCCTGCGAACGCGGCACCTCGCCGGGCGCCTTGACCTCGACTTTGCAGGTGACGCCGATCATCGACTTGATGTGATGCGTCACCTCGTGCGCCTTCTGCTCGCGGTCGCCGGTGAACTCCGGCGCCTGCTCGACCTGCACAGTCATGTCGTCGAGCACGTGCTCGCGCGTGAGGATGATCTGGTAATGCGGCGCCAGGCCCGGGAAACCGACCAGCACGGCCTCTACCTGCGACGGATAGACGTTGACGCCGCGAATGATCAGCATGTCGTCGTTGCGGCCGGTGACGCGCAGAATGCGCACGTGGCTGCGCCCGCACGCGCACGGCTCGTCCGACAGGCGCGTGATGTCGCGCGTGCGATACCGGAT
>Ga0265314_10002821_pt1 | contig 17326 bp, 17 predicted proteins | sample 4126metaG_FD_203106 | JGI IMG/M metagenome (GOLD analysis project Ga0265314, IMG submission 203106) | Rhizosphere microbial communities from Carex aquatilis grown in University of Washington, Seatle, WA, United States - 4-1-26 metaG | ecosystem: Host-associated > Plants > Roots > Rhizosphere >... | reverse complement strand
CCTCGCCGCTCCGGCGGCGGCAGGAAGGCTTTGAGCGCCTGGTAGCCGTCGAGCAGCCGCACCTGCACCTGCCGGTCGCCGGCGAACAACTCGGCGAGCGTTTCGCAGTCTTTTTTGTTGAGTTCGGTCAGCGCGAGACGATCGTGCGCGCGCATGAGCCGGCGCACGATGCGCGGCGAGCCGGGATAGAAATTGAGCTTGCCGCCGGGATTTTCCGCGCGCACCGCGTCGAGATAAGGCGCGAGTTCCGGCGGCGCGTCCTTGCGCGGCCACACGAGCGAAATGCCGGTTTTGTATTCGGCGTTTTTGCGCGCCCAGTCGTGCGTCAGGTCGTAGCGGCCGATGCCGGCATGCGTGTCGAGGCAGAAAAACGGCTTGTCTTTTTTCGCCAGGGCCAGCGCGAGCTGCGCAAGCAGCGCGTGCTTGAATACATCGGCGAAATTGCCGGCGTGAAAAAGATGGCGGTAGGCGAGCACGAAAAATCAAACCTGATGGCAGCGGAGCGCCATCATAACAGCGCGCGCCGGCAACGCTACGGCGGCGCCGATAACAACGTCATTTGACGCCGAATTTGGCGCGGTAATGCTTGCCCAGCACTTTGCGCATCTGCTGATTGAAATTCGGATTGAGCGCAAACGGATTCCTGCTTTTCGCGGGCGCGGGCGCCGCCGGTTTGGGCGGTTTGTGCAGAGTCGGCTTTGCCATGCATGCCTATGGATTAGTACGGAGCCGGCAGTATGCGCGCTTTTCCCGCCGCCGCGAGGGCTATGCGACGAGACCTTCGGCCTTGAGCGCGGCCTGCACCTGCGGGCGCGCGGCGACGCGCGTCATGTAAGTCTCGAGCACCGGCCACCGGCTCATGTCGATTTTCACATGGCCCGCCCAGTTCAGCACGGTGAACAGGTAGGCATCGGCAACCGTGAAATCGCCCAGCAGGTATTGCTTGCCCGTCAACTGCGCGGCGAGATAATCGAAACGTTTGGCGAGCTGGTCCTTTTGCGTTTGCCGGGTAACCTCGGGCGTCGCGGATTTGAACAGCGGGCCGAACTGCTTGTGGATTTCGGTGCTGATGAAAGCGAGCCACTCGACAAGGCGATAGCGTTCGAGCGTGCCGGCTTTCGGCGCGAGTCCCGACTCCTGCTTCTGATCGGCGAGGTATTCGGCGATCGCAATGTTTTCAGTCAGCAGCTGGCCGTCGTCGAGCTGCAGTACCGGGACGTAGCCTTTGGGGTTGATCTGCGTGAAATCTTCGCCGCCGGCCGTGGTCCCGGCGCCGAGATCGACTTTCTCGAGCGCGAACTTATAACCCGCTTCGCGCAGGATGATATGAGGCGACAGCGAACAGGCGCCCGGCGCATAGTAAAGTTTCATGGCGTTGGTTCCTTTGCAAAGTAAACGCAGGCACGGGACGGCCGCCGCAGTGCGCGTCCATATAAGATTGCCGCGAACGCAAAGAGTTCACCGGTACGGTCCCGCGGCGACGCCGGCGTGAAACGCATCTGCAATATCTAAGGTGCAAAAACGCGTGCTATCCTTCGAAATGCGCGCCGAATTCACGTGCAACCCACAGGCGCGCGTATTTTTCCGAAACCCATGCTCGTTGCACCCACCATGAATCCGCCAGTGCGCCCGGCCGCATGAACCCCGCGGCCCTCTTGCTCGAACTCGTGCTGCCGGCGGTGATAATCGCTGCAGCGTGGCTCGCGGTACCGCACGTCGCGGAGCTGCCGCCGACGCTCGCGGGCATCAAAATCTACGGCGTCTATTTTGCGCTCGCGCTGGGCGCCTTGCTCGGACTCGGTTTCCGGCGCGGCCGTATCGTATTCGCCCTGATCACGCTCGGCCTCGCCTGCCTGAGCTACGGCGTGCTGGCGCGCGACGGGCTCGCCGGCTTTCGCGCGCACACGTTGTTCGCGGCGCTCGGCGTGTTCGTACCGCTGAACCTCGCGCTGTTGTGCCTGACGCCCGAGCGCGGGATATTCAACATTCACGGCCTGCAGCGTCTGGGCGTGCTGGCCGCCGAGGTGTTGTTTACCGTGTGGGTGATTTACGCGCCCGCCACGCGCATCACCGCGTGGGCGATTTCACCGTTCGTCAACACGACGCTCTTCGCCGCGTCGCCGCTCCGCCATTTAAGCCTGCTAGCATTGACGCTCGGCATCGGCGCCAGCCTCGCGGTGTGGATGGTCAAGCGCATGACGCTCGACATCGCCTTCGCGGGCGCGCTCCTCGCATTCGCGCTTGCCATGCACTTCATCGGCGAGCCGAATGCGTTCGCGGTTTACCTCGCGGCCGCGGCGCTGATCTTCACCGTCGCGCTGCTGCAGGACACTTTCCGCATGGCGTTTCGCGACGAGCTCACGGGCCTGCCGAGCCGGCGCAATCTGAACGAGCGCATGATGGGGCTCGGCCGCCGCTATACGATCGCGATGTGCGACGTCGACCATTTCAAGAAATTCAACGACACGCACGGCCACGATCTCGGCGACCAGGTGCTGAAAATGGTGGCCGCCAAACTTGCGGCGGTGAGCGGCGGCGGCACGGCATTCCGCTACGGCGGCGAAGAGTTCACGGTGTTGTTTCCCGGCAAAGACATCGCGCACGCCACGCCGCATCTCGAAGCGCTGCGCGGCGCGATCGAAACCTACAAAATCGCGGTGCGCGCGCCCGACCGCCCGGACAAGCCGGAACCGTCGACGCGCAAGCGCGGCGCCTACCGCGAAGGCAGTTCGGTGTCGGTCACCATCAGTATCGGGGTCGCGGAACGCAGCGCGGAGCTTGCCACACCCGAAGAAGTCATCAAGGCCGCGGACAAGGCGCTGTACCGCGCGAAAAATAAAGGCCGCAACCAGGTGAGCCGGTAACGGCATGCCAGCTGCGCGGATTCGCCGCATGGCGTGGGCGGTGCTGCTGTTCGGCGCGACACTTGCATATGCCGAACCCGCGACCGAACTCAAAATTCTCGCCACCGATCCGGCGCCCGACGCGCTGCTCGCGCGCCAGCAGCCGTTTTACGTGCGCTTCGCAGTTACCGGCGCAACGCCCGTCGCGGTGACGGCGAGCGGCTGGTTCAAAGGCAAACCCGTGATCGACGACGGCGGCACGGGCGCGCCGGCATCGCTGCCCGCAGGCGGCATCGGCGTCGTCAGTTTTTTCTACTGGAGCGACCAACCCACGCGGATCGACGAAGTGCGTTTGCATCTCACCGACCCGAAGAGCGGCGCAAAGATCAACGACTACGCATTCCCCGTCGCGCTGACCTGGCTCTCCGACGAGCCGCCGCTGCGCGAGCCCGCTGCGTGGGTCAAGGAATGGCGGCAGGCAACAAACCCGCAACACGCGCGCCGGGACGCTGACACGACAGCATCCATGCCCGCAGCGGGATGGTGGCTCGCGCTGGCGGCGGCTGCGCTGTTACTCGTTGGCGCGCTGCTGTGGTGGCGACACAGGCGCGCGACCCATGCTGACGATCCTGTCAGCCGGTGATAAGCTCGCACCAAGTAAATCAGCGGGAACGATCATGAAACTGACGCCTGCCCAAGTTGAGGAGTACGCGCGCGAGGGTTACCTGTTTTTTCCGGGACTCTTCACGCCCGGCGAGACCGGCGTGCTCAACGCCGAGGTGCCGAAGCTTTATGCCGAAGAGCGGCCCGAGAACGTGCGTGAAAAAGGCAGCAACGCCGTGCGCACGAACTTCGCCGCGCATACTTACAACGACGCCTACCGGCGGCTCGCGCATCATCCGCGGCTGATCGAGCCGGCCAGGCAAATCCTCGGCGACGACGTTTACATCCACCAGTTCAAGATCAACGGCAAGGCGGCGTTCGACGGCGACGTGTGGCAGTGGCACCAGGATTACGGCACGTGGTTCAACGACGACGACATGCCGGACGCGCGCGCGATGAACGTCGCGGTGTTTCTCGAAGACGTGAACGAGTTCAACGGGCCGCTGATGTTCATTCCGCGCTCGCACAAAAAAGGGCGCCAGGAGGCCGGCCACGACGTGTCGACCACGAGCTACCCGCTGTGGACGATCGACAACGCGACGATCACGCGGCTCGTCGCCGACGGCGGCATCATCGCGCCGCAAGGCCCCGCCGGCTCGATGATGATGTTTCACTGCAACCTCGTGCACGCGTCGGGCAGCAATATGACGCCGTGGAACCGCACGATCGTTTACCTGAGCATCAATTCCTGCCGGAACCATATCCGGCGCTTTTACCGTCCCGAATACATCGCGCACCGCGATTTCACGCCGATCCAGTGCCTGCCGGACGACTGCCTGCAACACTGAGTCAAGCAACGCCGAAACACCTGCCGTACGACCATGTAGCGCGCGCGTTTCATGCTTTGACCGCTACAAACATATTTGTGAACCGGTCGACGGCCATCTGATCAAGCGCGGAACCGTCATCGCAGTTGTCAAGGATCTGCTCGCACTGCTTCTGTCCAAATCTCCGCTGCAGGCTGGCTGCGAATTTCGCCCGCAACATCGGTAGCGCTTCCGAGCGCCGCCGCTGGTGGCCCAGCGGATACTCCACTTCGACTTTCGGCGTGCACGTGCCGTCCTTGAACCAGACCTGCACCGCATTCGCGCTCGAGCGCTTGTCCGGATCGAAAAAATCCTTCGTGTAACGCGGTTCCTCGCTGAGGACCGTTTTGGCACGCAGCGCATCGATGCGCGGATCGGCGGCAAAATCGTCTTCCAGCTCGGGCGGACCCAGCCTGCCGCAGAGCAAGCCGACGGCGACGACATACTGCGCGCAATGGTCGCGGTCGTCGGGATTATGGAGCGGGCCCGTCTTGCCCATGACCTTGATCAGCGGCGCGTGGCCGTGTATCTCAATGCGCTCAATTTCATTGACGCGGTCTTTCACGAGGGGTTGCAGGCGGAACGCGCATTCGACGGCGGACTGGCTGTGCATCCCGGCGGTCACGAATTTGAACATCGAGTTTTGTATCACATATTCGGCGTACGGCTGCGGCATGCCGAACGGTTTGCCCCCGAAGCGCGCATCATAAAAGCCGTATTTTTTGGCCGTGAGTATGGTCGGATAGCCTTGCTCGCCCTTGATCGCCATCATCGCGAGGCGCACCGCTTGCGAACTCGCATCGGCGCACGCCCAGTTCTTGCGCGCTCCGGTGTTGGGCGCAAAGCGGTAGGCGACGAGGCTCGTATCGATCCACGCGTTGGATACTGCAGCTACGATTTCATCGCGCGTGCCGCCCAGCATGCGCGTGAGCACCGCCGTCGAGGCCACGCGTATCAATACATTGTGGTCGATGAAGTTGCCAAAACAATCGTTCTCAAGCGAGAGACAACCCTGGATCTCATAAGCCTTGATGAGCGCTTCGAGCACGTCGCGCATCAGCAGCGGCCGACCTCCTCCCGCGACACGCTGGCGACTCAGGTAGTCGGCCATCGTCAGGATGCCCGCCAGATTGTCGGAAGCATGGCTCCAGCTGGCGGCCGTAAATGCATCGTTAAGGTCCGACCAGCGAATCATCGCGCCGAAATTGAACGCCGCGTTCAGCGGGTCGAGTTCGAATCGCGTACCCGGAACGCGCGCGCCGTTCGGTACCACGGTGCCGGGCACCCAGGGCCCGAGCAGCCTTGCGCATTCCGGCACGTCCAGAGCATAGAGCGCGCACGCAATGCTGTCGGTCAGGCACAGGCGGGCGTTGTCGTATGCGCGCTCGCTTTCGATCTTGTAATCCAAAACGTAGTCCGCGATGTCGGCGAGAACTTTGTCAGGCGCGGCGCGGACGTTATTTGACGATGCTGATTGAATCATGCCGCCTGGACTAGTCGACTTTGGCCCCGGACTTGCGGATGATGCCGGCGTACTTGCCTATCTCGGACTTGATGAACGCCGCAAACTGTTCCGGCGTCGTGCCTGCCGGCTCGGCACCCTGTTCGGACAATCGCTGCTTTATGTCCGGCAACGCGAGAATTTTCACGATTTCGGAATTGAGGCGCGAAACGATATCGCGCGAGGTATTCGCCGGCGACAGCACGCCCTGCCAATTGTCGATAACGAAGTCGCGCAGGCCCGACTCGACCATGGTTGGCAGTTCCGGCATGAGCGAAGTGCGCTTCGCGGTTGTCACCGCCAGCGCGCGCAACTTGCCGGCGCGAACCTGCGGCAGCGCGGGCGGCATTCCGGAGAAGAACGCCTGAACGTGGCCGCCGAGAAGATCCGTGATTGCCGGCGCGGTGCCTTTGTATGGAACATGGTTGATCCGGATACCAGCGATCTCCCGCAGCAGCTCCAGCGCCATGTGCGGCGATGATCCACCGCCGGCCGAGCCGAAGTTGAGCTCCCCAGGGCGTGACTTGGCCAGCGCAATCAACTCGCGCACCGTCTTCGCGGGCAGCGCCGGGTGCACGACCAGGATGAGCGGCGCCGAGGTTGCGAGCGTGACCGGGGAAAAATCCTTGAGCGGGTCAAACGGCATTTTGCTGTAGAGGCTCACGTTGATCGCGAGCTCGGCGGGAGTGCAGACCAGCAGCGTGTAACCATCCGCAGGCGCTTTGGCAACGAACTCGGCCCCGAGGTTGCCGCCGGCTCCCGGGCGGTTCTCGACTATGACGGGCTGGCCGAGACCTTCATTGAGCTTCTGCGCGAGCGTGCGCGCGACGACATCGCTCGTTCCGCCGGGCGGAAACGCGACGACCAGCCGTATCGATCTTGACGGATAGCCTTGCGCGCACGATGCGGCGCTTGCTGCAATCAAAGCGAACGCGGCGATCGCCGTGACAATGCTATGGCGCCCTATCCATGATGCCCCGCTATTCATCATGCGTAGCTTTTGAGCCCCCTGTGCTTTGTCGGAGTATATAACAGCGCTACGGGTCAACCCCATTCTGCCTCGCCCAACGTGTGTGGGGCGGGACATCTTTTACCGGCGGCAGTCATACAGTATTCTTACTGCCGAGACTGCGGGCAAGCGTTAATATGACGGCTACGCGCGGCGCATGCCGCGGGCATGAATCGAAAGCACGCCATGAACCCGATGACCCATCTGCTGGTCGCCTCGACCGCCTTTCTCGCGACCCACTACGTGGCAAGCACGCCGCTGCGCGACGTTCTTGTCTCGGTAATGGGCCGCGCGTACCTCGCGTTGTATTCGCTCGTGGCGTTCGCGACGCTGGGGTGGATGATCTGGGCGTTTTACCACGCGCCTTTCGTGAACCTGTGGTACGCGGTGGCACTGCGACCAATACCGCTCGTCGTGATGCCGTTCGCGCTGGTGTTCGCGGTCTGCGCGCTCGCCACGCCCAATCCGACGGCGGTCGGCCAGGAACGGCTGCTCAAGTCCGCGGGACCCGCGCATGGCATCCTGCGCATCACCCGTCACCCGCTGATGTGGGGTTTCGCCTTGTGGGCGCTGAGTCATATCATTGCGCGCGGCGACGCGGCGGCCGCGATTTTTTTCGGGACCTTCGCAGTGCTGGCGGTATCGGGCGCGTGGCTGATCGACAAACGCAAGGCGGCCTCTTTGGGCGAAGCCTGGCAACATTTTGCCGCGGTCACCTCGAATATACCTTTCGCGGCGATCGCCGGCGGACGCAACCAATTCAGGCTCGCCGAAATCGGCTGGTGGAAAATCGCACTGGGCCTGATTCTGTACGCCGCATTCCTGATGTTCCATCACCAGCTCTTCGGCGCGCACGCAACGATGTGATGCGGCAGGCTGCCGCGGTTGCGGCGCGGCGCGGGTAAAATACGGTCTGTCTACGCCACCGGTAATCCCATGAAAATCGCCGACCTGCGCCAGGAGTACATGCGCGAAACCCTCGACGAGCACGACGTCGCGCACGATCCGCTGGTCCAATTCAACCGCTGGTTCGACGAAGCCGTCGCAGCGAAGATGCCGATGCTGAATTCGATGACGCTCGCAACGGTGTCGGCTGCCGGGCAGCCGTCGGCGCGCATCGTGCTCCTGAAAGGCGTCGATGCGCGCGGCTTCGTGTTCTTCACCAATTACGCTTCGCGCAAAGGCGCGGATCTCGCGGCGAACCCGGTCGCAGCACTCTTGTTTCACTGGGTCGAACTCGAACGCGAAGTGCGGATCGAAGGCCGCATCGAGAAAGTATCGGCACGCGAGTCCGACGATTATTTCGCGAGCCGCCCGGTGGGCAGCCAGCACGCCGCGATCGCTTCTCCGCAAAGCCGGGTGGTGACCAGCCGCGCGGAGCTGGAAGCGCGTTTTGCAGAGGCAGAAAAAAATCATGGCCCAAAGCCGGCCCGGCCGCCGCAGTGGGGCGGTTACCGCGTGCTGCCTTCCGCGCTCGAGTTCTGGCAAGGCCGCTCGAACCGCCTGCACGATCGCGTGTTGTATACGCGCGTCGGCGACGGTTGGCAGATCGAGCGTCTGGCGCCTTAATCTACGCAGTTTGTGCCTCATCACCCAAGCCCCGTACCGCAACATTCAGGGCGCTTGCGGCAATTCGCGTTTTGCACCAACTTTGCGCGCAATGTGATTGTTACATAAAAAATTTACAAGCTCATTCTGAACAATATTGGTGCGTCGCAGCATCAGGTGGGCAAACGCGGTGCGAAATTATAGTTTTTTTGCCCGGAACTAAACACCAACCTACTGATTATATTTAGTTAAGTTCTCTGGCACTCAACTTGCGGCTTACCCGGCATGAGTGCTAGTTCCGGTTTTGGTGCGGCCCGTTCGAAGGCTGCCGATATTGCGGTGCTTTTCGCCGCGTTTTCCGCCCACGGTCAGATTGGCAAGGGTGTACATAGCCCTTCGTACCAAGGGCGATTGGGAAAACCATGAGCGCGCTGGACGTCTTGGGTTATGTGGGCGGCGCGCTGGTCTTCAGCACCTTTTACCTGAAGACCATGATTCCGCTGCGGCTGGTCGCCATCGCCAGCAACGTCGTGTACATCGCTTACAGCTCGATGGCCGGCCTGATTCCCATCCTCGTATTGCACGTCCTGCTGATGCCGCTCAACATCTGGCGCCTGATCGAGGTCAAGCAATTGATCCGCAAGGTGCGCGCGAGCGCGCAAAGCGGAATGAGTGCGCCGGAATTGATCGTGCCCTACATGCAGCAGATCAAGCGCAACAAAGGCGAGCGCGTGTTTGCGAAAGGCGACAGTGCCGACAGCGTTTATTACCTGTTCCGGGACTCGGCGCGATTGACCGGCAAGAACATCGTCGTGCCCGAGGGCCAGATGATCGGGGTCATGGGAATATTCTCGCGCGAGCATCTGCGCACCGATACGGCCGTGTGCCTGACCGACGTCGAATTGGGAGTGATCAGCAAAAACCGGATTCTCGAACTCTTCTACCAGAATCCCGATTTCGGCGCGTTCCTGATCCGCATGGTCGCCGAACGCGCAGCACTCGACCATCAGCAAAATGCGGTGGGCGCCAGGTTTGCCATGTCCGGTTTCTCAAGATGGCTGCCATGAAAGACTTCGTCACGCTGATCGCCTCGAGCAAGCGGCTCAACTACAAGTTGAACGTCCAGGTGCTCGGCTGACGATTGCGCAAGCAGGTTTGACCCTGCCGGCCAAGTGTCCCAGAATCCCGACAGGGCTCGCGGTGTCGCGGCCCGCCGTTCAAAAAAAGGGGACGCCATGCCCGAATGCCCGTTTCGTTTGCGCATTGCGCTCGCCGTCGCACTCACGTTCATCGCGGGTGCCGCCTGCGCCGATTATCCCGAGCGGCCGATCCGGCTCGTTATTTCGTCGGCGGCCGGCGGCTCCCCGGACGTGGTCACGCGCATACTCGCCGCGGAACTGGTCAAGCAAATGGGCCAGCAGATCGTGATCGACAACCGGCCGGGCGCGGCGCAGACCATAGGCACCGACATGGTCGTCCATGCGAACCCGGACGGCTATACGATCGGTTACGCCAACGTGGTGACGCTCGCGATCAACAAGTCGCTGCTGCCCAAACAGCAGCAGCCGTACGATCCCGACAAGGACCTCGCGCTGGTCGGCCAGTTCCTGTCGACCTACAACATGCTCGCGGTGACCAACTCGCTGCCGGTGAAGTCGGTCAAAGAGCTGATCGATTACGCGCGCCAGCATCCGGGCAAGTTAACGAATGCGTCGGGGGGCAACGGCACCACCGGCCATCTCGGCGGCGAATTGTTCAAGATCATGACCAACACCCAGATCGTGCACGTGCCGTACAAAGGCAGCCCGCAAGGCATCTCGGATTTGATCGGCGGCCAGGTGCAGCTCATGTTCGACAACCTGACCTCGATCTCGCCGCACGTGCGGTCGGGCAAGGTGCGCGGCATCGGCGTCAGCAGCCTGAAACGCTCGCCGATATTTCCCGACATCCCGACGATCGCGGAAGCGGGCGTGCCGGGTTACGAGACCAATGCGTGGGGCGGTATCGTCGTACCGGTGGGCACGCCGCAGGCGATCGTGGTCAGGCTCAACGCCGAAATCAACCATGCATTGCAAGCGCCTACTCTCAAGGAGCGCTATGCCTCGATTGAGGCGGAACCCGTGGGCGGCACGCCCCAGGCCTTTGCCGCGTTCGTCAAAAAAGAAACCGTGAAATGGGCGGATGTCGTCAAGAAATCCGGCGCGAAACTCGACTGACTGGAAAATCGCATGGCCGCGAATGAACATTACGACCTGATCGTCCGCAACGCCACGATCATCGACGGCACGCGCGCGGCGCGGTATCGCGGCGAGATCGGCGTGCGCGGCGACAAGATCGTCAAAATCGGCGCGCTGGATAAGTCGAGCGCCGACACCGAGGTCGATGCCGCGGGCCTGATCGCGGCACCCGGCTTCATCGACGCGCACACGCACGACGACCGTATGCTCTTGTCCAACCCGGACATGACGCCAAAAGTAAGCCAGGGGGTGACCACGGTGGTCGCCGGCAACTGCGGCATCAGCCTCGCGCACTCGCCGGCCAACGGCGCAGCTACGCCGCCGCTCGATCTGCTCGACGGCAGCGGCGACTGGTTCAGGTTTCCGAGCTTCCGCTCCTATCGCGAGGAACTCGCGGCGAAGCCCGCCGCGATCAACGCGACTTGTCTCGTCGGCCACACGACGTTTCGCGTCGCCACCATGGACCGCCTCGACCGCGCGGCGACGCCGGCGGAAATCGCGCGCATGCGCGAAATGGCGCATGAATCGCTCGCGTCCGGCGCGATCGGCGTCTCGACCGGCACCGCGTATCCGCCCGCCGCGTGCGCGCCGACCGGGGAAATCATCGAGATCTGCCACCCGCTAACGGAGTTCGACGGTTTGTATGTCACGCACATGCGCAATGAAGACGACCGGGTCACCGAGTCGATCGAGGAAACCTGCCTGATCGGCCGCACTTTGAAAGTGCCGGTCGTAATCTCGCACCACAAGACCGTCGGCCTCAAGAACCACGGCCGGTCGGTGGAAACGCTGAAGCTCATCGCCGAGCGCATGGACGAGCAGCCGATGGGACTCGACTGCTATCCGTATATCGCGTCGTCGACCGTGCTGCGCTACGACCGGCTCGAACAGTCGTCGCGCATCATCGTCACGTGGTCGAAGCCGCATCCCGAATTCGCGGGCGTTGATCTCGACGAAGTCGCGCGCCGGCTGAAGATGACGCAGGCAGAGGCCGTCGAGAAAATCAAGCCGGCCGGCGCCATCTATTTCATGCTCGACGAGCAGGACGTGCAGCGTATCCTCGCGTTCGGGGAAACGATGATCGGGTCGGACGGGCTGCCGCACGACACCAAGCCGCATCCGCGGTTGTGGGGGACTTTTCCGCGCGTACTTGGCCATTACTCGCGCGACTTGAAACTTTTTCCGCTCGAAACCGCCGTCTACAAGATGACGGGCCTGACGGCGGGCAAGTTCGGATTGAAAGAACGCGGCGTGCTCAAGGCCGGCAACTACGCCGACATCACGCTGTTCGATGCCGGCACGGTGATCGACGCCGCGGATTTTCAGCATTCGACGCTGCCGGCGCGCGGCATCGGAACCGTGATCGTCAACGGCGCGATCGTATGGCGCGACGGCAAACCGACCGGCGCGCGGCCGGGCCGCGTACTGTTGCGCAACGCCTGAGCGTTATCAGGCGTCACCTAAGCCGTTAATCGCAACCACGCTGTCGCCCGCCGCCGACACGCGCATTTCCTTGCAATACAGAGCACTGCTGCAACACGCCGCAACAGGCGTCGTGCCGCAGCGACAGATCGCCCGATATTCCGCGCGGTTCAAATTGCGGTAGCGCTGCGCAGCTTCATGTTTTGCCTCGCGAACCGATATATTTTCGGTTTGCCGCGCATACCGGCATGCAAGTTGCGAGCGCCCACCGCGTTATCGACGGAATGGATTAAGAATCCAGCGACCGTCGATGCCGATCTTCAATTTCTCAGTGGAGGAAGTCATGCTACAACGCGATACATTTTTCAGCCGCGCCCCGGAGAAAAAGCCGGATGTTCCAAACGCTGCTGCTGCTGCTGCCGCTGCCGTCGCGAACTCCGCGATCGGCGCGCGCGCGCCCGCCGCGGCCAACCCGCCGCCGGTCGACGATGCGCGCCGTCCCGCCGTCAAACCCGCCCCCTCCGGCAAACCGGGCGACGCGCAGGGCAGCCAGTTGATCGTCGGTCCCAACATCAAGCTGAAAGGCGTCGAAATCACCGATTGCGACACGCTGGTCGTCGAAGGACACGTCGAAGCCACGATGGACAGCCGGATGATCCAGATCGCGCAGAACGGCACCTTCTCCGGGACTGCGGGCATCGACATCGCCGAAATACACGGCGGATTTTCGGGCGAGCTGACGGTCCGAAAATGCCTGACCATTCACGCGACCGGCCAGGTCACCGGCAAAATCCGCTACGGCAAGCTCGTGATCGAGGAAGGCGGCGAGATCAGCGGCGACATCAAGAAACTCGCGGACGACGAAAAATCGCTGCGCATCCAACAGGTGTCCGCGGCCGGCCGAACCGCCATGCCGCTCGGGAGTTAAGCGCGCGACACGGCAAGGCAGCCGCCGCGTGGTTGGACGCGGCGGCCTAAAAATAATGTTGCGCTAGCCACCACGCGATGGCGGCGACAAACGCCGAACATGGAATCGTAAAGAGCCACGCCCACACGATATTGCCGGCAACCCCCCAGCGCACGGCCGACAGCTTCTGTACGGAGCCGACGCCGACGATTGCGCCGGTGATCGTATGCGTCGTCGATACCGGCACGCCGAGGCTCGTCGCGATGAACAGCGTCGCCGCACCGCTGGCCGACGCGCAAAAACCGCTCACCGGCTTTAGCTTGGTGATGCGCATACCCATGGTTTTGACGATGCGCCAGCCGCCGAACATCGTGCCGAGCCCCATCGCGGTCTGGCACGCGAGCACCACCCACAGGGGTAGCGGATCGTCGACGCCGGTCACGCTGGCGGCGATCAAGAGCATCCAGATGATGCCCATGGTCTTCTGCGCGTCGTTGCTGCCGTGCCCCATGCTGTAGAGCGCGGCGGACACGAACTGCATCTTGTTGAAATAGCGGTCGACGCGGCGCGGGGTCGAGCGCTGCCAGATCCACGACACCGCGATCATCAGCGCCGCGCCGAAAATGAACCCGAACGCGGGCGACAACACGATGGCGGCCGCGGTCTTCAAAAAACCGGCCGCAACGAGCGTGTGTACGCCGCCCTTGGCGACCGCCGCACCCGCCAGGCCGCCGATCAACGCGTGCGACGAACTCGACGGTATGCCGTAGTACCAGGTGATCACGTTCCAGAAAATCGCGCCGGTCAGCGCGCCGAACACGACGTGGTGATCGACGATCAACGGATCGATGATGCCCTTGCCGACGGTGCCCGCGACATTGAGCCCGAAAAACAGGAACGCGACGAAATTGAAGAACGCGGCCCAGATGATCGCGTACTGGGGCCGCATGGCGCCGGTCGACACGATCGTGGCGATGGAATTGGCGGCGTCGTGAAAGCCGTTCATGAAGTCGAACGCGAGCGCCACCACGATGAGCAGCACCAGAACGTGGAAACTCATAGCCGCCGTCCCGTCCCGCGCCCCGCCCGGCCCGCCGCGCTCATGAGTTTTCGATCACGATGCCCTGGATGATATTGGCAACGTCTTCGCAGCGGTCCGTCACCGTCTCAAGATGCTCGTAGACCGAACGCAGCTTGATAAGCTCGCGCACGTCCGGTTCGTCCCGAAAAAGCCGCGCGATCGCCCCGCGCATGACGTGATCGGCTTCCGACTCCAGCCGGTCGATGTCGTTGCAGATCACCATGATTTCGGCCGCGTTGTCCATGCTCGCAAGCAGCGAGACGGCGGCCTTCACTTTCTCGCAGCACGTCACGCAGATATCGGCGAGCTTCTTGGCCTCGGGCGTCAGGTCGCGCACGTCGTAGAGAAACATGAGCTGGGCGGAATCCTCGATCAAGTCGAGAATGTCGTCCATCTTGCTGATCAACTGGTGGATGTCCTCGCGGTCGAGCGGCGTAATGAAAGTCTTGTGCAGGAGCTCGATCGTGGTGCGCGTGATCTTGTCGGCGCGCTTCTCGATCGATTCGATGTTGTAGGTGCGGCGCTCCAGATCGTCGTGATTCGTCATCAAGGCCGCGAGTTCCCTGCTGCCGAGCACGATTTGTTCGGCATGCTCCTTGAAGAGATCGAAGAACTTGCCCTGGCGCGGCATCAGGCGTCCAAACATCGTTTCCTCCCGTTTCAGTATGCGGCGGACCGCGGGCGTTGCGCGGTCCCGGAATTGCAGGGCGATAGTTTAGCCGGTTTGGCGCGCGCCGGCGCCAATTTCCCGCGGGTTATACTCGCGGTTCCGTTCGCATAACCGCATGGAAGTGCCGCTGCGTGAGTGCCGCCGTTTCCCGTCACCGCTGGTTCGATTCCTTGCTCGCGTGGTACTTCGTCGCGATCTGGGGCTCGGGTTTTCTGGCCTCCAAAATCGGCATGCTGTATGCGGCGCCGTTTACTTTCCTCACCGCGCGCTTCCTGTTCGGCATCGCGTGCATGTTGCCCATCGTGCTGCTCATGCGCGCGCGCTGGCCGGCCACGCGCGCGGAATTCGGCCACGTGATCGTCGCGGGCCTCTTGATGCACGCGATCCATCTCGGCGGCAGCCATTACACGCAATACCTCGGCGTCTCGGCGGGAATTACCGCCGTGCTGCTGACCGTGCAGCCGCTGCTCACGGCGCTCGTCGCTTCGCGCTGGATGGGCGAACAGCTGTCGTCGCGCCAGTGGCTCGGCATCGCGGTCGGCTTCGCCGGCGTGGTCCTCGTGGTATGGCACAAGATCGACATCCGCGAAATGACGCTCGGCAGCCTGTGCGCGGTCATCGTCGCGCTGCTGGCGGTCACCGCCGGCACGCTGTATCAGCGCGCATTTTGCCGGCACGCGGATTTGCGCACCGCTTCGCTGCTGCAGTTCATCGCCTCGGCGGCGGTACTGGCGCCGCTCGCCTGGTTTGTCGAAGGGTTCCGCATCACGTTCGCGTGGCAGATGTTCGCGGCCATCGTGTTCCTCGTGATCTGCGCGTCGATACTCGCCGTGAGCGCGCTGCATACGCTGATGCGCCACGGCGAAGCCACGCGCGTGACCAGCCTTTTTTATCTGACGCCCGTGTTCGCGGTGGTGCTCGAGTTCGCGCTGTTCAAAGTCGTGCCGAGCATGGTTTCGATCCTCGGCATCGCGATTACCTGCGCGGGCGTTGCACTGGTCGCATGGAAACGCGATCAGCCGGCGCCCGAATAATCAGCGGGGTTGGTCGCCGGCGAGCGTGATCCGGTGCATCACGCGCCGGTAGCCGTGATAATCGTTGACCGGGTAATGCTGGGTGCAGCGATTGTCCCAGAGCGCGATAGAGCCCGGCCGCCAGCTGAAACGGCAGGTGAATTCCGGCTGGATCTGGTGCTGGAACAGGAACTGCAAGAGCGGCGCGCTTTCCGCTGCGCTCCAGCCTTTGAAGCGCGCCGTATGGCCGACGTTCACATACAGCGCCTTGCGTCCGGTTTCGGGATGCGTGCGCACGACCGGATGCTCGGCGCTGTATTCCTTTTGCGCGTCGTCGCGGCCGTCGGTCTTCACGCGGTCTTCGCGCGTCTTGCTGACATCGGCGTTCGCCGAGCTGGCGACACCCGACAGACCCGCCAGCGTTTGTTTGAGCCCGTCGGACAAGGCTTCGTACGCGAGATACTGATTCGCAAACAGCGTATCTCCGCCGGCCGGCGGGACTTCGCACGCCAGGAGCAGCGTGCCCATCGGCGGCGTGGCGAGATAAGTCGTATCGGAATGCCAGATGCCGCCGAAGTTGTGGCGCTCGTGCTCGAGCTTGATCACCGGCGTGATGCACGGAAATCCCGGCAGGCCTTTGATGAACGGATACTCGACCGGCATGCCGAGCGTCTGCGCGAACGCCAGGAACTGCGCTGAAGACAGTTCCTGGTCGCGAAAAAAAATCACGCCGTGTTCGAGCCATGCGGCGCGGATCTCCTGCACCGTGGACACGGCCAGTTCATGGGCGAGATCCACGCCGCGGATTTCGGCGCCGATTGCGGCGGTGACTTTGATCACTTCCATCGCGAGGTAGCCGGACTCCGGGTTCGATCGTGCGCGCATCGGACAGCCGCTGCAGGCGCCGCGTACGAGTATACCCAACACCTTCTTCGGCGGCAGCAGCGGATAATGCGGGCGCGCGCCTCAAGACGGGTAAAATCGCGTTTTCCTCGGTGTTGCCGGGCCGTAAGAGTGCCAACACAATGAAACGCGCGATGCGCTGTCACGATTTTGGCTCAGGGCTGGAAGTAAGTCCTGCAGCTTAGTCATTCTAAGCAAGGGGCTTTCGACAACATGGCGCCGAGACTCGTTAGCCGCAGGCCCGTTTGCGGGAACGGCGCCGTAGCCCACGGAATTTATATGCGCCAGTCGGCCCCCGTCTCCGCCCCAAGAACAAAATCCTTTCGCCGTGAGCCGGGGGCTACAGGCCAAAACTCGTGCCAGCCCGAAGGGTTGCAGCCAGAATCGACGGCGCACCGCAGCGTGGAGCAGGGATCGGCGCAACGCGGAGCAGGGGCCCCATTTATGGGGATGCGACCGTGGAGCCGATCATGGGCGCACATAAGCCGATCCCCTTGCGCGTCTGCGGGGTCAGATCCCGGAGGGAACCGTCTTCCGCCCTCCGACGCGCCCCGCTTGCGGGGATGCGACCGTGCAGGTGCGTGTAAGTCGCGTGAAATCGGTGCGCTTCTTGTCGCGCTGCGGGGTCGCATCCAAGCATGAAGCGCTTGGAACCTGCTCCGCCCTCCACCCGACGCCGCGTTGCTCGTCTTGGCAATAGAACGACTATTGCCTTCACCGGGC
>Ga0265314_10002819_pt1 | contig 17342 bp, 12 predicted proteins | sample 4126metaG_FD_203106 | JGI IMG/M metagenome (GOLD analysis project Ga0265314, IMG submission 203106) | Rhizosphere microbial communities from Carex aquatilis grown in University of Washington, Seatle, WA, United States - 4-1-26 metaG | ecosystem: Host-associated > Plants > Roots > Rhizosphere >... | reverse complement strand
TTTATTGTTGCAGCGCGGCATTGCCGAGTTTCTCTCCGCAACGCCGCGGCCCTTCCTGGGCGTTTCCTCCCTGAACTTGGCCGCTCCTTCGGGAGCGGCCTTCTTTTTTTGGAACATAGGACGTGGCCGCCAACCGCGGTCCCCACGGGCTATCCCGATCCCGGCGCTGTCGTGTGGCGGTGATTTACTCCGCCGCCAGCGGGCGCGGGCCCGTCATATGCAGGGTATGCACGTCGACCCCCAGCAAACGCTTCAACGCTCCTGTCAGGCGCGCGCGGACCGCATCAAAATGCGCGCTGCGCTCGATGCGTTCTTCATCGAGATACAGCGAGCGGTTCACCTCGATCTGTAACGCCTGAACCGAGCGTTCGCGCTGGGCGTAAAGGCGCGTGGTGTAGCCGCCGGCATACGGAGCGTTGCGCGCAGTTGAGAATCCGAAAGCTTCGAATGACAGCTCCGCATGACGCATCAGCGACGGCGAAGCGGAGGCGCCGTAACGGTCGCCGAGCACAATGTCCGGGACCGCCGCGCCCGATGGCATCGAATGGCAATCTACGACGATGGCGGCGCCGAAGCGTGCGCGGGTCTCTTCCACCAGTTCCGCCAGCGCCGCATGGTAGGGCCCGTGTAAGCGCGCTAGCCGTTCCTGTGCTTCGTCCGGAGACAGTTTCTCGCGATAGATTTCCACCCCTTCGCGCACGATGCGCGGGATGACGCCCAATCCGGCTGCCACGCGTGTACTTGCCTTGTCGACGTCCACGCCGAGCGCCGACTCGAACATGGCATTGTCGAGTTCGGAGGCTGCGCGGTTCACGTCGAGAAAGGCACGCGGGAAGAGAGCGGCGATCAGCGGAGCGCCGTCAGCCACCACTGTGCCGAACAGTTCGTCCACAAAGGCGTCTTCAGAGCGGCGCAACGCCAAGGGCGACAGCCAGCTCCCGGCTACGAAACTGGCGGGGTAGATCCGTCCGGAATGGGGCGAGGCAAAGACAAAAGGCGCCGTTTGCCTGGCGGGGCGTTCCAGCCGGTATGGTTCGCAATAAAGACGATCGAGGTCAGGGTCCGCCGTGTCCGGAGACCGCCGCTCTGTCTTGTCCTTGGCCTGATCCATCGCCGAGTGCCGCCCGTGGACGAGTCAAAACCGCCCGCCGGTAGGGAACCATCAACGGGGCCTGCCGATCAAGCGGCCAGACTTTTGGCGCCAGAGGGGGTGGGACGTTAACCGCCATTTACGGTTTGACGTTTATACGGTTTAGTTCCCGCAGGGCGGAGCGGCGTATGGCGCACATTCTTCTGGTCGAAGACGACGAATCCTTACGGAAGTTCTTGGCGCAGGCCTTGGTGAAGGCCGGCCATGACGTCACCGATTTCGGCGACGGCGAAGACGCCCATGAATGTCTTCGGGGTTGCAGCTTCGATCTTCTGCTGACCGACATCGTCATGCCCGGCATGGACGGGATCGAACTCGCCAAGCGTGCCGCCGAAATGAACGCGGCCCTCAAGATCATGTTCATCACCGGGTTCGCCGCTGTCGCGCTGCATCCGGCATCCAACGCGCCCAAGCAGGCGAAGGTGTTGTCCAAGCCGTTCCATCTGCGCGAGATCGTCGCCGAAGTGGAGCGGATGATGGCGGCGTAACGCTGCCCGCTCCGTCAATACCCATCAGAATATTTTGAGCGCAGCATTCAATGCCATGCGCGCGCCGCGCCAGCGCCACAATCGCGCCGAAGTCGAGGCACAGCCTGTTCCTACTCCGACGGGTTGCTGACCCGCAAACGCGAGGGCTCCCGAAGGATTGGCCGCGAGGCGGTCTGGACAAACCTGGGGAGGGATCAAATGCAGACATTGGATCATCCGATCGCCACAGCGCGAATGCCGGGCAGTACGCAGCGGCGCGTAACGGGACTCGTCTTTGCTGGATTGCTGCAAGCGGGCTTGGTCTGGGCCTTGATCGTAGGACTGCACATCAACGTCTGGCCGGCACCTACACCGCCACCCGGGCAGATATTCCCGGGACAGAAAGTTACGCCGCATGAGCCGCCGCCTTTGCCGACACATTGGGTCAATCCGGTCGAGCACCCGGTGGCAAAGCCCGTTTTCACGATCGACGATGGCCAGGAGCACAACGTCATCACGCCGGTCACCGGTCCGCAGCCGCAGCCGGGCGATCGTTACGCCATCGCCATCGGTGCGACGCACACCACGCCGCCCTATCCGCCGCTGGCAGTCCGGCTCGCGGAGCAGGGCAGCGTGCAGTTGCGCCTGATGATTTCGCCGCAAGGCCTCGTGACCGATGCGATCGTCGTGCGGTCGAGCGGTTATGCGGATCTCGACCTGGCGGCGCGCAACTGGGTCATCGCACACTGGCGCTACCAGCCCGCCGTTCGCGCCGGAGCAGCGGTGCCAAGCACGGCGAACATCCAAGTCCGGTTCGACCTGAAAAATGCGGGCTGAGGACCGGCTTGCCAGTGTCGCGGGGCGGGGGCTATAGAGGCCCCCGTTCGGCGGGCGGTTAGCTCAGCGGGAGAGCACTACCTTGACATGGTAGGGGCCACAGGTTCGATCCCTGTACCGCCCACCACCCTTCGCTGCTGTGCAGCTTCGGGTGGCAGGCCGCCCAATCCGAATTCAGCGAAGGGAGCCCTCTAAAGCCCGATAGGGCGTAGGAGGGCTGCTGAAAAATTCGCGGCAACCTCTCACGTCATCGTGGTGATCTGCACCTCGCCCGCGAGCTGTGCCACGTCGTCCGGCGAACAGAGTTCCGTTCCAGGCGACAGCAGTGCGGCGCTTCCCCCGGCCACCGCCTGGCGGAACGCCTCGGTCAGACTTTCGCGTTTGGCCAAACTCAGAATGAGCAGACCTAGGAAACTGTCGCCGGCGCCGACCGTGCCGCGCACCGTTACCGGCGGCGGCTTGGCGTAGAGGGCGATATCGCGCGAAACCAGCATGGCGCCGTCCGCGCCCATCGTCAGGGCGACGATTTCGGCCTTGCCGTTGACCACCAGGTTGCGCGCGGCGGCGAGACAGGCCGCATGATCGGGCTCGTTCGAATCGAGCAGATCGGAGAATTCGGAGAGGCTCGGCTTGACCAGATAAACGCCGAGATCGAGCGCGTGCTTAAGCGGCGGACCGGAGGTGTCGAGCACCAGCTTGGCGCCGCCCATGACCTTCAGATTGCGCGCCAGGCGGGCATAGAAATCGTGTGGCACGCCGCGCGGCAGGCTGCCGCTCGCGACCGCAAAGCCGCTCTGAGAGGCTTGCGTCATCAGCCCCAGACCGGCGTTCCATTCCTCTTCACCGAGCGTCGGGCCCGGCAGCACGAAGCGGTATTGCCCGCCGGAATCGAGTTCGTTGGCGGTGAAATTCGCGCGGCAGTCGCGTTCGATGACGAAGGACTGATGACGCACGCCTTCCGCCGCCACCAGGCGTTCCAGCATCAGGCCGGAAGCGCCGCCCATCGGGAAGATCGCCAGCGGATCGGCGCCGAAGCGCTTCAGCGTGCGCGCCACATTGATGCCGCCGCCGCCGGGATCGCGCCGCGTTTTCACACAGCGAATCTTGTGGTCGGTGACGATCTGCTTGACCGAGGCACTGACGTCGATCGCCGGGTTCATGGTCAGAGTGACGATGTGTTCTGTTTTCATTGTTTTCCTCACCCAGGCCCCGGCCCGAAAACCCGTGCCCAGGGTAAGCGCTATCTCTCAGTTTGTGGCGTCGATACCATATTGCAGCAAGAGCTTGTATTGCGGCGAGTGCGTCCTGGCGAGATGTAAAGTCACAGTCCCGAGCGGCCTCACCAGCGAGCGTTCTGTTGTGAAATAATCATACCATTTGTTTTCAGCGTAAACATTGGCAGCAGGCTCTCCGCGCTCCAGGACATTTAGGGCAAAAGTGTCGTCGCCTCGACTCATTCCGGAGGGCATACTCGCCTGATGCACAGAATCCCGACCCTCATTCTCGCCTTTTTGATGTTCGCCTTGTTTGCGGTCCAAGCGGACGCGGCCAAGGCACGGCATCACCCAAAACCGCAACCAAGAGAGCACGCCGTTCAAACAACCGTCGTTACCGCCGTGGAGGTGGCGCAGGAAGGTTCGTTGCGATCTGCGTGGGTCCAATACGGGCCGGGCGGTGCTCTTGAAGCACGCGCCGTCGTGGAAGGCGGGGCTTGCCCCGCAATATTTGTCGATCTGCATGATTTGGCAATGGAGAGGCGTGCGTCTGCCGACGCAAAATTCCCCACTTTGTGCACGGCGGTACTTCCTGCGGGTACAAAGCAGGCAGCGATCGTGTTCCCGCTGAATCATGTGCCTCCTCCGCGCGCAGACGCTGGCGAGGCTGCATGGGATAGTTGGGGCAAGGAAGAATTCGGCTTGTCTCGTCCCGGCCCTAAATCAAGCGGATTCGAATGGCTTGAATGGAGTAATGCCCTAAGAACAAAGGCAAGGTTCGACATCATCCCTCTCGCTCTGCCGGCCCCCGATCCGCAGCGCATCCTGGTTCTCGGCGATACCGGCTGCCGCATCAAGGGCAAGGCGTTGCAGGACTGCAGCGATCCAAAAAAATGGCCGTTCCCGCAAATCGCGGCAGAGGCGGCGAAGTTGAAGCCGGATCTCGTCATCCATGTCGGAGATTATCTGTATCGCGAGAACGCGTGCCCTGCCGGGTTCGCCGGCTGCGCGGGCACGCCGTTCGGCGACAACTGGCCGACCTGGGATGCGGATTTCTTCGCGCCCGCCGCGTCGCTGTTGGCTACTGCGCCGTGGGTCTTCGTACGCGGCAATCATGAGGACTGTGACCGTGCCGGTCCCGGCTGGCTGCGGCTGCTGGGGCCCTTGCCGGTCGACGCGTCCTGCGCCGCGCATCTGGCGCCGTATTCGATTCCCCTCGATGCGATGAATCTGGTGGTGATGGACAACGCCGACGCGCCGGAAACCAGCATCACCCCCGACATGGTGCCGGTGTATCGCCAGGAGTTCGCATCGCTGGCAACGGCCAAGGCGCCAACCTGGCTTCTGCTGCATCGCCCGGTCTGGGCCGCGATCAGCGGGCCGCTCGGCATTCCCATCGGCGGCAACCAGACTCTGATCGAGGCCATCGGGACGTCCGGCATTCCATCGCCGGTCGCGCTGATGCTCGCCGGTCACATCCACACCTTCGAGGCGATCAACTACGCCAATCACGTGCCGGCGCAGATTGTGGCCGGCTTCAGCGGCGACGCACTGGATTCCACGCCGTCCGACCTGAAGGGAACGGTCTTCCAGGGCCATTCCGGCGTTACCGTGAAGGATGGGCTATCGCTGCCGGGTTTTGGGTTCCTGCTGATGACCAAGGCCGCAGACGGCTGGCAAATCGACGTCTACGACGTGCACGGCCGGATCGAGCGCCAATGCCAGTTCGCGAGCGGGCGGGTGGATTGCCCGAACAGCCACTAGGGCATCCAGCCTCCAAGCCGCAAACGCGTATCATGCACGGGAGGCTGCCCAGGCTTGTCACCCGGCGGCCATGGTTAAGGATGACAATGCACGAATTGCCGTAGGTCGGGCGAAACAGTAGTCTTAACGCGCGCTAGGTGGGGGCATGTGAAATGGGGAAATACCGTCGGTGGATCTTGATCGGCAGCGGCGTCCTGGCAGCTGTCGTTCTGGCGGTCATCGTAACTCTTTACGTTCTTGGCGAGAGAGCCGGCACCGCAGGCGGCGGATTCTTTGACCGGCTCGCCAGCGGCTTCTCCTCCGTCACTTCGAGTCTGACGCCGGGTACGGCAGAAGCGAGCGCGGAGTTCGCGTTCCATCGCGTCGACATCGATACCACCCAGCCGCAAGCCGCGGCCTGTCTGGTTTTCACCCGCGATCTCGATGTTTCGGGGCGCACGCATTACGTCGACTATTTTGACATCTCGCCATCGGTGCGCGTCGCGGTGCGCATCGTCGGCCCGCGTCTGTGTCTGACGGGTCTGGACTTCAACACCACGTACACCGTGACGCTGAAAGCGGGCCTGCCTTCCGCCTCCGGCGATAAGCTTCCCGAGAATGAAACCGTTCCCGTAGAACTGCGCGACAAGCCCTCCATCGTGCAATTCTCCGGCGGCATCATCCTGCCGCGCGAAAACGCGCAAGGCGTGCCCGTCACGACCGTCAACATCGACAAGCTCAGGGTCAAGCTGATCCGCGTCGGCGACCGTCTGTTGTCGCAGATCGAAAGCGGCACGGTCGACGAGACGACGCTCTATTCGTGGAATGCCACGGACATCGAAACCAACCAGGGCTCGATCGTCTGGCAAGGCACGATGGACGTCGCCAACATCAAGAACGATTCCGTCGTTACCCTGATTCCGATCCACAACATCCTGAAGGACCGCAAGCCCGGTGCCTATGTGCTGATCGCCTCCGACGCCAACAAAAAAGGCGATTCCGATTCCGGGGACGACGACACCTCATCCGGCGAAATGGCCGTGCAATGGGTAATCGATTCCGACATGGCGCTCACCACCTTCAAGGGCGCGAACGGTCTGACGGTTTTCGTGCGCTCCTATGCCAGCGCGAAACCGCTCTCCGGCGTCAAGCTGACGCTGGTGGCGCGCGACAACAACGAAGTTTCCTCCGTGACGACGGATTCGAGCGGCCGCGCCGATTTCGATGCCGGACTGCTGCGCACCAAAGGCGGCGACGAACCGGTCGTGGTGATGGCCTATGGCGCCGACAAGGATTTCAGTTTCCTCGATCTGCGCCGCTCCAGCTTCGATCTCACCGACCGCGGCGTCGGCGGGCGCGAAACGCCCGGACCGGTGGATGCGTATCTCTACACCGAACGCGGCGTCTATCGCTCCGGCGAGACGGTCTACCTCACCGCCATGATCCGCGATCGCGTCGGCAATGCGGCGACCGCACCGCTCACGCTGGTTGCGACGCGGCCCGACGGGCTGGAAGTCGGCCGTACGACGATCGCTGGCAATGCGCTTGTCGCCGGTGCCGCCTCGTGGAGCCTGCCGCTGAGCAGCAGCGCACCACATGGACGCTGGCAGATCGCCGCCTACATCGACACCTCGAAGGACGCGGACCCGGTCGGGCGCGTGCAATTCGACGTGCAGGATTTCGTGCCGCAGAAGTTGAAAGTGACGCTGACGGCCGAGAGCAAGTTCGTCAAACCGGGCGGAGACATCAAGGTGCGTGCCGACAGCCGGTTCCTCTACGGCGCGCCGGCCAGCGGGCTGACAGGCGAAGCGGTGGCACGGATTTCCGCCGATAGCACACCGTTCGACGCCTACAAGGGCTGGCAGTTCGGCCGCATGGACGACAGTTTCTCCGATGTCGATGTGCAGATGACCGTGCCGCAAACCGACGCGGCCGGTTCGAGCGAAGTCAGCGGAACGGTCGGCGAACTCACCGACACGACGTTGCCGCTGAGAGCGATGGTGAAGGTTTCCATCCATGAGCCGGGCGGACGCGTCACTGCGAAGACGGTGGAGATTCCCATCCGCAATCACGACGTGTTGATCGGCATCCGTCCGGGATTCGACGGCATGTCGGTCGGCGAAGGCCAGCGCGCGCCCTTCGAGGCGGTCGCGCTGAACGCCGACGGCAAACGCATCGCGCTTTCGGGCATCACTTATTCCTGGGTGCGTGAAGACACCTCGTATCAGTGGTACCAGGACGATGGCTCCTGGAAGTACAAATCGACCACGCGAGACCGGCTGATCACCTCGGGCACGATGTCGATCGGTACCGACGCGTCGGCCAAGCTCGTCCAGGGCATGCCGTGGGGCACTTATCGCCTTACCATCACCGATCCGAAGTCGGGGGCCGCCAGCTCGTACCGCTATTATTCCGGCTGGGCGGCCTCGAGCGCGGGCGACCGGCCCGACCGCATTCCGGTCGCGGCAGACAAGTCTGCCTATCGCGCAGGCGAGACGGCGCATGTGCGCATCAAGCCCACCGCGGACGGCAAGGCGCTTGTGGTCGTGGCTGCCGACAAGGTGTTTCTCTCCAAGGTGATCGACGCGCCGGCCGGCGGAGCGACCGTCGACATTCCCGTGTCATCCGATTGGGGCGCCGGCGCTTACGTGCTGGTGACGGATTATCGACCGCTCGATCAGGCGACGGGGCATGAACCGGTTCGCTCCATCGGGTTGGTCTGGCTTACGCTCGACAATTCGCAGCGTACACTGACCGCGCTGATCGGTGGGCCGAAAAAGATTCTGCCGCGCCAGCGCCTGACCATTCCGGTGCAGGTGAAGGGACTTTCGTGGGGCGAGGACGCCTGGCTGACGCTCGCGGCGGTCGACGAAGGCATCCTCCAGCTCACCGACTATAAATCGCCCAATCCGGTTTCCTATTATTTCGGCAAGCGGCGGCTTGGCGTCGAAATGCGCGACGATTACGGCCGTCTGATCAAATCCGAGAAAGGCGCGGTCGGCGCAATGCGCGAAGGCGGCGATACCTTCGGCGGACGCTCGCTGGCCGTGGTGCCGACGAAGACCGTGGCGCTGTACTCGGGACTGGTGAAAGTCGGCGCGGGCGGAATGGCCAACATCCCGCTTGCCATTCCCGACTTCAACGGTGAGCTGCGCCTGATGGCGGTGGTGGTGAGCGCGAACAAGCTCGGCGCCGCGGACCGGCCGCTGACGGTGCGCGATCCGGTGGTCGCCGAAATCGTGTTGCCGCGCTTTCTGGCGCCGGGCGACCGTGCGCTTGCCGCCCTCAATCTGAACAATGTCGAAGGCAGACCGGGCGCCTACACCGCCGTCATTGCGGCGAGCGGTCCTTTGGGCATGGCCGGCGGCGCGCCGCAAACGGTGGTGACGCAAAACCTCAACGTCGGCCAGCGTGTGCTGCTACCGGTGGAAGTGGATGGCAAAGGCCTCGGCATCGCCACTGTCACGCTCAAGCTGACGGGACCCGGCGGCTTTGCCATCACGCACTCTTGGCAAATCCAGGTGCGTGCACCTCAGCTCGACATTGCTCGCGACGACACGGTGCCATTTGCGGCAGGCGCAAGCTTCACCGCCAACCATGCGTTGATTGCCGATCTGGTTCCGGGCACCCAAACGGTGGGTCTCACCGTTTCGGCGGCGCACGGCTTCAGCAACGTGCCGGGCCTGCTGAAATGGCTCGACAAATATCCCTATGGCTGCATCGAGCAGACCTCCAGCCGCGCCATGCCGCTGCTGTTCTTCAACGACCTTGCCGATCTGGCCGGGCTGCCGAAGGATCAGGCGCTGCGCGACCGCGAGCAGAAGGCTGTCGATGCCGTGCTCGACATGCAGAACTTCGCCGGCAATTTCGGGATGTGGGGACCGGGCGCCGATGCCGAGCCCTGGATCAGCGTCTTCGCGCTCGATTTCCTGACGCAAGCGAAAGCCAAAGGCTATGTTGTGCCCAACGACGCGCTCAGGCGCGGCACGGCGTGGCTGAAGCGGACGGCCGCGTCGAATTCCTTCGATGACAACACGCGCGCCTATGCGTTCTATCTGCTGGCGCGCAATGGACAGGTGAACATTTCCGATCTGCGCTATTTCAGCGACACCCGCGGGCCGGAATGGAACACGGCCATGGCGGGAGCACTGACCGGTGCAGCTGCGGCCCAGGTGGGCGATCATTCGCGCACCTCCTACGGCTTCAACCGTGCACGCGAGATCGCGCTCAAGGCCAAGCTCAACACCTATCCGGTGAGCGATTACGGCTCGCTGCTGCGCGATCTGGCAGGCGCCACCGCGCTCGCGGCGGAAAGCGGCCAGGCGGAGCTGATCCCGGCCTTCCTTTCCCGGAGCGATGCGCTGGACATGCGCCTCAACGCCACCACGACGCAGGAAAAAGCTTGGATGTTGCGCGCGGCATATGAGCTGACGCGCCAGCGCACCAAGCTGAATATCCTGGTCAACGGACAGCCGGCGCAACCGCGCGACGGCGCGATCCGACTGTCGCCAAGCTACGGCCAGCTCGATGCGGGCGTCACGCTGGTCAACAAGGGCGACGCTTCGGTGTGGCGTACGGTTTCGGTGCAAGGCACGCCTGCGCTGCCGTTACCCGCCGCGGCAAACGGGCTGACGCTCACCAAATCGGTGTGGACGATGGGCGGCGCGCCGGCGGACATTACCAACCTGCACCAGAACGACCGCGTGATCGTCGAGCTGTCGGGTCGGATGGCGAACAACTATGCGCACCAGATGGGCGTGATCGATCTGTTGCCTGCGGGGCTTGAGATCGAGCAGGCGCTGTCCGGCGACGAGGGCAAGCCGTACAATCTCAACGATCCGCTGACCGACACCAGCATGGCGGATGCGCGCGACGACCGCTTTGTCGCCGCCTTCACGATTGGCTCGCGTTATCGCGGCAGCAGCGACTCGGACAAGAACAAGGCCGAGCCGCAGCCGGCCTTCCACGTCGCCTATGTCGCGCGTGCGATCACGCTGGGGACGTTCGTGATGCCGGCGGGGGTGGCGGAAGACATGTATTCGCCTGGCACTCTCGCGCGGACCACGATGGGCAGCGCGACGATCAAGTAGCGAGTTGCCGGGCGAGGCGGATAGAGACGTGCGTGTGAAGTTCCGTTCTCCTCGCTTGGCGGCCGTCGGCCTTGCGCTGCTCGGCCTTGTCGTTGTGCTGGCCGGTGTGGATTTCTTTTTCCCGCCGGACATGACGCGCGTGGCGAACGTCTCACCCGAGGTGGTCGATCGCGACGGCGTGTTGCTGCGCGCGTTCCTCAGCCGCGACGGTTTCTGGCGGATGAAGACGAGCGTGAGCGAAGTCTCGCCGCGTTATCTCGCCATGCTGAAGGCCTACGAAGACCGCCGCTTCGACGATCATTTTGGCGTCGATCCGCTGGCCATGGCGCGCGCGGTGCAGCAATACGCCTCGGCCGGGCGCATCGTTTCGGGCGGCTCGACGCTGACCATGCAGGTGGCACGCCTGCTCGAACCTCCCAAGCATCGCGGCATCGCCACCAAGCTGTTCCAGATGATCCGCGCGATCCAATTGGAGGAGCGCTATTCCAAGGAGGAGATTCTCTCCCTCTATCTCACGCTGGCGCCATTCGGCGGAAATCTGGAAGGCGTGCGGGCGGCTTCGCTGTCTTATTTCGGCAAGCCGCCAAGCCAGATCGATCTGGCGCAGGCCGCGCTGCTGGTGGCGCTGCCACAATCGCCGGTGAAGCAGCGCCCCGACCGCCATGCCATTGCCGCCGCCAAAGGCCGCGACAAGGTTCTGGCGCGCATGGTGCACGAAGGCGTCATCACCGAATCCGACGCCAAGGTGGCGATGCGTGAAGGCGTGCCGTTCGCGCGCCAGGCGATGCCGCTCAGTGCCCCGCATCTGGCCGAAAAGCTGGCGCGGACGCACAAGCCGCAAACCCGCATCGTCACCACCCTCGATGCGGATTTGCAGGGCGCGGTGGAGCGTCTGGCCAAGCAGGAAAGCGGCTATTTCGGCGACGGCGGCACCATGGCCATCGTCGTGGTGGAAAACCGCACGCGAAACGTGCTCGCCTATCTCGGCGGCACGAATTATTGGGGCAAGGCGGGACAGATCGACCTGGCGCGCCAGCCGCGTTCGCCGGGCTCGGCCCTCAAGCCCTTCATCTACGGCCTGGCGTTCGACGATCTGATCCTACACCCCTCGACCATGATGGAAGATGCACCGACCTCGTTCGGCGATTACGCACCGCGCGATTTCAGCGGCGACTTCCAGGGCGCAGTGACGGCGCGCGATGCGCTGCGCATGTCGCTCAACGTGCCCGCCGTGATGGTGCTCGACCGCGTCGGCCCATTGGCCTTCACCATCGACCTGCAGAGTGCCGGTGCGCATCTGGCGTTTCCCACACACAACACCGCCCCGAACCTGTCGGAGGCGCTTGGCGGCCTCGGCATTTCGCTTGGAGACATCACTATGCTGTACGCCGGCATCGCCGAAGGCGGCGAGGCGCGCGCGCTACGCAGCGTGGCGGATACGCCCGACGCGCCGAAGCATCGGCTGTTCGGTCCGGTCGCGGCTTATTATCTGAGGCAGATCCTCGATGGCGTGTCGCTTCCCGACGGTTGGGCGATGGGCGAAGGCCTCACGCGCGCCCGCACCATCGGCTTCAAGACCGGCACGTCCTACGGCTATCGCGATGCGTGGTCGGTGGGATTCTCCAACGACTACACGGTGGGCGTGTGGGTCGGACGCGCCGACGGCACACCGCGGGCCGGGCATGTCGGCGTCGATTCCGCCGCGCCCATTCTGCTCAAGGTGTTCGGGCTGCTGCCGGCCGACAAGCGCGGCGCGCCCGAGCCGCCGACCGGCGCCATTCTGGCGGAAACCACCGATCTGCTTCCGCCGTCGCTGCGCGTCTTCACCCGCCAGCAGCAGGCTGTGGTCGCACAGCAGACCATGGTGCCGCCGCCCTCCATCTCCTATCCGCCGAACGGCACGGTGGTGCCGCTGCCGATGGCCAACGCCAAGGACAAGACCATCATGCTGAAGGCGGAAGGCGGACGCGCGCCGCTCACCTGGCTGGTCAACGGCATGCTGCTGGGCAACTACGATCGCTTTCAGCCGGCGCTTTATCTGCCGACCGGCGAAGGGCTGGCGCGCATCACCGTGGTCGATTCCGAAGGCCGCAGCGACTCCTCGCAAGTGCGATTTAAACGCGAACACTGATCGCGCGACGCTCTCATGCTGTTTACTTGACTTGAGACGGTAAGCGCTGTCATCGTTTCGGCAAGGGCAGGGAAAACAAACCGCGGCTCACCGCGTTCGGAAGGGAAGCCATGAGGTCATCTTCAATCGCATCGCGCTTTGGCGCATTTGCTGTGCTGTTGGTTGCGGCAATCGCCGTCACCGGCTGTGCGGAGCTTTCCAGAGGCGGCGCGAATGCAGCGCAGGGACCGTTGTCCAACACATTCGTTGGCATCGATGCTTTCGCGCAAGTTGCCGAAATGGGTCGCGGGGTAAACGTCCTTTCCGAAGACCCCGGCTGGACCGATCCCGCCAAGGCTCGCTTCAAGCCCGAGCACTTCAAGAAGATCCATGACGCCGGGTTCAACAGCGTGCGCATCGTGATGCAGGCCTTCGACCATATGGACATGTATTACGTCATGGAAGACGGCTGGATGAAGCATCTCGACACGATGGTCGATGCGGCGCTCGCTACCGGGCTGACCGTCATCCTCGACGAGCACGATTACCTGATCTGCAGCAAGGACGTGGCGATCTGCGCCCAGAAGCTCAACGCCTTCTGGGCGCAGGTGGCGCCGCGCTACAAGAATTATTCGAACAAGCTCGTGTTCGAAATGCTCAACGAACCGCACGAAGCGCTGACGCCGGAGCTCTGGAACGCGCAAATCAAGCAGACGCTGCCGATCATTCGCGCCACCAATCCGGTGCGCAACGTCATCATCGGGCCGGGCAGCTGGAACAGCCTCGCCATGCTGCCCAAGCTCGAATTGCCGGTGATCGACCGGCACATCATCGCCACCTTCCACGATTACAGCCCGATGGAATTCACCCATCAGGGCTCGCCCTGGGTGTCGCAATACAAGTTGACCGGCAGGACCTGGGGCAGCGAGGCCGACATCGCGCAGATGAACAAGAACTTCGATACGGCGAAGGCGTGGTCGAACGAATGGAACCGTCCGATCCTGCTCGGCGAGTTCGGCGCTTATGAAACCGCACCGATGGAAAGCCGGATACGATATGACGCAGCCATGGCCCGCGCCGCAGAGGCGCGCGGCTTTGCCTGGACCTATTGGCAGTTCGACAAGGACTTCGTCGTCTACGACATCAGCAAGGACGAATGGGTCGAGCCGATCCTGCACGCGCTAATTCCGCCGCCTGGGAAGGCATCAACGCCTTGATGTTTTGAACAAGAACAACCACGGCACGGTCGTGGAATGGGAGGATCCTATGACGATTTTTTCCACCTCTTTGCGCGTCAGCGCGGCAGTTTGTGCCGTTCTGGCGGCCGCGGCGCTGGCCGGCTGCACCAGCGCGGGGCCGGAACAGCCGAAGGCAACGGCGCTCTCCGAGTACACGCCGATCGATGCCTTCGCGCAGAACGCGGCAATGACGCGCGGCGTCAATATCTGGGCGAATGCGCTGCGGCCTGACGAGCCGCAACGTCCCTTCGATCCGTCACGTCATTTCAAGATGATCCATCAGGCAGGGTTCACCGCGGTGCGCCTGGCTTGGCGGGCATTCGCGTACATGGACGCCTCGAACAAGCTCGCGCCCGATTATCTGGCTCGCATGGACGATTACGTGCATTCCGCGCTGGATGCAGGGCTGACCGTCATCGTCGACGAGCATGATTACGAATTCTGCGCGAAGGATGCCGCGACATGCCGTGTAAAGCTGAACGCGTTCTGGGTGCAGATCGGTGAGCGTTACAAGGACATGCCCAACCGGGTGGTCTTCGAAATGCTGAACGAGCCGCACGACGCGATGACGGCGGAGGTCTGGAACGCGCAGATCAAGGAGACGTTGCCGATCATCCGTGCCAGCAATCCCACGCGCAACGTGATCGTCGGGCCAGGCAACTGGAACGGGTTCGAGTATCTGTCCAAGCTGGTCCTGCCGGACGATCCCCACCTCATCGTGACCTTCCACTACTACCACCCGATGGATTTCACCCATCAGGGCGCCGCGTGGGTGCCTCAGTACACCAAGCTGGGCGTCGCATGGGGGAAGCCCGCTGAGGTCGAACTCCTGAACAAGGAGTTCGATTCGGTGAAAGCGTGGAGCGACGCCAACAAACGTCCAATCTTCCTGGGCGAATTCGGAACCATGGATACGGGGAAAATGGTCGACCGGGTGAACTGGACGAGCGCGGTCGCCCGTGGCGCCGAGGCGCGCGGCTTCTCCTGGGCCTACTGGCAGTTCTCGAACAACATGCTTGTGTTCGACACCGATAAGGACGCTTGGGTCGAGCCGATCCTGCACGCGCTCATTCCGCCGGACGGCAAGGCGCCGGGCGTGCAGTGATCGCCGTTACTGCTTGAGATAGGTCACGCAGCGAAACTCGGCGGGCAGCTTGCTGAGCGCTTCCGCTTGGTTCTGCAAGCCGATGCCGCTGATGGCCCCTTTGTTGCCGACGCACCACAGCGTACCCGCTCCGGCATCCCAATCGCTGGAGCAATCGATGCCCGTCTCGGCGCTTCCGGGCCCAAACCGGTAGGCGACGAGTTCGCCGAGCGTGGGCAGGCGTCCGCCATATTGGCTGCAGGCGTAGGCGGCCGCGGTAAAGGTAAGGAATTGCGGGGCCCCGAAGCAAAGTCCCGACGATTTGCGGCTCGGCGCGCAACCGCTGCTATCTTGTTGCATGACACTCGATTGCGCCGAGGGTCTGACCCGCATGAGGGTCTGCGCCTGCGACGGCGCGGTCGCCGCGGCGAACAGCAGGGCCACTCCAACAAGAGCCTTTTCCGAGAGACCCATCCAGCGTTTCACGTGCATGCCAACTCTCCCCAATAAAATTATTCCAATCTATCCCGGAGTGTGCCGCTTCGCCACCCGACGAAAAGTGTCTTTGGGGAAACGGCTTAGCCATTGACGCCCATGTCACTTTGGAGTGGGTTTAACTCGCAAGAGGGAACGCCGCTCCAACGTGGACAGCAAGCTCGCCTATCACCAGGCCCAGGCGCATCCGGTCAGCGCCACGACGCCGGCCGAGCGCCGCCGCGCCTTCACTATCCTGTTCTTCAGCCTGCTCTGCATGGGTGCGGGCCAGTCGGTGATGTTTGCGATCCTGCCGTCCCTGGCGCGCCAGCTCGGCCTCAGCGAGTTCCAGGCGTCGCTGCCGTTCGTCGCCTCGGCCACGATCTGGGTGTTCACCAGCAGCTATTGGGGCGAGAAGAGCGACCATTGGGGACGCAAACCGATCATCCTGCTCGGGCTGGCCGCGTTTGGGATTTCGTTCGGCTTGTTTGCGGCGGTGGCCAATCTCGGCACTGCGGGACTCATGCCCGTCGCACTCGCCTTTCCGCTGATGATCGCCGCGCGGTCGCTCTACGGGGTTTTTGGAGCCGGAGCCTCGCCCGCGGCTCAGGCCTATGTCGCCGACCGCACGACGCGGCACGAACGCATCGCGGGCGTCGCCGCCATCAGCGCCGCTTTCGGATTGGGAACGACGGTCGGTCCTGGTATCGGCGCCGTACTTGTCGTGTTCGGCCTGTTCGCGCCGTTTTACTTCACGGCCGTTCTGGCGCTGGCCAGCGCCGCCGCCATCTGGTTCTTCCTGCCGGAGCACACCGCGCCGCGCCTCAAGCTCGAACATCGCCCCGCGCTCAAATGGCACGACGCGCGCATCTGGCCGTTCATTCTTTACGGCACCGGCATCGCCACCGCAGGATCGGTTCCGATCCAGACCGTGGGCTATTTCTTCATCGACGTGCTGCGATATTCGCCGGCGCAAGCGCCGCAGTATATCGGCATCGGCCTGCTCGCCATGTCGCTTGCCGCCTTGTTCGCGCAGCTGGTGATCGTGCAGCGCTTCAATCCTTCGGCGCGCACGCTGATGCGGATCGGCGGCATCGTCACCATCGTCTCGTTCCTGATGTTCCTGGTCAGCCACCAGTTCGGACCGCTGGTGTTCGCGCTGGTGATGAACGGACTGGGCTTCGGCCTGGTCAGGCCAGGCTATTCGGCTGCCGCTTCGCTCGCCGTCGATCCGCACGAGCAGGGTGCCGTCGCGGGACTGACCGGCGCGACCGCCGGCGCGGGTTTCATTTTCGGTCCGCTGATTGCAACGGCGCTGTACCGCGCTTCACCGTTTGCACCCTTTCTGTTCGGCGCCGCGCTGATGGCCGCCTGCCACATCTATGCGCTGGCCTCGCCGCAATTGCGCAAGGCCGGATTGGTGACGGCGGATGCGGAGTTGATCGAAGAAGCAACCGACACGCAAGTGCCGAACGCTTAGGGTCGTTTGGAGTCGTTTTGGAAAGAATTTCCCCAATTCGTCATGGCCGCCTTTAAGGCGGCCATCCAGTCGCCGCACATCCGTGCGGAGGAAGACTCGTTTGTTTCGCTGGATGGCCGGGTCGAGCCCGGCCATGACGAACGATGGGATTCCATCCACTCCAAAACGATACTCGTTCAACCCTCCCGTCCGGTGTTGTTGCCCGAATGGACGATCACGCGCGGCGGGAAATCGTGGGCCTGGAGTCGCTTCAGTTCTTTCTCCAGCAGGTCCCTCACCCGCGCCCGTGAGCTGCGCGCGGCCTCCAGCATTTGCTTTGTGTTGAGAAGCAACGAGGCGCCTTGATGCCCGCGAGGGCCGGGAATTCCCAGCAACAAGGGCAAATCCCCGCATACGCCGACGGTGACAAAATCGATGAACCAGGTCTGGCGGACCGTCCTCAGCGGATTGCCCAC
>Ga0265314_10002818_pt1 | contig 17343 bp, 21 predicted proteins | sample 4126metaG_FD_203106 | JGI IMG/M metagenome (GOLD analysis project Ga0265314, IMG submission 203106) | Rhizosphere microbial communities from Carex aquatilis grown in University of Washington, Seatle, WA, United States - 4-1-26 metaG | ecosystem: Host-associated > Plants > Roots > Rhizosphere >... | reverse complement strand
ATCGACGCGAACAAGCGTTCGTGGGCGATGGGCATTGCGGCAGCAGCAGGGTCATTCGGGCAGTTCCTCATGGTGCCCGTCGAAGGTTTTCTCATCGCGGGCGTCGGCTGGCAGGAAGCGCTGCTGTTCCTCGCCGTGTTCTCGTTGCTGATCGCGCCTTTCGCATTCGGGCTGCGCGAACCGGGCTTCGCATCGGGCACGCCGCCGCGCCGCGAACAGACCATCGGCCAGGCGCTGCGCGAAGCGTTCAAGTACCCGAGCTTCCAGCTCTTGATGGCGGGCTACTTCGTGTGCGGCTTCCAGGTGGTGTTCATCGGCGTGCACATGCCGAGCTACCTGAGGGACAAGGGCCTGCAGCCGCAAGTCGCGAGCTACGCGCTGGCGCTCATTGGCCTCTTCAACGTGTTCGGCACGTACATCGCGGGCGTGCTCGGGCAGAAGCTCGCCAAGAAAAATATCCTCGCGACGATCTATTTTGGCCGCGCGATCGCGATCACTCTGTTCCTCTGGGCGCCGATCTCGCCGATGTCCGTGTATGTGTTCTCGGCGACGATGGGCTTGCTGTGGCTGTCGACCGTGCCGCCGACCAACGCGGTGATCGCGAACATCTTCGGCGTCGCGCACTTGTCGATGCTGAGCGGCTTTGTGTTCCTGTCGCACCAGGTCGGATCGTTCATGGGCGTGTGGCTCGGCGGCTTTTTGTACGACCGCACCGGCAGCTACGACGTCGTCTGGTACATCGCGATCGCGCTGGGTGTCTTCGCGGGCATCGTGAATTTGCCTGTGCGTGAGGCGCCGATCGCGCGCGGCGCGCCCCAGGCCGCATGATGACTCGCAAGGGCCGCATCGCTCTTTACGCGGTTGCGGTCATCGTGTTGCTCGGCGTGTTCGTGCTTTATACAAGGCCACGGATCATGGTTGCGATCAGCGAAATGATCTGGGCGTGCTTTCAATAGGCGCGATCGGCGCGGCGACTTCAGCAGTTCTCGTACTTCCAGTTGCGCTTCTTGCCCTCGGCCATCCATTCGATGGCTTGGGCGAGGCGCTTGCTGCGCGTCTCTTCGCGCTTGGCTTCGACGATCCACTCCACGTATTCGCGCTTCGCGCTGGGCGAGAAAGCTTCGAACGTCTTGCGCGCGGCGGCGTTCTTTTTCAGCGCAGCAAGTAAATCATCCGGCGCTTCGGGAGGCGGCTTCGCCGCGGCGGTGGCGCGGGGCCGCGAGCCCGCGCCCGATTCGATCAGCGCCATCTGCCACTTCACCAGCTTCGCGAACTCGGCTTTCTTCGGCAAGTCCTTCACCGATTCGATTCGGCCAAACTGGCCCATCGCTTCGCCGGCCTTGAACAGCTCGCCGCTTTCCCTGCGCCAGAAACCGAAAGCGCAATGCGCTTTGAACGCGGCCATGTTCGCAAGCGGCTTGCCGCCGAACATGAAAAACGGCATGCCCCACTTGATCGTCTCTTCGACGTCGGGACAAGCGGCATGCATCGACTTGCGCAGGTGTTCGAGAATCGGCTGCGCAAAGTCCGCCGACTTCGCGATGTAAGCGTCAACGCGTGGATCGATAGTGCTCATGAACGTCAATCCGCAGGATTTTCAGCCGCCGGCTTGCACTGCATGCCGCAGAACCTCGGTGGCCCATTGATTGAGGCTCTTGCCCGCAGCCTGCGCGGCCACAAGCGCGCGACCATGGACTTCAGGGGGCACTCGGAGCAAAAGTTTGCCGGATGCCGGCTTCTCCGGATGGACTCCTTCCTTCTTGCAGTCGGTCAGATATTCCTTGATCGCATGCTCGAACTCGGCCCGAAGACTTTTGACCGTTTGCCCATGGAAACTGATGATGCTGCGAATTCCGAGAATGCGGCCGACAAAGATGTTGTCGCGCTCGTCATATTCGACGCGCGCGGTATAGCCGTTGTGGGACATCGTGTTCATGGCAGTACTCCTGCGCGCTCCAAGAATTCGCGCGCTTCTTCGACCTGATATCTTTTCGCTTCCTTTCCGGGATGCGGGCGATGGCAACGCCACTGCTCGCCGCCGAGTTCGATCATCGCATGCCAGTCGAATTGCTAAGCGGTAAAGTGCGCGTCATGAAAGTGTTCGTGATCACTGGGGCTTCCGATGGGATCGGCGCCGAGATGGCCCGCCAGCTTGCGCGCGCGCACGGCGCTGAAGCCGCGCTGGTTCTCGCCGCGCGCAACCAGCAAAAACTCGAAGCCGTCGCGCAGCAATGCCGCGAGCTCGGCGCGAAGGCCGAGTGCGTGATGACCGACGTCGCGCAGGAAGCCCAATGCCGAGCGCTCATCGACAAGACGTTGCAGCGGTTCGGGAGCATCGACGTGCTCGTCAACAACGCGGGCATGTCGGCGCACGCGCTGTTCTCGGACGTTCGCGCGCAGGACTTGCATTGGTACGAAGACCTGATGCGCGTCAATTTCTGGGGCGCGGTGTGGTGCACGCACGCTGCGTTGCCGCAAATCAAGAAGTCGCGCGGCAGCATCGTCGCGGTGTCGTCGCTCGCGGGGCTAGTGGCTGTGCCGGGCCGCAACGCATACAGCGCCACGAAGTTCGCGATGGCCGGCTTTTTCGAGGCGCTGCGCGCGGAGCTCAAACCGTCGGGCGTGAGCGTCACAGTGGCGTATCCGGGCGTGGTTGCAACCGAGACGCGCCGCCGCGGCTACAACGCCAAAGGCGAAGCCGCGGGCACGAGCGGCCTGAAGGAAGACGACGCGATGAGCATCGAAACCTGCGCCAAGCTCATCTTGGACGGCATGAACCGGCGCGATCGCGAAGTCGTAATGACCGCACGCGGCAAGCTCGGCCGCATCCTCAAACTCATCGCGCCCGGCCTCATCGAAAACATGGCGATCGCCGCGCTGGCCGACGAAGTCAAGCCGCACTGACGATGCACGGCACCGAAGAAGCCTCCGCCTGGGTGCGGCGCTGGGCGCATCTGGTGCCGGCGCAAGGCATGGTGCTCGACGTCGCGTGCGGGCACGGCAGGCACACGCGCTTCTTCGCATTGCGCGGATGCAGGGTCACCTGCGTCGATCGCGACGCGCAGGCAATCGAGCCGCTGCGCACGATCGCCGAAGTCGTCGAAGCGGATATCGAAGGCTCTCCATGGCCTTTCGCATCGCCCTTTGCGGCGCGAACTTTCGACGCGGTCGTCGTCACTAACTACCTTTGGCGCCCGCTCCTTCCCGCGATCGTCGCGTGCGTCGCGCCTTCAGGCGTGTTGATCTACGAAACATTCATGATGGGCAACGAAAAATTCGGCAAGCCTTCGCGGCCCGACTTTCTGCTGCGGCCGGGCGAGCTGCTGGGCGCCTGCTCGTCACTCGATGTGACGGCATTCGAGCAGGGCCTGCTTTCCAACCCCGACCGCGCCGTGCAGCGCATTGCGGCGGTCGGGAAATCCCGAGGGAGCACACCGCTAGAATCACCCTTCCCGGGCGAAAAGAGTTCATGACCCCCATCACAGGCAGCATCGTGGCCCTGGCCACGCCCATGCACGACAACGGCAGCGTCGACTACGACGTGCTGCGCCGCCTCATCGATTGGCATATCGATCAAGGCACAAGCTGCATCGGCGTCGTCGGCACCACGGGCGAATCGCCGACGGTCGACGTCCACGAACATCACGAGATCATCCGCACGTCGGTGCAGCATGCGCGCGGCCGTGTGCCGGTCATGGCGGGCACCGGTGCCAACTCCACGGCCGAAGCGATCGACCATGCGAAGTTCGCCAAGAGCGTCGGCGCCGATTGCCAGCTGCAGGTCGTGCCCTACTACAACAAGCCCACGCAGGAAGGCATCTACCAGCACTTCAAGGCCATCGCCGAAGCAGTGCCGGATCTGCCGATGATTCTCTACAACGTGCCCGGCCGCACTGTCGCCGATATGCAGCACGAAACGGTGCTGCGCCTCGCGCATGTGCCGGGCATCGTGGGCATCAAGGAAGCCACGGGCAACATCGAACGCGCGCAGTGGCTCATCCGCGATGTGCCCGCGGGCTTCTCGGTGTTTTCGGGCGACGACCCGACGGCTGTTGCGCTGATGCTGTGCGGTGGCCGCGGCAACGTCAGCGTCACCGCCAACATCGCGCCGAAATTGATGGCGCAGCTGTGCAAGGCCGCTGTCGCGGGCGATGCGCACACGGCGATGGAGATTCAGCGCAGGCTCATGCCCGTGCACAAGCATCTCTTCGTCGAAGCCAACCCGATTCCCCTCAAGTGGGCGATGGCGCGCATGGGCCTTTGCGGCCCCGCGCTGCGCCTGCCCATGACACCGCTGTCGCAGCAGCATCAAGCAGGTGTGGAGGCCGCGCTTCGCTCGGCCGGCCTGCTGAACTGATTTTCTTGGAGATGATGTGAAGGTTTTCCAAACGACGACCGGCGCGATCGCGCTCGGCGCATTGGTGTTGCTCTCCGGCTGTTCCTATCTCGAAGGCGACAAGATCGACTACAAGAGCGCAGGCAAGGGCGTGCCCCTTGAAGTGCCGCCGGATCTCACGCAGCTCTCGCGCGACTCGCGCTACCAGATCCCGGGCGGCACCGTGACGGCCAGCGCCTATCAAGTCGGGCAGGCCGCGCCCAACATGCCCACGGCCGCAAGCACGCTGGGCGATGTGCGCGTCGAAAAGGCGGGCTCGGAGCGATATCTCGTGGTGAATCGCCCGGCCGACGTGCTGTGGGATTCCGTGCGCGATTTCTGGCAGGAAAACGGGTTCCTGCTCACCGTCGACCAGCCGCAGCTCGGGCTGATGGAAACCGACTGGGCCGAAAACCGCGCGAAGATTCCGCAGGACCCGATCCGCGCCGTGCTCGGCAAGGTGCTCGACGCTGTGTATTCCACGTCCGAGCGCGACAAGTTCCGCACGCGCATGGAACGCACCGCCAGCGGCGGCACCGAGATCTACATCAGCCATCGCGGCATGTCCGAGGTCTACGACTCCACCAACAAGGACACCACGGTGTGGCAGCCACGCCCGTCCGACCCCGACATCGAAGCCGAATTCCTGCGCCGCATGATGGTCAAGCTCGGCACGCCGGCCGACCAGGCAAGAAGCCTCGTCGCAGCGTCCGCGCCGGCCAAGCCGACGTCGCGCGTGACCAGCGTCAACGGCCAGCCCGCGCTCGAAGTGGACGACGGTTTCGATCGCGCATGGCGCCGTGTCGGCCTGGCGCTCGACCGCTCGGGCTTCACAGTGGAAGACCGCGATCGCAGTGCCGGGACGTACTTCGTGCGCTATGTCGAGCCGAGCGCCGATCGCAAAAGCGGCGGCCTCTTGTCCAAGATGTTCAACAAGGACGAGCCCGCGAACCCGGTCAAGTACCGCATCTCGGTCAAGTCGCAAGGCGACAAGACCACGGTCGCGGTGCTCAGCGCCAGCGGCGCGCCGGAGACTTCACCCGTCGCGCAGAAGATCGTCGGCCTTCTCCAGCAGGACCTGAAATAGGCGGCGCGTGACCCTCCGCTTCAAAAGCCTGGGAAGCGGAAGCCGCGGCAACGCCACCGTTGTACAGGCACGTGACGGCACACGCGTCACGCACCTGCTCGTCGATTGCGGCCTGGGCATCCGCGAGCTTCACAAGCGCCTTCAGCGTGCCGGCATGCTCGCCGACCAGCTGGATGCGATCTTCATCACGCACGAACACGCGGACCACATCGGCTGCGTGCGCGCCTTCGCGTTGCAGGGGCGCATTCCTGTCTACATGAGCCGGGGCACGCATGTGGCAATGGGCGAACCCGATTTCGAAGGCCTCCTGAACATCGTGAGCGACGGCATGAGCGTTGAGATCGGCTCGATGATGCTCGAGCCGTTCACGGTGCCGCACGACGCGCGCGAGCCCTTGCAACTCAAGTGCACCGACGGTGCAACGCGGATGGGCGTGCTCACCGATCTTGGCCATGCAAGCAACCATGTGATGCAGCATCTTGCGGGCTGCGCCACGCTGCTGCTCGAATGCAATCACGACTCCGAGATGCTCGAGGCCGGCAGTTATCCGTGGCCGCTCAAGCGCCGCATCTCGGGCGGCTGGGGCCATCTTGCGAACGAAGCGGCCGCCGCCATCGCGGTGCAGTTGCGTTCATCGGGATTGCAGCGCGTGGTGGCTGCGCATTTGTCGGAACAGAACAACCGCCCCGAGCTTGCACGCGCGGCGCTTGCACCCGCGATGGGATGCGAGCCGCACGACATCGTGTGTGCCGACGCCGAGGGCGGATGCGATTGGCAGGACGCCTGAAGCATCGAAGCCACAAAACAAAAAGCCGCCCGAGGGCGGCTCTTTGTTTACAGCCTGGAGCGAATTACTTCGACGCAGCGGAAGCTGCAGCAGCGGCTGCGGAAGCGCTGGTGTTCGCGGCGGATGCGGCGGAAGCAGCGCTGGACGCGGCGCTGGCAGCAGCGTCGGCAGCAACGGCAGCGGGGGCCGGGGCAGCAACGGGTGCCGGAGCCGGGGCGGGCGCCGGCTCTTCCTTCTTGCCGCAAGCCGAGAGGGCAGCAGCCGCAACGAGGGTCGCCAGGACGAGCGAGTTCTTCATTTCAGGTTTCCTATTGGGAATGGATGTTGGGAGAAAAAATTGTCGGAACGCAAGGACTCTTCCCGCGCTCAGTCTTCAATTATATGCAGAATTGCTCGCCCGCATTGCGAAGGGCCCACGCGGAACGATCAAAGGCCCAGCGTGCTCGACGGGAAGGAAGACGTGCTCTTGCTCAGCAATTCGTTCAAAGCCTCGCGCAAGGTCAGGCGACGGTCAGGCTCCGTGCCTGCGTAGCCCCGGCTGCGTTCGAAGTCGCGGCGCTCCATCACCCACGTGGGCGTCCAGATGGCGCTGGGCAAGTCCAATGGATCGGCTGAAGGGCACGCACGCGCTTCGATGATGTGGGTCCATGTACGGCGCCACGTCACGAACCGCGCGTGTCGGCGGATCGCGCCATCCCAGTTCCGCGCGATGAGGATGCATTTGCGTCCCGACTGCGACCAGTCGGCCAGCGATTGCACCACTGCCCGTTCGCCGAGCGGCCAGTCCTCGAAACCCGGGTCGCAAAGGATCAGCTCACGCCAGCCTTCGCGAGCGCCCGCGGCCAGCGCGTCGCGCACGAGCTGGCGAAATTCCTCGAATCCGCTGAACGAACCCGAGTGCAGCGGCTTCGGTTCGGGTTTTGGCGTCACTTCATCCATGGTCGTCGTCCTTGCATGCATGAGCCCATCCGGCTTCGATCCACGACGCGATCGCTTCGCGCGCGGCATTGCTGGCGTGGCGCAATTGCCTTGCCGTGAGTGTGCGCGCATCGGCAAGGGCATACATCAGTTTCGCGTCGCGGCCGCCTGCGCGCAAGCTTTCGCCGTTGATGAACACATGCCCCGCGTCATACATCATTCGCGTGCGGCGGTCGAGCACTACGGCAGACGGCATCGAGCCGCCCTCGCCTTGTATGCCTTCCGTGCCATCGAACCACACTTGCGGTTTCGGTTCGGTCAGCCATTCGCCCAAAGCACAACTGACTGCCCGGTCAAAGGCATCCTTGTCCTTCAACGCGGACTTCAGCGACTCCCTCGCGAAACGATGCAGTTCGCGCGGCACTTCGCCCGGCGACCGCGTCGCGGATTGCGTCGGGTCGCGATATAACGCCGCGCCCGCGATGTCTTGCGCGTCTTCGGCCATTCTTTCGAGAATCGCGTTCGCGATCTCACCGCGCGACGGCGAACGAAAGCCGATCGAGTAGGTCTGGCACTCGCCGATCGCGATGCCGTCGTGCGCCCAGCGCGGCGGCAGGTAGAGCATGTCGCCGGGCTCCAGCTCGTGTTCTTCCTCGGGCTCGAAATGCGCGAGGATCTTCAGCGGCATGCCGGGCTGCAACGCGAGATCCTTCTGACGCCCGATGCGCCAGCGCCGCGTGCCTTGCACTTGCAAGAGGAACACGTCGTACGAATCGAAATGCGGACCCACGCCGCCGCCGTCGCTGGCCCAGCTGATCATCAGGTCGTCCAGGCGCGCTTGCGGCACAAAGGCAAATTTCTGCAGCAGCGCATGCGCGCGGTCGTCGTGCAGATCCACGCCTTGCACGAGCAGCGTCCATTTCGATTGGGATGCAGGCGGCAGCGCCCGTCGCGAGAACGGCCCGCGCTTCAAGCCCCACTTGCCTCGCAGCTGCGACACGATGCGCGACTCCACATCGCCGCTCGATGCCAGGTCGAACAATTGCGCGCGCGTGAGCAGCGGCGCGATGCCGGGCACGGCGCCACGTACAAGCAACGGCTTTTTCTGCCAGTGGCGGCGCATGAACTTCGCCGGCGACAGGCCGCCCAGCAGCGGGATCGGCAGCGATACGAAATCTGAGGTCGCATTCAAGATGCGAGAATTGTCCTATGGAACAGATGCAAGTCACACCGCAATGCGTCGTGGCGCTCACGTGGACGCTCAAGGACACGCTGGGCGAAGTGCTCGACGAACTCGCTGAGCCCGTGGATTTTTTCGTGGGCGGCGATGACCTCCTCGCGAAGATCGAAGAGGCGTTGCAAGGCCACGTCGCAGGCGACAAGCTCGACCTGCACCTGGAACCCGAGGACGCGTTCGGCGACTACAACGAACAGCTGGTGTTCCTCGAAGACCGGAAGGTGTTCCCGCCGGAGCTCGAAGAAGGCATGACCTTCGAACAGCTCCCGCCGGGCGCCAAAGCTCGGGCAAGCGCCGAGAAAGATGCCGGCACGCTATACACCGTGACGGAGATTTATCCCGATCACGTCGTGATCGACGGCAACCATCCGCTCGCCGGCATTGCGATCCGGCTGAGCCTGCGGATCGCCCACGTGCGCGAAGCGACCGAAGAAGAAGTCGGCCGCGGCACCGCCGGGACCGGCTTCTTCAAGCTCAGTTGAGGTAGATCACGCCGTTGTCGATGCGCACGCGGTCGCCGATGCGCAAGTCGCCGGTGGCGGGCACATCGTAGGCGCGATACACGCCCGACTCGGTCTGCACCGTCACGCGATACATCGCTTCGGTGACGTATTCCGTGCGGCCGGCCTGGCTACCGACAGCCGCGCCTGCCGCGCCGCCCAGCACCGTGGCTGCTGCACGGCCGCTGCCCGCGCCGATCTGGTTGCCGATCAAGGCGCCGGCCACAGCACCGAGCACGGCGCCCGGCACGCTGGGTGCCGTGCGTGCGACACCGCCCGGGAAGTAATCGATGCTGGCGACGCGGCCGTATTCGATGCCGACCGGCATGACCGACGACGTCGAGTACACGGTGGGTTGTTGCGCGGGAACATTGACTTCGACCCGCGGGCTGGTGCTGCAAGCAGCAAGCGCCGAGACGGCGACGGCGCCCGCGAGGGTGGCGATTTGGAAACGCATGACTGACTCTCCTTCGTTGCGACACCGCTATTTGGGCAGCAACGAACACGCGCCTGCCGCAGGCGATGCCGCTTTGCGCTGTAGGAAATCAGCCCTTGCCGGTTGAGCCGTAGCCGCCTTCGCCGCGCTCGCTGGCGGGAAACTCGGCAACGACATTGAAGCGTGCTTGCACCACCGGAGTGATGACGAGCTGGGCGATGCGCTCCATCGGCTGGATCGTGAATTCGACATCGCTGCGATTCCACGCGCTCACCATCAGCTGGCCCTGGTAGTCGCTGTCGATCAGGCCGACGAGATTGCCGAGCACGATCCCGTGCTTGTGCCCCAGGCCCGATCGCGGAAGGATCAGCGCAGCGAAGCCTGGGTCCTTGATGTAGATCGCGATGCCGGTGCCGACGAGTTTCCACGCATTCGGCGCGAGCGTCAGCGGCTCGTCGATGCATGCGCGCAGGTCGAGCCCGGCGCTTCCCGGTGTGGCATATGCGGGCAATTGGCCCGCCATGCGCGGATCGATGATCTTGACGTCGATGTTCATTTTTTCGAGAGACGCAGTGCGATTTCCGCGATGAGCTTGCGCGCGAGGACGAGCTTGGATGCGCGCGGCATTTCGCTCGCGCCCTTTTCGTCCACGAGCAGCAGCGCATTGTCATCCGCGCCGAATGTGGCCGGGCCAATGTTGCCCACGAGCAGCGGCACGCCCTTGCGTGCGCGCTTGGCCTGCGCGTTGGCAAGCAGGTTGTGGCTTTCGGCCGCGAAGCCCACGCAGTAAAGCTCGCCCGACTTCGCGCGCGCCGATTGCGCGATGGTTGCGAGGATGTCGGGGTTTTCGATGAACTCCAGCTTCGGCGGCTGGCCCGAGCCGTCTTTCTTGATCTTGTGATCGGTCGTGCTGGACGGCCGCCAGTCGGCGACGGCCGCAGTCGCAATGAAGACATCGGCACTCGCCGCTTCAGGCTGGGTCGCTGCAAGCATCTCTTGCGCGGATCGCACGTCGATGCGCGTCACGCCGCGCGGCGTGGGCAAGCTCACAGGCCCGGCGACGAGCGTGACATCGGCGCCTGCCTCGCGTGCAGCGCGTGCGATGGCAAACCCCATCTTGCCGCTCGACAAGTTCGTGATGCCGCGCACCGGGTCGATCGCTTCAAAAGTCGGCCCGGCCGTGACCAGCACACGCTTGCCCTTCAGGTGCTTGGGCTGGAAGAACGCAACGATGTCTTCGAGCAACTGCGGCGGCTCGAGCATGCGGCCGTCGCCATATTCGCCGCAGGCCTGGAAGCCCGAGCCCACGCCGAGAATCGTCGCGCCGTCGTTCGCAAGTTGCTGCATGTTGCGCTGCGTCGCGGGATGCGCCCACATCTCGCGATTCATCGACGGTGCGATCAAGAGCGGCACGCGGTCGAGCGGGCGTGCGAGGCACATCAGGCTCAGCAGCTCGTCGGCGCGGCCGTGCAGCAGCTTGGCCATGAAGTCGGCGCTGCAGGGCGCGAGCAAGATAGCGTCGGCTTCGCGCGACAAGTTGATGTGCGGCATGTTGTTCGGCTCGCGCGGGTCCCACTGCGACGTGAACACCGGCCGGGTCGACAGCGCCTGCATCGTGACGGGCGTGATGAACTGTTCCGCCGCTTCGGTCATCACAACCTGCACGGTCGCGCCTTCCTTGATCAGCGCACGGCACAGCTCCGCGGCCTTGTAGCACGCGATGCCGCCCGTCAGCCCCAGCACGAAGTGTTTGCCGGCAAGATCGTCCATGGGCGGGAATGTAGCAAACACTGTTGGGATTGGAGGCAGGTACGTATAATCTCGCTTTACCCGCTCCAGCATGACATGACCAAATTCGTCTTCGTCACCGGCGGTGTGGTGAGTTCCCTCGGCAAGGGGATCGCCTCAGCCTCCCTCGCCGCGATCCTCGAATCGCGCGGCCTCAAAGTCACCCTCATCAAGCTCGATCCGTACATCAATGTGGATCCCGGCACGATGTCGCCGTTCCAGCACGGCGAAGTTTTCGTGACCGACGACGGCGCCGAGACGGATCTCGACCTTGGCCACTACGAGCGCTTCGTCACGACGCGCATGGGCAAGGTCAACAACTTCACCACCGGAAAGGTCTACCAGTCGGTGCTGGAAAAAGAGCGGCGCGGTGACTATCTCGGCAAAACCGTGCAGGTCATCCCGCACATCACGAACGAAATCCAGGAGTTCATCAAGCGCGGCGCGGGCATCGGCACCAGCAAGGAAGCCGATGTGGCCATTGTCGAAGTCGGCGGCACGGTGGGCGATATCGAATCGCTGCCCTTCCTCGAAGCCGCACGGCAGATGACGCTCCGCTTGGGCGCGAACCAGACGGCTTTTGTTCACCTCACGTATGTGCCCTGGATCGCTGCAGCAGGGGAGCTCAAGACCAAGCCCACGCAACACACGGTGCAAAAGCTGCGCGAAATCGGGATCTCCGCCGACGCGCTCCTGTGCCGCGCCGACCGCGCGGTTCCCGCCGACGAACGCGCGAAGATTTCGCTCTTCACCAACGTCCCCGAATGGGGCGTGATCTCGATGTGGGATGTGGACACGATCTACAAGGTCCCGCGCATGTTGCATGAACAGGGCCTGGACGGCCTCATCTGCGACAAGCTGCGCCTCAACACCGCGCCGGCCAACCTCAAGCGGTGGGACGACCTGGTGTATGAAGTCGAGCATCCGCAAGGCGAAGTCGCGATCGCGATGGTCGGCAAGTATGTTGATTTGTCGGACAGCTACAAGTCGCTGAATGAAGCGCTCAAGCACGCGGGCATGAAGAACCACGTGCGCGTGAAAATCGATTACGTCGATTCCGAACAGATCACCGCCGACTCCGTGTCGCAGCTCGCGAAGTTCGATGCCGTGCTCGTCCCCGGCGGCTTCGGCAAACGCGGCATCGAAGGCAAAGTGCTGGCCGCCCGCTTCGCGCGTGAAAACCGCATTCCGTACCTCGGCATCTGCCTCGGCATGCAGGTTGCGACGATCGAATACGCCCGCGACGTCGCGGGCCTTCAAGACGCGAACAGCACCGAGTTCGAACCCAACACGCCCCACCCGGTCATCGCGCTCATCACCGAATGGGAAGACCGCGACGGCTCGATCCAGAAGCGCACCGAGTCATCCGACCTCGGCGGCACCATGCGCCTGGGCGCGCAGAAGTCCGACATCACCCGCGGCACGCTCGCGCACAAGATCTACGGCGACGTGGTGGATGAACGCCATCGCCACCGCTATGAAGCGAACGTCAAGTATCTCGACAAGCTGCGCGACGCGGGCCTGGTGATCTCCGCTCTGACGCAGCGCGAACACCTCACCGAAATCGTCGAGCTGCCGCAGGACGTGCACCCGTGGTTCATGGGCGTGCAGTTCCACCCGGAATTCAAATCCACTCCGTGGGACGGTCATCCGCTTTTCAATTCGTACATCGGGGCGGCGGTGCAACATCAGGCGCAAGGCAAGACCGGCAAGCCGCCGCTCAAAGTGGTGGCGTGACGCGATGAAACTCTGCGGATTCGATGTCGGCCTGCAAAGGCCGTTTTTTCTGATTGCCGGGCCGTGTGTTGTGGAGTCCGAGCAATTGCAGATGGATGTCGCCGGCCAGCTCAAGGAAATGACGGCTGCGCTCGGCATCCCGTTCATCTTCAAGAGCAGCTACGACAAGGCCAATCGCACGTCGGGCTCGAGCTTTCGCGGCCCCGGCATGGAAAAGGGCCTGGAGATTCTCGCGAAGGTGAAGCGCGAATTGAAAGTGCCCATCCTCACCGACGTGCACACAGAAGCCGAAGTGCCGCAGGTCGCGCGGATTGTCGATGTGCTGCAAACGCCCGCGTTCCTTTGCCGCCAGACCGACTTCATTCGCGCCGTCGCGCAGTCGGGCAAGCCGGTGAACATCAAGAAGGGCCAGTTCCTCGCGCCGCACGAAATGAAAAACGTGATCGACAAGGCCCGCGAAGCCGCGCGAGAAAAAGGCTTGGAGACCGACAACTTCATGGCCTGCGAACGCGGCGCGAGCTTCGGCTACAACAACCTGGTGTCCGACATGCGCTCGCTCGCGATCATGCGCGAAACCGGCGCGCCCGTTGTGTTCGATGCAACGCATTCCGTGCAACTGCCCGGCGGCCAGGGCACCAGCTCCGGCGGCATGCGCGAGATGGTGCCGGTGCTCGCGCGCGCTGCAATCGCCGTGGGTGTTGCGGGCGTGTTCATGGAAACGCATCCGGACCCGGCCAATGCGCTGAGCGACGGGCCCAACGCCGTGCCGCTCAATCGCATGAAGGCGCTGCTGGAGACGCTTGTCGCTCTCGACGCCGTCACCAAGAAGAACGGCTTCCTCGAAAACGACTTCAACGCCTGAAGGAAAACGCATGTCCGCTCCCGCGTACCTCGTCGTCGAAATGAACATCACCGACATGGAGCGCTACAAGCAGTACATGGCGCAGGCACCGGCTTGCGTAAAGGCGTTCGGCGGCGAATACATCGTGCGCGGCGGCAAGCACGAGACGCTCGAGGGCGACTGGCAGCCGCATCGCGTAGCGCTGCTTCGATTCCCGTCGTACGAACAAGCCAAAGCCTTCTACGATGACGGCCCCTACAAGGAAGTGCGCAAGCTGCGCCTGGGCACCACGGAGTACTTCAACATGGTGCTCGTCGAAGGTGTGGCCCCACCGGTGTGATGTGAAGCCCGACAAAAAGAATCCCAACCATCCCAAGAGATACGAATGAGTGCAATCGTTGACATCGTCGGCCGCGAAATTCTCGACTCGCGCGGCAACCCCACCGTGGAATGCGACGTGCTGCTGGAATCCGGCACGATGGGCCGCGCAGCGGTGCCGTCGGGCGCATCGACAGGCTCGCGCGAAGCGATCGAGCTGCGCGACGGCGACAAGGCCCGCTACGGCGGCAAGGGCGTGCTGCGCGCGGTGGAACACATCAACACCGAAATCTCCGAAAGCGTGCTGGGCCTCGACGCCGGCGAGCAAGCCTTCCTCGACAAGACTCTCATCGACCTGGACGGCACCGAAAACAAAAGCCGCCTCGGCGCCAATGCAACGCTTGCGGTATCGATGGCTGTCGCACGCGCGGCCGCGGAAGAAAGCGGCCTGCCGCTTTATCGCTACTTCGGCGGCATGAACGGCACGCTGCTGCCAGTGCCGATGATGAACGTGATCAACGGCGGCGCGCATGCCAACAACAACCTCGACCTGCAGGAGCTGATGATCATCCCCGTGGGCGCGCCGTCGTTCCGCGAGGCGCTGCGCTACGGCGCGGAAGTGTTCCACGCGCTCAAGAAGATCATCGACGGGCGCGGCATGAGCGTTGCCGTCGGCGACGAAGGCGGCTTCGCGCCGACCGTTGCGAACCATGAAGCCGCGATCGGCATGATCCTCGAAGCGATCGAAAAGGCCGGCTATCGCCCGGGTGAGCAAATCGCGCTGGGCCTCGATTGCGCAGCGAGCGAATTCTTCAAGGACGGCCGCTACAACGTCGAAGCCGAAGGCCTCATCCTCGATTCGGGCGAGTGGGTCAATATCCTCGAGAACTGGGCGGGCAAGTACCCGATCATCAGCATCGAAGACGGCATGGCCGAAGGCGACTGGGACGGCTGGAAGGTTTTGACCGACAGGCTCGGCAAGCGCGTGCAACTCGTGGGCGACGACATCTTCGTGACCAATCCGAAGATCTTGAAGGAAGGCATCGCCAAGGGCATCGCCAATTCGATCCTCATCAAGATCAACCAGATCGGCACGCTCACCGAAACCTTCAACGCGATCGAGATGGCCAAGCGCGCGGGCTACACGTCGGTGATCTCGCATCGCTCCGGCGAGACCGAAGACAGCACCATCGCCGACATCGCCGTGGGCACGAATGCCGGGCAGATCAAGACCGGCTCGCTGTCGCGGTCCGACCGCATGGCCAAGTACAACCAGCTGCTGCGCATCGAGGAAGACCTCGGCGACGTCGCGCACTACCCCGGCCGCGCGGCCTTCCACAATCTCTCCTAGCGAAGATGGCCCGCCGCATCGTCCCCGCGTTCCTCGTGCTGCTGCTTGTCATCGTGCATGTGCAGCTGTGGTTCGGGCGCGGGAGCATCGGTGCGGTGGCCACGTTGCAGCAAAAGCTCGATGCGCAAATTGCCGCGAACGTGCAGTCCCAGCAGGCCAACGGCCGCCTCGAAAACGAAGTGCGCGACCTCAAGGAAGGCCTCGAGATGGTCGAGGAAAAAGCGCGTTCGGAGCTGGGCATGGTCAAGCCGAACGAAATCTTCGTGAACATTTCAAAGTGATTTTTCCCAAGTGAGCGGCTTCGAGATCGCGGGCGTCGTGCTGGCGCTGGCGATGGTCTTTTGCAACATCCGCGAGATCCACTGGGGCTGGCCGCTGGCCGTCGCCAGCTCGCTGCTGTATGTGGAAGTCTTTCGCGACAACAAACTTTATGGCGACGCGGCGCTGCAAGTGTTCTTCGCCGTCGTTGCGCTGTGGGGCTGGTATCAATGGCTGCGCGGGCATCGCGCCGATGGCGACAAGTTGCACGTTGCGCGATTGACGCGGCGCGGCATCTTGCTCGCGGTTGCCGCAACTGCAGTGCTGTGGCCCATCACGGGTTGGTTCCTCAAGACCTACACCGACGCCGACGTGCCGTGGTGGGACGCCTTCCCTACCGCGCTGTCGCTTGTCGGCCAGTTCCTGCTCGGGCGCAAGTTCATCGAGAACTGGATCGTGTGGATCGTCGTGAATGTTGTGTATGTCGGCTTGTATGCGTACAAGGGGCTTTGGCTCACGCTGGGCTTGTACATCGTGTTCATCGTCCTCAGCTTTGCCGGATGGCGCCAATGGAAAAGGCAACTGGTGTGAAGACCGGCCTGAAGATCGCCCTGCTCGGCGCGGAAAGCACCGGCAAGACCACGCTCGCGCGCGAGTTGGCGCTGCGTTTCTCGCAGCTGGGACGCAAGGCCGTCGCCGTGCCCGAAGCCCTGCGCGACTGGTGCGTGCGCGAAGGCCGCGTGCCGCGCCCCGAAGAACAGATGGCGATTGCGCAGGAACAAGAGCGCCGCGTCGATGAAGCGTGTGCGCATGCCGACATTGTCATCGCTGACACCACCGCTGTGATGGTTGCGATCTACAGCGCGATGCTGTTCGACGATCACGCTCTGCTGCGCTTCGCCGCCGAGCGCCAACGTAGTTACGACATCACGCTGGTCACCGGCCTCGACTTGCCCTGGGTCGCCGACGGGCTGCAACGCGACGGCCCGCATGTGCGCGCGCCGGTCGATGCGCAGGTGCGCGAACTCCTTGCGCGCAGCGGCGTCGAATTCCGTGTGATCTACGGCTCGGGCGAAGAGCGCGTGCGCAATGCTCTCTCAGCGATCGATGCATCGCTCGCACCGCGCAGCGACGTGCGCCAATGGATCTGGCAATGCGACAAGTGCTCCGACCCCGAGTGCGAACATCGCCTCTTCGCGCGGTTGCTCGGCGGCTGACACGACTTCCGTTGCAAATGCTTCATCCCCACTGCTGCGACACCGGGCACCAATGATGTCACCCCAGCCCCGTTGTCACCCCGGGCTTGATCCGGGGTCGTCGGCGGTTGTTCGTTGACTTGCGTTGACCCCCGTTGACGAGTCCACGGACGCCGACAAGCCGGATCACTCCATGTCCCCCGGCGCCGGGAGGGCGCCTCCTCCTTTACTTCCGTGATCCGGCTTGCCGGCATCCGCGGACTTGGGCACGATGGTCGTGCGCTACTCGTGGAGAACCAACGCTGTGTCACTCGCGACGGCCGATATCCGGCAAGGCCGATTTCGTCCACCGCCGCCGGCCGTTGCTGCCGCGGCGTCAGCGCCGGAGCACTGAAAGTGCGACTGCGCCTCGTGAACATGCTCACGGGCGAGTGTTTGAACGGAGAGTTTGTTGGGGCTGTGGGGCCCCGACAAACTCGCAGTGAGTTCGACCGTGCAGACGCGGCAGCTGTAG
>Ga0265314_10002817_pt1 | contig 17346 bp, 12 predicted proteins | sample 4126metaG_FD_203106 | JGI IMG/M metagenome (GOLD analysis project Ga0265314, IMG submission 203106) | Rhizosphere microbial communities from Carex aquatilis grown in University of Washington, Seatle, WA, United States - 4-1-26 metaG | ecosystem: Host-associated > Plants > Roots > Rhizosphere >... | reverse complement strand
CGCGCCGGCGCGGCTTGGTGCCGGCGCTGTGCGTGTTCATGCTGGCGCTCGTACCGGCCGCGTATGGCTGGATCCGCGACCCGGACGCGCTGCTCCAACGCGTCAACGCGACCTCGATTTTCGTCGTGATGCAGCAACAGCACAGCTGGGCGCCGTTGTGGGACTCCATCTGGCGCACGCTGGCCACGTTCCACTACCAGCAGGGCCCGGAGTATCACTGGTTCGGCCTCGGCTTCGACCCCGCCTTCAACCTCATCGTCGGTACGCTGCTGGTGCAGGGGTTGATCGCCGCTTTGCTCGGCTGGCAGGCGGTGCGCGGCGTGCTCCTATTCGCCTGGGTCGCCGTCGGATTGGCGCCGAGCATGCTGTCGAGCGGCGCGCCGCATCTATACCGCGCCATCTACGCCGCGCCGCCGCTCTACATCTTCGCAGCGCTGCCGCTGGCCCAGCTCTACGCGGCAGCGCGCGCCTGGCACCGACGCGGCTTCGCCATCTTGGCAACGGCGCTCGCCATCGCCGTGCCGGTGGTCGACTTCCACTACTACTTCTATCGCGTCTACACGCATCCGGTCTTTCACTGGTTCCAGGGCGAGCGCATCGTGCAGATGGCGCGCACACTGCGCGAGTATGGCCCCGGCTGGCGCGGCTATATCCTGGCCGACAACTTCGACGCGCAACACGAGACGCTCCTCTTCCTGGCGCGCGCCTGGCATCTCGATCTGCGCTCCGTCGCGAGCCTGGCCGACGTATTGCCGCTGCGCGACTTGCCGGCACAAGGCGCGCTCTACATGTTCAGCGAAGCGCTGCTGCCCGCCGCTGCGGCGGCCCGTACGATCTATCCGGGCAACATGATGACGCAGCGCTACGAGCCGACGCTGCGCAGTTGGGCGTTGGATCGCTGGTGGCCGCTCACGACATGGCCGGAACGCCCGCGCATGAGCGGCGCCTTCCTCGCCGTGCCGCGCGCCGCGCTCGAGCACCCGAACGATACGCCGCCAATCGGACTGATCGCCGACTACGACATCGCCGGCCGCCACGTACGGCGCGTCGAGCCTTATCCGTTCTACGACATGTTGACGCCAACCTTCCCCGGCCCGTTTCGCGTGCGCATGCATGGCGGGCTGACGGTGCCGCCGCCGGGGGATGCGACCCTGTCGATCGACGCGACCGTCGGCGCCGACGCCGCGATCGATGGTCACGCCATGGGTGCGCGCGATGTGCTGTCGGCTGGCCGACACGATTTCGCGCTGGCCGTCGGCTCGGTCGATCAGCGGCTGGTGCTGCAGATCTGGTGGACGCTGGCGGACGGGCGCCGCGAGCTCGTCCCGCCGCGCGCCTTCAGCCCGGACGACAGCACCGTCACCCCACAGGCCGCAGCGCGCTAAGACGCCGGCGGCGCCAGCCAGCGCTGCAGCCACGCCAGTGTGGCTTGCGTCTCCTGCGGACCGATGCCGTGCCCTTCGATGTCGAAGGCGCGCTGCTCGAAGCGTTCGGGCGCGCCGGCAGCGGCATATGCCTGGCTCAGCGTACGCGCCGTCGTCTCGGCGCAGGCGTACGGGATCAGCTCGTCGCCGGTGCGATTGAGCATCAACAGCGCCGCGTGCACGACGCGCTGCGGCGCGTAGGTCACGTCCTGCTCGTGCACCCACGCGGCATAGCTCGGCGACAACGTCAGCGGCTGGCCCTGCATGCCCATCGACGAGTTGCGCAAAAAGCACTCGTAATCGCCGCAAGCCGCGATCACCACGGCGGCGCGCAAGCGCGCGTCCGCGGCCAGCGCCTGCAGCGTGACGAAGCCGTTCGTCGAGCCCCCGACGATGCCGAAGCGACTCGTGTCGACTTCCGGCTGGGTCGCCAACCAATCGAGGATGGCGGGTACGACCTGATCGGCGTTCTGCGCGATGTCGTGCAGATAGGTCTGCCCCAGCACGTCGGCCGACGGCGACGCCAACACCCACTTGCCGACCGTGTGGCCGGGCGGCGGTGTCGGCCCCGGGGTGCGCAAGAAGTCCCAGTACACGGTGTAGGTCACGGCGACGAACCCGGCACGGACGAGCGGCGAGGTGTCGCCGAGCTGCGCGATGACTGTCGGCTTGCGGCCTTCGGGCGTCAGCGGAATGTCGACACGCACGCTCACCATGCCGTTGAGCAGTCGCGTCTCACGGACGCGATAGTCGTTCGTCGGCGGCGCGGTCGGCCCCGCAATCGGCGTCGGCGCGGTCGGCGCGCGGCAGCCGCTCAACACAATCGCCAGCAAAAGGGTGTATGATGTGCGGCGCATATGGCGAGTCGCATCCTATCCGACCATCGCCGCGCGGCGCGAGCGGCGCTCGCCGGACTGGCGTGTCTGGGGCTCGGCGGCTGCGCGCAGCAGCCGCTGCTGCAGCGCGCCATCGCAGCGCGCGGTGGGCCGCTGACCGGTGTGGTGATGCGCGCCACGGCGCGGCTGTATCGCGCCATGCCCGGGGAGTGGCGCTACACGCGGACCTTCCTCGCGCCCGACTACTACGCGTGGCAGGTCGAGACCTCAAGCGGCGTCGACACCCACTTGTTCGACGGCGACGCGACGCGTTCGTTTGTCGACGGCGGAGAGGTCGGCCGCGACACCGATCCGGCCGCGCCGCTGCGCTCGCAAGCGCGCTGGACCGCCGTATCGCTGCTCGATGCGCTCGGCGCGCCCGGAGTCACCCTGTATCCTCTGCTGCCCGGCGAGCTGCCGGCTGGAACACGGGAAGGTCTGCTGGCCACGTGGCCCGACGGCGCCGCCTATCGACTCGGCTTCGACACCGACGCGCAGCTGGTCTGGATGCGCGGCCCGCTCGATCTCTCGCCGCTCGCCAACGGCACCGCCGAGGTGCGTTTCAGCGCCGTGCAGCGCAGCGGCGATTTTCTGCTGCCGCACGCCGCCGCGTATGAGATCGACGGCTATCGGCTCGCCGACGAGACGCTGGTCGCCGTCTGCCCGGATCCACCCGAGCTGACGCCGCAGAGCTTCGCGCAGCCCGACGCGCTGCCGCCCTGCCCGCTCCCCGGCGCGGCTCGACCTTGACACCGGCCGGCGGAAGCGAGGCCGCCCGCAGGCTCGATCGAGCGGCGGTAGGCAACGCCGTCGCGCTCTCGAGAGCCCGGCCGGTCAATCAGGCCGATCGTCAAAGGCGCTTCGGTCTTGACGCCCAGTCGCCGCCTCTGTTAGCCCTCTGGCTAACACTCGTTAGCCAAGAGGGAGGTCCCCATGCAGTACGACATTGTGTCCGCTGATTCGCACATCATCGAACCGCCCGACCTGTGGGAGAAGTGGCTGACGCCGGAATTCCGCAAACGCGCGCCGCAGCTCACCAAGGACGACGAGGGCGGCGACGCGTGGGACTTCCACGACGGCGGCAAGCCCATGACCATCGGTCTGGTCACCAAAACCAAGGGCCAGGGCTACGATGACTTGCGCTGGGGCGGCTCGCGCTACGACACGATCAACCAAGGCTGCTTCGAAGCGGCGGCGCGCGTGAAAGAGATGGAGGAAGACGGCCTGCAGTTGGAGGTCATCTATCCGCCGCAGCGCACCATGCGGCATTTCATGCTCGACGAAGACAAGGACTTCCACATCGCCGGCGTGCAGGCCTACAACGACTGGCTCGCCAAGGGCTTCGTCGGCAAGGCGCCGAAGCACTTCGTCGGCCAGGGGCAGATCCCGAACCTCGGCATCGAGGGATCGGTCGCCGAGATGAAGCGCTGCCGCGCCATGGGCCTGCGCGGCGTGGTGATCTCCAGCTGGCCGTCCGGCAAGCCGTTCCTCGACGACGATTGCGACCCATTCTGGGCCGAGGCCGAGAAGACCAACACGCCGGTGAGCGTGCACATCAGCTTGGTGCACAAAGGCCAGCAGCGCGAGCAGATCGGCAACATCGCGCGCAAGGGCGAGGCGGCGCTGACCGGCTTCAGCGCGGCAGGCTTGACGACGATGCCGCTGATCGTCGGTGAAACCATCTTCTGGGGCCTGTTCGACAAGTTTCCCAAGCTGAAGATGGTCGGCGTCGAGTGCGGCGCCGGCTGGGTGCCGTACTTCCTCGAGCAAATGGATGACCGCTACTGGCGCAATCGCAGTTGGGCGAAGAGCAAGCTCAAGCACCAGCCGAGCGAGTACTTCAAACGCAACTGGATGGCGACATTCATGATCGACCACTACGGCGTCGCCAACCGCTACTCGGTCGGCGTGAACAACATGATGTGGTCGACCGACTATCCGCATCACGGCGCCGACTGGCCGTACTCGCGCAAGATCATCGACGAGCAGTTCCACGGCGTTCCCGCCGAAGAGCGCCAGCGCATGCTGTCGCGCAATTGCGTCGAGCTGTACGGATTGGAGTAAAGGCAGCTGTTGGTTGTTAGGTTGTTCGTTGTTCGGTCGACCAGGCCAACAACGTAACAACCTAACAACGTAACCTTGTGCCTCCATGCAGGCCGCCATCGTCGGCGTTCACCAGACGCCGTTCTCCGCCAACCTGGCGGGCAGCGAGTTGGCGCTGGCGGCGCAGGTGATATGCGCCGCTTTGCGCGACGCCGGGCTGACGCCGCGCGACGTCGACGGGCTGGTCAAGAACGCGATGGAGGACACCGAGGAGCACGCGCTGGCGCGGTCCCTGGGTATTCCCAATCTGCGCTGGTTCTCGCAGGTGCCGTACGGTGGCGGCGCCAGCTGCGGCATGGTCGCGCAAGCCGCGGCGGCGATCAGCGCCGGCCTCGCCACCACCGTGGTGCTATGGCGCGTGCGCAAGCGCGCTTCGGGTGGGCGGCCGTGGGCACAGCGCACCGGAGCGGTCGAAGGGGATGCGCAGTTCGGCGCGCCCTACGGACTGTCGCGGCCATCGGATCAAGTCGCGCTGTTGATGCGCCGCCATATGGTCGAGTTCGGCAGCACCAGCGCGCAGCTCGGTGCCATCGCAGTCGCGTGTCGCGCCCACGCGGCACGCAACCCGCGCGCGCTGAAACGGCAGCCGGTCACGCTCGCCGACCACCAGGCGTCGCGGCCGGTCAGCGAGCCGCTGCGGCTGCTCGACTGCTGTCTCGAGTCCGATGCCGCCGCGGCAATCGTCCTGACCAGCCTCGAACGGGCGCGCGACACCGCCCAGCGCGCGGCGCGCGTCGTCGCAGCGACGCAGGCGACCGGCGCGCAGGTCGGCCGCATGCTCGATTGGCACAAACCGTTTCCACTCGAGTCGAGCGGCGTCGCCGCCGCCGCGGCGCTCTACCGGCACGCTGGCATCGGCCCCGACGATATCGATTGTGCGCAGCTGTACGATTCGTTCACCCCATTCGTGCTGTTCGCCTTGGAGGCCTACGGGTTCTGCCCGCGCGGCGATGGCGGTCACTTCGCCGCCGCCGGACATCTGCAGTGGCCGCACGGACGCCTGCCGATCAACACGCACGGCGGCTCGCTGTCGGAAGGATACGTGCAGGGCATGAACCACCTGATCGAAGCGGTGCGCCAGCTGCGCGGCACGTCGACCTGTCAGGTGGCGCGCGTCGATCACGTGCTGGTCACCAGCTCGACCAGCGTGCCCACCAGCGCCGTGATTCTCGGCCACTGACGCGGCCCCTGCGGCGGGCGCGCTAGGCGCGCAGCGAACCGATGCGGGCGCCGTAGCGCAGCGGCGTGCCCGGCGCTTGCACGTCGAGCGCCAGCCGGGCCGGCGCGGCGACGAGGACGATGGTCGAGCCGAACTCGAAACGGCCGAGCTCGTCGCCCTTGGCGAGCACGACATCGCGATAGCCGCGGCGCTCCGGCACGGCACCGCGTAGGTTGGTGGTGAGGTCGTCGAACGTAACGCGAATCTTTCCGACATTGGTCGCCCCGACGGCGACCAGACAAAGATCCTCACCGGCACCGCAGACGTCGAGGAAGATGCACAGCCGTTCGTTGACCGCGAACAGGCCGTCGATTCCTTCGACGCCGACGCGATTCACCGGCCACAACGCACCCGGCAGGTAGGCCGCCCGCACCACTCGCGCCGCGCAGGGGGCGTGAAAGCGATGATAGTCGCGCGGCGACAAGTAGAGCGTCGCGAAGGCGCCGCCCTCGAAACGCAGCGCCGCCGCGGCATCTCCGAGCAACGCGGCGAGCGAGTACGTCCGCCCTTTGACCTGCAGCAGTTGTCCCTGCGCGACCATCCCGGCTGCCCCCCAAGCGCCGTCACACGGGGAGACGAATGCATCCGCGGCAGGATCGATCGGCCGTGCGCCGGCGCGCAACGCGCGCGTGAAGAACGCCTGCAGGCTGGGGAACGAGTCGAGTCGATCGCGCACCTCGTCGAAGTCGACGCCGACCGCACCGCCGAACGCACGCACGGCCGGTCCGCGCAGCGGGCGCGGCAGTTGCCGCGCCGCCACCCAGCCGGCGGCGCGCGACACGGCATGCTTGGGCAGCGCGCGCAGCAGCGCCAGGGCAAGCCGACGTCGCTCCATCCGCCCTGTCCTAGCGCGCCGCACCGGCGCAGCAAACCGACGCCAGATGGACCGAATCGCACAGGCGATGTTGCGCGGCAGCAAAGCATTCGCGCAGCGCATCTTTCCGCTCGTCGCTTTCGATCATCATCTGTTCATCGCCCGCTGATGTCCTCGTCATCTTCCGCCGCTAGGCTCACTCATCATGTCCCGTGCCCGCTCTGCCAGCACGAGTTCGACCTCTTTGCGGCCGTCTGGTGCGCGCACGTGGCGGACCAGCCGTCGAAGATCTGTCCGAGCTGCCGCGATTGCCTTTGCGAGCATCCAGCCTACGGCGAGCCCAACTTCTGGAAGGAAGCCCCCCCAGCTTTCCGCCAACACGATTTCCAACGGCTCTTTCTCTTCTACCTTTAAGGTGCCGCCGGCCGGCGGCGGGCGGCTGCTGCTGACCGCCGACGACCCCTACGAGCGCCAGCTGCTCGTCGAGCATCTGCGGCACGCCGCGGCGGACGGCGCCGCGCTGCACATAGCGGGGATCGGTCGATGGCGTGGCGTCGTTCTCCACTGTCGGTCGCAAGGCACCTGTACACGCTGCGGTGCGCCGGGCGCGATGCTCCATTGGGTCGAACGCCGAGCCGATTGGTGCGTGCCCTGCGGGCTCGCCGTAGCAGTGCCGCAATTTGCTCACGGCGTTTGGTATGCAATCGTCGCGCTTGATCGCTGCGACCGAGCGCGCCCCTAAGACCAGGCAAGTATCCTGATGCCGCGCCACATTTTGGAAGCAGCGTCGCACGCCGCCTCGATCGATGCATCGCCGCGGCACCGAACATGGCACTCGCCTTGTCGGCGCGCCGCGACGCACGCCCTGCGCGTTGCGGCGCCGCTGTCACGACAGTGACGAGGCCGCACAGCACAGTGACATAGAACGTCGCTCTTCTGTTCGCCGTTGAACTCGGCGCGCGACTGATCGCAATACGGCGAGTCGAAATTGCGGTGGCACGTTTGTTGGTTAACGCTATAACGGGGCGCAGCAAACGAGGGAGGACCGCCGTGCGAGACAATCTACGCAGCTGTCATGGTCGGAGCCGCCACACCGAGCGCGGCTTCACCCTGTTGGAACTGATCCTGGTTGTAGCGATCATCGGCATCCTGAGCGCCATCACGCTGCCGCGCGTGATGGGCTATCGCCAAAGCGCATACGATGCGCTCGCCAAGTCCGACCTGCGCAACGCCGCGAACGCCGAGGAAGCGTACTTCGTTTCGACTGGCGACTACCTCGATTGCTCCGACACCACGTGTGCCAATCAGCTGCCCGATTTCCGCCTTTCCAATTCGGTGAGCATCACGATGGAAGCCTCCAACGGGGCACAGCCGACATTTCTCGGCACGGCGTCGAATGTGAAGGGCCAAAAGACATTCCGCTACGACAGCGCCAACGGGGGCATGACGAACTGAGCAAGCCCGAGAATTTGTCAGGGACCGCGTCAGAGCGCAGATCTGCAATCGTCGCATCCGTTGGGTTCGCGATCGTTTGAAAGCTGATGCCTGACGGCTGACGGCGATTGGTCGGCACGACCACCTGCGCCGTCACCGGCACACGGCGGATTGCGCCGCGGCGCAATCTCCGCTGAAGAGAGCGTCATGCGGACGCTCGCGCTGTTAGCGCTACTGGCGGGATGTACAGCGCAGAGTGTCCCGGGCGTGTGGCGGGCGCAGCCCTTCATCACCACATTTTGGTGCGCCCCGCCGCTGGCGGCGCTCGACGACGCACGGCTGGAGCAGATCGCCACCGCCGGATTCACCACCATCGGCGCACCTTGCGAAGGCGAGCTGACGGTCGCGTCCAACCGACGAGCCCTGGCCGGCGCGGCACGCCACAACTTGCGCGTCTGGGTGGCCGACCATCGCCTGTATGCCGCCGCGGCCGGCGATCCGAACGCCACGGCGCAGATCGCCGACGTGGTGGCGGATTTTCGCGACGCGCCGGCGCTGGATGGCTATGTGGTCGCCGACGAGCCGCCCACGCCGGCGTTTGCGCCGGTTGCGGCAACGGTGATCGCCTTGCGCACCGCCGATCCGGCGCGCTTGGCATACGTCAACCTGTTGCCCAACTACATCCCTCCGGCGCTGCTCGGCGCCGCGTCGTACGACGACTATCTCCACCGCTCCGTCGCCGATCTGCAACCCCAACTGCTCAGCGTCGACTACTACCCGTTCGGGACGAAGAAGGATCGCTCGACCTTCTTCGACAACCTGGACGCCGTGCGCGACGCGTCGCTGCGCTACGATCTGCCGTTCCTGTGGATCGTTCTCGCAATGCCGCACGGCCCGTATCGCGATCCGAGCGAGGCAGAGCTGGCATGGCAGGTCTTCCACGCGCTCGCGTACGGCGCGCGCGGCGTCTCGTACTTCACTTACTGGACGCCGCACGATCCCACCGGCAGGTGGCAGCAGCACAATGGCATCATCGAGAATGGGCAGCCGACCGAACACTACGCGCAGGTCACGCGGGTGAATCAGGTGGCGCGCGCCATCGGCAACGCCCTCGACGGTTGGCGTTCGATCGCGGTCGCCGATTCCACCGGCGAGATCGGCGCGCCGTTCCCGATCGGACCAATCGAGGCGATCGACGGCGGCCGATTCAGCGTCGGCCTGTTTGCCAATGCGACCGGCGGACTGGCCGCGTTGCTCGTCAACCGCGACTACGGCGAACCGGCTGTCGCCGCACTGCGCTTGCGCGACGGAGCGGCGCCGCCGGAGGCGTTCGATGCCGGCGACGCACACTGGCGACGCGACGGCGGCATCGCCTTTCCTCTCGCGCCCGGAGCCGCGCAGCTGCTGCGCTGGCCGGGCTGACCGCGCGCCTGGCTTTGCACCGACAGTCCTCCGCCCGGCGGCGGACGCCACCGCTGCACACACGCCCCCGCCCAATCGCCGCCAAACCTGGGAAGAGGCACATCCCAACTTCGCGCGACGCCGACGCGCGCTATGCGAGGAGCGCGCGCAAGCTGCGCGCCACGGCACGCTCCGCTGCCGCGGCACTCAGGCCTTGGTGGACGCGGAGCATCATCCAGGCGGAGAAGCTGCCGGCGACCGCCAGCGCGGCCAGGCATTCGCGCCGCTCCGCGGCGGGAACCAGCGCCAGCTCCGCGGCGAAGACGCGGGCCAGATCGCGCCGCAGCAAGAGCCGAAAGGCTTTGAGGCGCTGGGCGATCTCGCCGGAGAACGGCTCGCTGAGCAGCGCCGCGCGCCGCACCGGCAGCACCGCTTCGTAGACCCGCGCGCGCTGCGCCGCGACCGCGGCGATGCGCGCCGCCAACGCGCCATCGGCGCGTGGCGGAGCGAGCAGCGGCGCAATGCGCGCCGCTTGGCGGTCCGCCACGGCGGCGAAGAGCGTCTCCAAGTCGGCGAAGTGCTGGAATACCGACCGCAGCGACACGCCGGCGCGCGCCGCGATGCGCGGTGCCGTCGGGCGCAGATCGCCGCCTTCGATCAGCTGCAGCATCGCCTCGACCACGGCGTTGCGCGTTGCCGCACTGCGCGCCGCGCGCCGATCGGTCGGCGGCGGCGCACGCTTTATTCTTGCACTCACAGTGCAAATTGCGTAGTCGGAATCGGATCCGGAGGCAAGCCGCGGCTCGCGGCTGGGAGTAACCGATGGGACGCAAGATCCTCTTCATCACCACCGACCAGCAGCGCCACGACGCGCTCGGCTGCACCGGCGGACGCATCGCCCGGACGCCGGTGGCCGACGCGTGGGCTCGCGAAGGCCTGAACTACCGACGCGCCTACAATCAGAACACCGTCTGCATGCCGGCGCGCTCGACGATGCTCACCGGGCAGTACGTGCGCACGCACGGCGTGGTGGCCAACGGCATCGCGCTGCCGGTCGATGCGCCGAGTGTCGCCGCCTATCTGGCCGAGCGCGCCGGCTATCGCACCGCGCTGTGCGGCAAGGCGCACTTCGAGCCGAACATGGATCCGCAGCTCAAGTTCGAGGAGAACGCGCGCCAGCGGCGCGGCGATTTCGGCCCGTGGCGCGGCTTCGAGCGCGCCGTGCACGCCACGCATATCGCGGCGTTCCTCGGTCGGCCGGTCGGACACTACGGCCGCTGGTTGAAAGATCATCACCCGGAGCACCTGGAGAGCTTCGCACCGCTGCTCGACGCGCACGGTGGCGGCGACACCGGGGCGCCGGAAACCAAGAACAATCCGATTCCGCGCGGCTGGTACCACACCGACTGGGTGGCCGACCGCACGCTCGAGTTCCTCGACTCGCTCGCCGCCGAAGACGATTGGTTCGTCTGGATGAGCTTTCCCGATCCGCATCATCCATGGGATCCGCCGGCCTCCGAGCTCGATCGCGTGCCGTGGCGCGACCTGGCGCTGCCGCCCGGCCATCCCGGCTCAGACGAGGCGATCCGCAACATCCTGGCGCAGAAGCCGGCCCATTGGCTGGCCTACTACGAAGGCCGCTGGAAGAACGCTGAGGGCGGGCCGCCCAACTTCCAGGTGCCGGCGCTGACGCACGATCATATTCGCGAGATCAACGCCAAGGCGCACGTCATGAATGAGCTCATCGACGAGGCGTGCGGCCGCGTCTGGCAACGCATCGTCGCGCGCGGCTGGGCGGCCGACACCGACGTGCTCTTCACCACCGATCACGGCGAGATGCAGGGCGACTACGGCTTCATCTACAAGGGCCCCTTCCACACCGATTCGCTGATGCGTCTGCCGATGCTGTGGCGGCCGGCGCGCTCGGCAGGCGTCACGCCGGCGACCATCAATCAGCCCGTCGGCCAGGTCGATTTGGCGCCGACCTTCTGCGCGATCGCCGGCGTCGAGCTGCCGCAGTGGATGGAGGGCCGGCCGTTGCCGACGCGTGAAGACGGGAGCCGCGAGCGCGTCCTGTGCGAGTGGGACAGTCAGATGCCGAGCCACGGCATGCATCTGCGCACCATCGTACACCGCGACGGCTGGCTGTTGACGCGCTATGAGCCGAGCACCGACGGTCAGCCGACCGGCCTCGAGCGCATGATGGGGGATTTCGTCACTACGCCGTGCGGCGTGCACTACGACGGCAGCGAAGGCGAGCTCTACAACCTCAATGAAGACCCGTGGCAATGGCGCAATCTGTGGAACGACGCCGGACATCGCGCCATCAAATCCGCGCTCATCGCCGATCTGTACGATCACCTGCCGGCCGGGCGGGCCGAGAAGCTCTTGGTCGATGCTCCTGCGTAATACCGCAGGCGTGCTGACGTGCGGAGGGGCTGACGTGCCGACGCCCACATGGCGCCGCGCACCGACAGCTCGCAAGCTGGTGTCTTCCAACGCAGAGCAACAGACGCCAGGTCCGGGTCCCTTACGTCAGCACGGCCGCACGCCAGCCCGCAGTCACTTCGCAACCAAGGAGGCCTCCGATGTTCAGTCGGCTCATTCTCGCAACGCGTTGCGCGCTGGTCGGCGTGACTGCTCTCGCCGTCGGCGGCTGCCAACACGTAATCGATTCGCAGATCGAACAAGGCGTCAATCGCGCCGATCGCGGCATGCTGACGTCGCCCGATCTGCAAGTCGTGCTGTGCGGCACCGGCTCGCCCCTGCCGGACAAGACGCGCGCCGGTGCGTGTACGGCGATCGTCGCGGGTGGCCAGGTGGTGCTGGTCGATGTCGGCCCCGGCGCATGGAAAACGCTCGACCTCGCCGGCGTGCCGACGGGCGCGCTGAGCGCGGTGTTGCTGACGCACTTTCACTCCGACCATATCGGCGACCTGGGCGAGGCGATCACGCAAAGCTGGATCGCCGGGCGGTCGCAGCCGCTGCCCGTCTACGGCCCGCCGGGTACGGCGCGGTTGGTCAACGGCTTCGATGAAGCCTACGCCCAGGACGCCGACGCGCGCACGCTGCACCATGGCGAGCAATACATGCCGCGCGCCGCGGAGCCGGCGGTGGCGCACGAGATCGAGATCGGCGACGCAGCGGATGCCGACGCGCTGGTGTTCGAGCGCGACGGGCTGAAGGTGACGATGTTTCGCGTCCATCACGACCCCGTGCGACCCGCCGTCGGCTATCGCTTCGACTACAAGGGGCGCGCCGTCGTGGTCAGCGGCGACACCGCCAAAACGGCCAGCATCGTCGAGCACGCCAAGGGCGCCGACGTGCTGATCAACGAAGCGCTCAACCGCGACATGATGGGGCGCGTTTCGGAAGTCGCGACGCGCGTCGGCCAACCGCGCCTCGGCAAAATGGCGAATGACACGCTGAACTATCACACCACGCCGGTCGAGGCGGCCGAGATGGCGCGCGACGCCGGCGTCCATACTCTGGTGCTCACCCACCTGGTGCCCGGACCGCGCAATTTTCTCACGCGCCACATGTTCCTCAGCGGCGTCGCCGAGACGTTCAACGGCGAAGTCGTGTTGGGCGAGGACGGCACGCGCATCGATCTGCCGCCGAAGAGCTGATTCCGCACGTCTTTTCCCTCGGCGTGGGGGGGCGGCGTGGCGCCGGCAACGAGGAGCACGGCGCAATAGAGGGAGGACGTATGCGATCGAAGTTCGGAACGGTGGTGCTGCTGTGCACGCTGATCGGCGCGTCGGCGCCGGCACTGGCGGAAACGGCGCAACAACAGAAGATGCAGTCCTGCAACACAGAAGCCGGCGCCAAGGAGCTGACCGGCGACGCGCGCAAGAAGTTCATGTCGGAATGCCTGAAGAAGGACAGCGGCAATGCTCAGCAGCAGCGCATGCGCGCTTGCAATGCGCAGGCGAAGGCCAAGTCGTTGAGCGGCGACGCGCGCAAGCAATTCATGCAATCCTGCCTGTCTGGTGAGTAAGAGGGCCGGCGCCGCCGCGGCGCCCCTGCTGCCGCTCGACGCAGCGGCTTGAGCAGCGCCGCAGCGCGGCGACGGCCTGCGCGGGACCGCGTCTCGCGCGCCCACGAATCTCGATAGACAACCCGCCCGATCACGTGTAGCTCCGGCCGCCGTGGTGGTGGGTGGCGATGCCTGAGACCAGGCGGCTCGGTTGCCTGGCCCTGGCGTCGGCGCTGCTGGTGGCGGCCGGAGCGTTGTTGCCGGTGCCGCCGACACTTCTCCAACCGCACCTCGACAGCTTCGGCGCTGCGCTGCACTACACCGCCGCGAGCTCGGCTATCGTCGGCTCGCAGACCATCAGCACTTTCGGTCCGCTCGGCTTCGTCTTCTACGATGTGTATCTGCCGCAGACGTTCGTCTGGCTCTTGCTCATCCGGGTCGGACTGGCGGCGGTGACGTGCTGGGCGCTGGCGTGGCTGGGGCTCGCGGTGTGGCAGTCGCCGTGGATCGCGGCTTTGGCTATCGTCGCCTCGGCGCCGTGGCTTGCCTCGCCCGACGTCTGGTTCCTCACCTTGCCGTTCTTGGCGGTGTTGCTCGAGCTACCGCAGCGACGGGCGCCCAAGGCGCTGGCGATCGCGCTCGGCGCCTCCATCGGACTGGTGTCGTTGGTCAAGTTCAGCTGTCTGGTCGCAGCGGCCGGCGTCTTGGTGCCATTGGCGTTGGCCGATGCCGCCGAGCGCCGCGTGCCGAGCACGACGCTCGCCGCGCTGGTCGCTGCCGGACTGGGTTGGCTCGCGGCGCGGCAGCCCTTGGGCGAGATGGTCACCTGGCTCAGCGTCTCGACGCGCGAGATCACCGCCGGCTATCCCAACGCCATGCAGCTTCCGGCGAATCCGTTCTTGTTGCTGCATACCGGTATCGTCACCCTCGCGGTGTTGGCGTTGGCGTGGCCGCTGTTGCGCCCGCACGCGCGGCTGCGGCGCTGGGCCGGATGGGTGGCCTGCGGCGAAACGCTCTATGTGCTGGTACGCGCCGGCTTCGTGCGCGCCGACGTCCACATCTACATCACCGTCTTCGGGCTGCTCATCGTGGCGCTGTGGATCGGGCTGACGCTCGGGCGCGGTCAGGCTGCGGCGGCGGCGCTCGTCGTCGCCGCCGCCGGGGTCGGCGGGCTGTGGTGGCATGCAACGCTGACCCTCGGCCCGCCGCGCGACTCCTTCGCCCCGATCTACGCGGGCTCGGCGCTCTCCCGCCTGATGATGCTGCCGTTCGTCGTAGCCGGCGACGCGCTCGCCGAAGCCGATGCGCGCGCGCGCGCCGAGCTGCGGGCGACCAATCCGCTGCCGGCGCTGGCGGGGAGCGTGGACGTGTACCCGAGTGAGCAGGCGCTGGTGCTGGCGCACGGGCTGAACTATCGGCCGCGTCCGGTGTTCCAGAGCTACATGGCGTACACGCCGAGCCTGGAAGCGGCGAATGCCGATGCGTTGCGCGGGGTCGCGGCTCCGGACTGGATCCTCTTCCACGTGCTGCCCATCGATGGGCGCCTGCCGGCGCTCGATGACGCCGCCTCGTGGCCGCTGCTGCTGACGCGCTATCGCTTTACCGGTACCGCCGGAAACTTTGCGATCCTGCAGCGGCGGGATACGGCCCGCACGTCGCACTTCGAGCCGCTGGCGCGCATCGAGGCGCGCACCGGCGAGACGATCGCCGTTCCCGACGCCAGCGCCGGCCCGGTGTGGGTCCGCCTGTCGCTGCAGCCGAGCCTGCGCGACCGCGTCGTCACAACGCTGTTCGCCGCGCCCATGACCTGGATCAATCTGACGCGCGCCGACGGCAGCGTGCGCCACTACCGCATCGTGCCGGCGCTGGCGCGCGCCGGCTTCATGCTCTCGCCGGTGATCACCGACACGGCGGAGTTCGAGGCGCTATTGGCGCCCGCAGAGGTCGCAGGATCGCCACTGGCGGCGCGCTCGTTCAGCGTCGAGCAAGGGCCGCAGCTTGGGGTCGCCGATGGAACGCGGCCGCTCACCGTCGAGCTGTCGCGTTTCGTCGTCGACTGAGCCGCTGGGCGCGCTCAGCGGAACAGGCGCGACAACAGCGCCGCGGTATCGGAGTCGTCGACGATCCCGTCGCCGTTGCTGTCGATCCCGAGGTGCGCGCCGGTACCGCGCGCCGCGACCTCGACGGCCTGCGACTGCCGGTCCGCGAGCGACGCGGCGAGCGGCGTCAGGTCGGCGGCACTGACCACGCCGTCGCCGTTGGCGTCACCACGACCACCGGACGTCGTGGTCGCATTGGTCAGCACCCACCGGCCGGCACCGCGCGCCAGCACGTCATAGCGACCGTCGCCGTCGAGATCGGCGGTGCGCAATTCCTGCGGGCGCAGGCCGACCACATATGTCGACGGTGCGCCGAGAGAGCGGTTGCCAAGATTGGCGATCACCGCAACGCCGTTGGCGATCTGGGTGGCGACCACCACGTCGGGCAGCAGATCGCCGTTCAGGTCGCGCAACGTGACGTCGATGCCGGAAACACTGATCCGCTGTCCCGCCGTGAACGCGAGATCGGCGCCGCCGTAGAACGGCCGCATGCCATTGCCGACGATCCCCACGACGTCGTCGAAGCCATCGGCGTCCAGGTCGGCGACGTCGAGCGCGAACGGCGCCGCGCCGGTGTCGATCGCGTGGCTGGCGTCGAACGTGCGGTCGCCCTGACTGATCAGCAGCGTCGCTTGCGTGCCCATCGCGTTGCCGACGACCAGATCGGGCAGGCGGTCGCGGTTGAAATCGCCGACCGCCAGTCCCGACGGTCGACCGGCGACGTTCAGCGCGTCGACGCTCGTAAACGTCCCGTCGCCGTTGCCGAACAACAGCGAGACCTTCTGTGCCGGACCGACGGCGGCGGCGACATCGAGATGGCCGTCGTGATCGAAGTCGGCGATCGCCAGTGCGCTCGCGGCGCCGGCGATCTCGGTGCGCAGCGGCGCGCCGAACGTTCCGTCAGCCTGTGCCAGGACGACGAACAGATCCGGCTGCTCGACATCGGCGGTGACGACGTCGAGCCGTCCATCGCCGTTCATGTCCGCCAGCCGCTCGATGCCAGTCTTGATCGAGCTGGCGATAGTTTGCGCGGGGCCGAAGCCGCCGCCCGGCGCCGCCGGAAGAGCCGAGACCGTTCCACCGGCCCCGTCGGTGAGCACCACGTCCGCGACGCCGTCGCCATTCAGATCGCCGGCGGCGATACCGGATCCGCCGAGCCGCGGATCGAGCGACTCGATCGCCTCGAAGCCGCCGTCGCGAGCGAGCAAAATGGCCGCTTCATTTGGATCGCTGTGCACGGCGGCGATGTCGACTCGTTGATCGTGATTGAAGTCCCCGGTGGCGGCGGCATAGGTGCGCAGCGGCGCGGCGAAGTGGCGGATGCGGCCGAACGTGGCGCCCTCCGCACCGTACAGTACGCTGACGTCGCCGCCGGCAATGTTGGCGACCACGGCGTCGAGCCGACCGTCGGCGTTGAGATCGGTCAGCTGCACCGTCGTCGGCGTGGCATCGACAGGATACTCACCGCTCTTGCTGAAGCCGCCGTTGTGGTCGCCGCGCAGGACGACCAGGGTGTTCGCCGCGCCGTCGGTCGTCACCAGATCGAGCGCGCCGTCTCCGTCCAGATCGGCGAGGGCAAGGCGCAGAAACTGCGTGCCGATCACTTGCGGCGTCGCGCGCGCCAGGCCGCCCGCACCATCGCCGAGCAGCACCGAGAGATTGCCGGCGAGGTCGGCGGCGACGACGTCGAGATGCGCATCACCGTCAAGCTTGGCGACACCGACGGCCGTCGCGCCGGCCGGCAATCGGCGACTGTGGTTGTCTTCGTCGACCGTGAAGTTCCCGTGACCGTCGCCGAGCAGCACGTTGACGCGCCCTCCGGCCTCGGCGGCCAGCGAGCAGACGACGTCGAGAATGCCGTCTTCGTTCATGTCGGCGGCGACGACGGCGGCCGGATCGTGTCCGGAAGGGCTGCTGATCGGCGCATCGAACGTCCCGTCGCCGTGGCCCTTCATGAAGTAGACGGCGTCGCCCTCGACCTCGGAGATGACCAGATCG
>Ga0265314_10002814_pt1 | contig 17353 bp, 14 predicted proteins | sample 4126metaG_FD_203106 | JGI IMG/M metagenome (GOLD analysis project Ga0265314, IMG submission 203106) | Rhizosphere microbial communities from Carex aquatilis grown in University of Washington, Seatle, WA, United States - 4-1-26 metaG | ecosystem: Host-associated > Plants > Roots > Rhizosphere >... | reverse complement strand
GGCCACTTCAAGCGCTTCGTTGGGCTCGACTTCGCCGCCGACGAAACACCAATAGCCCGGCGCACGGACCAGCTTAAGCCCCCTGCGGATGCACAAATAGCGCCCTTGCGCGTCCTGCAGTATCGCCACAACTCCATGTTTTTTCGGAGGTTCCATGCGCGCGATTAGTACACCGTCTTGTTTTGGGTCGGCGGCGCGGGAGAAGGGTTGGGCGGCGCGGCTGGCGCGGCCTGAGGAACAAATTGCTGACTCACGATTTTTTTGCCGGCCTCGCCCAAGTCGACATGCACCTCCAGTTCGGGCACCATTTCGCTGCGTTGATCGAACGGACCGAAATCCGCCAACTCCACAAAGGCTCCACGCACAATCAGTAACGTGTCGTCTTCCTTCACTTCGACCGTTGCCTTGTCCAAATCAACGAGCTTGATCTTGGAATCGTTGGTCTTGGGGTCGATTAATTTGACGCTCTTTGTATTCTTGAATATCGGATCAACGGACTTGAACAGCACGACCAGTTCCGAGCGCGCGTTGTTGGCCGGCTGGGGCGTTGGTTGAGCGGAATTGGGCATAATGAATTGCAGCGCCGACTGTGCGTAATTCGTACGCTTATTCTTTCCGGCAAAAGGCGTGTATAGCGGGTCGCCGATCAGCACCATCATCCAGCTCGTGCTGACCACCGAATTCCAGTAGGCCTCGCCCGCGGTCCAGCCCATGAAAAAGCGAGGGTAGAATATTTCAGCGTTCGGAAAAGTGTGCAGGAAGGGTTCGCCCACCGGGCCCGAACAGATCGTCACGCCATGTGCCAGAAAGCCCGCGCACCACGGCCCGCCTTTCGGCGGCGCGGAACGAATATTGGTCGCTTCACCGCTGGCGGTATGCACCGCAATCGCGCCGGGCTTAAACTTGGGTTTGAAGGAGTCCCGGTAATCCGTCAGCGCGTACCACCCCCAATAAAAGAGCGCGTCGGGGCAAGCGCCGTCGCCGAAAAGCTGGTCCGTCTCGTCCTTGACCGTCTTGAAGCCCGCGTTCGACGTCTCGATCCACGCGCGCCGCACCCAGAATTCGCCCATCGAATAGCCCATTTTGCGATGCCCCATCGCGGGCATCTTGGCGTCGAAATATCCAATGCCTGCCGGGCCATCTTTCTCGGCCTGCATCGCCAGGTCCACCAGACCCTTGGTCAATTCAAGCGTGGGGGCTTCGAGCCGCGCGGTCATGTAAAGCATGCCGAGCGTCTTGCCTTGTGGATCGGCGGCCATGTCTTTGCGGAATTGGCGGAACTTTGTGGGCCGTCCGCAGAAAAAGTTCGGCGAGGTCCCGCAGTAGCTGCGCCGGAAGGCGATGTCGTCGGTCTTTAGCGCGTCGGTTTGGTTTCGGTACAGCCACGCCAGTTCGGCATCGACCGCGGCGCGCGTGGTCAGCACTTGCCCGGCGTTGCCCATGCCGCGGCCAAGCTGATCCATTTCTTCCTTCGTGATATTGGGGCCGTCCACCACATAGGGCACATTCCAGACCGTGACGAAGCACAGGATCTTGTCCTTGAGCTTGTTGTCTTCGAGGAATTTCTTGAGCGGCGCCACGATCTTGGTCTGGTAGTCGTTGAACGAGATGCCATTGGGATGTTGGTATTTGGGGAAGTCGACGGTAAAGAGCTGCGCCTTCGGAATCGCGCGCTTCTGCATGTAATAGTTGGCCACGGCGAGCGAATCCGGCGACGCTTTGTTCGCGATCACCAGCACTTCATCAGCTTTCAGGTTCCCGTCATCGGGCTTGGGTTGCGCTGGCGGCGCGGCTTGACCGGGGTTCTCTCCCGCCAGGGCGCTACCCACGGCCAGCGTGAGAATAAATAAGAGGAGCGCGCGCATGCCGGAACCCCTTCGTTGTTAGCGGGCCAACGGATTCAATCGGCGCTTCTTCAAGCCGGCCACCGCAGCGCCCAACGCCTGCACGCGGTCGCATTCACGAGTACACCCGCAGAGCATCGCCAGCGGCTCATTTCTGGCGAGCGCCGAAAGCCCCACCAGCACCTCGCCCCAGGGTACATCACCATGCGAAAAGGCCGCTTCGCCGCCGCCGCGGTAAGCATCGCTGGATGAAGCCAGCGCCACGCGCTTGGAAAGCCGGTTCAGCGCGTCAAGCGGCTGCACGCCGCGCATCAGGTATCCACCGGGATTCAGATCGAGCTCCAGGAAGCCTGCCGAGTCGATACCATCCAGAAATTGGGCCAGATCGTCGGGGGGCTCCGCGCCTCCCAGAAGCGCCGGGCGCACACCGGTCTGCGAGCCCCACTGCGCCAGCACCTTTGCGGCTTCGGTCAACGTGGCGCGTTCGCGGCCTTTATCGGCAGCCGGCGGCACAAAGCCCAGCGGCACCACCACGCGCGCCGCGCCCAGGTCACGGGCTAAATCGAAGCTCGCGCGCAACCGGCCCAGGGCCACATCCACCGACTGCGCTTCGGCGAGCCGTCTTCCGCCCACATCGGCGCGCAGTGCGGCCAGCGTCACGCCCGCCGCGCGGCATTTGTGCGCCAGTTCCCGACGCCCGGTCTGTGAGAGCGTCTGCGGATTGAGGTCTTTTGTGAACGCGTCGATGCCCACCGCTTCGCAGGCGAGCGCTTCCGCATGCTTAAGCCCGCCGCGCACGCCCAGTCGAAGGTCGTCGACCCAGATACCGATGCGGACATTGATGCCCAAATTCACGCGTATGAACTCCCATTTCGCCGCGGCACTGACCTTGCACCCCCATCATCTTTAGCGACAATGGCCACGTTCTGAAAGACCCGAATGAATAGAGGAGAGGTCCACATGGCGGCGTCCGGTGGCTTTGGCATTGGCATCGTCGGTCTGGGGATGATCGCGGAGTTCCACGCCAAGGCAATTCAGGCGATGGAAGGCGCGCATCTGGCCTGCGCTTTTACGCGTAAGGGCGGGGAGAAAGCCGATAAGTTCGCGAAGGATTTCGGAATCCAGCTTTACGTCGGCGACTATGACGCGTTCCTCAAGCATCCGGGCCTGAACGTCGTCGCTATTGCGACGCCCTCCGGCGCGCACCTGGAACCCGCGGAAGCCGCGGCCAAAGCCGGCAAACATGTGATCTGCGAAAAGCCGCTCGAAATCACTCTTGAGCGCTGCGACGCGCTGATTGCCGCGTGCAAAAAGAACAAGGTCCTGCTCGGCGGAATTTTCCCCAGCCGCACGGGCGGCGCCGTGCAGATCATGCGCCGCGCCGCAAGCGCCGGGCGCTTTGGCCGCCTGACGGTCTGTAACGCACTGATTCCGTGGTGGCGCACGCAGACTTACTATGATCAGGGCAAATGGCGCGGCACCTGGGCGCTCGATGGCGGCGGCGCGTTGATGAACCAGTCCATCCACACCATCGATTTACTGCAATGGCTGGCGGGCCCGGTGAAGGAGATCTTCGCGTTCGCCGGCTGTCTGGCGCACCAGAATATCGAAGTCGAAGACGCCGCCGCGGCCGCGCTCAAGTTCAAGTCCGGCGCCGTCGGCACCATCGTCGGCACTACTGCGATGTTCCCCGGTACAAGCAATGAAGTTCACATCGCCGGCGACAAAGGCACCGCAATTCTGCGCGGCTCGAATCTGATCCTCTGGAAATTCGAGAAGGAAATGCCGGAGGACTCCGAGATCCGCGAAAAGTACGCGCCGCCGCCCGAAGGCGCGACCAAGTCCGGAGCTTCCGATCCCCGCGCGATCAGCTTCACCGGGCACCAGCACCAGTTCGAAAATTTCGTGCGCTGCCTGCGTGGCGAAGAAAAGCTGCTGGTCGATGGTCTCGAAGCGCGCAAGGCCGTCGAGGTCATTCTGGCTATTTACGGTTCGGCGCTGACCGGCAAGCCGCTCAAACTACCGCTCAAGAAAACGCCCAAGCGCAAGAAGTTCCCGAAGATCTAAGACTTGGCGAACCCGCTTACACGCGTGCCTGGCCCCAGGCTTCGACCACGTGCACGCGTCCGCTCTCTTCGTAGTTCTTTTCGCTGCCCTGCGGCACGATGTGCCACGCCCAGGAGTCGAGGCGCCTGGCATCTGAAGTTTCCGGCCAGAGGTCGCCAAGCTTTTGCGTATGCAGCGGCGGTAGGCCGGGCTTGATGCGCGCGGGCCAGGCCAGCTTGACCTCGCCGAAATTGTCGAGCGCCGCGCCGGCATCTTCGGGCAGCGGCGCTTCAAAAACCTTCGGCCCGCCGGCCACATCCAGCATATAGCTGCGCACGGCCACGTCTGCGGACAAATACGCGGCGCGCAGTTCCGCCAGCGCACGCACATGCTGGGCGCGTACGCGATTGAAGTAGCACTCCAGCGCTTCCACGGCGTGCGCCTGGTTTTCAAAAGCCTGTTGGAAGCGCGCCTTGAATACTTTTTGGACGTGGAATCGCGGAAAATAGCCGAGCTGGCTGAGCAAATTGGTTGACAGCGCCAGCCGCGCGTCTGGGTAGCGCGCGCTCCAGGCCGGCCGCGGCGGCTGAACGCGCGAAAAGCCTTCAATCAACGCGCGCTCGGCCAGTGCGGCCGAGCCGGCGCCATTCACGATCTGTTCCGCCGCATGCGCGACTTCGACGACCGAATCGGTCAGGTCCCCGATCACGAATTCCGGCTTGGGCATGTTCGGGACGCGGCTTTCCTGAAGCATCCGCTCCACCTGCGGCTTCGAATCGGCATCGGCGTCAAAGAGCACCACGCGTTCAAAGCGCGGGAAGAGCGTACGCCACGGCACATCGAGCAAGCGGCCCGAGCCGAAAACGAGCAGCGCTCCGCGCGGCGTTTCGTCCGAGCCGAGTAAGCGCGTGGCGAAAGTCTCGATGCACTTCCGGTTGCGCGCCAGATGCGGGTGCCAAAAGCGCTCGGCGCGGCGAAAGCGGTCCACCAGCCCCACGCCCGAGGACGAGTAGCCCTGCCTCTGCATGCGTGGGTCGGGTGCATTGGGATTGCGAAAGAAATCAAGGATGCCCACGCCGCGCTCCAGTGTGGCGTCAGGCTTTGACGAAGCGCTTGCCGGGCAATTGCCGGCACAGGCGGCGGACTTCCAGGACCATCAGCGTCGCGAGGACTTCGTGGGCCTTCAAGCCACTGGCTTCAATAAGCTGGTCAACACCACGCGGATTCGCCGCGTCGAGCAATTCGAAGACCGCGCGCTCGCGCGGGTTGAGTTGCACCGCCCGCAGTTCGCTCACGGCGGGGCGTGCGTCAGGCGCGGTTGCGGAAAGTGTGCCGATTTCCGAATCGAGCAGCGGGGTCTCGTCCTTGGGCTTCTTTGCCAAGCGCAGGCGTTCATCGGGCGCGGGCATTTTGACCAGCGGCGTCGCGATCTCTTTCAATTCGGCCAGGATGTCGCCCACGTCTTCGACAAGTTTTGCGCCAGCCTTAATCAGACGATGCGGGCCGCGCGAGTTGGGGCTCTCAACCGGCCCCGGCACAGCGAAGACTTCGCGGTCCATGTCCACCGCAAAGCGCGCGGTGATCAGCGCGCCAGAACTTTCCGCGCCTTCGACGACCACGGTGCCCAGCGTCAGACCTGCGATCACGCGGTTGCGGCGCGGAAAATTCTCCGCACTGGTTGGCGTAAAGAAGGGGAGTTCGCTGATCGCCGCGCCGCGGCCATCGACGATGCGTTCAAGCAGCTTCTTGTTGTCCGCCGGATAGACCGTGTCGAGACTGTTGCCGAGCACACACAGCGTGCGTCCGTTGTTCGCGGAGAGTGCGCCCGCATGCGCGGCGGTGTCGATCCCGCGCGCCAAGCCGCTGACCACGGAAAACCCCGCGAGCGCAAGACCCGCGCCCAATTTCTCGGCCTGCGCGCGGCCGTAGTGGCTGCAATGCCGCGTGCCGACGATGGCGATGGACAGTGCGTCTGTCTCGCGCAGCTCGCCCTTCACATACAGAATTGGCGGCGGGTCGTAGGTGTGCTCGAGCGTCTTGGGATAGTTCGGTTCGCCCAGGCACAGCAGACTCACGCCGAACTTCGCCGCGTGCTCGAGTTCGCGTTCGGCCCACGCATCGCGTGCGGCTTCCTGAATGCCGTTGGCCGTGCGCTCGCCGATATCGGGGACTTCCAGCAGCCGGGCGCGAGGCGCGGAAATTACCGCCGCCGGCGATCCGAACACGCGCACCAGCTTGCGAAACGTGACCGGACCGACGCCGGTCGCATGGCTGAGGCGCAGCACGGCCAGGACTTCTTCTCGAGGCAAGGACATGCAAGCAGCTTAGCGCGAGGCGCGCGATTCGGCCAGACCGGGTGGGCTCAGGTTGCGTCGACGTCCGTGTTGGCCTGGCGTGGCGCGCCCCACGTGGCTCGGGCCAGTTTCTCGTCGATATCGTTGAAGACTTTGGCCTTGCCGATTTTTTCGGCGAGCACGAAGCGCAACTGGCCGTTGAGCACCTTCTTGTCGCGGAAGGTAGCCTTGTGCAGTTCGTTGGCGTCCGGGTCACTGGGCGAAAGCGACGTCGGCAGGCCGGCTCGCGCGATCAACTTCTTAATGCGCAGGCCTTCCTCCGGCGTAAGCAGCCCTTTCTTCACGGAAAGGTGTGACGCCAGCACCATGCCGATGGCCACGGCTTCGCCGTGCAGGTAGCCCTGGTATGCGCGGCAGACTTCAATCGCGTGGCCGAACGTGTGGCCAAAGTTCAGCAGCGCGCGCGGGCCGCCTTCGCGCTCACGTTCATCGTCGCCCACGATGCGCGCCTTGATGCGGCACGAACGTTCGATGGCTTCGCCCAGCGCGGCGGGATCGCGCGCCAGCAGCTTGTCCAGGTTCTGCTCGAGCCAGTCGAAGAATGCGGCGTCATCGATCACGCCGTACTTGATTACTTCGGCCAGGCCGGATTTAAGTTCGCGCTCCGGCAGCGTGCCCAGAAGGTCCGTATCGATCAGCACCGCGCGCGGCTGGTGGAACGCCCCAATCGCGTTCTTGCTCTTGGGGTGGTCGATGGCGACCTTGCCGCCCACGCTCGCATCGACCATCGCCAGCAGCGTCGTTGGGATCTGGACGAAGTCGATCCCGCGCATGAAGGTCGCGGCCACGAATCCCGACAGGTCCCCGATCACGCCACCGCCCAGCGCCACCAGGCACGAGCCGCGGTCCAATTGTGCGTCAAAGCAGCGGTCGTAGAGGAACTCGGCGACCTTGAAAGTCTTCGCGCCTTCGCCGGGGGGCAGTTCGACCGCCGATCCATCGAAGCCTTTAAGCTGCAGCGCGCGCGCGACCGCATGGCCGTAATGCGGCCCGACATTGCGGTCGGTTACGATCAAGGTGCGGCGGCCCTTCAACAGCGTGGCAAGGGCCTCGCCCGCGGTCGAGATCAGACCCGGCTGGATCAGAATTTCATAGCTGCGCGCACCGAGTTCAACGGGCACGCGGCGCGCGGGAGTGGGGCTTGCGGGAGCGTTCATATGGATGGGCTAAGGCTTGCGCGCACTCCTGTCAAGGCAACGGTGCGCGAAGCCCGGGAGGGGGTCACTTATTTCACCTGTTTCAAATGCGGACAAAGGTTTTCTTGCTGTAACGCGGCCTCGCGCGTACAGTCTCTGCATATGAGTGAAACCCCCGCAACCCCGACGCAACCCGCGCGCCCGATCATTGCCGTCACGATGGGCGATGCCGCCGGCGTCGGCCCCGAAGTCTGCCTGCGGCTGCTCAACGAGCAGCGCTGGCCCGAGGAAAGCGTGCCCGTGGTTTACGGGAACGCGCGCATCCTCGAACGGGTGGCCAAGGCGATCAATGTGCCCTTTCAGGCCAAGGTGTTGGGCTCGCCGTCGGAGCCCGTCGCCGGGCCGGCCGTTTACGATGTCCCGGGCGTACTGATCGGCCAGGACATCGCGCCGGGCCGCAACCAGGCCGCCTGCGGGCACGCCGCCGCGAAATTCATCGAAGCCGCCGTCAATGCCTGCCGCTCGGGTTACGCCGCGGCCATGGTCACCGCGCCGATCAGCAAGCGCGCGCTCAACCTCGCCGGCATCGAGTTCCTTGGCCACACCGAAATGATCGCCGCGCTGACGGGCTCGGACCGCTACGCGATGCTCCTTTATAGCGAAGAGAAGCGGCTGGCGGTCGCCTTCGCGACCTCGCACCAGTCGCTGCGCAGCGTGCCGGAAAGCCTTTCGGGCGAACGCATCGTTCAGGTCGCGACGCTGCTCAACCACCACCTCAAGCTTTTGCACCCGGATCAGACCCCGCGCTTGGCGGTGCTGGGCCTCAATCCGCACGCGGGCGAAGAAGGACTCTTCGGCAGCGAAGAAGAGTCGATCATCGAACCCGCCGTTGCGCGCATCCGCCAACTGGGCATCGATGTCACGGGCCCGCTGCCGCCCGATACGGCCTTCACGCCGGCCGCGTTGCAGCGCTTTGACGGCCACGTCGCGCTATATCACGACCAGGGCGGCATTCCGTTCAAGATGGCTGCGTTCGACAGCGGCGTGAACGTGACGCTGGGGCTGGAACTGATCCGCACCTCGCCCGACCACGGCACCGCTTACGACATCGCGTGGAAAGGCGTCGCCGACACGCACAGCTTCTTTGCTGCCTACGCGCTGGCCGCACGCTTGGCCGTGGCCAAGGGCAAGGCCGGCGTTGCGCGCAAGACTTCGAGCCGCCGCCTCGTCGCCGCCAGCCGCAACGGCGAACAGCCCAAGTCGTAGCGCACCCACACCACACCTCGCACCGAGCCGCCCTTGACCATCAAACGCCAGCCGTCCGACTTTCAAGTCATCGAACACCTCGAAGCCGCGTGGCAGGCCAAAGTCGTGACCGAGCCGCGCGCATTCGCGGTTCTGCGCCTGCAGAAGGAAGGCCTCGCGACGCCGGAAGCCGCCGTGCAGGTCGCGCGCACCCTGAAGTGCAAGTCGGGTGCGGTCGCGTACGCGGGCCTGAAGGACAAGCACGCGCAGACGACCCAGCATTTCACCCTGCGTCTGGACCAGATCGAAGCCGGCGCGCTGCCTGAGAAGCTCTCCGGGCCCGGCTGGCAAGCCGAACGGCTGGGCTATTGCGAAGCACCGATTGCGTCCGACGCCATCGCGGCCAATGAATTCACCATCGTGGTGCGCGGCATGACCAAAGAGTCGTGCCGCGACATGGACCAGGCAGCGGACCTGCTGCGCTTTTCTCCGGACGCGATGCGCATCGTCAATTACTTCGGCGACCAGCGCTTCGGCTCGGCGCGGCACGGCCAGGGCTTTCTCGCCAAGCAGTTGATCAAGGGCGAGTTCGAAGCCGCGCTCAAGTTGCGCATCGCCACGACCGCGCGCAAGGACCGCCAATCACAGAAGGACGTGCGCCGCGCGATTGCCGCGGGGTGGGGGAACTGGAAGGAACTGCTCAAACAGTTGCCCAATTGCCCCGAGCGCCCGTGCATCGTACGGCTGGCGGACTCGCCCAAGGATTTTCGCGGCGCGTTTGCGGCGCTGCCGTACTTCGAACAGCAGTTGTGCGTCTACGCGTATCAGTCGCATTTGTGGAACGCGACGGCACGTAAGATGGTCGCGCAACTGTGCGCGCCGCTGGGTCCGGTCCTCGCCGCTGACGACGAATACGGCGAACTGCTCTTCCCCACGGTCGCGGCCCTGCCGCCGGCGCTGGCGCACATCGAGCTGCCGCTTTTTGCGAAGCAGACCGAAGCCGTCGAACCCTGGAAGGCCGCCGCCGAAGCCGTGCTCGCCGAAGAAGGCCTCGAGATGCGCGACCTGGCGATTCCCGGCCTGCGGCGCCCGTTCTTCGGCGAAGTGCTGCGGCATTTCAGCGTCGAAGCGTGCAACTTCTCGATCAGCGCGCCCTCCAAGGATCGCGAACGCGGCGGCGCGCTGCTGGAACGCACGCTCAAGTTCAAGCTCCCGCGCGGCGCTTACGCGACGGTACTGCTGCGCGCGCTCGGCCAATAATACTTTCAGCACTCAAGCTTTCAACACGGTACCCCCGCTATGCGGCGCTTCCTTTCTGAACTGCCGAGGCGTGCGGCCTGTTTCGGCCCGAAAGACCCGCGCGAAATAGTTCGCGTCGGGGTAGCCCGCTTCCGCGGCAAGCTCCGCAATCGGCATCGGCGTCGACAGCAACAGGTCCTTGGCCCGCGACAGGCGCAGCGCCGCGCGGTACGCCACCGGCGTCAGGCCGATTTCGCGCCGGAAAAGCTCGCTTAAATAATCGGCGCTCAAGCCCACTCGTTCGGCGAGTTGCTCCAGCGAGACGCTCGCGTCGCACGCATATTGGTCAACCAAGGCGCGAAATGTGCGCAGCGCCGGCTCCTGGCCGGCTTCGCGCGCGGGGGTGTCGGCCCACAGGGCGAGCAAATCAAAAAGACGCGCCCCGGCGCGCAAGCGGCCCGCGGGATCGGGCCGGCGGGCTTCGTCGCGCAAAGCTTCGAAGAGCCCCACGCCCTGGCGCAGTTCGGCCGCGGACAGGTGGCGCCAGTGCCGCCGCACCAGCCGCCCGGCGGGCAGGTCGAGCGCCAGTTCGAGTCCGTTAAGCTTGCGCAAGCCCGGCCACGCGAATGCAACCCAATAGCTTTCGAAGCGTCCGACAATGCCGTTGCCGTCGCGCTCGCCTTCATGCGCCAGACCCAGCGTGGGCGCGGAAAGCTGCTGGTCTTCGTCGCCCAATTGATAGCGCCCGCCGCCGCGCACCAGCAGGCCCAGGATGTGGGCGGTGTGGCGGTACTGAGTGGGCCGTTCCGCGGCGCTGGGTGGGTTATCACCGTAGCCGTGATGGACGACGTGCACGATGGGCACCATAGGCCGCCTCCGATGTTGTCAGGAAAAGTGCTACTATTCCGGGAATGCTACACCTCCATAGAGTGTCTGCATAGGGTATTTTATCCCTGTAGCCTGCGGGAAAAGTCCCCTTCAATCAGGAGCCTCCAGAATGGCCTTCCAACTCACCGATGAAGCGATCGCCGGCTATTACCGCGATGGCTTCGTGATTTTCCGCAACATCATCCCGGTCTCGCTGGTGCGCGACCTGCGCCGGGAATGCGAAAAGGCCCGGGCGCTGGCGCGGCGCATCGGCGGCGAAAGCGCCCAGCGCCTGCAGCCCGTCGGCGCGCATGAAGGCGCGCTGGACCTCGGGCCTTTCCGCAACTACGGCGACCTTCCGGAACTCAACCACGCGCTGCATACGCTGCTTTCTCCCGCGCACCGGATCGGCGATCTCTCCGTGGTCGGCGTCTTCTGCGAACCCGCGCATGCATCCTGGTGCACGAAATGGCACCGCGATATGACGCTCGAAAGTTCACGCCTGCCCAAAGAAGAATTCCACGACCTGATGCTCGACTGGAACACGGTCAACCAAGTCAATTGCGCGCTGTACGACGACGACTGCACCTGGTTTGTGCCCGGCAGCCATCTGCGCATGCGCGACATGGCGAGTGAGACCGCCGCAACGCAGCGCTTCGACCCCAAACTGCATGGCGCGCATCCCGGCGTTCCGGGCGACGAAGAAGCCGTCGAACGCGAACGCGCGATCACCGCGTACACGAAAGGCATGCCCGGCGCGGTGCAATTCCAACTGCACGCGGGGGACTTCGCGCTGTACCGGCCCATCGGCTGGCACATCGGGAATTACCGGCCGTACAAACGGCGCGCCACGCTGCACGACGGCGTCTTCACGCCACAGTATGAAGTCTGGTGGAAGCAGTGGATCAAGGGCGGCTCGCCGCGCTGGAAGAAGGAAGCCACCGCCGCGACGTAAGCGCCACAATTTACTCAATCCATGAAAGAGGAAAACGATGCGCATCACGGATGTTGACGCGGTGCTTTTACGCGGCGAACAGACCTACGCGACGCAAGCCTCTGGCGCTGAAGCAACCGACAATGGCGATTGGCAGCTATTGGTCAAAGTCGGCACCGACGAAGGCCTGACCGGCTGGTCCGATGTAGAGACGCTGGCGCCGGCGGCGGTAAGTTGCATCAATGGGCCGGGCATGAGCGTCACGGGGCTGCGCTGCCTGCGCGATATCCTGCTCGGCCAGGACCCGCTCGACACCGAGTGCCTCTGGGACGCGATGTACGTGGGCTCGGTATATTACGGCCGACGCGGTGTGGCCCTACATTGTCTCTCGGCCATCGACAATTGCCTCTGGTCGATCAAGGCACAAGCGGCGGGGCTGCCTCTTTATCAACTGCTGGGCGGCAAGCGCCGGGATAATGTCACCGCCTACGCCAGTACGCTCTTTCGCGATACCCCCGAAGGCATGGCCGAAGCGGCGCGCAGCTACGTCGCACGCGGCTATCGCGCGGTGAAATTTGGCTGGGGTGTTTTCGGGCAGGACCCGGCACTCGACGTGGAGCTCGTCGCCGCCGCCCGTGAAGCGCTCGGGCCGGATCGGGAACTCTTGATCGACCCGGGCTGGTACGGGGCGGGCTGGAAAAATCCCAACCGCGAACGGTCCCGCGAAGAGAACCTCGCCCTTTGCGACCGCCTGGCGCGTTACCGCCCAGGCTGGGTGGAGGACTTCATCCACCCCGAGCGGGTCGATGATTACACTTATGTTTGTACACAAAGTTCCGTGCCCATTGCGGCCGGCGAACAACTGTCCACGATTTGGGATTTCGAGCGCTACATTCGCGCGGGATGCGTGGATGTGGTTCAGCCCGATTTAACGCGCTGCGGAGGCCTGACCGTCGCCAAAAAGGTCGCGGATCTGGCGGCAAGCGCGAACATTGATCTCGTCCCGCATTCCTGGCTCACCGATTTGCTAAACGCCTACAGCCTGCACCTGATCGCAACGCTGCCGCGCGCGAAATTCCTGGAGTTCAATGTCTGCCAGAGCGCGCTAACGCGCGGCATCTGCAAGGGGAACTTTAAGCTCGATTCAGACGGATGCGTCGTTGTACCCAGCGGTCCCGGCCTTGGCGTGGAAGTGGATGCGGATTTCATCGCCGCACACCGCGCCAATTAGAAGGAGCAGCGCATGTCCCGTGTTATCGTCACACCCGAACAGCTCGATTTCGACACCCCAGGCCGCAGGGACTACTGGGTGGCCCTCGAACATGACAGCCTGTGGGGCAGCCACCTGATGCCCCTGTCCGTGCTGGTTGGGCCCAAGGCCAGAAAAGGCCGCGGCGTGGCCGCCTCCGGCGCCAACCACGGCAACGAGTACGAAGGGCCGGTGGCGCTGAAGAATCTTCTTCACGACATTCGCGCGGAAGACGTGCTCGGGCGCGTCATTCTGTGCCCGGTGCTGAATCCGGCGGCCTTCCGCGCGGGGACACGAGAGAGCACGCTGGACGACGGCGTGAACCTCAACCGCGCCTTTGTAGACGGCGCCGGTCATACGCCCGCGCTGGCCGGCATCACACACCGCATTGCGGCCTTCGTGCGCGAATATCTTTTCCCGCAGGTGCACGTCTGGATCGATCTACACGCCGGCGGGCAGGTCTGCCGCTTCGCTCCATGCACAAGCTACCACCCGATTGAAGACCCCAAGCAGGCGCGCGAGATTGAAGAAACGGCACGCGCCTTCGGCACACCCTTGGTCGTGATCTATCAAAACCGCACGCCAGGTCTGCTTCCCAGCGAGGCCGAACGCATCGGCAAAATCATGGTGGGAGGCGAGTTCGGCTGGGGCGACGCGGTAAATCTGGCAGGGGTGCGCTATGCGCGGCATGGCGTTCTCGCCGCGTGCATCCGGCATGGACAGCTCAAGGGCAGCATCGCGCCGTTTGGGCACCAAGCCGACGGAACGCAAGTCGTGGCCGAGATGGTGGACCCGGCCTGTTTCCAAGCCGCGCCCTGGCCGGGGCATTTCGAACCCCTATTTGAATGCGGCGCGCGCGTGCGGGCGGGCGAGCCAGTTGGGCGGCTGCACGATTTCCACCGCTTGGATGAAGCGCCACACGAATTCAAAGCCGCACACGATGGCATCCTGATCGCACAGGCGTGGGGCGCGCGGGTGCAGCAGGGCCAGACCTGCATCTGCGTCGGAAAGATCGTGGGCTAGCAGGCATAGGGCAGGGCAGCCGGGTAGCGGTGTTGTAACCTTTTGGAGATTTCACGTGGCCAACGAGCAACATCGACAGTCTGCCCTGCTCTTCAAGCGCGCGGCAACGTCCATTGCCGGCGGCGTCGTCTCGATTAACCGCAAAGTCGAGCCACAGCTCGCCTTTGTGCGCGGCAAGGGTAGCCGGATCTGGGATGCCGATGGCCGCGAGTACCTCGATTACCACGCCGCCTTCGCACCTCACCTCCTGGGGCACAACGACCCGGGAGTTACCGCCGCAGTGCTCAAGGCAATCGAAGCCGGCCACTCCTTGATGGGCAGCGGCACAACGCCATGGGAAGTGCGCCTGGCGGAGTTGCTCCGCGAAGCGGTCCCGTTCCTGGAACGCGTCCAAATCACCAACACAGGAAGCGAGGCCACGGCGCATGCCATTCGGCTAAGCCGCGCGTTCACCGGCAGGCAGGACATCGTGCTGCCCCTCGGCGGCTACAACGGCTGGCACAATGACGTCGCGCGCACCGTGATGCCGCCGCTCGAGCAGACCGGGCCGCGGGTTTCGCCTGGCGAGTATGCCTTTCTTCCGCTTTCGGCGGGCATCCCGGAAGGCTCGCGCCGACTCGTCCATTTGGTCAACTTTAATGATCTCGCGTCTGTCGAGTATGTGCTGCAGCGGTACCCGACCGCATGCGTGCTCACCGAGCCCGCCTTGCAGAACATCGGCGTCATCCCGCCGCAGCCCGGCTACCTGGCCGGATTGCGCAAACTATGCGATCGGCACGGTGCGCTGCTGGTCTTCGATGAAGTTAAGACTGGTTTCAGGGCCGCGCTGGGAGGCTACACCGAGCGCTGCCAGGTTACACCGGACCTGGCGGTCTATGGCAAGGCCATCGCCAACGGCTACCCCATTGGAGTGATCGGCGGAAGGGCCGAGGTGCTGGATCTCTTCGCGCATCCCGACCCCGCCAAGCGCGTGCTGATTAGTGGCACCTATAACGCGCATCCTTTCACCAGCGCCGCGGCGATTGCCACGTTGGAACGGCTCATGCATGAAGGCGGCTCGGTCTATGCGCAATTGGAGCATCTCGGCGCAAGGCTGCAAACGGGGCTCGAAGCGCTCTTTAAGGAACGCGGCCGGGAAGCGGTAGTCAGCCGGATTGGGTCGGCCTTCTGCGCCTATTTCTGCGACCACGTACCGCGGGACTGGCATGATCTCGCGAGCAGCCACGACTTTGAATTTGACCGGCGCTATCGTCTCGCGCTCATCAATCGCGGCATTTATCACTTCCCCATGCCCTGCAAGCAGGGTTCCATCAGCGCCGCGCATACCGAGGCGGATATCGACCACACACTGGAAACCACGCGCGAGGTGCTAAAAAAGCTATGATCGTGGATGTCCACTCTCACATCTGGGACCCGCGCGCGGACCTCCTGCCCAATGTCAAGGAAGACCTGCGCAACGCCGGCGCCAACCCGGAACTCATTGAGATCACGCCGCAGTCGCACGCCGCGGGCACCGCCGGCGCCGACGTGGTCGTCGTCTTCGGCCTGCGCGCGAAACACACCGGCTTCGTCGTCTCCAATGACCGGGTCGCGGAATTCGTGAATGCCAAACCACGCCGCCGCATCGGGTTCTGTTCCGCCGATCCGCTGTACGACCCCAACCCGCTGCGAGAGGTGCGCCGCTGCGTCGAAGAACTTGGAATGCAAGGGGTCAAACTCGGCCCGACTTACCAGGGCGTTCCGCCCGACCACCCGCGCTTATTGGAAATCTACGCCTATGCCGAAAGACGGGGGCTTCCGATCCTCTTTCACCAAGGCACAACATTCGCGCGACAGGCTGCGCTTAAGCATGCACACCCGGTCCTTTTGGAAGATATCGCATACCGGCATCCAGATTTGCGCATGATCATCGCCCACTTGGGTCATCCCTGGTGCGCGGAAACTGTCGCGCTGATTCGAAAACAACCGCACGTCTACGCCGATATCAGCGCGCTCTACTATCGCCCATATCAGTTTTACCAGGCCCTCAAGCTCGCCGAAGAATACAACACCGACCGTAAGATCCTCTTCGGCACCGATTACCCGTTCACAACCTTTGCGTCCACGCTGCAGGGCCTAAAAGACCTGGAGGCGTTCATTGAGCGTCATAACCTGCCGCCTTTGCGCGCCGGTTTGCTTGAAGGAATTGTCCACAGGGACGCGCTGGAGTGCTTGGGACTCAAGCCCCGGTAAGGCGGAGTATCCCCGGCTGGGAAGGTTGCGGTTTTTGAAACAGCTTCTAAGTCCTTTAAAATTCAGCCCATATAGTTGTATAGACCACGCCCCGATCCTGGTATAATCAGGTCTATTATTTGGGCAAGGAGACCTCCGGATTGGGGTTAATCAATTATCAAATTCGGAGTCTTTTGCCCATGACCCAGCGCCTGCGTCTTCCGGTTCTGCTGCAGCTTGGACTCCTCGCTTTAAGCGCATTACCCGTTTTCGCCGAAGACCCCACGCCGATCCCGGAGCTTAAGCGCTGGGAAGACAACATGGTCAAGTTCGGCGAGAAGCACAAGGACGAGCGCGGGATGGGCATCATGCCCGAGCAGTTCGTCTATTATTACGATGGCGAGTGGGTGTTCTTCCAGATCGCCGATTACACCGGCGACAAGAAGTGGATCGAGTACGCGCACAATTGCCAGGAAACCTACCGCACACACGTTCTCGAGACCTTCGCCAAGGGTGAGAAAATTCCGGGACACCGTGTCCATCCACAGGGCCTGTATGAAGATTTCGTGCGCTTCAAAGACGAGAAATCCAAAGAAGCGCTGATGCTTCTGGACACCAAAACGATCTGGTCGCCGGGGACTTGGATTGACGGCAGTTCTCCGGACCCGGGTTCGTGCCGCGAATGCGGCTACATGCTCCTGACCATGCTGTGCGTCGAAAAGCTGGGGGTGCCGCAGCCGCGCATCGAGCCGGCGGTCGCCAACGGGATCAAGCAACTTGAAGCCTACTGCGTGACCAAGACCGCCCCGGTGATCCAGCCCTTCATGCCGGGGCTCGAATCGGCGGGACTGATTCAGTACGCGGAGCAACACCCCGGCGGCGATAAAAAGATTCTGCCGACGCTGATCACGTTCGCCGACTGGCTCTGGGAGCAGTGCTGGGTCGAGAAAGATCAGGCATTCTGCTACTTACGCGAAAAGCCCAACGATCCTTCTACCGTACAAAAGGATGGCACCGCCGACCTGAACCTGCTCATCGCGCCGCTGTATGCGTGGCTTTACAAAAAGACGGGCGAAGCGCGCTTTCGCGAACGCGGCGACAAAGCTTTCGCCGGCGGCGTGAAAGGCGCGTGGCTGGAGAAGGGCAAGTGCTTCAGCCAGAATTACCGCTGGAGCTTCTCGTACGTAAAGTGGCGGCGCGAAGGC
>Ga0265314_10002811_pt1 | contig 17377 bp, 13 predicted proteins | sample 4126metaG_FD_203106 | JGI IMG/M metagenome (GOLD analysis project Ga0265314, IMG submission 203106) | Rhizosphere microbial communities from Carex aquatilis grown in University of Washington, Seatle, WA, United States - 4-1-26 metaG | ecosystem: Host-associated > Plants > Roots > Rhizosphere >... | reverse complement strand
CCCATGCCCATCCTGCGCGGGCGTCCTGACCGTTGCTCTCCGACCACAACACAAATTCAGCGCCATGGCGCCGCGCCCAGAGGAGCGCTTCCCACGACGCGGGGTAGTTGTAGCCGCCGCAGATGATGACCTGCGGGCTCACCTTCCTCAATGCCGGCCACAACCCTCGATTGATCAGCAGGCAGCCTTTCCCCGCCCGCCACCGCCATGACGGCAAAACCTGATGCGAAAAACAGATTTCGTTCTTATAAACACGCCACTGCCGAATCGCGTCATCCGTCTCCGCCAAGAATATAACGTGCAGATTCAGTCCCGCGCGGCGCGCCAGAACGTTGAAAACCGGGATGCGGTAAGGAGCAATGATCTCCGTGAGAATCACCAGCCGCCTGTTCATTTTCGATATTCCACTGCAAACGATACTGGTTTGAGTTTCCTTTCCCGGACCCATGGCAATTTTCTCACCTGTTGCCGGCCTCCGGGCGAAGCCTCATGCGATGCCTTCGATTTCGCTTCTCAGCAGATTGCGACCGACGGCCGCCCAAATGACGGCATAGACTGCGCACCCCAGACCGATCAAGAGCATTGGGGGCACGTGCTTTGGAAGCGTGACCCACAAGACAGCGCCCATGATCAGACTGGCGATCATAGCAACGCCGAGCAACGGAGTCTTTGCGGCCGCGCGCACCTGTGGCGGACAAAGCAGGAAGGCGCAAAGCGCTACTCCGAACTCGCCCATCACGAACGCCACACAGGCGCCAGCAACTCCGAACAGCGGCGGCAGGATCAAGTTTAGAACTACGGCAGTGACGGCGCCCGCCAACGTGGAAACAAAATAGGCTCGATGACGGCCCGCCGCATAAAGAACTGTTCCCGCGAACAGCGTAGCCGCCGGCGCCGCGAGCATATACAGAGCGACCCATTGAAAAGCATGGGCCGCCTCATGAAACTGAGCGCCGAGCAGCCAGGGGACTACCACTGGGGCGGTCACCACGCCGCCCACCATCAGCGGAACGCCGAACCAAACCAGGATGGAAGAGGCGATTCTGGTAAGCCGGGGAATCCTCTCGGCGGAATTCTCGCGCAAGGCCATTCGCGGCATCAAAACGGTCTGCGGAACCGCAAGAAAGTTACGCAACACATCGGCCAACCGCGCCGCGGCAGCATATAACCCAAGTGCGTGCTCGCCAAGATACCATCGAACCGCGATGAGTCCGCTGCGATGATAGAGAGTGGACATGAGTGAAGATCCCGCATAATGCAGGCTGGGCGCCAGAATCGCCAACCAGCGCCGCGGCGCAATCGCAAACCGGAATCGATACCCCGCACGCCACAAGACGGTCCAACCAATCAGACTGGTTAAGAACGCAGAAGCCACGATGCTGACGGGCACCCAAATCACATCCTTGGGAGATCGAACCATGGTGAAAATGCCAGTAGCATAAAGACTCTGCTGCGCGATCGAAATGAGCGATTGCGCGTGGAACAGTTCCAGCGAAGACAACAGATAGTCCAACGACAGTGCGCCGGTTAACACAGTGGCCACTCCGTACCACTTAAGAAGGAAGCGGACATCCTGCCGGACTTCAAAACTGGCAACCACCAGAACCGCAACCACCGCAACTCCGCCCGCCAGAACACGCAACACCAGAACATCGGAAATGGTCTCAAAAGCCGCCTCGCGCCGAGCGGCCACCTGCTGGGCGGCATACGTGGTAAGCCCCGGATTCGCCAGCAGCCCCGTGAAGCCGCACACGGCAACCACGTAGCTCCACAGCCCATAAACATCGACCCCGAGGCGTCTCACCAGGAAAGGAAAAGTGGCGGCGGTGAGCAGTGTGCCCACGACGCGGGCAGTTGTCACAGAGAGTAAAAACCCTCCATAACGCAACAGAGACTTAGAAACGCTCAATAACCCACCCTATGTCCCGAGTTTCACGACCCAACTTCGCTCACGACCGGTGTCGCGCCATACCGCCGGCATCGCCATGCGCTCCACTTTGGTCAGCCTGGTCCGCATGTTAATCTCTTTTGCGCCGCTTGCCGACCGCCTCCACAAACACCCTTTCCCAATCTCGCGTGATGTTGTCCCAGTCGAATTGCAGAGCATGCAGAGCCGCAGCGGCGGACATCCTCCGCCGCAAGTCCTGGTCGGACAGCAGCACACCTAGCTTCCGTGAGAGTTCGCTGTCCGATTCTACCAAGTACCCCGTTTCACCGTGGACAACGTAGTCCGGCCGGTATTTCGCCATAGCCACCGCCGGCAGTCCGCAGGCCGCCGCCTGCCCAAGAACTTGGGGATGGCCTTCCACCACACTGGGGAAAAAGAACACATCTGCTTTTCTCATCTCCTCGGCTAACCCTTGCTGCGAAAGATGGCCAACAAAGGTCACGTTGCGACATCCCAATTCGTTCACCAGAGCGCGGCAATTGTCTTCCTCTTCTCCCTTTCCCGCCAGTCGAAATTCAACCGAGGGCCAGTTTGCCGCCTCGCGAATGACGACATTCGCTCTCTTATAGGACCGGAATGAGCCGGCATAAAGCACCGTGAGCTTTGATCCAGGCCGCCGAACCTCCACCGCTGGATAGAACAACTCCCGTTTCATCCCGTCGTAAATTGTCCCCGCGGCGACCCCGAAGCGGTCCTGAACCGTCTGCGCTACATATCGCGAGTTCCCGACAACACAATCGGCCTCGCGAATCGATCGCGTGGTCGTTGGCCCAACATCGATTTCATTGAGCGCGGTCACGACATAAGTCACAAGAGCAACCCGCAGCCTCAGGGCGCGCCGGCAAAAAAGGAACAGCGTATCCAGAGGCCCCTCGTGCGGGAAATAGTAGACGTCGACTTTCGAAAGCAGCACACGCGTCAGCCACCGTGCCGTATTTCCATGTCGGGACCAGGGCAATATTTCCGTGTTTTCGCGAGCAAGAATCCGCGGATCAGCCGGTCCGTCACCAAAAAGCAGCACCCTGAATCGATCCGGAGGGAGACGGCTCACGACCTCCTTCACGGTCAGGTTCTGCGCATTCGTGTCCGCGTCATCCGCGAACGATGGAATGAATACCGTAATCATGGGGATGTGTGCGTGTCACGTACTCGTTCCGCAACTCTTGCTTCCTATCACGTCAGCGGTACTTGAGGTCGAAAAGAGGCGGGAAGTTACCCCTCATGGCTGTAACGATCAACTCCGAGTCAAAGTGCCCGTGCTCGTTAACTCCGAACAGACGGTGGCGGATCTTTCTCTCTTTCAAATAAGGCCAGCGGATTAGCGTGCCCAGTCTTTGTTTGAAACTTGGATTCGGCGTGTAAGGCGCATGAAAACAAATGTCGTCGAAGCCACAAATGTCCAGCAACGAATTTAGATTCCCACTACTGAACCCGTATTCGTGCGCCAGGGTTACGTACAACGACGAATTTGCACAAGGTCCCTCCATGTTTGGCGTACGCAACATCAACACGCCTCCCGGTTTTAGCGCTCGGTACAAGGCGTCAACCACCCATAACAAGGAGTACTTAGGGATATGCTCAATCACATGAGACATGTGGATGAACTCATATGTCTCCGGTTTGTCAGCCAGAAAGCTCCCGATATCGACCCGGATTTCGGACAGCTGTATGGCGTCCGGCGCCCACGCTTTTATGTGGGCTTTGCTTTCGATGCCAAACTCGGCACCAAAAAGGTTTGAGTATCCCAGCCGAAGACAAGCTGCCAGGAACCAGCCTTCACCAAAGCCCACATCGAGAATCGCGGCATGGTTGTCTTTGGGCAGAAAACCGTGCAATTCATGTGCGGCCTGCAAGACCCTGGGGGCATTCTTTGCTTCGGACCAGGACGGGGCACGCTGCTCAGCGCGATGCCGTGATCTCATGCGGCGATAAACTTCAGCAACAAATGCGTGAGGATCCACTCGATTTCCGGTCCAGGAATTTTTATTTTACTCCACGCGCTATTCGATCTGGGCAAACGACATTACTGACGCAAACGAGCAGCGCTGGATGCGAAGCTCACGCAACTTCAAAAATTCAAGAACAGCGATCGACTCCCCACGCCAATCTTTCAAGTTAAGTTCATCGAACGCGATCACAGCCCCCTTTGGCATTCGAGGAACAAAATGTTTCAGCGCCGCGAGCGTCGGTTCATAAATGTCGAAATCCAGGTACAAGAGGCTGACAATGAGCTGAGGATTTTCCCTCAAGTACTGCGGGATCGTCTTAGTGGCGTCGCCACGCACCAGCTCCGCCTTCGGCACGTGCCCCACGAAACGGTTCATGTCAAAAAGTTCAATACAGCGCTGAAGATGATCATAAGAATCCACCGCCAGCCCACCCCGGCGCGCCTGCTCAGATTCGCTAAATCGATCCTGCTTCGACAGTTTTGGAAAGCCGCTAAAAGTGTCGAAGCCCACCACCCGACGCTGATGGTTTGTCGGTTCAAAGATGGCGCTGAACTGTGCCCAGGCCATTAACCCACCCCCGCGCAACACCCCGCACTCGACGATCGAGCCCTGAATCTCAAGCACTCGTTTGAAAATTTCGTATCGAACCAGGAAATTCGTCAGATCCTGTCTGGGCGTGTAAAGCGGGAAATTTTGCAGCCGCTCGACGTTTGAAAACGGACTGTCGGCAATGCACCGTTCCATCCGGGCCGCATAACTCTGCTCTTTCTCAGAGCGAATCGTGCTGCGGGACTGTTTGGACTGAATTTTTCTAGGCATCAGACGATTCCTCGGGAGCAAAACGCGTCTTAGTCGATTCGTTCCAGCAAACACTCCTGCAACAACCTCTCAATGATCGGGATGCAGGTTTCCGCCGGCACTCCGATCCGCTCTGCGAGCGACACCAAGTCCCGCTGTCCATCGGCGTACGCCAAAATATTCATCATGTCTTGCACTTCCAGGGCGCTGCCACACTGGCTGAGCGTAGGATAGAGACCTCGCCTGCCCAGTTGCGGCTCACCCAGACGGGTCGCCCGATAAGTGCCGTTTGCTTCAATCAAGGAAATGCATCGCTGCAAAGCGCCAAAAGCCCCAGCCAATCCCTGCGGAGAAATCAAACTCAGATTGTCCAGAGACGTATGGTACTCCGGGTAGGCCCCGTACTTCGATCGCATCAGTGAAACAACGGGCAAGTCCACTCCAGGGCTGCAATACTGGCGCTCATCGCTCCCGCGTTCCAGGAAACTATAAGTGATACAACCGGGATAGTGATGCTTGACAACATGTCTTGTAACCGAATCCGCCAGAGTATCCCCCGCGCGCGATTCAAGAAACGAATAGGCCCGATCGTCGCCCACGCAAGTGACGACATATCCCGCGATGGTCTTGTGCTTCATCTCGTCCAGATGTTGGCTCAAGTAAGTAATCGAACCGATGGTCTCGGGCACAAACACGACCCTGTATGTATATCGCCTCTGCGGCAGAGACCGCAGCCAGCGCGCCAGCGCCGTTGTCACCACCGGACCTGATAGTTCGTTATTCGCCATCGAGGGATGGCAGACATACGTGGACAGCAAAACCTCACGTTGATCGCTTCCCGGCAAGATGATCTCGCCGTAACTCAAGGCTCCCGGCGCCAGCGTGCTGTCAATCACGACGCGGTATTTCCCCGGATGCAGCGCGTCCCGCACCCGCTGGCTCAGACAAAATCCCCAGCGTTTTTCGTAGTAGGAAGTGACATAGGGAATGGCATCGGGCATTTCCGCCAGGGAGTACAGATGCGGCTGCAACTCTTCAAGAGTCATTTCCGCGGAGACCGGCTCCGAGTAACCCACCACATGAAGATTGTTCTGGCGGAAATCGACCACCCGAGTTCCAGTTTCGTCGGCAATATAAGCGTCGCGAATATTCCACTCATCCGGGACCACCCAATCCAACACCTTAGCGCCCGATGGCACCTCGCGGATTTCCAACCCCGGCATCAGTTCCCGCAGATAACCGAGCGTCCGCCGGACACCGTCGCCGGTGATGCTCCGGCAAATCGGAAACAGATCGCGAGCCCATCCATACATCTGGCCGCCAATGCCAATATCGTTCATGAAGAGATCTCCACCATCGTCGCTCTGCAGCAGCCTCGCCTCAGGTGTGAACTCCTTCCGCAATGAGCGAAACCGGATCCTCGTCCAGCATCTTCCACGCTGTATCGAAAAGGTCGCTTGCAGTTACCGCCATGATTCGTGATCTCCCAACCTCTGCCGTACGTAACTTTCCGTCATCCGCGAGCCGCCTCTGCAAGCGTCGAAGGTCAGCGTCCGACTTTCGAGTCAGATCTCGCACGTTGTAAACCACCGAACAGTCGGCAGTCTGGCCGTTGGGCGAAATCACTGTGCCTGAGAACACTTTCTCATATCGATAGTTCACACCATGGGCGGTTTCAACATAGTGCACAAACGTCCCTCCGCGGCTCAACGAGCAACCCAAGTCGATGATGTGAGCATTCCACCGGTGCAACGCGGCAAACACCGACTCAGCACCAAAGCATTCTCGGACCGGGATGGCGCACAATTCTCGTGCGCGAGGCCCTCTGCTGGCAAAACTGAAAATAGGGTCCGAGGTTCGGCAAACACCGGGTCGCGTGCGGAATCTCTCGGTTACCATGCCCACCGCGCTGGGAGTGTTGCGGATGTCAAACGGTTCCCCTTTGGTAAAACTGTAGCTGAAGGCAGGCATCACTAGCGTCCCGTCGCCGCCAATTGCGGCCTCTATAGCTTCAACCAAAACATCCATCACGTTTTGCATGGGGGGAAACTGGGCTGCCACGATGGCGTCGGGATGTACCAGAACAACGCTTCCTGGCTCGACGCCGATTGCGCGCAGAGCGTCTGTGACGGCGGATGGTGCGATAGTGATCCGAGTCACGCCTCGATTCCCGGCTGTAAGAGGAACTGCTTCAAATTCCCGCAATTGTTTATCATAGCCCATCGCGCTTCTCATGCTAGCCTGCGACTGCTAAGATTTTTTCATACCAAGCGTATCCGCAATTCCATCGATTCATGAAAATTCTGCTGGTGCATCCCGACGATTCTCTCGAGGTTGGAACGTGGGCGGGGACACAATGGGATTTGGCAATCGATCTGGGCTGGTCCGGCCGTTATGCCTACTCGCAGCAAACCGCGCAGCTGGGGTTTCGCGTGTCCAGTATTTATGACCTGCTGGACCATAAGCAGCACCGCAACCGGATGCGCGAGATTCTCGCCCTGGGGTTGGATCAACTGATGGATTCAGAATCAGTGGACTGGTGGGAGGCCTTTTCTGTCTACCCTTACCAGCGACTCGAACAGCTTATGTTGCTGTCGGCGCTCGCCGAACAAATCCCCGAGAAGGCGGAAATTTTCGCGACCAGCCCGCACTTCGCGTTGCGGGCACTATCGCTTCTGCTAAACCGTGGGATCAAAGTTCTTTCGCCAAAACATGAGACAGGCTTTCGAGTGAGATCTCGCCGGTACCTGAAAGCCGCACTTACTTTGCGCCCTTCGCAGCTGACCGAAATCGCTTTCGACAAGTGGGATACGGATTACCGTCTTCGACGGCATTTCGTCCGCCCACATGGGATCTCGTCTACTCCGGCTATTTTGCTACCGTCGGCCTACATCAATGTCTCACGTGTCCTGATGGCGTACGCGCGCATGCTCCCGCACCGCCGTTTTCTGCTCGTCGTGACACGCCGCAACGGCCGTCTTCAAGAACTTCCCGGCAACGTGGAACTCCGCTGGCTCGCCTCCTATGCTCCGCGCCCACTGCCCTCCACTCGCGAAGAGCACATCCGTCTCCTGGCTCGCTGGCAGGACCTGCTGAACGTCCTGTTCGAAACGAATTGCGTTCTTCGGCTGGCAACGAAGCTGCACGTATTCGACGGGTTCACTAGTTTCCTGAAAAATGGGTTGCGTGTCCGCGACGCATGGCGTGAGGTTTTTGCCAGAGAACCCATTACGGCCGTGCTTTCTGCGGACGAATACAATCCCTACACCCGGCTACCAATACTGCTGGCCAGGTCCAGAAAACTGTCCACAGTCTTTTGTGACCACGGCGCGCTGAACCTGAGCCTCGGAATCCGCCGGCCAGCTTCCGATACTTACCTAGTGAAGGGCGATATGGCGAGGGATTACTGCGTTGAATGGTGCGGCCTCTCAGACGAGAAGATCGTGGTTGGCGGCCCCGCGGAAGAACCCCATCCGCTGCCGTCATCGAGTCGCACAGGAAGAGATTGGATTGTCTTTTATTCCGAAGCTTACGAACTGTTTTCAGCCCGTACTCAGACGTTCTACGCAGAACTTCTGCCAGAGTTGTGCCTGCTCGCCCGGCGAACGAATCGCAAAGTCATCGTCAAACTGCACCCTTTTGAGAGTCTTCGCATGAGAAGGGCGCTCGTCGACAGAGTAATGCCTGCGGAGCATCGCAGTCTCGTTGAACTGCGCGAGGGACCGATGACCCCAGACCTTTTCGAACGAGCATGGTTCAGCCTTACGGTTGAGTCCAGCGTCGCTGTCGAGAGCACGATCAACCGAGTACCGTGCTTTTTGTGCAGTTGGTTTGATCCTTCCTGGTACGACTACAGCAAGCAGTATGCCAAGTACTCCGCCGGTTATCCGCTCGACTCTCCCCAGCGGATTCGCGAGATACCGCAGTTGCTGGAGCGGATTCAGATCACCGAGGCGATCAGACAAAGCCTTCAGACTCCAATCACACCAGAGCACCTGGAGTCCGTCCTGTCAGGGGCATGATCAACCAGCGGACGGTCGTGAGCTGCCCGATTCAGTGCGCCACCAGCGCCCAACTCAGGGGCGTTCCCCGCTCCACATCGCAGGCTGCGCGTTTTCCCAGAACTTCGTTGAGGTGCCGTGGATGCAAGCCGTCCGCAGGACGAATGGAGCGCACGTTCTGTTTCGTAAACAGGTCGCCCTTTTTCACGTCTTCGACCACAAACAGCGAGCGCCGAAACTTGAGGCTGTTGGCCTCGCGCGGTCCGCAGGCAAACTGAACCGAGCCCAGAGCTTTCTCGGCCGTGCGCACCGCATCCACCATCGCCTTGAATTCCTCGGGTTCAAGCGAGAACGCGGCGTCCGGCCCGCCATCGGCCCGACGCAGACAGAGATGTTTCTCTAGGATGCACGCTCCCAGCGCCACGGCCGCGACTGGCACCGCGATTCCCATCGTATGATCGGAAAGTCCGACGGGACAACTGAAACGGCGCGCCAGTTCCGGAATCGTGAGCAGGTTCGCCTCTTCCGCTGGCGCCGGGTAAGCGCTCGTGCACTTCAGTAGCACCATCTGAATCGCACCCGCCCCGTGCGCCGCCTCGACCGCTTCGGAAACCTCCTCTTCGCTCGCCATACCCGTGGACATAATCAGTGGCTTCCCGGTGCGAGCCATCTTCTGAATCAGGCCTATGTCCACCAGTTCGCACGACGCAACCTTGTGCGCGGGAACATTCATCTGTTCGAGAAAGTCGACGGCAGTATCGTCAAACGCGCTCGAAAATAGTTGCATCCCCAGTTCGCCCGCGATCTGTTTGAGTTTCGGCTGCCATTCCCATGGCGTAAATGCTTCCAGGTAGAGGTCGTGAAGAATGCGCCCATCCCACAGCGTGCCGCCCGTAATCCGAAAACACTCTTTGTCACTGCGCAGCGTGATTGTATCGGCGGTGTATGTCTGGAGCTTAACCGCGTCCGCCCCAGCCTCCTTGGCGGCATGAAGAATCCGCACCGCCTGATCAAAACTCTGATTGTGATTGGCGGAGAGTTCGGCAACGATGTAAATTGGCGCACCTGCCCCGATCGCCCGGTCGCCGATGCAGAAGCGTTGTTTCATCAGGAATCCACCTTTTCGTTCAGCGGTAGCGCAACTTCCGCGGGAGCGAATGCTGTGCGGCGCCCGCTGCGGATAATTTCCGGCGAGCGCGGCCCCTCATTGAAGAGCAGGTCCAGAACTGACGCGTACGGGCAAAAAGGGGGGAAAAGCTGCTGATATTCCGGGTGTGTATAGTTTTGAAAACAGACTTCAACGCCTTTGCGGGTAAATAAGTCCACGTTTGACAGCAGGTAAACCGCGGAACCAATCGCGGAGTAGTATTGCGTGGCACAGAGGCGTTCACAGATCCCCAAGTTAAGAGTCGAGCGTTTGCCCTCGACCTTCAGCGTTGAAGACAGAACCAGCGGAACTGTAATACCCAGAGACGCCATCAGCCACTCGATAAGACGAAAGTTCAGTACAGCCAGCCCGCCCTGGCAGGATGCTTCCAAAATCCCAGAAAATTGCGGGAAATAATCCTTGAAGTAATTTGCCGTTCGGTAGTGAGCACGCACCAAATTGAGGTGCCTCTTGCAAAATTCTGGCTCGGCGATCTCAACTTCTTCAATGATCTGCATCGAGCGGCCCTTGATCTTCACGGGGACGGTGAGCCACTCTAACCCGGTGGGGGCCTTGATCCGGTTGCGCTGCTGCCACGACTGCTTCTCAAACTGCACCGTGTCCAGCAGCACGAACTTGTCCACCTGGTCGATAAGATCGAAATAGCCTAGCCATGGCAGATACGTCGGCTGCGCAATCGCGATCTTCACGATGTGTTCCTCGACAGCACATAGCGATCCGTGACTTTCTGAAATCCGAGAGACTTCCAAAGCGCAGCGGCTGCCACCCGCCCTTCGATCACTTCGAGTTGAATCTTGGACGGGGCATGTGCCCAAAGTTCACGGATCGCTTCGGTAGCGCACGCTTTGGCAACACCGCGGCGGCGGAACTCCGGCAGAACGTGGAATTCGTAAATATTCCCCGTCATCCGCGGAAGAAACCGGTGCTTCTCCAGCCCGAACAGAATGAATCCCGCCCGTTTCTCATCGCAAAGAATCCAGCGAAGAAAGTATTGTGGGTTGGCCATGATGGTCTCAAAATATTGCTCTTTCCAGTCGTCCTGCGCCACAAAAGAGGGATTCACTTCGCAAAAATGCTTCACTGCCATGCGCAAAAACTCGTCTCGTTCCGAACCTGCGATGGGAAACATGCTAACGGTCATTGCACTCCTAAGGTTTGCATCGCTTCGACAACACGCGCTGCTCCGATGCCGTCGACGAGCGCACAGCCCAAGTCCGTCATGCGCTGGCGCGCTGCGCCCAACTCGACCAGACCTTTCACGGAAGCCAGCAGCTTTGCTGGGTCAAAGTGGCAGGTCTCACCCATGTCCACCACTACTCCGCGATGCGACAAAACCTGCACTACGCTCGCCTGCACAATATTTCTAGAATAGCTCAAGACCGCACAACCCATGGAAAGAAGCTCCCACAGCGTTCCACCCGCGGCAATGATTGCCTGATCGGAGTCCTTCATCAGTTGCACCATGTTGGGAGGGTTGAAGACGACTCGGAGATTGCCCGCCTTCAACTTTCGCAGCTCATCTGCCTTTGCTTTATCACAGCCGGCTCCCGCGATCACCGTAACCTCAAGATCGGAGTGGCGGGCAAGAGCGTCCGCGATCTTCGGCGTCAGATTCTCCGGGTCGCTTCCGCCAAGGGTTATGAGAATCCGGTTGCCGATTTGGTGCGTCGCTCTTTTTTCAATGCATTGTCTGAACTCGCGCCGCAGCAAAATGTAAGACGGGCCCATCAACAGTCGTGCGGTCGCGCCTCGTTTTCGATACGGCTCCCCATCCTCGTCAAGATTCGGATTCACGATCAGATCAGCAGCGAAAGATTCCCGGCTGGCGAAATCGTCGATCAGCAGTACTCGAAAGCCCGCGGCGCGAACCGTCTCCAGAAAGTCGCTATCGAACCGATCGCCGTCGATGGCCACCCAATCCGCTCTCAGCCGTTGAGCCTGGGCAACCGTCGCAGCAGCGTCCTCGGGACCACCCGGGGTTGTATCAAAGCTTTTCAGGGAGACCCCTTCCGCAGTCACGCGGGGCGAAAGCGCCTCCGGCAGTTCTGCCACGGCAAGATTTGCCGTGCCGCCCGCGTCCTGCCACGCTTCGGCCAGGGCCAGGCAGCGCATCACATGTCCCGTTCCGATCGCGCGGCTGGCGTCGGCTCGAATCAGAAGTACGTCTGGTTTCATCGACTCCAATGAAGTTGCATCCGACAGAAGTTACACCCTACGGCCGCTCTTGAATCGCGACTTTTCTGTTATCAGCGAACCTTGAATACCGCCTGAATCATCTCGCCTTCAAGATGCTCTTCCGGATGTGGCTCGCTCAGCCATGTCGCCACCGTCTTGCAAACTTCAGCGTAGATCTTGAGCGTTTGTTCAATCGCCACGGGATCGTGCGCCGCTGTCAGGTTATGCGTTGCCAGCAGCAGCACTCCGCGTTTTACGGATTCTTGCGTGAACAGGCTACGCACCAGCAAACTGTCCTTGCCATCGGCATCGAGGAACTTGATCAGCGACCAGGACGGGTACCCGATGCACTTGATGCGATCCTGCAAGCCGGCCTGTTCCGCCAGTACGTTGAGTCCCTCCTGCAACACGCGTCCATTCGCATCCATTCGGGCCAGCGCGTCGGTTTTTTCCAGCACATCCAGCACCTTCATGGCTGCCGCCATGGACACCACTTCGCCTCCGAAAGTGAAACTGAAAAAAATATCTTCGAACACTTTCATGACGTCCGCGCTTCCCACCACACACGAAATCGGGAATCCGTTGCCCATCGCTTTGCCAAAGCAAGCCAGGTCGGGAGTCACACCGAACTTTTTCTGCGCGCCCCCCAGCCCGAGGTGAAAACCGCTGCAGATCTCGTCGAAGATGAGCAGTGCTCCGTGCTCATGCGCCAGCTTTTTCACCCCCTCCAGAAAGCCCGCCGCCGGAGGCCAGAAGTTCACCGGCTCCATGATGACGGCCGCGAACTCGCCTTTGTGTTCATGCAAGAGCTTCTGCAGCGATTCCAGATCGTTGTACGCGAACGGATGCGTCAAAGCCCGCACCGCTTGCGGAACGCCCGCATTTCGCGTCGTGCTCCCAATGAACCAATCCTGCCATCCGTGATAACCACAGCAGGCGATTCGCTCGCGTCCGGTGTAAGCTCGCGCAGCGCGGACGGCTCCTGAGGTTGCGTCCGATCCGTTCTTGCCGAAGCGAACCATCTCCGCACACGGGATCAGGCGGGTCAGGCGCTCCGCTAACTCCACTTCCAGGGGGTGCGGCAAAGAAAAACTGTGCCCTTTCCTCAACTGCTCCCCCACCGCCGCATTCACCTCTTCGTGCGCGTAACCGAGAATGTTCGGCAGCAGTCCCTGGATGTAGTCGATATATTCATTCCCGTCCACATCCCAAACGCGGCAACCCTTGCCCTTCGCCAGAAAGACCGGCGCTACCCCGCGCACGTGCTGGTTGGCTCCTTTGCTGAAGGTCTGCGCACAACCCGGGATCACCTTCCCCGCTCGTGCCAGCCAGGCTGTCGATTTTTCAATCGGCCTCAGCGGCGCCGCCGCTGCGCGCGCATCTTCGTAAAGGCTCTTGTAGTAACCGCGGTTGGAAACAATATCCGAGTTCATTTTTTCCAGCCCCGGATTTTTTTCGATCAACTCCAAGACATCCTTCATTCCGAAACGCTCCTTCTCGCGAAAAGCCTTGTACACTGCCCGGATGAATTCCAGGTCCTCCGCTTCGTCTACCGTCCAGCGATAACGCTGATATAGAGAGGCTGAACCGTTCTCGACATTCGCCGTTCGAAACTTTCCCGAACGCAGGTACGGAGTCACGTGCTCGCGTTCCGAAGTCTTATTTGCCTCGTGCCAGGCCCGTTCCAGCGCGGAAAACGAAAAGATCTCCGTGTCCAGCCCATCGGGATAACTCCGCACCATGGCATTGGAGGCGTAATCGAGATCGCCACGTTGAAAGCGGCGCACCACGCGATCAATCACTTCCGGATCGATCAACGGACAATCGGCCGTGATGCGCACCACCTGCGCCGCCTTCTCCGCGCGCGCCGCGTGGTAGAAACGATCGAGCACATCGTGCTCGCTGCCGCGATAACACACGACGCCGATGTCCCGGCACATCGTCTCGATGGCGTCGTCCGCCATAGAGGTGGGAATGGCCACCACCACCCGGTCCACCAGGGTGGCTCGTTTCACGCGTTGAATGACGTGCCACAACATCGGGTGATTTTCGACTTCCGCCATGGTCTTGCCCGGCAGCCGACTCGATCCCATTCGCGCCTGAATGATCGCCACTACCGGCCCCGCGCCGGCTTCGGTCGTCCAATGCAGCGCCTGCGCCTTCCCCTCTTCCGACGACTTCTTGGCTGCTTCCACCACCCGGATCACATCTCGTCCTTGCTCAAGATCGACCATGGGCCCCGTTCCGGTACCCAGAGATCCCAAAAAATGAGCCATCTCCGCTACATACATGTCGTTGGCTTCAAACTCGTACGGGATGCTGTTCCAACCCGGCTGTTCGGCGGAAAACCAGCGCACCTCCTGGACATTGAAATCCCAAAGCGCAGTGCCGGTCTCGCCCACAACCTTGCACGTGCGCGTGTATGCCCGTTGCACAAAATCCAGATGCAGTTCAGCGCGCCGCCGCTCCGGAAACGTGAGATAAATCCACGCCGAATCTTCCACGTCCACATCCAGGCTGCTGAGGTGCTCCGCCCGGCAAGTCACTTCCGTGGGCCGCCCCAACAGCCAGCAAATGTAGTCCAGTTCGTGCGAACCATCGAGGATGATACCCCCGCCCAATTCGTGGCGCGCGCTGTAGCTTTCGCGATAGTGCTGCCACGGACGCCAGTCCGGAAGGTATTGCCCTGCCTCCACGTTGAGCCAGAGCACGCGGCCGATCTTTCCCGAATCGACCAGTTCCTTCAATATTTTCAAGCCGGGATGAAACCGCATGTTGTAGCCGACCTGAACGCTCCGGTCGTGGTGGCGCGCCTCGGCAATCAGAACCTGGATCCCACCCGATTCGTGCGAAAGAGGTTTCTCGATAAAGACATGGGCTCGAGCCTGCAAAGCGGCCAGCGCCTCCTCGACGTGGCACACCGGCGGCGTACAAATCAGCACCATATCCGGCCCGAATTCCCGCAGCGCCTCGCCATAGTCGCTGAAGGTTTCCCCTTGCAGTTCCTCACGGCACCGCTTCAGCGCTTCGGCGCTGGTGTCGCAAAAACCAAGTTTCCGCACCCCGAGCGACTTGAGGTTCCTTGCGTGCCGCCGGCCGATCGATCCGCAGCCGACTACCAGAGCCCGATATCCCACCCATTCGGAAATCATCGACATGACTTATTTTGATTGCCTGGTCTCGAGCCCATGCGAGCGCTCGCCTTTCCCTCTTCGTATTTCCCTTCAAAGCAGGTCAAAACTTTATGCAGCGCGTGAATCACGTCTTCCACATCCTGCGCCGTCATGGCATGAAACATAGGCAGGCTGATCAGCCGCTCATAGGCGTCTTCGGCGACCGGATAGCTCTCTTCCGTCTTGAAGCGCTCGCGATAGTACGGATGCCGATGCACCGGAATATAGTGAACGTTCACGCCGATGTTCTCCGCCCGCAGCGCGCGGAATATTTCCGCTCGCCCCACGGCCAGCATTTCCAGTTTCAGCTGGACTGGATACAAATGCCACGCCGGATTCACTCCCTCGCGAACGGTAGGAGCGACAATCGCCGGCAAATCCCGGAACGCCGCCGCATACTGTGCTGCAATTTGCCGCCGCCGCGCCAGGTTCGCCTCCAGCTTTTCCAGCTGCGACAGTCCCAGCGCGCAGGCGATGTCCGTCAACCTGTAATTGAACCCCAGCAGCACCATCTCGTAAAACCACTGGCCCGAGTCCTGGCGCTGCCGCGCTTCGCTGCTGATGCCGTGATTGCGAAAGCGTCTTAGCGTCTCCGCCAGCCGCGCATCGTTGGTGGCAACCATGCCGCCTTCCCCTGTCGTCAGGTGCTTCACCGGATGAAAGCTGAACACAGTCATGTCCGCAATCCCGCCGACGCGTTTCCCGCGGAACTCGGCACCCAGCGCGTGGCAGGCGTCTTCGATCAGCAGCGCTCGCGGGAACTGCGTCTTCGCCAGTTCTCCCAATTCATCAAGCGCGGCCGGATGTCCCGCATAATCGACCGCGATAATGGCCTTCACCCGAGAGGAATCGCGGGAAGTAATTTTTCTGGAAACCTCGCCCGGATCGAGGTTCAGCGTGTCCGCCGAGACATCGGCGAACACCGGCGTCGCCCCCTGATACAAAATACAGTTGGCGGTCGCGCAGAAAGTCATGGGCGTGGTGATCGCCTCATCCGCCGGCCCGAGTCCCGCGGCGAACGCCGCGCCGTGCAAGGCGGCCGTGCCCGAACTGAAGCTGATCGCATGCCGCGCCCCGACCCACGCTGCAAACCGCTCTTCAAACTCGCCGACCTTTGGCCCGGTGGTCAGCCAGTCCGACTTCAATACCTCAACTACCGCCTGCACGTCCGCGTCATCCAGGCTCTGCCGGCCGTACGGCAAGAGTCGTTCCCGCACGGGCATCCCCCCATCGATGGCAAGCGTCTCCAGGTTTGCAGGTAGGGCGTTCATGCTAGGCAGAGGTGGGAACCACCTCCGCGCCGCTGGTTTCCGGCGTCACTAATTCTTCCAACTCGCGCCGCGTCAGCCAGCGATCGTTCGTGTCGCTCGAATAACGAAAGCCTTCCGCAAGCGGCTTGGCATTGTCCCAGTTTTCAGATTTCCACCACGGATGCGACGGCTGAATCACGAACATGTCTTCCGTCTCGACCGTTTGCCGGGATTCGTCTTCCGAAACCAGCACTTCGTGCAGTTTCTCTCCCGGACGAATCCCGATGTACTCCACCTGGCAACCCGGAGCGATCGTCTCGGCCAGATCCGCCAGCCGCATACTGGGAATCTTCGGAACAAAAATCTCGCCGCCGTGCATCTGCTCCAGGCAGCGGATCACAAACTTCACGCCCTGCTCCAGAGTCAGCCAGAATCGCGTCATTCGCGGATCGGTGATCGTGATCTTCCCTCGGCGCCGCTGTTCCAGAAAAACCGGAATCACGCTGCCGCGGCTCCCCACGACATTGCCGTAACGCGCACAACTGAAGCGCGTATTTCGAGCGCCCGCATAGGCATTCGCCTGCACAAACACTTTTTCCGCGCACAGCTTGGTGGCGCCATAAAGATTGATCGGATTCACCGCCTTGTCGGTGCTAAGCGCCAGAATCCGGCGCACGCCCTGATCGATGGACGCATCGATCACGTTGCGGCCGCCCATGATATTCGTCTGGATCGCTTCAAACGGATTGTACTCGCAAGCCGGCACCTGCTTGAGCGCCGCCGCATGCACCACCACCGTCACGCCCGAAAGCGCCCGCTTCAAGCGCTCCACATCCCGAACGTCTCCAATGAAATACCGCAGGCTGGGATGATCGAACCCCGACGTTCTCATCTCATGCTGCTTCAACTCATCCC